>FPIC01011926.1_pt1 | contig 31348 bp, 32 predicted proteins | sample 1504481 | NCBI WGS metagenome assembly FPIC01 (sample SAMEA4475357, study PRJEB15587) | soil metagenome | biome: Soil; feature: Field | place: India | collected 2015-03-11 | depth 0 m
AAAAAAATTCTGTCTAAGATTTGTAAGCACATGGTAAAAGCCGTATGGCTCGGCTTTTTAAACGCGGCTCCCAATACAGCCCGGCGCCGATTAGGGTAAAAGGTTTATATACAGGTCTTATGTGCCTTCTATGAGCCTGGGACCAGAGGGGAAAGTGGGGCGAGCAGCCTCTACCCATTAATAACGCACGTTGAGGCGAACAGCGTTAATACTTCTCTAAATCCCCCAGGATTGTTAAACAAGGCGATGGTGGCAGGTGGGAAGCCATGACTTTGAGGACATGTATAGTCGGGGCGTCGGGCTTTGTTGGCGGTGAGCTATTGCGCATTCTTCTCCAGCACAGCGGGGTCGAGGTGGTGTGCGCCACGTCTAGGAAGTTTAAGGGGGAGTACATCTACAGGGTGCACCCCCACTTGAGGGGGTTTACCCAGCTTAAGTTCGTGGAGCCCACTATCGACGCTGCGCTTAAGGCAGACGTGGTCTTCCTCGCTCTGCCCCACGGGGAGTCTGTGAAGTGGGTGCCCAAGCTCTACGAGTCCGGAGTCGCCGTGTTTGACCTTAGCGCCGATTTTAGGCTAAAGGACCCCAACGCCTACGTGGAGTGGTACAAGTGGCCGCAGCCCCATCCCTACCCCGACTTGTTGCAGAAGGCGGTGTACGGCCAGCCTGAGCTCCACAGGAATGAGCTGGTCGGCGCCAAGCTGGTGGCAGTCCCCGGTTGCATGGCCACAGCCTCTATCCTCATGCTGGCCCCCCTAGCTAAGCACGGCTTCCTCGGCAGGGCGCCTCCCGTGGTAGACGCCAAGATAGGGTCAAGCGGCGCCGGCGCCGAGGGGTCCATCGTCGATCTCCACAGCTTCCGCACCTACGTGGTTAGGCCCTACGAGCCTGTCCACCACCGCCACATCGCGGAGATTGAGCAGGAGCTTAGCCTACTGGCTGGGAAGAAGATCAGGGTGGCCTTTACCCCCCACGCCGTGGATTTGGTGAGGGGAATCTTCGCCACCGGCCACACCTACGTGGAGAAGCTCCCCACCGAGGCCGACATGTGGAAGATGTACCGCGCCCTCTTCGGCGACTCGAAGTTCATTAGGATTGTGAAGGACAGGCTGGGGATCGCCCGCTACCCCAACACCAAGTATGTTATAGGCTCAAATTTCGTTGACATCGGCTTCGAGCTAGACCCGAGGCTCAACAGGGTAGTCACCTTCGCCGCGATAGACAACCTCGTAAGGGGCGCCGCGGGACAGGCGGTGCAAGCCTTCAACGTGGCCTTTGGCTTCCCCGAAGACGAGGGCCTGAGATACATCCCGCTGGCTCCGGTATGATCGTAGTCAAGATTGGGGGATCTGTCATTTGCAAAGACGCGTCGAGGGTCATACAGAACCTCCCCAAATACGCGGACAAGGCCGTGGTGGTGCACGGCGGCGGGTGTCTCGTCAACGAGGTCATGAAGAAGATGGGCATAGAGCCCAAGTACCTCACCCACCCCGGCGGCCTAGTGAGCCGCTACACCGACTTAGAGACCTTAAAGGCCTTCGTCATGGCTATGGGGTGGATAAACAAGTACATAGTGGCCTCGCTCCACGCCCTCGGGGTAGAGGCCCTTGGCCTAACCGGCGCCGACCTCGGCGTGGTGAAGGCCAAGAGGAAGGAGAGGGTGCTCGTGGTAGACGAGAGGGGGAGGCAGAGGGTAGTGGACGGGGGATACGTGGGGAGAATAACAGAGGTGGACGCCGCCAAGCTGGCGCCTCCGCCTCTTAAAGTCCTAGCCCCCCTTGCCGTATCTGAGAGGGGCGAGCTACTTAACGTAGACGGCGACCAACTCGCCTTCGATGTGGCGAGAGGCGTGAAGGCCGATAAGTTAGTACTCCTCAGCGACGTAGATGGGCTATATATAGGGGGCAAGGTGGTCCCCCGCCTAACCGCGGAGGAGGCCGAGGCCTTGGTCAAGAGCGAGGAGGTGAGGGGTGGGATGAAGAGGAAGTTGCTAATGGCGGCCGAGGCGGCTAAGCTGGGGATAGAGGTCATTATCTCCAACGGCTTGGCGGACTTACCGATTGACTCCGCCCTTAACGGAGGTGGAACTCATATTACTAAAAACTTATAGAGTGTTGTTAAGTTTTTTAAAAGATATTAAGGAGAATAAAGTTTATAAACTAGGTTAAACTGACTATTTATGGCAACACAGAAACTGGTGGTGACGTGCAAGGTCTGCGGGACCGAGTTCGAGCTCCCCGAAGACGTCATGGACGGCGAAATTACAAGTTGCCCCACCTGCGGCGCCAGGTACATAGTCCGGATAAAGGGTGGTTCCGTGTCGCTCGAAGAGTTTAAGGGCGACGTCGAGGACTATGGCGAGTAAATCGGGGCGAGTAAGGTAGTTCTCGCGTACTCCGGGGGTCTAGACACCACCGTAGCTATTAAGTGGCTTTCTGAAAAATTCGGCGCGGAGGTTTACACAGTAACTGTAGACGTCGGTCAAGAGGACGACTTCTCCAAAATTGAGGAGAGGGCCTACAAGGCTGGTGCTAAGCAACACTTCTATATAGATGCTAAGCGGGAATTCGCCGAGAGGTATATAGCAAAGGCGATTGTTATGAATGGCATGTATGAGGGCCTCTATCCCTTGGGGACGGCGCTTGCGCGGCCGTTGATAGTGGAGAAGGTGGTGGAGGTGGCGCGCCGCGTCGGGGCGGACGCTGTGGCGCACGGGTCGACGAGTAAGGGGAACGACCAGGTGAGGTTTGACATCACGGCGAAGGCGCTGGCGCCAGATCTCAAGATTATCGCGCCGGCAAGGATCTGGGGCATGACTAGGGCGGAGGAGGTGGAGTACGCCAGGAGGCACGGCCTCCCAGTGGGGGAGGAGCACAAGAAGTACAGCATAGACGACAACCTCTGGTCTAGGTCAATCGAAGGAGGTCCTCTAGACGACCCCGCCGCGGAGCCGCCGGAGGACGCCTTTAAGTGGACAGTGCCGCCGGACAAGGCCCCCGTGGAGCCTGCATATTTGACGATTGAGTTCGAGAGGGGGCTCCCCGTTGCGGTTAACGGCGAGAAGATGGATCTGGTCTCGCTCGTCTCTTTCCTAAACCACGTGGGAGGCGCCAACGCCGTGGGCCGCATAGACCACATCGAGAATAGGCTTGTGGGCTTTAAGAGCAGGGAGGTCTACGAGGCGCCGGCGGCGGTCATCCTCTACCACGCCCACAGGGATTTGGAGAAGCTCGTCCTCACGCCGAGGGAGCTGAGGTTTAAGCACTACGTCTTGGACCCGCAGTGGGCGGACTTAGTGTACCAAGGGCTGTGGGTGGAGCCGCTACGCACAGCGCTGGAAAAAGCGGCTGAGGAGATGGAGAAGTGGGTCACTGGGGAGGTCAAGGTGAAGCTGTACAAGGGCGCCCTCTGGGTGGTGGGGAGGGAGTCGCCGTACGGCGGCTACAGCCACGAGCTTGCCGACTACTCCAGGGGGTGGTACCCCACAGACGAGGAGGCGAGGGGCTTTATCGAGATTTGGAGCCTTCACTCCCTCACCGCCTTGCGTAGGAGAAAATAGTCTATATACCTCGAATAAGTATTTATATTTTAACTTTTTCAAGCGGCGATGGGGCAACGGACTGTGGTGTGTCCAAACTGCAAGAAGCCGGTCCGTCCGGTGGAGTGCAGCAGGAAGAACCAAACTAAGCGCTACGTCGTCATTACATACTGCTGTCCCCGGTGCGGGACTGAGCTCCTTACCGAGAGGGTCGAAGTCGCATGAGCTTCTACAGGTCTTGGATCGGGGGGCGGGGCGACTTGGTTCAGCGCTATACCTCCAGTATTAGGGACGACGCTGAGATAGCGGAGGAGGTGGTAAAGGTTATGAAAGCCCATGTGACACACTTGGCAGAAATCGGCGCGCTGAGGAAAGAGGTTGCGGATAAAATAGTGGCGGCCCTAGAGGAGGTCGATCCCACAGAGCTTCTCAGGGGGGAGTTTGAAGACATCCACGAGGCCTTGGAGAAATGGCTTATAGACAAGCTCGGCGAGGATGTCGGCGGGTGGGTGGGGCTTGCCCGTTCGCGCAACGACCACGTCGCCGCGGCAATCCGCCTGGCGGCTTTAAAGAAGGTGGGCGCTCTGCGCGAGGCGGCGATGAGGCTTAGGTGCGCCTTGGCCGCAAGGGCTTTGGAATACGCAGACTGCCCAATGCCAAGCTTCACGCACTTCCAGCCTGCCCAAGTCGTTACCTTCGGCCACTACCTCCTTGCCGTAGACGAGCTCGTTGCGGAGTTTCTCCACGTCCTCGCCGCGGCGGAGGACTTGGCCAAGAGGTCGCCGCTCGGCGCAGGCCCCGCGGGGGGCGTTAGGACTCCAGTAGATAGGCGCAGGCTGGCGGAGCTGGCCGGTTTTAAAGATGTAGTGGAGAACACGCTGTACGCGTCCGGCGGCAGGTTCTTCGCCTTGGCGCTGGCCTCCGCCGTCACATCCTTCCTCGTGGAGCTTTCAAGAGCGGTTGACGACTTTATCCGCTGGAACAACCCCTTGCTAGGATACGTGGAGGCCCCTCCGGAGCACGTATCTACGAGTAGCATAATGCCTCACAAACGGAACCTAGTCACGCTGGAGGTTCTCCGCGCAAGGTCAGAGGAGGCGGTGGGCCACTACGCGGCGCTGAGCGGCGTCGTGGCGAAGGTAGGCCTAGGCTACAGCCTAGATCTACAAGAGGCCACCCGCCACCTCTGGGACATCTTAAACATAGCAATCGAGGGGGTTGAGGTGTTGGCGGATTTCGTCGAGAAGATAAAGTTCAATTGTGAAAAGGGGCGGAGAGACGCCGAGCTTTATTACGCCACCTCTTCAGACACGGCGGAGGAGAGGGCCTTGCGGGGGGTGCCTTTTAGAAAGGCCTATTTTGAACTAGCATCGGAGATTAGGGAAGGCAAGGCGAGGTTGTTGACGGTGGACGAGGCGCTGAAGAGACCTGTACTCGGCTCTGCAAATCCCGAAGAGGTGAGGAAATCGGCGTCAAGAAGGCTTGCCCTGTGCAGGCCTAAGTCTTTCTAGAAAGGCGTCTACCTCTGCAACAGCCTCCTCCTCGCCCCCGCACTCCACCAACTGAGTCTTTGCGTAACCTGGCTTGCCTTCTACCTCGTCTGCACATAGCACCACTCCCCGCCGTGTGGGGTGCGCCACCACGTCGATGTAGGCTCTAGCTATGCCGGCCACCAACGCCTCGGTAAGCAAGACCACTTCTCCGTCGTCAAAAAAGAGGAGCATTCTCAAATGCCTATGGCCAGTGGGTATGGCGGCGACGACTTTAACCAGTTTTTTGTCCACTGAGTCCGTACACCAATAGGAATATAAGTGTTGGGTAGGCGATTAGTCTCTCTATTCCGCCTATCCCCAGTGGTGTCTGCACGCGTGGGATGAAGAGGGCCAGTGCTATTAGGGCCATGGCGCCCATGGCGAGTCCAAACGGCTTAAAAGCGCCGCCTCTCCTTAGTCCAATTACCATAACTGCCAATGCTCCGAATAGGAAGGTTATTAGTGCGGAGATGCCGTGTGGAGTGCCGTAGTCCTCGGGAAAGGCCCCAACGCCTATAGCCCCCGCCGATGCCAGTGCTAAAAGCGCCGAGCCCACAATCCCAATCTCTTTTCTAAGAAGTATGGCTGCTATTATTCCGAAGATTCCAAGAAGCGCGACGCTTGTGTTAAAAAGCGTTGCTGTAGGGGCCTTGAGGGCGCCTAAGTCGCTGATGTAGTTGTGAAGCGGGTTGTAGCCAGGGTACAGTTGTTCTGCAACTAACATTGCAATGATAAATTGTAGAGACCCTATTGCTAACATAATTCTGCCCCAATTCATATTTTCTGGTAGAATAAATCTGTTTATTAATTTTTCTAGAAAAATTAGATCTGATACGGTATTATGGGGTTTTAGTTTTTAAACAGTTTTTTGGGGGGTTGGCGTGGGGCTTTCCGTTGAGCTTAAAGACGTGTCGGTGCAATACGGCTCATTCCAAGCTCTAAAGGGGGTGAGCCTCTTTGTGGAAGGAGGTGAGGGCCTTGTTCTTCTAGGTCCCTCTGGTTCAGGAAAGTCCACCCTGCTCAGGACTATTGCGGGTCTTATCACGCCTACCAGGGGGAGGGTCTACATCGGCGGTCGCGATGTTACAGAATTGCCTCCCGACAAGAGAGGTGTCTCAATGCTGTTTCAAGACCTGGCCCTGTTCCCTCACCTTGACGTGTTTGAAAACGTGGCGTTTGGTCTAAGAATAAGAAAGGTGTCTGACGACGAAGTTAGGAGGAAAGTACGCTGGGCTTTAGAGCTAGTCAGGCTAGATCCCGACCTTTTCCTGAAGAGGAGAGTTTACGAGCTCTCTGGTGGGCAGCAACAGAGGGTGGCCCTGGCAAGGGCTCTTGTGGTGGAGCCGGAGGTTCTCCTACTTGACGAGCCGTTTAGCCACGTGGATCTCGATATCAAAAATCGCCTACTCGAAGAGCTGAAAATATTACATAATAAACTCGGCTTTACTCTTGTCTACGTCACGCACGACCGTTTCGAGGCTGTGGAAATCGGCGACCGCATCGCCTTGATGAAGGAGGGAGAGATTGTTCAGGTGGGAAAGCCTATCGAGCTTTATAAGAAGCCTAAGAACCGTTTTGTTGCCGAGTTTTTCGGTGAGGCCAATATAGTGCCTACCTCGGCGCTGGGCCTTGGCGAGAAGGGATACGCCGTGATTAGGCCGGAGGACGTGGTCATTGGGGGGAGCACCACTTATAAACTAAAGGGCCAGGTGGTTGACGTGACGTTTCTGTGGCACTACCTCAAAGTTGAGATACAGAGCAATGGGCATATTTACAAGGCTTATGTAGATCTGGAGACCCCGGTGGCTGTCGGCGACGTTGTCGAGTTTGGCTGGGATGCCAGAGACGTCTACGTAGTGGAGGAATGATAAAGAAGGTGGCGCTGGTCGCGTTTGCCGCCGTCGTTTTGTTGTTTTATGCGCCGTTCCTGGCCTTGGGCTATTACATGTCGGGAGGCGGGGTGTTGAAGCTCCCCTCTACGAGCATGTTAGCTACCACCTTCATGTTGGCGCTGGTGACTGCGGCTATCGCAATAGCGCTTGCGTATCCGGCTGCGTATTATCTAGCGAAGAGGGGGAACGAGCTCGAGTTCGCCCTGCTAATAGCCCCGCTTTGGGTGGGGACCCTACTCAAGGCCTATTCTCTCCTCGTGGTTTTTTCCGTAGTGGAGAGGTTTACTGGCATAGTCCTCTGGGGTACCGCCCTGGGGGTGGTTGTGGGTATGGTGTACGAGTACTTCCCCTACGCGGTTCTCACGTTGTATGCCGCGATTGAGAAGTTGAGCGAGACCCCAACCCAAGCCGCAAGAGTTCTCGGCGCGTCGAGAGCGCAGACGTTTCTGAGAGTGGAGCTCCCGCTTACGATGCCGGGCGTAGTCGCCGCCTTTATACTAATTTTCCTCTTCGCCATGGGCGAGGTGATTATGCCGGCTGTGCTGGGGGCTTGGAAAGTGTATACAGTGGGCAGTTATATCTGGGACTTATACTTCAAGGCCAGGGACTTTTTAAGCGGATCCGTGCTGTCTCTACTCCTAGCGGCGTTGTCTTTATTGGCCACCTACGTAGTGGTTAAGACTATACGCTCGTTCTCGATATGAGGGCGTTGAAAATCTACACTTGGGCCTTGATAGCGGCGATGTACGTGCCTATAGGCGTCATGGTCGTACTCTCCTTTAACAATAGCAAGCTCCCATACGTGTGGGGTGGGTTCACTCTGCGCTGGTACCAAGCACTGTTTGGGTGGGACTTGGCGTGGCAGGCTGTGCTTAACAGCACGGTAATTGCGCTAGCAGTGGCTTTCGCCTCCACGTTGCTCGGCTTGTTTATGGCATATGCGCTACGAGACGACAGGTATATCGCAATTTCCCAAGGCGCCGTGGTGATGCCCGAGGTGTCAGAAGCGCTGGCGTTCGCCGCGGCGTTGTCGCTCCTTAAAGACTACGCCAATGTAAATCTCTTTGGCCCCGTAGGAGTTTTCCTAGCCCACTTGGCCTACACTCTTCCCATGGCCCACGTCTTGATGTCGCCCTACGTCTCTTACGTCGGCAGAAGTGTAGTAGACGCGGCGAGGATACTGGGGGCGTCAGAACTTAGGACGATGCTTTCTGTCATTGCGCCTATTCTATTCCCGGCGTTTGTAGCAACATTCCTCATAGTGTTCGCCAACTCCTTTGATACATACATAAAAACTGCCTTCATCACAAGCCCGGACTTCGTCACGGCCCCCATCCTACTTTGGAACTACGCCGCCAGGGGGAGGGGAGATCCCACTATCTACGCCCTGGCTAGTATTATGCTCATCCCCTCCCTTGCCGCCGCGGTGATCTACTTTAGAGCCGTAAAGCGCTACGGCTAACAGCGCCCTAGCCGCCCTCCTAGGCGTATTTACAACCACCACCCTGCTTCTCAGAGCCTCTTCTAGGGCCTTAGTCTGGGGCGAAGAGCCGAAGGAGACCACAATTATCGGCTTCTTGTGCTTCTCCAACACGTCGATAATCTCCTTTGCAACATCCTCGTTGTACCCGGGCGGGTGGATTAAGGCCGCGACTACAGCGGCGTCTGTGTACCTAAGACCAATTTCGAGAGCTTTGCCAAAATGGGCGTTGTTCCCCCCGCCCGTCAAGTCGACGGGGTTGGACACAGTGGCTATGGGGAGGAGGTATTTTCTCAACTCCTCTCTACCCTCCTCTGGTAACTCCGGGACGCGTAGGCCGACGGAGTTGACTGCGTCAACAATCTGCACCCCCATGCCGCCGGAGGAGGAGACCACCAGTACGCTGTCTACCCGCCTAGGCCCGTAAACCGCCAGAGCCTTTGCCATGTCGAATAACTCCACCAAGTCATCTGCCTCTATTACGCCAGCTTGGCGGAATAGGGCATGGTACATCTCATACGCACCTGCCATAGCCGCTGTGTGGGAGGCGGCGGCTCTTGCCGAATCTGAGCCGCGCCCCGCCTTGTACACGACAACCGGTTTGCTACTACGTTTAGCTACTTTTAGAAAACGCGCCGCATCGCCTTTCCATCTAAACCCCTCTAGGTAGAGGGCAATTACAGATATCTCTTTGCTATTTGCCAGAAACTCAATAAAATCCGCCTCTGTCACGTCGGCCCTATTCCCAAAATTAACGGCGATGCCCACGCCGATTCCCTCACCTGCCGCCCAATCCAGCGCCGCGGTCATTACGGCCCCGCTTTGGCTTAAAAAAGCTATTGGCCCCGGCGGCGGCCTCGCTGCTTTTTCCACAGGGAGGAACATGGTGTCTAGCCCGTTGAAGGCGTTATAGACGCCTATGCAGTTGGGCCCCAGAACTCTCATTCCGTGCTTCTGCGCGGTTTTTACCAGCTCATTCTCTAAATCTCGGCGCCCAATTTCTGAGAACCCGCCCGAAACTACGATAGCCGCCTTTGCGCCGGCTCTACCAGCGTCGTCTACGACTCTCGGCGTTATTTCTGCAGGAGTGGCAACCACGACGAGCTCCGGCGCCTCGGGCAGGTTAGTGGCAGACTCGTAAAACTGCACCTCTACGCCTCCAACCTCCCCGCGCCTATACTTCGGATTAACCGCGTAGACGCGGCTTTTAAAAGACTTTAACAGCTGGAGCAGGATCTGCCCCCCTATCGAGTCGGCCTTGGGGGAGGCCCCAACTACGGCTACCGAATTGGGAAATAAAAACTCCCTCACCCCTTAAGTGCCTTTGCAATACTAGCTGGGTCGTATCCCACAACGTAGGTGTAGGTCCCGTTGGGGTAGACCACAACTACCAGCGGCGTCCCCACATTCTGCCCAGCAATGAGAGTAGCTAGTTGCATTCCAGCATTTGCATCTATTGGACAACTACTTTGCGGGAGTATACTAGTGTAGTTTTGGTCTCCGGCTAGGAAGCGGTCGTATACTACCCTCAGCGTTGGGATTACCTCTTGCGGCGTGCTGTTGTAGAGGCATCTCAACCTCTCGTGGGCGGGCAATGCGTCTGGGTGGACTATTAGATCTACCAAGACTAGTCTGTGTCCCTCGAATAGGGTGTAGTTGTATTTAAACAACTGGGCACAGTAGGGGCACTGTAAGTCGAAGAAGACGATTGCGGCTGGCCATTTGCCGTCGTATTTCATGCCTATCTTCTCTGCGACTCTGAGGATGTCAAGGCCGCCGCCGTTTGTCCCGACGACGTCTCTAGAAAGCTCGTTCAGCACATTAGCGACGTCGGCCGGTATTGTCGTGATGTTCCGAAGGGTGTACGTCAAAATGGCGGCTACCTGCCCGCCGTAGGATAGCTTGACCTTAAATTGGTATATAGTCCCATCTGCGAGTTGTTGTTTCTCATAATCTAGGATGGCCGATAGGCCTTGCATTATCGGTACCTCGGTGGTGTTTGTGTATACTGTGGCTTGGCCGTAGGGGGTTTGGGCTGTGCCTGACTGCTTCCACTGGCTCGGGGACGTGGGCCCGGGAAGTCCTTGGATAAGTAGGACCAGCTCGTCGAATGTCTTAGCCGTGGGGAGGGGAGACGTGGACTGCTGGCATTGGCTATTGGAGAGGGTTATGCGCTCGCCCGCCACAGTCGTGGTTGTAGTCGAGTTCACGCATATCTGTAGCAATTTGCTGTAGTAGGTGGCTTTCTGGTAGCTGTTTAGCGTCTGCGAGAGGACGTTGATTATACCCGTGTTTTTCACCATGAAGTAGGAGGCTGAGTTGTTGTAGATCTGGGCGTAGACGGTGCCGCTGCTCAAAGGTATGTAGTAAGTTAGTAGCTCCAAGGCTTGTCCCCCTTCGAGTCGTGCCGTGTATACGTAAAGCTTGCCGGATGTCGTTTGAACAGGCTGTGTGGAGGTCTTATTTGCAGGTGGTTGAGACTGTAGGAGGTACACGGCTACTCCCACTGCCGCGATTATGGCCAGAACTATGCCGGCTACTACTTTTGGATTCATAGGTGTGCGGGGGTACTAGTATATAAAAAGCTATTCTTTTGTAGGAGCCCAGTCTCTGGCCAAGATTTCTAATACCTGCTTCTCACCTATCAGGTCGCGGATGGAAATGACGCCGTAGAGGTTGCCTTCTTTATCCACGACTACCACGTGCCTCACGTTGTGTTGTCTCATTTTTCTAGCAGCCGCCGTTATGGGGTCGTAGTCGTAGACATATACGAAATTGCGCATTGTCCCTACCTTGTCCACCGTCGCCGTGAGGGGGGTTTTCTGCGCTATGCCTCTGATTATATCTCTTTCAGAGATGACGCCTATCGGCTTTTTGGGATTCTCTTTGTCTACAATTACCAGGAGGCCCACGCGATGTTGCGCCATGAGGGCTGCCGCCTCCTCTATAGTTTTATCAGGCGTTATGGCTACGGCGGGTTTTTTCGCAATTTCTCCGCAGTTCATATTGCAAGTATTTGGATGTTTTTTTAAATATTCTTTAGGACTGTTTTCAGCGATTCTGGACTAGCTGTATTTACTTTTATTGTTGGAAGATACGACTCAATCACGGAATTGGTGCCGCCCACTAACACTGCCTTTACTTCTCTGAAGGCTGTCTTTGCCATTTTTAGAACTTCTGGGTGGATCATGTCGTCTTCGCCGTCTGTAATTATTACCAGCTTGTAGTTGTGTAGGCTTTGTTGTTTTGCGTCTCTGACGGCTGTGTGGACGGCGGCTGTGATGTCTGTGCCGCCTAGGGGTAGGACGCGGAGTAGCGACCGGATGATGTCTTTCACGTTGGTTATGGGGGGGTAGACCATCTGGTCGAAAAACCTCAATACGGTCCTCTTGCTCTTCTTCATCACGGCAATAGCCAAGGCGGTTGCCCAGGTTATTTTCTGCGTCATGTCCATGGCTACGCCGTCGTATAGGCTGTAGAACATGGACCCGGACTTGTCAACCAGTAGGTATACCCTGTCCCTTGTGTCGAGAGCTAAGTCGTAAATGGAAAGCGACTTTGTGGCGAGCTTGTAGCCGAAGAGCTCCCTGGACTGGAGGTATATTGCCTTGCTTAGGTTCGTAGCTTTTTGTAGATCGCTGTATGTCCTTATCCGCGTCACGCCGGAGATGACCCCACGCCGTTCTTGTACATCTCCCTGGTCGACCTCTTCTTTGACTGCGGAGAGCATCTCTACTAGGGATTCTAAAATTTTCGCCAGTCTCGCCCTGTAGGGGTCTATGTCTATGTCGAACAGAAGCTCTGCAGTCTCCTTGCCCACCTCGTTTCCAAGTGCCTTCGTCATGGATTTCCTCAGCTTTTCTATGTTCCGCACATTGCCCATGTAGAAGCGGAGGAGGTTGCTTATCTCGTTGCGCAGTTGCTGGTTCTCGCTGAGGTCTCTAAAATCTTGTTTCTGGTCCTCGAAGCCCTCTACGGCGCCTCTTTCGATCCTAGACAGTAAGCTGTTGTAAGCTCTCAGCAACTTGACAGATGCTGATTTGGATACTTGGTAGTTATAGCGGCTGATCTTAGATATTTCGTGGTATACGTCCGACGATGTGTAGGTCTTGATAAATACGTGCCACAGAGACTCTTCTTGTTTGTCTGGGCCGTCTTTGAGAATGGGCGTCCTGTAGTGGACGTAGAACGAGTCTGCAATTATGTCGTTGGATATTTTCGAAAGTTTTATGGGTACTCCAAGTCTCTGGAAGTACTTTACAATTTCGTGTACCCTCAGCCTTGTGAGCTCGTCGTTGTAGTCTACGTTTAGGAGGGAGCCCATTATACTTGGCTCTTCAACATGTCTAGGGTTGACCTCACCTCCTCGATTTCTACTTGGAAGAAGCGGTACATGACGGGGTCTGACACAGCCTTTTCGAATAGCTCGTAGGCCTCTTTTAGCTTCTCCTTGGCGATAGACAAGGCATTGTTGGCGATAAGCGCCTTTATTTCGCTCAGCAAGTCGTATAGCACGGAGAGGTTTCCAGGCATGTGGGTGGCGAGGAAGGACTCGTACTCCGATAAGTCCTCTCTGTCCTTGACCAGGTACTTCAACACCTTTAAGGTGCCAGCCCTGATGGTGGCCGAGTCTATCTCAGAGGGCTTTATTCCAACCACGGTGAGGTAAGACACGACGTACAGCGGCACCTTGACTCTCGTCCTGTTGGATATCACTACGTGGTCTAGATAAGAGGCGACTATGGGCGAGATATGCTTAACCAAGGTGTCCATGTTTTCGTATATGTAGTTCTGTATGAGCTCGTTCAGCTTCTTCACCTCGTCCATGGTCATGATGGGCTTCAATGTGTCGAACTCCCTCCTCAGCCTCAGCCCCGTCTTAATCAAGTCGGCGGTTTCCTCTGGGTTGGCGTACTTGGTGAACACCCTGAGGGGGAAGCGGTCGTAGAGGGCTTGTAGCTCCTCCTCGTCGGGGATCCTGTTGGTGGCGCCGAACACGGTCCAGGTCTTTACGGGTATGATGTTGCCCCCGTCGTATATGACCCTCTCGTTGAGGATTGTGAGCATCGTGTTCAAAATGGCGCTGGAGGCGTTAAAGATCTCGTCCAGCAGGGCGAAATCGGCCTCTACGATGGAATTTGTGTAGATCCTCTTGACGTTGCCCTTCAACAGCTCCACCACGTCGATTGGGCCGATAACCTCCTCTATCTCGGTGAACTTGGTGAGGAGTCTGTAAAACCACCTGGCCTTCAGTAGCTTGGAGATAGAGGCCACGAGCATCGTCTTGGCGGTTCCTGGGGGCCCTATCAGGATGAAGTTCTCCCTTGTGAGTATGGAGGTGAGACATGCAGTAATTTCGTCGGAGAACTTGAAGAACATCGACTCTAGCGTTTTTCTCACTTCCGGCACCTTATGGGTGATGTCTTGCACTTGTTGTTTTGCGTGTATTCTAAAAATGTTTTTATGGCGGCCTTGTCCCTCTCCCAGTTATTTGAAAGTTTCAGCCCCCTCTCCTGAGGTATGCTTATTCCCCAGCTATATAAGGACTGTGGATAAAATAGCTGTGGACCACTTTTTTGACATGTTTATAACGCACGCCGAGAGGAAGTTAAAAGCCTATCTTCATAGCCGTTCACAGCATGACTACCCTATCACGAGTTTGGAAGACAGTGTACAGTACAAAAAGGTTGAGCCATACACCGGCGACAGCTTGCTGGTAGCCGGCGTAGACGGCGGGATCGCTATGTTGAAGTTGGCCAACGGGCACCAGGTAGTGTTAGCGAGAGCCGCAGCGGTTGGCCCCGGGTTTGTGGAGAGGGAGTTCGAGGCTGACATCGCGAAGGTGGAATCGGCGTCTATGCCGTGGGCGTATCTCGTAATTGTGGAGTCTCTTGTAGGGATAAAGGCTATAGAGAGGCACAGCGTAGACGTCTTGTTGATGGATGGCTCTCTTTACGCCAAGACAGTCCGACTTGTCCACAACCTAATACTCGCCAGGGAGTTTCAAAATTTGTACTACATCCCAGAGCTCGCCGCTGCTCTGCACCTTTTGGCGAAGCTTATAGACACGGCCCAGAGGCGTGGGACTAAGCTCATCTTCGTTTCGAAGGATCACAGCTTCAAGCTTTTGAAAGAACATGTCATATTTGAGAAGCTGAGCGCAAGGCAGAGGGACCCGATCTATCAGAGGGGGCTTCAGTGGTACTCAGTCTTGTGGATTAGGAGGTTTAGGAAGGAGTTGCTTGAAATATACAAACAGTTAAGGGGGCACGACTACGAGAGCTCTAGGTTGCTCGCCATGCTTATTACCCCCTCTATCACAGACTCCGAGCTCTTGGGGCAGTTGTTGCCGCCGGGAAGCTACACTGTGCCTATGTTAGTGGGCGGGTGCGACGCATACATGAATTACAAGGGCCTTACAACAGTGGACAAGCTTGTGAAGGCGGCTGAGGATAGGCTGGAGGACTCGCTGATATTTAGGCTGAAAGAGCAGTACAGCCAAGACGTGGTGGGGATGATAAGGGAGGCGCTGGAGGTAATACCCAAGATATACTTCCTCTACGTCAAATTTGGGGGCGACGACACCCCTTTGCTGGTGGAAATTCCCGCGGAGGGGACTAAGATGTTCGACGGCGCGGCTGTGAAGGCCTTCTACCCGCCGGCCCGCGTCGGCGATATTGTTGGGCTACTCGCAACCCAGTACCGCGACCCCATCCACTACAACGCGTGGCTGTGGTACGCCCACGCCGTTGCTTCTTTTAGAGCGAGCCACCTATCTGAGTACGCCGTCTATCTCAAAAACATGGCGGGCGGGGTGGGGATGGGGAGGAGGCTGAAGCTGGCCTGGGGGGTATGAGAATAGGCTACGTCGTGGCCACGGCGACGCCGTTTGAGTTCGTGGCGACGCTGGATCCCGAGAGGCCTGTTAGTCTGTACGACTACGTGGTGGTTGACCACGTGGAGCTCGACAACGCCTCCGGCGAGCTTGTAAACGTCAGTTTACTGGGCCAGATAGTGAAGCTTTACCGCGACCCCTACTCGGTGAAGAGGGATCTGCCGCTCTACACCGTCATACAGGAGGTCTCTAGTAATATTTTGGAAGTTCAGATTGCCAAGGTCAAGGTGCTTGGCTATGTGCTAAACGGTGAGTTGAGGCAGCCGAAGCAGCCGCCGAGGATAGGTTCGCCGGTCTACTTGGCGGAGAACGAACAAATCGCCGAGCTGTTTAAGGTGGAGAACGGGCTGTGTGTCGGCAAGCTTGCAAGCCGCGATGTGGCTGTGTGTCTAGATATAAACGGTATTAGGAGACACCTTGCGGTAATTGCGGCGACGGGCAGTGGCAAGACTTGGTTTTCGGTGGTGTTGATAGAGGAGTTGCTGAGACGAGGGGCTAAAATTGTGGTCATAGACCCACACGGCGAATACGTCGCAATAAAAGACTCAATACACCGCCTAGGTCCCTTCACTGCGAGGGTTGTGAAGGTGTCGAAACACCACGTGGGGGACTTAATGTACAAGATAGGTGTTCTTGACAGTGATCCAGAAGCGTTGGCAAACGCCGCGGGCGTACCGCCTGGCGCTAAGAAGATAAGATATGCGATCTACCTCGCATGGTCCTATGCGAAGAAGGTTAGGAAAGCCACTGGGGAAAAAGTCGGCTTGGCCTTTATGAAAAGAGTCCTATACACAGCCATGAGGGGGGAAAACGCCTTGCAAAAACTTTTCCAGCAGTACAAAGGAATCAACGACGGCGCTCACAAGGCCGAGGGAGATTTTCCCCTAAGCGATTTAAAGCAACTCGCCGCCAAGGACAGACACGCCATTTTCAGCGCGTTGACGTATTTAAAAAAGCTGTCTAGGCTGGGAGTCTTCTCGTCTAGGTCAACCCCTCTCTCGAAGCTTCTGGGCGACATTACGATTATCAACCTGGCAGGGGTAAACGAGGAGGTCCAGGACTACGTGGTGTCGCACTTGGTGAATAGGCTCTTCCAAGCTAGGGTGAACCACGTCAGGGGGTTAAAGGGGTACCAACTCCCGTGGCCCATAGTCTTGTTCGTAGAGGAGGCTCACAGATTCGCCCCTCCAAAGGCACTAAGAAAGACGAGGTCTTACGAGGCCTTGTCCCGGGTCGCCTCAGAAGGGCGCAAGTTCGGCGCCTACCTCGTAATTATAAGCCAGAGGCCTAGCAAGGTCGATCCTGACATAATTAGCCAGTGCCAGAGCCAAGTAATAATGCGGATAGTCAACCCCAAAGACCAAGAGGCGGTTAGAGAGAGTAGCGAACTGTTGGCGCAGGAGTTTCTAGAAAACCTGCCCGGGCTGGACGTGGGCGAGGCTGTGGTGTTGGGACCCATCGTGAAACTCCCCGTAGTGATAAAGGTGAGGGACAGGGTGCTTGAATACGGCGGATCTGACATAGATCTCACAACGGCGTGGAAGGTGGATAAGACCGCCGACGTGGCGCAGATGTGGAGGAGGATATTCAACAGCCCGCCTCCTCCAAGCGTTATGCTGTCGGCATCTAGAATGAGGCTACTCCACAAAAAGAGGGAGGGGAATAAAATCGTCATTAAGCTCCTCGACGGGGATAAGGAAGTGGACGTGGTAATCGAGGGCGGCTCCCCCCGCTGTAGTGTCTGCGGCGTCGGCAAGCCGTGTAGCCACGTGTATAAGGCACTTGAAGAGGCGCTAGAGGTGGTATGAAAATTCTACATATGTCAGATGCCCACTTGGGCAGAGCGCAGTACGGCCTCCCCGAGAGGGAGGAGGATTACTACAAGGCGTTCCGCGAGGGCCTTATGAGGGGGAAAACGGCAGACGCCGTTTTAATAACCGGCGACGTTTTCGACTCCAGGAGGCCCTCCACCAGGGCTATGCTACGCTTTGTCGAGGCTGTGGAGGGGGTAATGCTACCCATCTACGTCATTGGAGGGAATCACGACTTCAGCTACGTGAGGTACAGGGCAGAGGCGGAGCAGTGCGGGGGGAGTTGCGCCGGCGATACGGTGTTGAGACTTCTAGACCGCGTAAAACTTGCAAAGCTCCTCTGCTGGAGCCCCGCCGATCTCGGCGGCTTGGTCCTCTTCGGCGCCTGCGCTACGCCGAGGGATTACGCGGCGGAGTACCGAAAGCTACTGCAGAAGGCCCCTCCAGGCGCTTTGTTGGCAATTCACCAAGCTGTTGAAGGCGTGCAGGCGAGGTACCCTGCAGAGGAAGATGACTACACTATGCCTCAGTCAGTCTTCCAAGGGCTTTCCTACATCCATATAGCGGCTGGTCACATACATGACCACTTCGCTAAGCACCCCATTGGCGCCGTGTGGGCCGGGTCAATAGAGGTGTGGGACTCAGGCGAGTTCGAGACCTGGGAATACGCGGGGAGGTTTAATAAGGTCCAAGAAAGGGCAACTAAGGGCGTAGTCTTGATAGACGCGGCGGGGAGGGGGGTCTCGGTCAAGTCTATACCTCTTCCGGATTCGAGGCCGTTGTATAGGCTGAGAATCTACGTCAGAGAGGGCAAGGAGCTGGCCGGCGCGGTAGAAGAGGCGGCAAGGCTCTTCGACAAGCCCGGGGCAGTTGTTAGGCTCGAGATCATGGGCACCGCCGAGGAGGGGGTAAAAACAAGGCAATTGGCAGCAGCGTTTACAAAGGCGCTTTATGTCGACGTAGTGGACCGCACATCAGCCCCCCAGAGGGCCGTGGCACTGCGCGGATCTGCCTTTGAGGAGCTGTGGCGGTTACTTAGGGAGAAGCTGGGGGAACACGCAGAGGTGGTGATAAAGGCGATGGAGCTGGTGAGGGAGGGCGAGGGGGAAGCGGCGTATAGACTAGTGCTTAAGGCGCTGTATGATTAGGCGGGTGGAGCTCATTAATTTTAAGGCGCATGCCAAGGCGGCTTTTAGATTTGGCGAGGGGGTCAACTTCATCTATGGGCCAAACGGCTCAGGCAAGACGTCGCTGATGGAGGCCATATCAGTTGCTCTCTTCGGCTCTACTTGGGTAAGGAAGGTGGGCTCGAAGTGGTCGGACTACCTGCGCCGGGGATCCACGGCGGGCGAGGTTAGGCTATATCTCAGCTACCAGGGAGGCGAGGTGGTGATTGTCAGACGTTTTGGGGAAAGCGGCACCTCTCCTTCAGGCACCTACATGGCCGTAAACGGCTCTATTATCGCTAGGGGCGATGCGGACGTCACAGCCGCCGTGGCGACGAAGTTGGGGATAGGCGTGGAGGAGTTTCGACATCTTCTTTACATACGCCAGGGCGAGTTGAGGAGAATACTACAGGAGGCTGAGTATCTAGACAGGATTTTGAGACTCGACGAGTTTGACAAGGTAGACGAGCTGTACAGAGACGTCTACAACGAGCTTAGGGCCAGGAGGGAGAGGATTGGGGGGAGAGCCGAGGAGCTTGAAAAACGAATCCAACCTCTCCGATCAAGGCTGGAAGACCTCCGCAGAAGGCTGGGGGAGGTGGAGGCTAAGCTAAGGGAACTTGAGCCCTATCAAAACCGGCTACCCGAGGCGGAGAGAAGGTACCTGGAGCTGAGGGATAGGCACAACGTCTTGTTGGCAGAAAGAGAGCAACTGGAGAGGAGACTCGAGGAGCTGGCCCACGCCGCCCTAGAGGCTGAGAAAGATGTGGAACAGCTAGAAGAGGAGCTGGAGAAGATCCGCAAGGCTGCTCAAGAGCTCAAAACTCTCCCCACATTCGGCGACGTCGAGAAGGAGTATTTTGAACTACGACAAGTAGTGTCCGTAGTTGAGAAGATACCGCTGGAGGTAAAGAGCTACGATCCCTCTAGGCTTGAGGAGGCGAGGCAGAGACTTGAAGACTCCTCGAGGAGGCTTGCCCAGGTTAAGTCGCGGCTTGAGCTGTTGAGGGACGTGGTGAGGCTCGCCAGCAGAGCCGAAGGCGGCGTATGTCCAGTCTGCGGCTCACCCCTCCGCCCCGAGGCGGTGAGAAGACATGAACTAGAGATTATCGGCCTAGAAAAGGAGGAAAAAAGACTAGTCTCATTAATCGAGGAGCTAAGAGACGAGATTAAGAGACTTGAATCTCTAGACCGCGCCTATCAGACCTACAGAGAATACCTCAACGTGGACCTTCTCTCTGCCAAGAAGAGACTTACTGAGCTGGAAAAGATGTACAAGGCCAAAGTGGAGACAGAGCGGCGCCGCGCCTATCTGGCCGCCCTAGTAGAAAGAGAGGCCGAAGTGCTGGGCAAGTTAGAAAAAGCAAAGCGGAGGCTGGCAGAGGCTGAGGTAGCCATAGGCGAGGTGGGCGAGCGGCTCAAGAAGGTAGAAGAGGAGCTAGAAAAAACCCAGGCCCTACTTAAAGAAGCCGAGGCTGAGTACCTACTCATTAGAGATAGGCACAGGGAGTACACGGCGTTGCAGACCTTGGCAAAGGAACTAAGAGAGCAACTACAATCAACCGAGCTCGAGCTACAAGAGGCCGTAGCTGAGCTGGAAAAAGCTAGGGAAGACCTCTCTAAGCTTGACAAGGCCCTTGCCGTAGCTAAGAACGTGCGGGGGACCTTAGCCGAGTTAAAGCCCGCGGCCCGGCAGATATTCCTACGGGCAATAAACGAGGAGCTCAACCACGTCTTCCTGAAACTAAGACACAAGGACGCCTTTAAGTCTGCGCAACTAGTTGAAGCTAACGGAAGATACGTGGCCAGGATATCCACCCCAAACGGCTACATTGACCACGGCCTACTCTCCCTTGGCGAGCAGAACCTCCTAGCTCTCTCCCTCCGCGTCGCCCTCGCAAGAGCTCTCCTCGGAGGAGCCCCATTCATGATGCTAGACGAGCCAACAGAACACCTAGACGAAGAACACAGAAAAAGGATAGTAGAACTAGTAAGAGACCTAACCTCTGTGGTGCCCACAGTAGTCGTCACCTCCCACCTAGGCGAATTCGAAGAAGTCGCCGACAACATTATCCATCTATAACCCACACAGAAAGATGCACTTAAGTCGGCAAGGTGTCTCTATTTGAGGAGTTTCTGGGTTATCTCTTTATGACGTTGTTGTGGCGGCCTCTGCCGCAATTTGTTGCTCAAGAACCCAAACGGGGGTTGAAAGAAGCGCCACGTATCCTCCAAATGCCTGCATCAGCGTCTTGGACTCCTCCACGCCCTTTGGTATAACTTCTACTTTAATTCCCTTCTCCTCCGCCTTCATTACTACGTCGAGAACTACGTCTTCGCCGAGTTCCTCGGCTATTACCACCAGCTCCGCCATTCCCATCTGAAGTGCCTTAAGCGTTCGGTCCCTCCCATATACAATGTAATCGCTTTTCTTAACGGCGTAGAACATGACCTTGTCCATAACCTCCTTTGCCTTGACGTATTCGCTCTCCTTGAGCTGGTCCTGGGCGTTTCTAATAGCCTCCACCACACCGTACTCGTTGGCGCAGCACGCAGGTACAACGGCCAGAACCTTGTCCTTGAGGCGGTAGTCCAAGCCCCCCTCTTCTAAGAAGTCCTCCTTCGTGGGCCCAGGCCCCGCCACGATGATCCCCTTCAGCGTGGGGATCTGTAAGAATATCTTGTTAACCTCCTCAGCCAGCACCTTGTAAAAAGTTTCGGCTAAGTGCTCTGTCTGGCGCTTAAAGCGGTTGGCGGACTGTCCTCCTGCGTGGTGCTTCCCCGGCACGAAGAACTCAACAGTCTTAACAACTTCCCACTGCCCGCCTTTTAGCAACGCGATCACCGCCTCTCCTCTCTCCACTACCACTATGCCGTAGGTAACAGCTGCGTGTAGTTGCTCTTCTAAGATCTCCGTGTGGAAAGCCGTGTCGCAGATGTATTTAAACGTATAGATAGGCTGGGGCGGAACCACGACGTAGTACACCCACTCGTAGTTGCCCTGGTTTATCATGTGGAACCCCGCGAAGATGGCCATGCCGTTTTCAGGAGCCTTAGCCTCGCCCTTGAGGTTGTTGATAATCCTCTCCAAGGTGTCCTGGACGTGCGTCCTAGTCGTCTTGTCTTTAATGTTAGCCGCGGTGGACCACTCCGATCTTAGCAGATTCAACACATCGGGGATAGGACGCTCCGAGTTGATGTACAAAGTAATGAGGGTAGTGGCGTAGCCCCGGAACTTTTTCAAGACATTCACAAACGCCCTCAGCTCCGTGGCGGTCTTTACGTAGTAAACGCCATTAGGCGGCCTATTAAAGCTCATAGGCTTAAAAACCGCGAGGTCTCTTTATAAAGTTAACTAAGACGCTACACCCAGCTTATAGGCGAAAATCTCGGCAAAAGCCTGCTGTGGGACTAAATAAGCTGGAGCTCTATCTTGACGGTGTCCGGCACCCTTATTGTCATCAGGCGCCTCAATACCCTCTCCGAGGCCTCTATGTCTATTAGGCGTTTAGAAATGCGCATTTCCCAGTGGTCATATGTGTGGTATCCCTGCCCAGACGGGGCTCTCCTCACTGTTACCACTAGCCTCCTGGTGGGGAGCGGGATTGGTCCTCTTACCTGTACTCCCATCTTCTTTGCCAAGTCAACTATCTCTCTAGCTACTTGGTCTACATCTGCGGGGTTTGTGCCGTATAGCCTTATCCTTACTTTCCTCCTAGCCGCAAGGGCCATAGGCGCTGGTACTGGTGTGTTTATAAACCTTAAAGCTTTAAAAAACACGCGCCAGCCCATCGGTGTGAGAATCTTAATTACAAATGACGACGGCGTGCACAGCCCGGGGCTGAGACTACTCTACGAATTCGCATCCCCCCTCGGCGCTGTAGATGTGGTTGCGCCGGAGTCACCCAAGTCGGCCACAGGGCTCGGCATCACCCTCCACAAGCCGCTTAGGATGTACGAGACAGACCTATGTGGCTTTAAGGCCGTGGCCACGTCGGGCACGCCTTCAGATACGATATACCTAGCCGCATACGGCCTCGGCAGGAGATACGACTTAGTTCTGTCGGGGATAAACCTCGGCGACAACACCTCGCTCCAAGTCATCCTCTCTTCGGGGACTCTCGGAGCCGCTTTCCAAGCCGCCTTGTTGGGCATACCGGCAGTTGCCTACTCCCTACACGCACAGGACTGGGAGGAGGTCTTAAAAAATAGGGAGGCCCTAGAGATAATGAAAGCGGTGGTTCAGAAATCGGCGGAATTCGTGCTGAAGTATGGACTCCCCCACGGCGTCGATGTGGTCAGTATTAACTTCCCCAGAAACATGAAGAGGGGAGTCAAGGCAAAACTGGTCCGGGCGGCTAAATTCCGCTTTGCGCAGAAAGTAGACAGGCGAGTCGACCCCCGCGGATCTAGCTACTACTGGCTATACGGCACAGACCTCGCCCCCGAGCCAGATACAGACGTGTACACAGTGTTAGTAGAGGGGCAAATAGCTGTGACGCCGCTGACGCTTGACCTAAACGCCCTCAACACCGACAGGAAACTAGACGCCGAAGCCTTAGCAAAACTAGTCCGCTACATCAACGAGGCAATATGACCTCGATAGTGAACTACATAATAATAATAGCCCTGGCCCTTGTAATAACGGCGGGGGCTTTGCTGATATACGTATTATACAGCCACTTCTCTGCGCCAAGCCCAACACCGACATCTGTCACAGCGACTACGCCCACCTCGGCCACGACGCCTACTCAGACTACACACAGCCCTACAACCACTCAGACGCCGCCGAGGCAGTCCAGCGTGGTAAGCGTTGCTGTTTATGTATCGCCAGCAGACGTCTCTAAATGCGCCGGGTTGGGCAACTACTACGTATACTACTTCAACGTGACGCTGGATAGAGTTAGGGAGGAAGACCCAGCGTACCACTACGCCTTCAGCGCAGTGATCCCCAACGGCACTGTACAAATGAAGGCGGCGTCTATCCTTTCTATTGAAAGAGACTACTTCAAGTCTTACGACATCAACGTCACGCGTAGGCTCGGCCTCCTCAACATCTACCTAGAAATTACGAGCGACAAGCCGCTTAACATCACCGGAGTGAAGTACCTAGACAAGACGTACGAAATAACCACCACGACCTACGTGTCGTGCATTAAGAAAATCGTGGTGAAGCTGGGCAACACCACACTTCCATCACCGCCGGCTCCGGGCCGGCTCGGCCTCCTCCCTGCAGGCAAAATTTACACCATCGCAATCCCGCAACTAGAAAAAGGCCGGTATAGAGTATTAACGCCGCCGGAGGTGAAGGCCCCGCCCGAGATCACCGTAGGAGAAGGCGGCGCAAGAATAGAGATAGAGCTGTTAAACAAGGCCGTAGTTTTCAACCTGCTTAACATTACTCTAGTAAAAATTGGCTAATCGCCGGGACGTAGTAGACTACGCCGTCTTTAACCACCCGTTTTACTCTCCCTTCGCGTTCGAGGACGTAGAGGTGCCACTGTAGTTGCCCCCAGCTGAAACCTGTAAGTTTCGCCAGCTGTCCCTGGGTAAGCATTCCCTTTTCTTCTAATAATTTGAGAAGTAGGACCCTCCTCGGGTCGGAGGTTGAAGTAGCTGTCTTCGCCCTCGCCATGGCCACGCCGTACATCCAATTTAAAAAATCTTGCGTAGTGACGTGTTAAAGGCAGCGCAGAAAGTCGTGGATGGCGCGCCCAATTTCTTCGCTGGTGGGCCCCTCTACGCCGAACAGTTCAGCCTCAAGCCTGGCGGCCAGCCAATAGAGGCGGAGCTTAGCCAGTGCCAAGACCTTGTTTGCCTCCTCGACAGCGGACCCCACGTCGGCGAGGGGGTTCCCGCCCCTCTTCAGCGGGATGTCCAGCCTCTCCTCGCCCAGGATCTCCACGAAGATGCCCCCTCTGTTCATGGTAATTATGCCGCTGTGCTTGTGGCCCGTCTCCCGCCCTATCTCCACGAGCCTGTACGCCGTCTTCGCGTCGGCGGCGGCGACGTGTAGGATAGCCCCCCTCACCATTAGCCATGCGTTGTCGAGCCCCTCCACTGCGTGTGCTACCAGCTCAGGGGGGACTGGGTGGTGCCACTTAGCCACTGGGCGGAAGCCCCTCCCCTTGCTATAGCTAGGCCTAACCGCCTCCGCTACCATAACCCTGCCGCTACAGGAAGACGTGGTGTAGATGTCCGGGTGAGCGTTTAGCAACCTGAGGAGGGGGAGGATATCGCCGTCTACCCTATCTTGCAGAGCCTCCCTCTCCAACCTCTCCACAAAGGCCTTTTTCCTAGCCTCGAAAACCCGTCTATTTACTACGCCCACGTGAGACCCTATATTAGGCCGAGCTCCTTCAAGATTTTTTCCAGTTCTTTCCTGTCCTTATCCTCCACCGGCGGAAGGGGCTCCCTCGGCGGTCCCATGTCTATGCCGTGGACTAGTTGGGTTGCAAGCTTGTACAGCGTGGGCCACTTGCCTCCTAGCTTCCCCACCAAGCCGCAGCCGCCCATGAAGCGCCATAGCGGCATAAGCTTGTTGTGGAGGGACACGGCCTCGGCGGTTTTTCCCTCTTTAACTAGGCGGTACTGCTCCAGCGTTGTTTTGCCTAAGAAGTTGGGCCCTGCAAGGATGCCGCCGTGGGCGCCCATTATGAGTGAGGGCACGAAGAGCATGTCCAGCCCCTGGAGCACAGACAGACGCCTCCCAAGGAGGTAGATGAGGTCGAGGTGGTAGCGGAAGTCGCCAGAGCTGTCCTTAACTCCGACGACTTGGCTGTACTCGTTGGCCACAAGCTCGAACACCTCGACGGGGATGTTGTACCCCGTGGCTAGGGGGATTGTGTAGAGGATAACGGGGACATCCGTTTTGTCGAGGACTTTCTTGTAGAAGGCGTATATGGCGGCCCAATCGTACTGTATGTAGTACGGTGGGGTGATCAGGACGACGTCCACCCCCACGTCCTTGTACCTCCTGACCATATCGATTGTAGATAGATGATCGCCTGTCCCAGTCCCCGCGATGACTAGGGCCTTCCCACCCGCCACCTCCTTGGCCACCTCCATAACTTTTACCCTTTCCTCCGGCGTGAGCTTAGTCACCTCGCCGGTGGAGGATGTGGGGAAAACCCCGTGGTAGCCCGCCTCGACGATCCTAGACAAGATGATTCTGAGCCCCTCGTAGTTGACCCCGTCTTTTGTAAAGGGAGTTACGGTAGCCGCGATGACCCCTTCTAGTTTCATGGAAGAAAAAGACGTTCCTATTTTATAATTCTATTTCCCCTATCTCTACGACGGCGGGGTCGGCGGATAGTACTTTTCCCTAAAAGATCTTACAGCCGTGTATATCACCAACACGACGACTGCCAGCGCCGAAACGGGCAGGGCTCCAAGAATTCTGCTCACATATGCAAGGGCGGCCGTGGCGATGAGCTCAATTCCGTAGTTCGGTATCTGTCTGAAGAGTATTGCGCCGATGAAATACGGCACGCACAGCACAGACATAATCACGGCAAATGCCATGTAGGCGAAGTGGTGGCCGAATGGGGCTAAGGCGACGGCCCACCGGAAGAAAAACGACCCGGCGCCGTACTTGTCGTTTACCTTGGGAGGGGCGGCCAACGTGAGAAACAGTGAAGGCGCCAGCATAGCCCACAAATACCCCAGCTTTACGCCAATAAAAGCCACGACGTATAGCGCCGTAGTTACCGCGGCGTTTCTCGCTGTGAATTTCCTCCTGGCACGGGAGGTGTCTATTCGGTATAAAAGCGAGTAGACCGACGCCAAGGGGAAGCTGAATATAGCTTCTAGGTGGTTTGCACAGAGCGGCAACAACAACAGGCCGGTTACTGTGACCCAGTTGGGGTAGTAGGTGGGGGCGCCCCTAAGCCCTCTATAGTAAATAAAGACGTGCAACACGGCGTATGGCAGAAAGGCGGCGTACCCCACCGCGAAAAACCCAACCGCACCTACGATGAAGGAGGTGAAGAGCCCCCATGTAGCCGCTCTGTGCGGCGTGGCGTTGATAAATCCTGGGAGCTGGACGTACATAACTGCGTGGTAGAACGAAAGTAGGCCAAGCGTCATGAGATATCCGTGAATATTTGAAGGCACTGCCACTCCGGCTAAGAAAAAGAACGCGGACATGAAAAGCGCCATCTGGGTGGACTTTACAAGATCAACAGTTGCTTTGTAAAAAGCCAGAGGTTCCGACTTCCCTATGACGTGCCAAACAACCACGAAGTTTGTAGATCGCCAATCTTAAAAAAAGGTTCGGCTATGCGGTGGCCCGAGATAAGTCAAGTGTCATACCCTTATGGACATAGCCCCCTCCATGACGTTAGCGAAAAACCCTTTAATGCGTTGCGGCCTATAGTTGTCTTCACTAACGCGTTTCGTGGCGGTAAGTGTAGAATTGTCTATCGATTGCCTCCCAGTCTGAGTCGCTAAGCTTTATCCTTAGGGCCTCAGCGTTTTCTAAAACGTGCTCTACCCTCGCTGCCTTGACTACTGGGACTAGTCCAGGTATTTTAACGTACCACGCCAGTGCTATTTGAGCCGCTGTTTTTCCATACTTCGACGCGATTTGGCCGAGGAAAGGATCCAATGCAAGGGCGCCCCTTTCCAGCGGCGAGTAGGCCAGGTACATTAAACCCTCCCTTTGGGCCAGCGGCATTACGTCTAGCTCATCTCTCCTGTATAGCAGACTGTACTTGTTCTCCACAAAGGCAGGTGGGTGCCTCTTGAAGCAAGTCAAGGCTTGTTGGAGTTGCGACGCTGTGACGTTGCTTAGGCCGTAACGCTCGGCTAAGCCCCTCTCCACAACCGCCTCAAGGGCCCTAACCACATCGCATATGTGTCCCCTTATGGGCATCCAGTGCAACGCTACTCCCCACGGCGTGCGGCCAAGCCTCTCTGCAGAGGCGGCTACTCTCTTAGCCACCTCGTCCTCAGTAGCCGCCGATGGATGAATCTTCGTAATAACGAGTACGTCGTCTATGTCGGAGGCAGCTATTCTCACTAACTCCTCTGCATGCCCCCTCCCATATAGCTCGGACGTGTCCACTAGTTTAATGCCCAGCTCAAAACCCTTGCGTAGCGCCTGGATCCATTGGTAATCTTTCGAGGTATCTGCAGCCCAGAAATCGCCGCCGACACCGAATGTGCCAAGGGCAAGCTCAGAGACGCACCCCGCATTTTTTGCGCACTTCATCATGTACAAAATTGATCAACTATATATTTTTTTAGTTATTTAAATTCTGTGACCTACTGCGTAACTGTTATTAAAACAAAAACCCGCATATCTATGGAAACGCTTATTTATAAAGCCCTAGACTACGGCTTGGCCCTTGGCGCTTCCTACGTGGAGGTGAGGTGGCAAAGAGACGTGGGAACAGTTGCAGGTTTACGAAATGGACAACTGGAGTTCTCCACAACGTACTTCTCAGAGGGGATAGCCGTGAGGGCCGTGGCGGGGGGCGGAATGGGATTCGCATCGATCACAAACACCAGCCTCGAAGAGGTTTTGAACGCGGTGGAGCAAGCGGTCAAGCTGGCAAAGGCCGCGGGTAAGTGGAGGAAAAGCCCTGTGACGCTTAGCGAGGAGAACATGGCAAATTTCAGCTATACTGTGCCCTCAATAGACCTAGACCCTGTGGATGTGTTGAAGGTACTGGACGAGAGCGTAGACAAAATGGTAAACGTCAGGAGGCTCGTGGCCAACGTTTGGACTACTGAGAAGAGAGTGGTCACAAGCGACGGCGCAGATGTATTTAGCAAAATCCCCAGGATCTACGTCTACGCGATGCTGATACGCCACGAGCCCTCTCTAGGAAGTCTGCAACGAGACCTCTTCTTCGGCGGAACAAGCCGCGACTCTGTGGAGGGGGCTGAGAAAGTTGTGGAGGAGGAATCAAAAAAGCTGTCACTTCTCCTCGAGAAGGCGAAGCCCATATCGCCGGGGAGATATGACGTGGTGTTCGCCCCAGAGATGACGGGCATACTCGTACACGAATCTATAGGCCACCCCTTCGAGCTCGACCGGATATACGGAAGAGAGGGGGCTGAGGCAGGCGAATCATACATAAGGCCAGGCAACCTCAGGATCAGAATAGGAAGCGAATACGTAAACATTACGGACTACCCAGCAGTTCCAGGTACCTACGGCTTCTACCTCGTAGATGACGAAGGCGTCGTGGCGAGGCCGAAGCAACTGGTGCGCAACGGCGTGGCTACAGAGTTTATTACGAATAGGCAATACGCCGCTGTTATAGGCGCCCACAGCAACGGCGGCGCGAGGGCCTCTCTCTACAGCCGAGAGCCAATCCCGAGAATGTCCAACACTTACCTAGAACCCGGCGACTGGAAGCCCGACGAGATGATAAAGGATACAAGACGCGGAGTCTACGTGGTATCGTATACCGAGTGGAATATCAACGATACGCGATACTCCGGGCGGTACGGAATACTTGAAGGATACCTCATAGAAAATGGGGAGTTGAAACACCCCATTAGGGGTTTTATAGAAGTGGAGACGCCTGAGCTGTGGGGTAATCTTGACGCGGTGGGGCGCGACTTCAAGCTATACGTGGGTACATGCGGCAAGGGCAACCCATCGCAAGGCGTGCCGGTAACGATGGGAGGACCTACTTTCAGAAGCAGAAACCTAAGAGTGGTACCATGATATTCAGGATACTAACCGGTCTCGTAGACGAGGCGGCTGTTGTAAAGACGAAGGCTGAGCATTACATGGCCCGCTTTGCCAACGACGAGATTACAGTGTTCAAGCATTGGTCAGAAGAGGCCACATACCTTTACTTGGCAAAGGGCAAAAGAGCCACCTTTGTTGGGATGACCGGACCGCCCACGCTGGATAAGATCGAAGAGGCGGCGAAGAGGCTTGTCACGGTGCCGGAAGACCCGCTCTACGTGCCGCTGGGGGGGCCGCAGCCAGTAAACTACAGCGAGCCTGCCGAGGGCTTTGAAAAAATTCCAGATCTGGTAAAAACCGCCATAGACGCAGCTGAGGGCGTGGAGCGTAGCGCCGGCGTTGTCCACATGATCTACATCGTGGTAGAGTACCGGGATACTGCAGGCAGATCGGGGAGCTATTCTGCAAACAGGGTGTACCTGGCCATGAGATCGTTCATCGGCGACCTCTCGGCGACGAGCACCTCGGCGGGGAGGAAGTTGGCAGACATAAAGGCTGAGGAGGTTGGAAAACGCAATGCCCAAATCCTCCACGCGGCTAAGGGCCTTCCTCAGGTTAAAATTGAGCCTCGCAGAGCAGACGTGTTGCTGTCTCCACTAGTCTTCGGCCACCTCATAGGCGAGGTGGCGTCTAGCTGGGCGTCGGGCTCCGAAATACTGACCGGCTCCTCACGCTATACAAAGGACGACTTGGGGAAAGAGGTGGCCTCTCCCATCCTCACCGTGTTGGATATAACTTCCGATAAAGCCGCCCACGGCTTCACGCCCTTCGATCTCGAGGGGGTGCCCACACGTCCCATTGAAATATACCGAAAGGGCATCTTCGCCGGCGTTCTACACACTAGAAGGACGGCGCATGCGCTTGGGATGGAGCCTACGGGACACGCCTTACGGAACTGGGCAATGCCAAGCCCCGGCCACATATATATCGCCCCGGCTGACGGCCCGGAAGACGCGGAGGAGCTTTTCAGAGAGCTGAAAAACGGCTACTACATACACAACAACTGGTACACCCGCTTCCAGAACGTGAAGACGGGGCAGTTCTCCACCGTCGGCCGAGACGTGGTGCTGGAGATAAAAGACGGCAAGCCTGTGGCCGTTGTGAAGTTCGTAAGAATAGCGGACACTCTTGAAAACGTGGTGAAGAACATTGCCGTTCTCTCCAAGGAGACAAGCCAAGTCTACTGGTGGGACATGCCCACGCCTGTCCATGCGCCATACGCCGTGTTGAAAAACATCGGAATAACTACATAAGAAACGGGGCCAATCCCTTACTTTACTGAAACAGGCAAGACGTCTTTCTTTAGATCTTCTAGGAGCGATTTCAGCTCCTCCACGGCGGCTTTCAGTATAGCCTCGCCTTTTTCTCTTGACGCCCTAGAGGGGTAGCCCTGTACTGCTTTTTTGTACATCATCGCGTATACCCTTGCGCCGTACACGGCGTATTTAGCCTCCGCCCACTCATCGGCGTCGCGGGGGATCTCCTTAACTAAATGGGGATAGGCGGCCATGACCTCGCTTGTCTCGTCCTCGGCTGCGTGTCCTTCGGGGGTTTCAAGCACTTTTCGCCGTGCCTCTTTAGCTAGATCTATCCACCAATTGACCAGTACAATATTTAAGTATGTAGACTTCGCCACGTCCTTGGCGGCCATTTTCAGGGCGTCTATATTACCCCCGTGCCCGTTTACTACTACGAGGTATCTAACCCCGTTTCTTGCAACCTCCATAAAAACCTCCTTGTACAATCGATATAGCGTCTCTCCGGATATCGATATGGTCCCGGGGAATTTTTCTAACACATATGTAGACCCATACCAAATAGGCGGGAGGAGCAACACGCCAGCCTCTTCGGCGGCTTTCTCAGCCACGTAGAGAGCCATGAGGGCGTCTGTGCCTAGCGGCAGGTGAGGTCCGTGAGCCTCAATCACACCTACAGGCAATACAGCGACTTTTTTGTCAACTCTCTCAAAGTCGGGCCAAGTAAGTTCAGCCCACCTCATGCCACGAAGCTAGAGTAGTTATTTAAAAAGCCCACCTCTGACCCCCCTGCCCTAGAGGGCGGGGTTTTCCTTGGCTGGTCGCAGTCTTGCGATTACCATCTTTACCCCGCCGCCTCGTAGCTGGTGAGATGTGCCAGCCTCTCTCCGCGTCTTCAGCAGAAGACCATGGGCCAGGCCTCTCGGCCCTAGTAACGCAATATCGTTGCTTTAACTACTCGCTAGAGGTTGTCGTGCAGTAAAGACTGTAATGTGAGACGTAGGTTTCGTAGTGAGGGTAGATAGAAGGTGGTGCGGCCGCCGGGATTTGAACCCGGGACCGCCCGG
>FPIC01016578.1_pt1 | contig 30652 bp, 27 predicted proteins | sample 1504481 | NCBI WGS metagenome assembly FPIC01 (sample SAMEA4475357, study PRJEB15587) | soil metagenome | biome: Soil; feature: Field | place: India | collected 2015-03-11 | depth 0 m
TATAGCCAGGCTCTCTGTATTTTAAATAGCCCGCTTCAGGGCCAGGCTTAGGTAAAAGGTGGCTGGTGATAATGCTTTTTCAATTTACCTGCCGGCTTTTAATATTTTATTCTAAAAGCTGTTTAGCTGAATTTCCGGTATAATTTTGTTGCTTCGTAAAAACGTAGACTTTATTATTGGTAGTACAAACATGGTAATGTTAAAATGGCTGGCTGCCCAAATGTGTATGTATATTTATACGCCAGCCATGAGAAACCTCGCTTTATAAAGCCTGTATGGTTACCCTAGGGTTTGCACTACTGTTATATTAACTGATTATATATAGATGGATGTATTTAAAAAAGTAATTTCTTTTAAATGGATAGGTACAGCAATGTTGGTGTGCCTGCTTGCTGGGTGCGAAAACGAATCGGCCATGCAACGTGAGGCAAGGCGACATGCTGAAGAGCAGGAGCGGGTGGCACAGGAGCAACTGCGTAAACAAGAAGCAGCTAAGCCCAAGGTGCTTGATATCTCGATAGACCCGGGGCAGGTAAAAGAAGTGCTTACCGCATATGGAAAAGAAAACCCGGAGAACATTGTAATGATCCATACCTCTATGGGCGATATAAAGGTAAAGCTCTATGAAGATACTCCCCTGCACAGAGCCAATTTTATACGGCTTGTAAAAAATGGATATTATGATAACTCAATTTTTAACAGGGTAGTAAAGGATTTTGTAGTGCAAGGTGGTAGAGCCGAACGCAGGTACGTAAAAATCGGGAACTACAGAGTGCCGGCCGAGTTTAAACCAAATCGTTTTCATAAGAGAGGGGCCCTGGCTATGGCGCGCACTGATGAAAATAACCCTAATAAAGAATCATCGCCACGCGATTTTTACTTTGTATTAGGCCAGGCCTACAACAACCCTACCCTTGACCAGATGGAAAAGCAGTTTAATATAAGCCTGACACCCGCACAGCGCAAAGCTTATACTACAAAAGGTGGTGTGCCCCAGTTAGATAAAGAATATACCGTATTTGGCGAGGTGATTGAAGGAATGAACGTTATTGAAAAAATATCGGGAGTAGAAGTAAATGGAGAAGTGCCGGTAAGAGATGTAATGGTAAATGAAATGAAGGTTATTGAGTAGATCTGGGGAAGGTTTATAAAGCAGCCAGATACCGGGTAGCAGCATTTATTTAAAAATACCGTAACTTCGGACCTTTAAGTAGCATGTTGATGTTTAATTAATACCAGGTTGGAAAAATGGTTTACAGATAGAGCGTGAGGCAATTGTTCAAAGCAACTTTCTATTCATAAACCAGTATTTATGTACTGATATAGTTTCCAGTCAATGCTATTTCCATAAGCGAAAAACTTAACCAATTTGTAACCAAACCACACAGTAATTATGAAACTTGCTATCGGAAGCGACCATGCAGGCTTTAAACTAAAGGAAAGACTTAAGGCCTTTCTTGAGGCTGAAGGTCATAAAGTAAAAGACTACGGTACCAACAGCGAAGCGTCTGTAGATTATCCGGACTTTGCCCATCCGTTGTCTAATGACATTAGTAATAATGAGCATGACCTTGGTGTGTTGGTATGTGGAAGTGCCAATGGTGTAGCCATGACAGCCAATAAGCACCAGAATGTTCGTGCTGCTATTACCTGGAATGAAGAAACGGCCTCTCTTGCACGCCAGCATAATGATGCTAATGTGCTTTGCCTGCCCGCCCGTTTTGTAAGCGAAGAAGAGGCTATTGCAATGCTAAAAGTATTTATTAATACAAAGTACGAAGGTGGCCGTCACAATATTCGGCTTGATAAAATGTCGCTTTTCTAATAACAACTCAAAGATTTCCATAGCCTCTATTGCAAGCTGCAGTAGAGGCTATTTTGTTTACAGGGATTCATGCTCAAAAAGAAGATAGCTTCTGTCTGATTTTCTGAATCCTATTTTTTCATAAAGTTGTAGTGCTTTTTTATTGTAGGGTAATACTTCCAGCTCCAGCGCCACCCAATTGCTTACCTTATGGTCAATAAGATAACGAATAAAACTGCTGCCTATACCCAGGCCCCTGTAAGCTGGCTGTATGTATAGCTCATCAATTATAAGGATTATGCCGCCATATTCATTACTCCAGAAATTAATAAGCAAGGCATACCCTATTAACATGGAATCTTGCTCAAAAACAATTATTGTTCCGCTATCGGGGTGTTTATTTAATCTATCAAAGGTAAGGGCAATTTTACCAGGTGTCATAGGCTTGCCTTCCGGGGCTTCCTGGTAAAAGTCTTCGATCATTTGTTGTATTTTATCTTGTTCAGAAGGCTTGTATGCTCTGAAATGTATAGGCTCTGTCATGGACAAGTATACGAGCAAGAAGAGTAATGGTGTTTAAGAGACATAATAGAGCCATAATAAAAAAGGAGGTACTTGTTAAAGTACCTCCTTTTTTATTATGGCGTTTCCGGCTCTTTTAAGCGGTAGGTTTGATCGGCCGCTTTTTCATAGCGTTGCTCCAGCAGAGGGATACGTTGAAAAAGATCAGGTACAATGCCTGCATTATCTACAATTACATCGGGCAGGCTCCTTTTAAAGTTTTTGTAAATAGTTAGTACTGTTGAATAACTATCCAGGCGGTTAAAATGGCGTTGCGATAGGCGCCAGTTTAGATAAGGAGTAGCTAGTGAGTTGCCAACATAAGCTGATGCATCGGCCCCTTCGCCTAATACCAGTATATTTTTATTAGTGAAGGCTCTTTTTGATGTATTATCAACAAAAAGCATATCACTATCAATATTATCGCGTGTAAAACCCACCTCGTAAGCGCTACCATAGAGTAGCATGAGAGTAGAGAGTGCCAGGGTAGCGAACAGAAGTTCCTTAACAAAGTTCTTTTTAAGCAAAATGAACAAGTGCGTAATAAAGTAGGCCATGGCAGGGATTAGCACTATAAAGAAGTAAGGTGCCAGGTAAAAGGCAAAATAGCCTGCTATAACAGTTAGTATACCCCAGAAAATCATAACCTGCTGGCAAACGCTTTGGTAATGCGTATATTTGAGACTGGCACCAATCTGCATAAACGACATTAGCATCAGGGCTACTGGCAGCAGGAAAATTACGGCAAGCATCCTGAAACTGGCCAGGTAAATAGTATCCAGGCTTAAAAAGGTAATAAGATAGTTAAGCAGGAAGCTGCTATGCTCACCAAACCAGAAAAATACCAGCGCAGTGAGAATAACAGGTAATAACAAGCCAAAGCCAAGTAATAAATATTGGGTAGGGCGTGTGCCTGTATATAGCAAAAACGAAATAACGGGCAGCACAATAAAGATCCAGATGGGCAGGTAAAACAGGGTGGCAATGCCTATTAAAAAGCCAATCAGGTATACTTCATCTTCGCGTAGGCCAATCCGGATATGCCTGAATATAAGGTTCATGGCGATCAACAAAAAAGTGTTGGCCATTAATACAGGAGTAAGCGTAAGGAAATCGGGAAAGAGGTTAGAAACAATCAGGTAGATTAGGCCGGGCAGGTAATTTTTTTCCGGAAACTGATCGTTTTTACTCATATAATAGTTAAAAAGTAGCATATGCCCTGCAGTAATTACAAGGGCTGCTACCTGGTAGGCCAGTTGCGATTTGCCAAAGAGCAAGTGTATGCCTCCATACACAAGGGCAGCCAAGGGTCCGGTATTATCCCAGACATCCCGGTACATTAAGCTTCCCTGGCTTATTTTTTCGCCAACCAGCTGCCAAATTACTTCTGGCACAATTAAGGGGCTTCCCCACATTAGCAAAGGAAGTCTTATCAGAACAAGTAATACGATTAGGGCTGCAATACGTATAGGTATATTTACCCTGAAAAAACTGATCAAGTGCGTTGAATGTTAAAACTTTACTACTAAAAAAATTACATTGAGCTGCACGAAATTACGGTAATTGTTAAGAAAAAATGCAAAATAAATCTAATATTTGCATCATAAGTTATGGATAGTCAAAGACAACAAAAATTTGCCCGCTTAATTCAGAAAGATTTAGGCGAAATATTTCAGCACGATACCAAAAGCCTGTTTGGCGGTGCTTTTATAACAGTAACCAATGTTCGTGTAAGCCCCGATCTTAGCATTGCTAAAGTTTACCTGAGCTTCCTTATGGTGAAGAATAAAGAGCACATGATGGAAGAAATTGAAGAAAAGAACAAAACCATACGGCAAATGTTAGCCCGCCGCATCAAGAATCAGGCACGAATTATACCTGAATTACGTTTCTATCTTGATGAAAGCGCAGATTATGCTGCTAAAATGGATACACTGCTATCCAGTCTTGATATACCGCCTGCCGAAGGAGAAGAAGATGAAGAAGGTAATCAACCCTCCTCTAACTAGAGATTACAGTATGCACTATGATGTGTTTAAGCAGAAGCTTGGATACTTCTTTGGTAAAAACAAACTGTCGAGGAGGATATTTTATAAGCTGCTGGACTTGTTATTATTAAGGGCCTGGCATATTCACAAAGAAATAAGGCATTGGGCCGCCAATAATAAGGACCAGCAAGTGCATATTATGGATGCGGGTGCTGGCTTCGGCCAGCATACCTATTACCTTAGTAAGATGAGCCCTAAATGGAGTATCTATGCAGTGGACATTCAGAAAGAGCGCGTTTGCGATTGTAATACGTTTTTCCATGCACAGCAGCTCAACAACGTATTTTGTAAAACTCACGACCTTACTACGCTTAATAAAGAAGAGATTTTTGATATGATATTGTCGGTTGATGTGCTTACGCATATTGACGATGACGTATGTGTATTAGGCAACTTTCACAAAGCATTAAAAGATGGTGGGATGCTGCTTATGTGTAGCCCTTCTATACAGGCGGGTACAGCCGCTTTTGATGGAGGTAAGTCGGTAAGTGTAACAGGGCGAGTGCGCAATGGGTACGATAAAAAAGAGCTGAGAGCTAAGCTTACAGAAGCGGGGTTCTCTAAAATTGCCATGCGTTATATTTATGGAAAGTTTGGCCGCCTGTCCTGGAAGCTTTCTATGAAGTATCCCATAGCCTTGCTCGATAAGTCAGAATATTTTGCGCTTTTACTACCCATATACTATTTGTTTACGTATCCTGTAAGCTATGCACTGAACTGGCTCGACATGAGGTGGAACCATACCAAGGGCATGGGTTTGCTGGTTAAAGCCTGGAAATGAACGTACCCTTATTTATAGCAAAGCGTTATTTTTTTTCGAAAAAGAAAAAGAACTTCATAAGCATTATCTCTAACATATCTATGGTTGGAGTAGCCGTTGGTACCATGGCGCTGGTAGTAGCGCTTTCGGTATTTAATGGGCTGGAAGACATGCTGCGAAGCTTATACGGAGCTTTTGACCCGGAAATAAAAGTAGCGCCTGCTGTAGGTAAAACCTTTGAGGTAGACAGCCTCATGCTAAGCCAGCTTGCTTCTATTGAAGGGATAGATCTTATTACAGAAGTAATAGAGGATAATGCCCTGGCCAAGTACAAGGAGTCGCTTATGGTGGTTAAAGTAAAAGGGGTAAGTGAAAATTTCGTACAGCATCACCGTATGGACTCTGCTATTATTTCGGGCCGTATGGTGTTGCAGGAAGCAGATGAAAATTATGCTGTAATGGGGGTAGGTGTAAAATTTACACTTGGAGTATCTATAGACAACCAATTTTTTCCGGTGCAGCTTTGGTACCCACGCAGGCAGCAGCGTGTGTCTTTAAACCCGCAAAATGCATTTAACAGGCGTAATATTATGCCTGGCGGGGTATTTACCATAGAAAAAGCCAAAGACGACCAGTATATGTTTGTGCCTCTCAGCTTTGCTCAGGAGCTAATGAACTATGAACAGCAGCGTACAGCCCTGGAAATTAAAACTTTGCCAGGTTATAGGGTAAACAGGGTGCAGGAAGCAATTAAGCAACAATTGGGCGAGGGCTTTTTGGTACAAAATAGCGATGAACAGCACGAAAGCCTGCTCAGAGCGATACGAATAGAGCGCTTATTTATCTTTATTACCTTTGCCTTTATTATATGCGTAGCCTCCTTCAACATATTTTTTTCATTAAGCATGTTGGCTATTGAAAAAAAGCGAGATGTAGCAATTTTATTTTCTGTGGGGGCAAGCGCCTCTATTATTAAAAAAATATTTATCATTGAAGGCGCTATTATAGCCTTTGCCGGTGCCTTTGTAGGGCTTACGCTGGGATTTTTAATATGCTTTGCCCAACAGCAGTACGGTATAGTTTCTATGGGGATGGATAGTGCCCTTATAGATGCATACCCGATTAAAATGGAGTTAATGGATTTTGTATTTTCTGCTTTGCTTATTGTAGTAATTACGCTGATTGCTACTTACAGGCCTGCTATCAGTGCCAGTAAAGAACTCCAGGAAGTAACATCATTGTAGTAATCGAGGTGCACTTGTAAAACAATGGTATTTATACGGAGTGGTAAATAAATTATCGCTTTTTTTCAACTTTACAGTATTCCTGCCGTTTTCATAAAGTAGGAACCCTTTAGTAATCAACCGCTTGCTGGTTTGTTGATTGCCTGGTTCCAGTGGCTTAGGGCAAAAGTCTCACTATTGCTTTGCCTGCTTATTAGCTTATTATAGTTAATTACTGATGCAAGTATCTCTGAATACCTGACACTGCAAAACTATAACTGCTTTTCACAGTTGGATAATTAGTACCCTCAATAAGTATCTGTTTAAAACACGTAAGTACTTTTCACAATGAAAAAAGTAATTTCTACTATCTTGTTATGTGTTAGTGCAACTCTTTTTGCTCAAGCTCAAGTATCGCTTATTCCTAAAGCTGGTTTTGTAATTTCAGATGTTTACATGGAAGAAGAAAACTTATGGTATAATAGCCATAAGCCCAAAACAGGTTTTACAGGAGGCCTAGGGCTGAACTATCGTTTTAAGCATTTTGATTTTTTATCTATTCAGCCAGAAGTTTTATACACCCAAAAAGGGTTTGCGCTGAACCATGCAGATAATAATTTAAACTTCAGGGGAAAATATAACCTTAATTATCTGGAGCTACCCGTTTTATTGAGAGGCGATTTTAACTTCAGGGCCTTTAAAGTGTTTGCTTATATGGGGCCGGGGCTTACGTACCTATTAAATGGCCATGTAACAGGTGAGGGCGAGGTAGGTACATCAGCAGGCCAGTTTAGTGAGTCTATTCGGTTTACAGAAGAGCCCCGCTCACCTATGGTAGCCGTACAGGATCTAAAAGCAGACCGTATTGAGGTGATTTTTAATACCGGAATTGGGTTTGGGTACACCATTGGCCGTAGCGTAATTTTTTTTGATGCCCGCTACAACCTGGGCCTTACCGATTATGACCGGGATAATGTAAGCCGAAATAAAGTAGGTGCCTTTACGCTTGGGGTGCAGCTGCCCATGGGGTATTAGCATCTCTACCCTTTAAAACTAGTGCTTTAATTTAAGCACCTTTCTTTTTCTTTGCTTATCGAACGCTTTTAACAGTAGAGGAAAAATTACCAACTGTGCAAACAAAGCTCCTAATACAGAGAAGGCAGTAAGCAGGCCGAAGTAATACACCGTTTTTACATTTGCAAACAGCAATACCATATAGCCAAGAAAGATTACAATGCTGGTAAATACAATAGCATTGCCAATGTGTTGGAACGTCATTTTTTTAGCCTTGTAAATATTGGCTGTAAGGCGCTTGTGGTGGCGGTAGTGGTAAATAAAATGAATGGTGTCATCTATAGAAAAACCTAGTACTATTGCTGCGATTGTGGCTGTGGCTATATCAAGGGTTATGCCCATATAACCCATTAGGCCCAATAGTAAAAGCACCGGGAACAGGTTTGGCACAATGGCTATTATAGTTAACCGAAGATCGCGAAGCATAAATAGCATGAGGGTAAAAATAAGCCCGATAGCTAATAAGAAGCTTCTTTTTTGCGACAGTAAAATATAATCTATGATATGGGCATATAAAGGTATATAGCCTGTCGGAGATACCTCAGCTACACCCGTAAAGTGGTTTTGGGCGATGGTATCCAGGTTGGCCAGGGTTTTATTCAGGTCCGAGGAGCTCATCATCCGGCCAATAATTGTCATCCGGCCAACACTAAACGCTGTATCTGTTAATTGAAAGAACAAATCAGGATCGCTCTCTGATGCCAGTTGGGTTACGCGGTTAATCTCGCGTGGAGATTTAACCATATTTTTCCAGAAGGCCCCATATACCATCGGGAAAACCCTGTCATACACAGAGTGGAGTCCAAAGCCGCCTTGTATATCAGGCATTTCAGATGCTTCATCAACAAAATTACGCATTGCACTAATTACCTCCGGGTGCTTGGCATCGCGGTCACCAATTGGTTTTACTATAAACTCCAAGGGAAAATAAGGCCCCCAGAGTTCTTCTATAGCACTATGGTCGGTAACTACTTTGTGTGTACCGGGCAGATACTCGAGGGTGCGGGTATCGGTTTCTACTTTAGAAGCTCCGTATCCAAGCAAAGCAATTAAAATAATAAGGCCTCCCCAAATTAATGTGTTGTGGCGGTAAATCCTGCTAAGCAGGCTGTTAAGCATTGGTACAAGCAACGTAACAGTGGGGTGCTTTTTGCGCGGAGGTTTTAAATTAAATAAAAACAGGGCACCAAATACAAAACTGCATACCAGGGCCAGTACCAGCCCAACTGAAGCAAAAACGCCAAACTCTTTAAGGATAGCAATAGGGCTAGCTGTAAGTGCTAAAAAGCCAGCCATAGTAGTAAGTGTTGTGTATAGGCAGGGCTTAAGCACGTGCTGTAAAGTAGCATGTGCCAGTTCCTCTGACTTTATCTCTGGGCCTTTACGGGCACGTAAAAAATAGAACTCATTTACTACATGCATCACATCCATAATACCCAGAATAGCAACCAGGGTAGGTATAATCATGGTAATCATGTTGATGCTGTAGCCTAAAAAGCCATATAGTTCCAGGGTAAGAATTGTGGCTATGCCAATGGTTGTCATGGTATAGAGCACTAGTATGGCTCTACCATACAATGCCCAGATCAGGCCAAACATCAGCAAGTAGCTAAGTACAATAAATACCCTGAAGTCCTGCTGAGTAATAATATTAAGACCAGAAAATATAACGCCTATACCACCCAGGTACACCGCATGCTCACCTTTGTTGTGCTCTGCCACCTGGCTTATCTCCTGGATAATACGATCTCTGTGCAGGTCAATATCATCCATTACATTCATCTGTATGAAAAGCATGGCTGTAGTGGCATCTTCATTAATAAGCCTGCCTGAAATAATGTTGGAGCGAAGCGCCTTGGTTCTGATGCTGCGTAATGCTGCTTGCGAAGTAGGTATTGTATCCGGAACTACAGAACTGTAGCCTACAGACCCTTCTGTATACGATAGGTCTTTTACATTTGTGATGGAAAAGACACGGTTAACACCATCAATTTGCTCAAGGCGGGTGGTTATTAGTTGTAGGGTGCTAAGAGTGCTGTAATCAAAAATGCCATTATTATCATGCAGCACAAGGGCTACAACCTCATCATTGCCAAAACGATCATGAAAATTATGGTACTCTATAAGGGCTGGATCATCATCAACAAACCAGATGGAAAGAGAATTATTGGGTACTATGGCCTTCTGCAGATATGGTACACCTGCCAGCGCCAGCATAAAAAGTAGCCCGCTTACATACCAACGGTACTTCAGGAGAAGGTTCATAAACTCGTATAGCTATCAATGTACCGGGTATTGCTATAGAGCCGCCGGTATTTGTTGTTAAAGATTGCGTACAATTTACAAAGATACATTTTTCATGCCCTTTTTGTACGCAATCTTATGTCAATTTAGCAATAGTTTATCTTATTGCAGTGCTGCTACTCCTGGAAGGGTCTTTCCTTCCATGTACTCCAGCAAAGCACCGCCTCCGGTTGATACATAAGACACCTTCTCTCCATAGCCCAGGCTATTTACAGCAGCAGCAGAGTCGCCACCACCTATTAGTGAAAAGGCGCCATTCTGAGTGGCTTCAACAACGGCCTCTGCTACAGATTCAGTACCTTTGGCGAAGTTAGACATCTCAAATACACCCATAGGGCCGTTCCACAGAATAGTTTTAGAGTTAGATAGCACTTCATTAAACTGCTTGATCGTGTTAGGTCCAATATCCAAGCCCATGTAGCCATCTTTTATATCTGCACCAGAGGTTGTTTCGCGGTTGGCATCATTGCTAAAGTTATCAGCAATAACTGAGTCAACTGGTAGCAAGAGTTTTACTCCTTTTTCTTCGGCTTTTTTCAACAGGCTTTTGGCGAGGTCAATCTTATCTTCTTCCAGCAGTGATTTGCCAATGTTATAGCCTTGTGCTTTAAAGAAGGTATAACTCATTCCTCCTCCAATAATCAGGTTGTCTACACGGTCCATGAGCTGGTTAATGATCTCGATTTTATCAGAGATTTTAGCGCCGCCCATAATAGCAGTAAATGGCCTCTCGGCATTTTTTAATACGCGGTCTGCATTTTCGAGCTCTGCCTGCATTACAAAACCACACATTTTGCTATCGGCATTAAAAAAGTCAGCAACTATAGCCGTAGAGGCGTGGGCTCTATGAGCTGTTCCAAAGGCATCATTTACATACACATCGCCAAGGGTGGCCAGTTTCTGTGCAAATTCTTTATCGCCTTTTTCTTCTTCTTTATAAAAACGCAGGTTCTCAAGCAGTAAAATATCACCAGCCTGTAGCGATTGAGCCAACTCGCGCGCAGAGTTGCCAATACAGTCATCTGCAAACTTTACATCAATGTTAAAAACTTTAGAAAGAGGCTTTACCAGGTGCTTAAGCGAATACTTTTCTTCAGGTCCTCCTTTAGGCCTGCCCAAGTGCGACATTAAAATTACTGATCCGCCATCTTCCAGAATTTTTTGAATGGTGGGTACAGCGGCCTGTATGCGGGTATCATCAGTAATATTATACTGAGCATCCAGCGGCACATTGAAATCAACGCGGATCAGGGCTTTTTTACCTGAAAAATTATAGTCGTTTACAGTTTTCATAATGCTTTTGAGTTAAAAAACGATTGGGATGGAAAATTGCTAATCTTAATAAACAAATACAATGCAAGGCACTTTTCTTTTTAGATCTTTTACATTTTTTAGCTTAGTAAGGTAATTTTAAGCCAGCCTGGCTAAGCAATAGCACTTATACGGAGATAGGCACGCTAAAAGATTTTTTATATGCAAAGCTTTACTGTATGAACATACAATGGCGCACTTTCACTCAGTAAAGCCTTTTATAAACTATATGCAGAAAATCGGGGCTATATTGAACTGATACGGAAGAGATACGTTGCTATTCAATTAGGGCTAATTGAGGTATGTATGTGGGTAAGCCCTTCCGCTTTAAAGTGCTCCTCTCCCACTCAAAAAATAAATTATGGAAAAAGGAATTGTAACTACAACACTTTTGCCATTAGCGCTGGCTACCATTATGTTTGGTATGGGGCTTACACTTACGTTTAAAGATTTTAAAAGAGCCAATGCCAATCGCACCGCCTTGCTTGCCGGGCTGCTTATGCAGGTATTGGTGTTTCCGTTAATAGGTATAGGCCTGGCAGAGCATTTTCATTTACGCCCCGCCCTGGCAGTAGGCCTGGTAGTGCTGGGCGCAAGCCCCACTGGCCCTTCTGCTAATTTAATGATGCATGCGGCCAGGGGTAATATATCATTATCTAAATGTATAGCAGGCATTAGCCATGTGGCAGCTATTTTTACACTCCCTTTTTATATAAATTTTGCCTTGAAGCATTATGTGCCTCATGCGCCAATTATGCATTTGCGAGTACCAGAGGCAATTATGCAAATGAGTATAATTGCACTTGTGCCTTTAGGTATCGGAGCTATACTGGTATACAAAAAGCCACAGTGGGCCCAAAGCATATATCCATTTATAAAAAAGATGTCTGTTTTGTGCATAGTAGCTTCTGTACTGGGAGTATTATATGTTGAACGGGTAGAAACTATTACCTTTATTGAGGAAGTAGGTCCATCTGTTTTGTTTTTTAACATTATAATGCTTGCCATTGCTTTTGTGGCGGCTAAGGTGCTAAAACAGGATGCGACTACTGCCACCACCCTGGCACTGGATAATGGTATGCAAAACGTGACTTTATCAATTGTAGTGGCTACTACATTATTGCATCATCCTGTAATTGCTATTGCACCGGCTGTTTACGCTGTGTCCATGTTTAGCACGGGTTGTTTTATTGTATTGGCTCGCAAAAAGCTTCGTAAAGATAAAATCAGTGCCCTGCAACGATCTTCTTAAGCTTAAAGTAACCTTTGTTCTAAAACAGGTATGCCAGCAGGCAGGATCGCTAAGTATGTAATATGCAAGAGCCTATGTAGCTAAATAAGTTAGCTTTCGTAAAGCTTATATAAGGCTTTACAAATACAAATGCTCCAGAAACTGCCTTTTATACAGAAACTAAGCCATACCCTACTGGTTATAGTACTGATTTTTGTGATCATGTATTATACCCGTACTATAATAGTGCCTATGTTTATTGCTGTGCTAATTGCCATTTTATTAAGGCCTCTTAGCGCACGTCTGGAAAAATGGAAGGTGCCCAGGCCTATTGCTGCATTGTTTTGTTTGCTGCTTGCAATAGGGGTAGTGGTAATAGCTGTATATCTTATTTCTACCCAAATTCGCTTATTGGTACAAGATCTGCCGATAATACAGGAGCGCTTATCCCAGCTTATTGCCAGGATCGACTCTTTTTTGGAAGCCAACAGCTTTATTCCTTACGAAGATGGTAGAAGCCTGGTAGGAGACAATGTTTCCATGCTGTTTTCATCTGGTTCTTCACTTTTAATTAGTGTTTTTAATGCTACCTCTTCTTTGCTGGCCTTCAGCATGATTATTCCTATCTATGTGTTTTTCCTGCTTTTGTATCGTACCAGCATAAAGCTTTTCCTGGTGTATGTACTTCGTAAGCATCCTGCGCTTAAAGAAGAAAAAATGGTGTTGGAAATGCAGGAAGCGGTACAAAATTATATCAGTGGTATTTTAATGGTAGTATTGATACTGTTTGTAATAAACAGTATTGGCCTAAGCCTGATTGGCGTAAGGCATGCCTTGTTTTTTGCTGCTATTGCTGCTACCTTAAATATTATTCCATTTTTAGGCACGTTTGTAGGCTCAGCTCTGCCAGTAGCTTATGTTCTGATTACAGAAGACTCACTTTGGTATGCACTTGCTATTGTTATTTTTATGACTGTAGTACAGCTCTGTGAAAGTTATCTGATTACACCAAACGTAGTAGGCAGTAAAGTAAGTGTAAACCCTCTTTCTATTATTATAGCGCTTATTTTAGGTGGCACTGTATGGGGCTTGCCAGGGCTTTTCCTGGCTATGCCTGCTGTAGCAATTTTAAAGGTAGCGTTCGATCACATAGAAGGGCTTAAACCTTATGGTATTTTATTAGGTTCGGAGATCAGTTACAAGCCAGAGACTGTAAACAGGCTATTGAGGAAAAATGACACATAATTGCCTGTTTTGCAATTGTTTAGTGCAATTTGTTCAAGGTTTAATGTTGATCTTTTTAAATAACCGCACGTTAAATCCGCACGAGCCGGCACCAGTTTTTAGTAAAGTTAAACCCGGGTTTTTAAATGTATAAATGTGGTTCAGGGCTAGGGCCAGAATCCAGGTAATTTTCTCTGCCTGGTTATCCGTACCCGCCCCCCTTTAAAATAATGACAAAAAGCCGGCTATTAACTTATGGATAGCAATGAAAATAGCACAGGTTTCTCCCCTATATGAAAGTGTACCTCCTCTATTATATGGAGGTACCGAGCGTATTGTATCGTACCTTACTGAAGAGTTGGTTTCGCTGGGCCATGAGGTAACTCTTTTTGCCAGTGGTGACTCCCAAACAAAAGCAAAGTTGCTTTCGCCTTGTAAAAGCTCACTTCGGATGGATGCCAGTTGCGAGGATCAGTTAGCCCATCATATCTTGCTCTTGGAGCTAGTTGAGCAGGAAAAACATAAGTTTGATATTATCCATTATCATATCGATTACCTGCATTTTCCTTTTTCGCGCAGAAGTTCGATACCGCATATAACTACATTGCATGGTAAGCAGTCTGTACCAGACCTGGCTCCACTCTATAAGGAATATATAGATATGCCTGTAGTATCTATTTCTGATGAACAGCGAAGACCACTGCCTAACGCTAACTGGATAAGTACCATTTACCATGGCCTGCCTTTAAACCTATATTCTCTTGGCCGGGGAGAAGGTGGCTACCTTGCATTTGTAGGCCGGCTATCGCCAGAAAAGCGCCCCGACCGGGCTATCGATATAGCCTTGCAAACCGGTATACCCCTTAAGATAGCGGCTAAAATCAATAAAAACGAAACTGAGTATTTTCAAGAAAAGATAAAGCCTATGATGGATCACCCTTTAATTGAATTTGTAGGTGAGATTGGGGAAGCAGAAAAGGGTGATTTTTTGGGTAAGGCTAAGGCACTGCTCTTTCCGATAGATTGGCCGGAGCCTTTTGGACTCGTAATGATAGAAGCCCTGGCTTGTGGCACTCCCGTTATTGCTTATCGTAATGGCAGCGTGCCAGAGGTAATAGAGTATGGAAAAACTGGCTTTATTGTTAGCAATCAGCAGGAGGCTTATAAGGCTGTTGAAGATGTTTCTTTTATTTCGCGAGAACGGTGCAGGGCGGTTTTTGAGCAGCGGTTTTCTGCCTCCAGAATGACGCAGGAGTACTTAAAAGCTTACCAGAAGGTAATAAACTCAACAGGTAAAAGACCGTTGATGCGGATTGCAGTATAGCATTTGCAAGATATATAAAGGGCAGCAACTCTATAGCGAGTTTGCTGCCCTTTATTATTAACGATAGCCCTGGGCCTGCAGGTTAAAAAGCTCAGCATAACGTCCTCCTTTTATTAAAAGTTCTTCGTGGCTGCCCATTTCTACAAACTGGCCATGCTCTATAACCAATATGCGGTCGGCCATGCGTACTGTAGAAAAGCGGTGAGAAATCAATACAGCAGATTTTCCTTTGGTAAGGTCTGCAAAGCGCTGAAACACTTCGTGTTCTGCCCGGGCATCTAAGGCTGCAGTAGGCTCATCCAGAATAAGTAACTGGGCATCGCGCATATAAGCACGGCCCAACGCAATTTTTTGCCACTGTCCGCCTGATAGATCTACTCCATCAGCAAACTTACGGCCTATCATTTGCTGATAGCCTTTAGGCAGGCTTTCTATAACGGTATCGGCCAGGCTTAACGCTGCTGCATTTTTTATGCGGGGCTCTTCATCTTTCAGTTCAATACGGCCTACAGCAATATTCTCAGCAGCCTTTAACTGGAACTTCACAAAGTCTTGAAAAATAACTCCTACTTCTTTGCGTAACTCTTCAGGGTCAAAATGTTTCAGGTCGATACCATCAACCAGAATTCGTCCTTCAGTAGGATCGTATAGCCTGGTGAGTAATTTTACCAGAGTTGTTTTACCTGCGCCGTTCTCTCCTACCAATGCTAGCTTTTCGCCTGCCTGTAAAGTAAAGCTAAGGTTGCGTATGGCCCATTGATTGGTATTAGGATATTTGAAGCCTACACCCTCAAAAGTAAAGCCCTGTTGTATAGGTTTGGGAAAATGCAGGCTGTTTTCATTGCGGGCAATACGGGGCTGTAATGCAAAAAATTCAAAAAAATCATTTAGGTAAAGTGCTCCTTCGGCTACGCTGGTAAACCGGTTTAGTACACTTTCGAGCAGGCCACGCATACGCATAAATGAGCCGGAAAGAAAAGTAAGATCACCAACGCTTAGCTCGCCCTGTACAGTACGGTAAATTATATATACATAAGCTCCATAGTAACCTAAGCTGCCAATGGCGGCAAAAAGCATTCCGTAGGCTGCCCTGCGTACCGCAATATTACGGTTAGCTTTATAAAATCGGTCCGATAGTTCTTTGAACCGGGCGGTTAAAAAGCCTGAAAGGCCAAATATCTTTACTTCTTTAGCGGTTTCATCACTAGCACCTGTGTAGCGCAGGTAGTCAAGTTCTCTGCGTTCGGGTGTCCAGTTGCGTACCAGCGAGTAGCTACGCTCATTAAAGTGCGACTCGCCCAAAAATGCTGGTATTACTGCAATGATCAGTAAAACAATAAGCCAGGGGTTAAAGGCTACCAAACCGGCCGATAAGAACACCATGGTTACAATATCCTGTAGCTGGCTTAACACTTGCGACATAAGCACAGTACGGCCTATAGTTTGCCGGCGAGCCCGCTCCAGCTTATCATAAAACTCAGAATTCTCGAACTGGTCAAGATCCAGGCTGGCTGCGTGCTCCATTAACTCCAGCGAGGTTTTGTTGGAAAATAAATCACCCAACAGGCTATCAAGCAGGGCTATGCCTCGGTTAAGCAGATCTGAGAAAACAGCCAGTACAAGCTCTGCAGCAATAAGAGTAAACAGCCAGGAAAGTTCAGCGCCCGGTGTTTGGGTAAGGTGTATAACCTCATCTATAATAAGTTTGGCTACATACAGTATAGCCAGAGGCACTGCAGATTTAAAAAGGCGCAGCACCAGGTTTGCCAGGGCCATACCCGGGTGCGTCTGCCAGATCATGTTAAGAAAGGCAGGCACATTTTTCAGCGCATCAAAGCGCTCCCTTAAAGAAAGGGGAGCTTTGCCAGGTGTAGGCTCTGCAGGTTTTGATTTAAAAAGATTCTGAAAGTTCATATTTGTATACCAGGGTCTTTTGGAAATGCCAGACGCTGGCTACAAATATAAAGCTAAAATAGGGCAGAAGTGTTCATTGTGTAAGGCAGCAGTGCTTATACTTTTCACCGCTTCCGCAAGGACATGGATCATTACGACCCAATTTATCGCTTGAGTGGCCTAAAAGCTCTTTAAAATCCAGGTTAAATTTACGTTTCGGATTTTGCCTGAAAGTTTTGGAAAGCAGTTTATAAAGCTGTGGGTGCTTTTCTGATAGCCTAGCAGGATCTTCAAAAAAACATTCTGTGGCAACAGCAAAAAATTCTGCCTCGCTAACTGCACCATACTCATTCAGCACAGAGTCTCCGGAGCGGATCTTCTCCATTTCTCTGTAAATCATCCGGTTCCACGGTTCTACCAGTTCTTTAGGAAGGTAAGCACTAGGTACACCATCAACTACACCATCGGCCTGGTCAAGAAGGTGGGCAAACTCATGAATGCCTACATTTTTTTTATCTTCCATGTTTTTAAAACCTTCTTCCAGGGCAGACTTGGATAAAGTCATATAATGATGGTTTTGGAAAGGCCTCACCTCACCTAGTACCAGGTTAGTATTTTTTTCATCTACCTCTTGTACGGACAGGGCGCCATCGGTAATAAGGATTTCGCCCAGGTTGAAGTACTCCCATTCCTTAAAGCCAAAAATTGGTATGATAGCACTAGAAGCTACTAACAGCCGGGTGGTATCATCTATTTTAGTTTTCAGGCCTATAATATTATTTTCTGCTAAAAATACCTGTACCTTTTTTTCAAAGCGCTGTTTTTCTTCAGGTTTTAGGGCAATATAGAAGCCCACCCTGTTTTCTAAGATATGGCGCCACTCTGCCGGAAAAGGCTTCTTAACAAGCTGTTGCCTATAACGCTCTTTGCGTGTAGCCCACCTGTAAAAAAGTAGAACCACGCCTACTGTAATAAATGCAAAAATTATATATCCCATAGCTGGTAATTCTTATTGAAGTACAATACAGAACGGCTTTAAGCAGACTAAGGTTTGTTTGCGATACACACACCTAAAGGTATGCAGCTTTTGAAAATCCATAACCTGCAATTTTATTTTTTTGATGCCACTAATTTGCTCTGTATAGGGTCTATTAAAAGAGGCCCGCAATTAAGTAAATTAACATATACAAATATTAAAGGTTAAAAATGAAAACAATCATACTCTTACTTTGCCTGTTATCCCTTTTCTCTTGTTCACCTGGAGATGAGCCCGGTACCAGAAATGTTTTTGAAGTAACAGTGGTGGGAAAAGACCATTGTAACCAGTTTCTAATTAGTTTTAAAGAAAAGGACTTAGAACGGGTAAAGCATTTCTCAAGTGTGGAGTGCGTTTCTGCCTGTGGAACTACGTATAATGGAATTAACCTCGATGATAGTTTTAACCAGCTTGGCCTGGTGCTGGAGGTAGCCGTGCAGAAGCCTGTAGCAGATGATTTATCGATTTGCCAGGCTTTGTATATAGTTTACCCGGCAGTAACTGTAACATCTGTAAAAGTGATAAATAAAGGCTCTGAAAAGTAAATTTAGTTCAGTGTTTATTGGTTGTATGTATATGCAGGCAATAAAAAGGAGAAGAAGTAGTTTACAGTTTATGAGTAAGGTAAGTGGATTTTGCAAAGGTTCCTTTGGAAAGCATATTGGAATATTGGTGCTCTTGTTAGGTCTGGGCGCAGCCCCCGTACAGGCCCGCTCTATCAGTACGAGTAAACTTATAAGCCCTTCTGATACAACTGCCTGGCAGTTGGCGCAGGATAAGAATAACATTAAGGTATTTACCCGTAAGTGGAAAGGCAGTTCTTTCTGGCAGATAAAAGCAGAAACCATAGTGGATGCACCGGTTGCAGGAATGGTAGCCCTTATTAAAGATACTGAGGCAGCCCATGAGTGGATAGACCGGCTGGTGCACTTTGAGGCTTGTAAAATAAATAGTCCTACCGATTGGTATGCTTATGCAGAAATCAGCCTGCCATGGCCATACGAAAACAAAGATCTGATAACCCATAATGTATTAACCTATCATAGAGACGGATCGGTAAGCGTATTACTAACCAGCGCCCCCAACTTACTGCCCCTTAAAGAGGGTCGCAGCCGTATGCAGCATACAAAAGGCTCCTGGAGGTTTGTGCCTATTTCCAGGAGCCAGACTAAAATAATATATACAAACTATGCCGAGCCCGAAGGCCTTGGCTTACCTATGTGGGTGCTTAAACCTATTGTAGTGCATGGTGTGCACAAAAGCCTGGACAATATAAAATCTATTGTAACCCGCAGCAAGTACCAGTCAGCAGGTTTAACTTACTATATGCAACCGTAGTGTTTTTGCTGCAGGCTGCGTTTCTGCAGAGGCAATACGTACGTTCTCATCGTATTCAGGTTCTACAAAGGTTCTGTCTGCCGCAGAGTGATTATCAAACATGCGGGTAATCAGAAATATAATGGCAATAAGAATTACAATGCCTATGATCCAGGGCATTGATGACGATCTATTTTCGGGTTGTGGAGCTTTCATATCCTGTATTAGATTAAATTTAAAATAGGGCTTTGGCCTCTTTAAAAAATTACAATTTGTTTTGCTACAAAGCAGTTTAAAAAATTAGTACTTCCTTAAAAAGTTGTGCTTTTAAACACCATGGAAGCAGAGAGGCTCTTGTATTGAAAACTACTGTATAAAAAATTATACGATTTGTCAAAGCCTTAGTTTAGAAAAAGATAAGAGCCTGCAAAGAAGCATTGTAAGTATAGCTAGATTTTAATGTTGTGCTAAGGGTGTTGCACCATTTCAAGAGTATATAGATAATTAATAGCTTGCCAACCTTGTGCTGCATATAGGTATGTTTACATTTGCAGGCAGGCTATCTGTAAGCTTTTAAATAGGCTGTAAGAAAGGGTCTTTTGTAATATAAGCACATTTATAAACCTCTTACTTCGTTTGGCGGTTAAAAAGTATAATTTACATCTTGATAAATTCTGGAAAGGCTCACAAAGCCTTTTTTTGTTCTATGGATACCAAAGTTCAACCAAACCAAAGCATATATAGCTTTCAGTTTATATTACTCTGCTTAAGCTCTTTCTTGTTTTTTGCCAGCTTTAATATGATTATACCTGAGCTGCCGGCCTATTTAACCAGGCTGGGTGGCGCAGAGTACAAAGGGGTAGTTATTGCTTTGTTTACCCTAACAGCTGGGCTTTCAAGGCCTTTTAGTGGTAAGCTGGCTGATAAGATAGGTCGTGTGCCGGTAATGGTTTTTGGGGCAGTAGTGTGCTTTGTATGTGGTTTTATATATCCGCTTATAGGCTCTGTGGCTGCCTTATTGGTATTGCGGCTTATACATGGGCTTTCTACAGGTTTTACACCTACCGGCACTTCTTCTTTTGTTGCAGATGTTATACCAGCCAACAGGCGCGGAGAGGCTATGGGTATTATTGGGCTTAGCGGCAGTGTAGGCATGGCTATGGGTCCTGCTATTGGCAGCCAGATTACCAGCTTTGCAACGTTAAACAGTATGTTTTATGCCTCGTCTGCTTCTGCCCTGCTTTCAGTACTCATCCTGGCTGGTATTAAAGAAACGCTCCAGGCAAAGCAGCGCTTTAGCTGGAAAATGCTTTCCTTATCGCGACATGAGGTAATTGAGCCCAGGGTTATGGCACCTTCTATTGTAATGTTCCTGATTTGCTTTTCGTTTGGCACTATACTTACCATTACCCCCGATTTTAGCGAGTACCTGCGTATAGGCAACAAAGGTATATTCTTTACAATATTTACTTTATCCTCTTTAGGAGTGCGTATTATTGCCGGTAAGGTGTCTGATAAGTTCGGGAGAATATCTGTATTAAGAGTTTCCAGTTTCTTATTGACCCTGGCTTTAGGGCTTATTGGCCTGGCAACAAGTTCGTTTACTTTTTATGCGGGTGCTGTGCTGTTTGGCATAAGTACAGGCATGTCTTCGCCTACTGTTTCTGCCTGGACAGTAGACTTAAGCCATGCAGAGCATAGGGGGCGTGCTATGGCAACTATGTATATTGCCATGGAAGCAGGCATTGGCCTAGGAGCCCTGCTTTCCAGTTGGATATATAATAATAATCCGGCTATGTTCGGGTTTGCATTCTGGTCGGCTGGCGTTTTTAGTTTGATGGCGTTTATTTACCTGGTTACTGTTGTAAAACAGCGCGTTGTGCCTGCAGTTTAATTAAGGCGTTTAGTTTAATAATAAGTTGCAAACGACAACCCTTAAGAAGCTATCCCGTTAATTTTATATAAGTGCCCTTACAAAAAGGGTAAAGGTTGGATATTATTTATCCCTATTTTTTAACCAAACTTTTTCACCTTATAAACTGAAATTCTTATGGAAAACAGAGGCCCAATTGATCCAGGTAGCAACTTGTCATCAGGCAACAGAATGCCAAGCTATCCTCAGGATCCAAACCGCGATCCAAATTCTTACAGAGGCACAACTATGACTGCGATGTTCAGAAACAGAGAAGATGCAGAAAGTGCTTACAGAACTTTGCACAACCGCGGTTATAACAAAGACGATGTAAACGTAATTATGACCGATGATGCCCGTAAGAGACACTTTGGTAATAATCCCGACTCTGAGCTAGGCGATAAAGCTATGGAAGGCGCTGGAGCAGGATCTGCTATTGGCGGTACTTTAGGTGCTATTGCAGGTGCAATTGCAGCCATTGGTACATCTGTTGCACTGCCAGGCCTTGGCCTTGTAGTGGCAGGCCCTGTAGCTGCGGCTTTTGCCGGTGCCGGTGCCGGTGGTTTAACCGGTGGCCTGATTGGCGCATTGGTTGGAGCAGGTATCCCTGAAGATCGTGCAAAAGAATATGAATCTGGCGTTAAGGAGGGTAACATTGTGCTAGGTGTACAGCCCCGCGATGAAGCCGAAGCCCGCTATATTGAAGACGAATGGAGAAGAGCCGGCGCTGAAAATATTCACTATTAACAGGTGCTCTTACAGATAAATAAAAGAACCTGTCGTGACAGCACGACAGGTTCTTTTATTTAATATTCATTGTTTTTCTGAGCCGCATTATCACCAGCCTTAGTAAGCACATTGGGTATATGCTCATCATTAATATTATAGCCTTTTAACCGGCCTGTATCTTCAGAGGCTGCTTTGGGTAGCAAGCTATTTATCAGACTTAAAAAGTCAGTTGTTAAGCCTGGAGCAACCCCTTGCAGAACCGAGAACAGGTTTGCATGTATAGGCATTATAACGCGGCTTACTCCATAGCGCCCTCCCTCCAGAATTTGCTTGGCAACCTTTTTTGCACTGGCAGAGGTTAGCCGGTTCGCATCCAGTACACTAAACCAGGTAAACTCCTGTTCTTGCTTGCCTTTAATGGCTGCATTCTCATGTGCCCCGGTGCGCACCAGGCCCGGGATAGCCAGGGTTATGTAAATCTTGTGCTTAATATATTCTTCTCTATAACCCTCAGAAAGATTAATTAATGCTGCTTTACTTGTGCTATAGGGCACCATATGAGGTAGGCTGGCTATACCTGCTACAGATGATACATTAATGATACGTCCCTGGCCTTGCTTTTTCATTAGGGGTAGCACCGCTTGCATAGCGTATAAAGGCCCCCAGAAGTGGGTACGCATAGCTTCTTCAAACTCATGGGTAGTCATGTTCTCTAGAGGGCCTACCGAAATAAACCCTGCATTATTAATAAGTACATCAATACGGCCATAATGCTGTTGTATCGCTTCTATGGCACTTGCTACTTCTTTCTGTTCTTTAACATCGCAGGTTAAACTTAACACAGGCACACCCAGGGCTTCTAATTCTTTACGGGCTTTTTCCAATTGCTCTGCATTGCGGGAGCATATAGCAAGTTTTGCACCCTCCGCTCCAAGTAACCTGGCCATTTCCAGGCCTAGCCCCCTGGCGCCTCCTGTAACAAACACAACTTTATTTTGATAATTGAATTTACGCTTGTAGCGGATAGCAGCCCTTAAGCCCAATAGTAGTCCTGTGCTGGCGGCAGCCCATAAGGCAGAACGTGAAAGTGTATTCATGGTAACAATGCTTTAAGTTTCATGTGTGTACGGGCCTGGGTAGCAGGAGTTAAGCGATTGCCTCAAAAAGAAAAGGCCGGCTTGTATACACAAGCCGGCCTTAAAAATAATGTGGTTACAAGCTTATAGCTTTCTGCCCAGGCTGGGTGTTTTAGGCTCTACCTGCATGTTGTAGAACATAAAGGCCCACTTGTCGGCTTCTGCTTCTATTACTTTAGAAGTAGGCTTGCCTGCTCCATGGCCCGCTTTAGATTCAATACGGATCAAAACTGGGTTATCGCCTCGGTGTTTTTCCTGCAAGGCAGCGGCAAACTTAAAGGAGTGCGCAGGAACTACCCTGTCATCATGGTCGGCTGTGGTAATCATAGTTGCCGGGTAAGCAGTGCTATCTTTTAAGTTATGTAGCGGAGAGTACGCCATAAGTGTTTTAAATTGATCCGGGTTTTCGCTTGAGCCATATTCAACAACCCAGCCCCATCCTACAGTAAACTTATGGAAACGTAACATATCCAATACACCCACAGCAGGGAAAGCTACCTTAAACAGGTCTGGGCGCTGTGTCATGGCTGCACCTACCAATAAGCCACCGTTAGAGCCACCGGCTATGGCCAGTTTTTCAGGTGAGGTATATTTTTCTTTTACCAGGTACTCGCCAGCAGCTATAAAATCATCAAATACGTTCTGCTTCTTTTCTAGCATACCGGCTTTGTGCCATTCTTCGCCATACTCACCACCACCTCTTAAGTTAGCAAGAGCATAAATGCCACCATTTTCGAGCAATACTACGTTAGACGTGCTAAAGCTGGGTGTAAGGCTAATGTTAAAGCCACCATAGCCGTATAGTAAGGTAGGGTTGGTGCCATCTAGCTTCAGTCCTTTTTTGTGTACAATAAACATAGGTACTTTAGTACCGTCTTTACTTGGGTAAAACACCTGCTTGGTTTCATAATCGGCAGGGTTAAACTTTACTTCTGACTGGCGAAATACTTCTGATTTGCCTGAAGCAATATCATATTTGTAAATAGAAGATGGGTATGTAAATGAAGTAAATGAGTAGAAAAGAGTAGTTTCGTCTTTGTCTCCATAAAAACCACCGGCGCTACCTAAAGCCGGCAGGCTTACTTCACGCTCTACTTTACCGTTAATATCCATCTGGTAAATACGGCTGGTTACATCTTTCAGGTAGTTGGCAAATAACTTTCCACCTGCAGAGGTAACTCCTCTAAGTAGCTCTGGCTTTTCAGCAATTACATCTTTCCAATTGGTTTCAGCAGGATTATTAGGGTCTACCAGCACCAGGCGATAGTTAGGCGCACCATTATCGGTATATACCAACAGCTTATCGCCCACATTATCTACTACAGAATAGTTGTTTTTAAAGCCAGGGAAAAGCTTTTTCAAGCCTTTCTGGCCAGACTGCAAATCCTGCACATAAATTTCATTACCATGGGTACCTTCAGAAGCACTTACAATTAAAAAGCGCTCATCTTCGGTTGTTCCGGCATAAAAGTAGCGAAGCGGATGTTCCTTATCCTCAAAAATCAATTGATCTTTAGACTGTGGATCGCCTAGCTTATGAAAATATATTTTATGGTATTCGTTTTTGTTGGAGTATTCTTTGCCTTTCGCAGGGGCATCGTAGCGGCTGTAGTAAAAGCCATCGCCTTTCCAGGCAGTACCAGAAAATTTAACCCACTCCAGTTTATCTGTAAGCTCACGCTTGGTAGCTACCTCCATTATGTCTATCTCGGTCCAGTCAGAGCCAGAGCGCGAAATACGGCGGGTTACATATTTCTTATCTTTAGAAAAATCGCCCAGGCTGGCGGTTACGGTGCCATCTTCAGAAAGCTTGTTGGGGTCTAAGAATACCTGTGGCTCTCCGTCCATTCCTTTCTGAAAGTAAGTAACCGATTGGTTTTGCAAGCCATCATTTTTACTGAAGAAATAATACTCACCGGCACGGTAGGGAGATCCATATTTTGGGTAGTCAAAAATTTCGGTGAGGCGCTCTTTTATGCGGTTGCGGAATGGAATATTTTCCAGGTAATTAAAGGTAACCTTATTTTGGTCTTCTACCCAGCCTTTAACTGCAGCTGCAGTATCATCTTCCAGCCAGCGATAGGGGTCGCTCACCAGGATGCCGTGGTAGTTGTCTGATTGCTCTACTTTATTAGTGGTGGGATAAACCAGGCTTACTTTGCCTGTTTCTACATTCGATGCTTGCTCGTTACAGGCAGAAATGCCGGCAACTACCGAAAGCATAAGTGCTAAACTGGTTTTTTTCATAGGTGTTTAATTGTTTAGATGGCAAAGAAACTGCATACGCCATACGCTTGCAGATGTATGCCAACAGCACAGACATGGGTTTGGTTTACCTAAAAATAGAATAAAACATTGACAGCACAAAATGAAGTTATACTGTAGGTGTGTTTTTACAAAAGAGTGTATGCTTAAGACTTAAGAAAGTCCCTGTACCAGTAGCCTGAATCTTTGATAACCCGGACCTGTGTACTGAAGTCCACATGCACAAGGCCAAAACGAGGCCGATAGCCTTCGGCCCATTCAAAATTATCGGTAAAGGTCCATACAAAGTAGCCTTGTACGGGAGCACCTTCTTTTTTTGCGCGTAGCACCTGGCAGAGGTAATTCTGTAAAAAAGCAGTGCGTTCTATATCATGCACGCCATGGGCTGAAGGCTGGTCTGGAAAAGCTGCGCCATTTTCAGTTATATATATTTTAGGGGCGTTAGGGTAAGCAGCAAAACGTTTTATGGCGTGGTATATACTTGGCGGGTATACCTCCCAACCCATATCTGTAGAGGATACACCGCGTTTGGCAGCTTTTACCAGGCTGGCAAACACATAAGGCGTAAAAAACGAGTGCTTTACTACCTCGCGGGTATAAGTTTGCAGCCCCAGAAAATCAAAATCAAAAGCCAATAGATTTTCATCGTCCGGTTGCATATATTTTTCAATACGTTTTAGCAAAGGTAATTGCTGTACTGGGTAGCCTAAACCTAAAGCAGGTTCCAGGAAAGTACGGTTAAGCAAAGCATCCATACGTAAAGCAGCCTGTTCATCGCGCACAATGTGGCGGTAAGGCTCAATATGCGAGTAAGAAAACGTACTGCCAACCTCAGCCTGCGGCATAAGGCTTTTTAATACCCTGCCACCTGCAGCCTGGCTTAAAGCAGCATGGTGCATAGCAGGCAAAAAGTTGCTCAGGCCTCTTCGTCCCGGGGCGTGTATACCTAAAAAATAGCCTACACCTGTAAAGGCCATAGGCTCATTTAGTACCATCCAATGTTTTACCCTGTCTCCAAATTGCTTGGCACATAAAGCAGCATAATCCTCTAACCAACCCAAAACGCTCCTGTTGCGCCATCCGCCCTGGTCTTCTAAGGCCTGGGGTAAGTCCCAGTGGTATAGCGTAATCCAGGGGGTAATATCACGCTGCAGGCAACTATCTATAAGCCTGTCATAAAAGCCAATGCCTTTGGTGTTAGGCCTGCCTTTGCCCATTGGTAATATTCGCGACCATGCTGTTGAAAAACGGAAGTTAGGTATGGCCAGGCTCTGCATAATATCCAGGTCCTGTTTATAGCGATGGTAAAAGTCGCAAGCTATGGAAGCGTTGTGGGCTTTATAAATTTTACCCCTGCGTGCCGTAAACGTATCCCAAACGGAGGGGCCTTTGCCATCTTCATTCCAGGTACCCTCTGTTTGAAATGCAGCAGCAGATACACCCCATTTAAAACCTGTACCAAACTGTTGTTTAAGTATCGGTGCTTGCGCAATGGGGGCTTCTTTCTGCGTAATGGGCATAATTTGTTGTAAGGTAAAAGTAACTAGTGGACTAAGCGACCATGCTTTTCCAATAGTTTATCTATAATCTGTTCGGTCTCGTCAGGGTAATCTACGGGAATTACTTTAGAGGAGTCGAGCCAGTCCATTATTTTATCTTCATATTTAAGATGCAGTTTTTTCAATACAGGTACTCCCATTTTTTCTAAAGCAGCCGCGTTACAATGTTGTTCATACTGGCCCTTCATGGGTATAACCATTAACTTTTTCTGCAGATACAGGGCTTCGGCAGGAGTTTCGAACCCTGCTCCACACAGCATGCCTGTGCAGGTGGTCATACTTTCAATAAAGGCATCGTTATCTACAGGTTTTATGTGCAGGTTCTCTATACGCAAGGGCCGCTTGTTGTGCTTGGAAAACACTTCCCACTTTACACCTTTAAAGCGCGAAAGTACTTTTATGATACGGGTATCATCATACGAGGGCAGGTACACAGTATAGTGACCTTTGTTTTCTGGTTGCAACTGGCGAATCTGTTTACGGATAACGGGTGTAAAAATAGTGCTGTCGTACCGGTCAAAGTGAAAACCAAAATGATCGGTACTAGGGGCATAGTTTTTTAGAACCAGCTTGCCCATTACATCAGTTTTTTTAGGTTTAGGCGACCTGGGGGCAATAACGGCAGCTTGGTGGCTTAGCGAGATGCATGGCATATCGCGCAGCTGACAAGCCCAGGCAGATACAGGCTCAAAGTCATTAATAATAACATCGTACTCATCAACAGGCAGGTTTTTGACGTCTTTAAAAAGCTTGCGTGTGTTGGCTTTCAGAAAAGTACGCATCAGGTCTACACCCCCGCTTTTGCCAAATATAAAGCTAAGGCCACCTAATTTATAGGTAATAGGGTATGGAAACGCTACATCTGCCTGAATGCCACTTATCAATATGTCTAACTGTCCCTTTTTTTCAAGGATAGGCACAATATCGCGGGCCCGGCTTAGGTGACCATTGCCAGTGCCTTGTATAGCGTATAATATTTTCATTGTTTTAGTTTGCGCTTTAATAATAGAATAATTAAAAGCACAATCTACAAAAAGGAAAACAAGACTAAAATAAGTGCAGCCCGCAGCAGGTTTTTTTTAACTTGCTGCGGGCTGCAAAGCCAATAAACAAGGCCGGTATTTGTTAAATTTTTTCTGCAGCCAGTATTTTATCACCAACTTCCAGTTCGTTTACGATCTCCATTCCACTTATTACACGAGCAAATATGGTGTAGCGCCCATCCAGGTGCGGGGTAGGAGTATGGGTTATAAACCATTGGCTGCTTTCAGTATCTTTTCCAGCAGAGGCAAGGCCAACATAGCCTTCGCCAAAATGCGCAGGTGGCAGTTCTGATCGTAAGGCCCATTCATGGCCGCCATATCCATCACCACGGGGGCACCCCCCTTGTACTACAAAGTTGGGCACTACCCTATGAAACGTTTTGTCAGTATAATACCCATTCTCAATAAGAGATAGGAAGCTCAAAACAGAAGCAGGAGCATGTTCTACCATAAGCTGCATAACAATATCTCCCTTTGTAGTTTTAAATCGTACCTTCTGGCTGGCGTCAATTTCATTGATCTTGTCCCAGTTTAAAGGGTTATACTTCATTTTAGGCATTGTACCAGGTAAGGGTTTGCCAGCCAGATAATTTATGGCCTGCTGTACCGCCTGGTAGGTTTCAATGTCACGGGGAAGCAGAAGCCTATCGCGGGCTGCCATCAGGAACCGTGCATCTACATTATTGCTTCTAAAGCCAATGTCTGGGCTGCTTATGGCCTCTGCAGCTATGGTCATCATGGCTGCATCTCCCGATTCAATAGCTCTCCTGAAAATGCTATCAAACTCGCCTGTTAGCATTACCGGAAAGTCTTTATGCTTGCGGATCGCTACTAACGCTTCTATAGCGTTAGCACTGATAACAGGATGTCTGTTCTCAAATGCTTCTTTCGCTAAAAAGGCATAATTGTCTATATCTTCGGCTAGGGTGCTAAGCAGATAAGCCTTTTCATACACATTGTTGCTTTGATGGTAATGGTTAATGATCTGGGCATTTATGGGTGCTTTAAATTCTGCTTTTTGAAGCAATCCCTTTAAAAGAGAAGTGCGTGTACGCCAATGCGGTATACTTGCAGTTGCCTCAAAGGTTGTAGCAGTAGCTGGTAGCGAGGGAATAGATAGAAAGTACTCGGCAGCAGCCAGGCTTACATTGGGGTTTGGGTTAAGCAATGCACTGTGTGCCGCATCTCTTAGATATTTAATGTCTTTTCCCCGCGAGGCTTTTAAAGCACTAATCCGCACCCGAGAGTCTGGATCGTTCATTATGATATTGGTTAGTACCTCTACTACCTCGGTACTATCACTTACTTTAGATAAGGCCTGTGTGGCATAAACGCGTACTTCGGTTAACTGGTCAAGTTGGCTGGCCCAGGCAAGAGGTTCAAAATAAGGGGTAAGATTACCTGTAGCAAAACGGCCCAGGTAAAATGCAGCCTCCCTCCTTAACTGGTTTTCATGCATTACATCGAGTCTCTCAACTGCTTTTCTAATTGATAGGTCCGAAACATATCCTTTTAAACCTGCCTTAAATAAGCCTCTTAATATAGCAGCCTCTACTTCTTCAAGGTCTGATTTACTGGTTTCCAAAAAATGCAGTCCTCTTTCAGTAGAACACTTACCAATAGCTTCATACAGCGCAATTAATACAGTAGGATGCTTTTCTTTTAATGAGGCTTCTATAAGCCTGGACTCTGTTTCTGTGCTGCCTATTTGGCCTAATGCATATGCGGCGGCTGCCCTAACATCAGACTCTTTATTATATATAAGGGCTACCAATGGTTTTATGGCGTTGGTATCTTGTACCGAACCCAGAGCAAGGGCTGCTTCTTTCCGGTATAAAGGCTTTCTGCTTCTTAAATAACGTACCAGCCCTTTGGTATTACGCTCATGCTGGTATGTGTATATCTGCCTAATTGTAGAATTCTGAAACTTGCTGATAGCCTTTTTCTTTTCAGGCTTACTTTTTATTGGAACAGCAGAAGCAGGCAGCATAGCCAGCCATGCCAATAGCCAAAGTGTGTATAGCAATTTACGCTTTGAGATCATGATAAATAAACCAATTTAAACCTTACTATAAGTACTTGCCGGAAATAGGCATTTTGATAGATGCATTGACAGACTATATGTATAAGTTACAAATAGTATAGTTGACATAGCTAAGCAATATAAAATAAAAGCTCAGTTTTATGTAACGGAAGAGCTGTCAATAAGGGTTAAGTGTGTGTTATACTATGTTAATAAATTTCTTTAATCCAACCAATTCAAAGCTAATTCGTTGGTTAATATATAGTTACATTTTAGATTTTGTATTGGTATAGGTTGTATAGGTATTCTATATCAAGTATACATAATAAAGTTATCTGGTATGAAAAATTTATTGAAATTATCATTTTTACTGGCGATAATAGTTTTTTTCAGTAGTTGCTCGCCAAATTTTGTTGTTAATGCTGATTATGACAGGAGTGTTGATTTTCAGCAATACAGAACATATGAGTTGCAACCACCTCAGCAGTTGCGTACTGATGACAGAGTATTGCAAAGCTCTTTGATGAAGAGAAGAATAGCACGCTCTATTGAAGCTGAAATGAATGCTCGTGGTTACCGCCAGGTAGAGCAAGGTGGAGATTTGCTGGTGCGTTTCCAGAAAGATATAGAGCAGCGCCAGGAAGCAGAAACACATTACCAGCATATGCCTATGGGCCCAATGGGCTATTGGGGCTGGGGACCTGGCTGGGGTTGGGGTGGCCCAATGATGGGAGGCTTTGGACCTTGGGGCTGGGGCGGTGGTATGATGACTGCTAGAGCCTATGATCGCATCAGAACTTATGAAGAAGGCCGGATTGTAATCGATATTATTGACAACAATAGGAATGAGCTGATATGGCAGGGTTGGTCAATTG
>FPIC01061633.1_pt1 | contig 30158 bp, 26 predicted proteins | sample 1504481 | NCBI WGS metagenome assembly FPIC01 (sample SAMEA4475357, study PRJEB15587) | soil metagenome | biome: Soil; feature: Field | place: India | collected 2015-03-11 | depth 0 m
AAAGGGGCTGTATGCATACAGCCCCTTTTTTATTGATTCTTATAGCATAAGTAAGCTGATAACAATATTGGCTGTAAAGAAGATAGCCACAAAGGTAGGGTAAAGAAAAAGCAGGAACAGACCTTTTGCTGATGTCTTAAGCCATCCCTGCCTGTAGACTTTTTTCAAAGATATAAGTACATACGCCAGTGTAATAAAAAATACCCATCCCGATGTAGAAAAGGTGCTTAAGGAATTAAGCCCTTGTGCAAGCAGCATCGCTAGAAAAACAAAGGTTTGTAAATGAAACAGGTGAGTAAGGTGCTCAATATACAGCGTGCCCGAACGAATGTATACCAGCTTCATGATGAGTGCAAAGAAAGGAAGTACAATAAGCATCATAAACGGCATATGGCTGAATATGTAGGTACTAAGGCTCTTTATGTCATTATTCATTACTTTCTGGAGCTTGCCAACTAAAAACTCTCTTTGAGCGGTAGGCTCTGTTCCGGACTGTACAAGTATTTGATGAGGAGAAAGTTTTTCGTTTTTGGATAGCTCTATTATTTTTTCAAAGGGTACATCCTTGTTGTTTGAAGACCTGCCTGTTAATTCCAAGCTGGTTTCAGTGAGCTCCTGTTGTGTTGATTGTAACTCATTTTTTGCTGCCTGTAGCTTCTGGTTCGTTGCAGTATCACTGGTTGCACCAAAAATATCCGAGTCTTTGATTTTGCCCGAGTTGCTGAAATTTATGTTTGGAGTGTTAAAAAGAAAAAAGACAAACGATACAAACAGGTACATTCGCAGGGGTGGAATGTAATGCATGCGCCTTCCTTTATTATACTCTTTTGTAAGAAAGCCGGGTTTTATCAGTAAAGGCACTAAGCTCCTGAAAAGTTTAGAGTCGAATGTAAAGTAGTCTTTAGCAAAATCATCCAGCAATACACCAAACGATACCCGGCTGTCTGAGTTAAATTGCCCGCAAGAAGGACAATAGTTCTCTTCATGCTCAAGGGCCTGGTTGCAGTTAAGGCAATGCGTTGTTTTGCGAACATTACGCTTTAGCAGCTTTGGAGTGGTTAGCATAGCTTTAATATTTAATATAAAGGTACTAATTTCTTTAAAAAGCTGCTATTCTTTAAACAGTATAAAAAAATTAAGCGAACAAGGCTTTCACCACCCTTATCTTGTTAGCCAAAAAGGCTAAGTTTGCCTTTTGCATAACTGTATACCTCTAATTACATTAATTGAAAGAGATACGTTACATGTAGCTTTTAAGCCTTGTTTGCAGCACTTGCATATTTTAAAATAAATAAATTTGATAATATGATTTTAGGCCCAGGTGAAGGGTTAATGAAGTATTTGCTCTCTTTTTAAAGCAGAATAAACACTATTGCAGGTTATGCTGGTTATATGGTTTGCCGGGTTTAACTTTTTAATAAGCTTTTAGTGCTTACAAGTGCGATGTAATATGTAAGTGTGTTATAAAAAATAAAGATAAATTTGTGAAAAAATATCTACTCCTTTTTACGCTGGCAGCTCTGCCGTTTACAGGCCGGCAGGTAATGGCCCAAACGGCTGGTGCAAATAAAGTGATTAATTATAAGTCGGTTTCTGACGAGCCATACGGCATAAATAAAATGTGGCTGCACTTTCAGCCCATTGTTGCCGATGTGTTTATGACTAACTTTTCTGTAGGGTATGGTGCACAGTTTAACTACCTGTATACCGACAAGATAAATTTTGAAGCCCGCCTTAATACTTCTTATACCCGCAGCTTCGACTTTGCCAGAGACCTGGCTAAAAAGAATGCCGGAATTCGGGTAAATAATGAAGACTTTGCAATTTCCAATAGCTTTGCTCCATATCTTAATATGCAGATAGGAGGTAGCTACCATATTGTGGATAATGAGTTGAAAGGAACTTCAAAAATTATGCTTACCTCTAAGAAGGTTAAGACGATGCAACTCACTACTGTTGATTATGTAACTGTAAACTCTAAAGTACGGCAGATTATAGGTATACGCGGTGGTGGTTATTACATGCAGACTACAACCAATGTTGGTGCTGCTATGTTAAAACAAGCAAAGGTATTGCAAGGGTCAGACGGAACAATATTAGAACCAGGCATCAGAAATGCGATATATAGTAACCTGTTTGCTCCCGGTTTTTACCTGGGTGGTTCTTTTGGGCAAATCCGTAACGTAGCTATCAAAGCAGATAAGTTCGGGATGCTGGGTAACAACACCATTTTCACATCCTATGCAGATTTAATGTATTCTCCATTTCTGCGTGTAGATAATATTATCATCCAGGAGCCAGGCACCGAAAACAACGTTGTGTACTCTACCGATAACCTCAGGTTAAATAGATTAGGCTGGAGAGCTGGTTTTGACATAATGTATAACCAGGATACCTATTTTTCTTTTGGTGGAGAGATAGGAGCACGTCCAACCCTGGCAGGAAGAGGTATTTATGCAATGGCGAAAGTAGGCTTCCCGGTTTTCTCATTCAGGCCGAAGCAGGCACGTACAGCGAACAATACCGGTTCACTATAACCAATTATTTAAAAAGAAAGGGCCACCCTGTATGTACAGGGTGGCCCTTTCTTTTTATTCTGTAGTATCATCAAAAGCCTTTGGAGTTACCATTAATACGTTTTCCTTATCAACTGCAACGGCTCCAGGAGGAGAACCCTTTGGCTTACGTACCCACTTTTTAGGCGTATAAATTACCGGGCAAAGTGTGTCGGTTTTACGCTTCGAGTAGTATGCAGCCAATTGAGCGGCCTTTTCAATAACAGGCTGCGGAAAGGGTTGTCCAGGTTTATATTTAAGAATAACGTGCGAGCCTGATACATCGCGTGCATGTAACCAAAGGTCTTCTTTGTAGGCATACCGTTGGGTAAGCTCATCGTTTGCAGCTGCGTTTTTGCCTACCAGTATATCAAAGCCCTGCCATTCAAACTTTTTAAAAGGCATAGATACTTGTTCCTGTTCCTTTTCTACCTGTAGTCCGCTATCCTTAATAAATTTGCGCAAAGCCTTTATATCGGTGCTGTTTTGGAGGGTAGCCAGTTGCTGTTCGGTTTTTTCAAGTTCTGCCCATTTGGCATCTATGGTCTGCTGGATACGGTTAAGTTCAATTTTCTGGTTTTTGGCCTTTCGGTATAGGTTTTCCGCATTTTTTTGCGGGCTAAGGTCTTCTTTTAATTTTATATCTATGGGTTGGTCCTTGTAAAAGTCATACAGGCTTACAACTTTGGCCCGAGGTGGTACCTGGTGCAGGTTAGCCATTAAAATGTTGGCAACTTCTTCAAAACGGCTATTTTCTGTAAAGTCCTTTAGTTTCTCTTCGGCCTTTTGAATATACGATTCAGTACGGTGCTTTTTCTGAAGCAGATGCCGTACTACCACCGAGCGCTCCCGCTCGGTATAATATACCCGCGACCATTCCTGGGCAAATTTGTTGGCTGCCTCTATTGGATCATTTAATGTATACAATAGAGTGCCTATGGGCAAAAGCGAAAGTCTTACCTGTTCTTCAAGTTCAACAATATAAAAATTTTCTGGGTGCTCCAGCAAGCCGATTAGCTTCTGTAGCATTTCCCACTGTTTTCTGAGGTTGGCCTGATCGTAGCCATGCTCTTGCAGGTAGAGCAAAGGCAAGGGACCGAGGGTTGGGTATATCTTTTTAACTGCACCTTGTGTTACCTCAAAGTCCTGTAAGGTAGGCTGTAGCGTTCGGTCTGCGGCAGCAAGATTAATGTCCCAGTCATTGCGAAGCTGGTTGTTAAAAAGATCTGCAGGCTGCTCTTGTGGATCAAAGAGAATAAGGTTAGCCCTGTTGCCGTGCATTTTAAACATCAATGCCCAGCCTTCGTCAAAAAGTATATGGAAGCTGCGTTCATTTTGATGCTGTACAATGCTCAATACCTGCTTACCAATAAGGTCTGTGAACAGATCAACGCTGTTGCGCCTGGCTCTGTGAAATTGCTCCGGAAAAGCCAGGTAAGAGCCTTCCTGTAAGAGAACAGCTTTTATATAAAACTCTTCTGAGGGATTACAAAAGCCTAGCACCATTTCGTTTTTTTGCTGGCTAAAGCATGTAGCAAGCTCCATACCCTGTATGCGTTGCTGCAAGGCTCCGCTTAGCTGCCTCAAAAAATAATAGTTCTGGTGCATGGTTTAAGGCTTATAATTCTATGGTAAGGCCATCATAGGCCAGGCGTATATGGGGAGGGAGCTTTTTTTCGACTTCACGGTGTTCGCCCATATTATGGCTAATGTGGGTAAAGTAACCTCGTTCGGGTTGTAGCTCTTCCATAAGGTCTATTGCTTCCTGTAAAGTAAAATGCGAAATATGCTCTTTAATCTGCAGTGCATTAAGTACAATAACTTTAGAGCCTCTTATTTTTGCTTTTTCTTCTTCTGCTATGGAGTTGGCATCGGTAATATATGTAAAATCTCCAACCCGGTAGCCAAATACGGGCAGCCTGTAGTGTAAAACTTCAATAGGGGTAAAAGTAATACCTTCTGCTTCAAAAGGAGCGTTCTCTATTTCCATTTCCTGTATGCGTGGTACTCCCGGGTATTTAACTGCTTCAAAAATATAAGCAAACTCCTGTCGTAGCTGGTGTAATACCCTCCTGTGGGCAAACACAGGCATGTCTTTACCTTGGCGGAAGTTAAAAGAACGTATATCATCCATGCCGGCAGTATGATCTTTATGGGCATGGGTAAAAATAAGAGCATCCATGCGTTGAATGCGGGCTCTTAACATTTGCTGTCTGAAATCGGGGCCAGAGTCTATCACAAAGCTTTTTCCTTCTATGTCCAGGTGGATAGAAGAGCGGAGCCGCTTATCGCGAAAATCGAGGGATTGGCATACATGGCAGCTACAGGCAATAACCGGTACTCCCTGCGAAGTGCCTGTTCCTAAAAAAGTGATTTTCAAGGTTTAGGTTCTGATTGAAGGATCTGAGTGTATAAGGTTTTGCTTTTATCAGTAAAGCCAGCGCTATCCAGGGGGATAGTTCTGAGTATTTCAATGAGGGAATTAATTTTGCCCTCCATAGCGTAATACTTGTTTACTATTACTACCCTGGTATCTTTAAGTATACAGTACCCCGATTTAAAGTTGCCTTTTTCGTAGCGCAGTATATAGTCTGATTCAGCAAAAATATCTTCCAGTTTACTGAGGAAGTTTTTGGTGTATTTTACGTCCATAGGTACTAAAATACGGGAGCCTTAAACTCCCGTATTTTCAAATAAATAATCAGGCTGTTGCCGTATGTTTTTTTACAACTTCTACCAGCACATCAAAGTCAAGAGGCTTGTATAGGATCTCGTCTATACCTGCTTCCTTAAATTGATCTTCTGAGTAGTTTTTAGCATTTCCGGTAATAGCTACAATTGGAATTTTGCTTATTTCGCCTTCCTGAGAACGGATCTGCTTAGCGCATTCCATGCCATCCATGATAGGCATATTTATATCCATAAGAATGATATCGAACTTTTCGCTCTTTATCATTTCTAAAACCTTCTGGCCATTTTTAGCACTATAAATTTCAAAATTCTGAAACTGTAAGATTTTTTTGGTTAGGTTCTGGATCACCGAGCTATCTTCGGCAATTAATACTTTTTTTGCTTGGCTCATCTTATTCGTTAAGGTTCAGAAGTGAGTGATAGTTAAGTTTAAATTCTTCGTAGGAATCACGCAGTTTACTTAAATCCTCTTGCAGGGTACTATCATTGCCGGCTTTCAGATCGGCTTCAATGGATTTAGCGTAGGCCTCTACTCTGGAGATACCAAGTGTGCCTGCGTTTCCTTTTAATGTGTGCAAATTACTTAAAATTACGTTATAATCTTTATTGTTGACAGAATTTTGGCTGTTTTCAATAAGTTCCAGGCTTTCTGTTTCAAAATCTTGAAACGTTTCCAGGGTCATAGAGTTTCCAATGATTCTTTTCAACTGTTCGGCTGCCTTCATATTTATAATTGGCAAGTCTGCTGTTTTAGGGGCATTAGCTATTTTGGGTGCCGGCGCAACAGGTTCTGCCTTTACTTTACGGCTGTTATCCCGCTTTGTTGAGCCTGGCTTTGCTTTTTCTACCCATTCTTTTACTTTGCCTACCAGGTTTTTAGAGGTAATGGGCTTGGAAATATAATCGTCCATACCTGCTTCCATAAACTTCACATCATCACCTTGCATGGAATAGGCTGTCATGGCTACAATAGGTGGCAGCTTTTTATCGAGCTCCTTAATATGGCGCGTAGCCGTTATACCATCCATGCCCGGCATTTGTATGTCCATAAGCACAAGGTGGTAATTATGCTCACGTACTTTTTCTATGGCCTCTGCACCATCAGAGGCGGTATCTACTACACATCCCGATTTTAATAATATTTCGCGGGCTACTTTACGGTTTACCTGGTTGTCGTCTACTACCAGTAGGTATGGGGTTATTTTCTCGAACCTGTAAATGGGTTGCTCGGTAAGCTCGTTCTGCTTTTTGCTTGGAGGAGGTGTTTTACTTTCCTTGGCTTCAAAAGTAAACCAGAAGGTGCTGCCTTTGCCTGGCTTAGAATTAACGCCAATGTCTCCATTCATCATCTTGCTTAGTTCTTTGGATATTACAAGCCCCAGGCCAGTGCCAGCATATGATTTGGTAGAGGAGGTGTCTACCTGGCTAAAATTGTCAAATAGCAGGGCCAGGTTATCCTTGGATATACCTATTCCTGTATCGGTAACTTCCACCCGAATAAGATGCTTACGGTTGCGTTGTTCCTTAGCAGAAATATGAACGGTTACACTTCCCTGATCTGTAAACTTAATGGCATTGGATGTTAAATTCGACAAAATCTGGATCAAGCGGGTTTCATCTGCTTTTACGTATGCAGGCACACCTTCATCAATGCTCAGGTTAAGCTCCAGGTCTTTGGCATTGGCTTGCTGCTGAAAGAGTGAGAAAAGCTTTTCAATGGTTTGCTCCAGCGAAATCGTGCTGAGGCGTAATTGCATCTTGCCAGCTTCAATTTTTGAAATATCCAGGATATCGTTCAGGATATTAAGCAGGGTTTCTGATGATTTTTTGATGGTTTGTACATACTCCTGCTGCTCCTTATCCAGGCTGGTATCACTGATCAGGTCAATTACACCAATAATTCCATTCATTGGTGTGCGTATTTCATGGCTCATATTGGCCAGGAACTGCTCTTTTACCTTTAATGATCGTTCTGCTATCTCCTTGGATTTCAGTACTTCTTCAGATGCTTTTTTAAGCTCAGTAATATCGCGGGCTACACCTTCAATGGTTTCTATAGTGCGCTTATTATTCTTAAAGTCATAAATAAGCCTGATGTTACAGATAAAGTTAATTACCGAGCCATCTTTAGCTACAATGGGTACTTCAAAGTTACGAATGCTGCCCCTGCGCCAGAGTCCTTTTAAAGATTGCTTACGCTTAATGTTGTAAAGGTAAAATTCGGTTATTTTTTTGCCAAGTACTTCTTCGGGCTTATAACCGCAAAGCTCCTGTACCGATGGGCTGATCATTGTAATTACACCTTCACTATCGGTTCGGAAGTAAATATCCTGGAACGATTCAAAAATGTTCCTGAATTTTTCTTCGCTTTTTTGCAGGGCTATTTCATTACGCTTTTTCTGTGTTATATCGTTTGCAATGCCCGAAACTTCTTCTATCTGGCCATCCTGTAGGTAAATTGGGTTCAGAAATATCTCGCGCCAAACCTGGCCTCCGTTTTTAGTGGGCAGGCACATTTCAAAATGCTGAGGTATGCCTTTGAAAGCCATTTCATACTTTTCATTCCAGAAATCAAGGTACTCCTGTCCACCATACTTAAGGCGAGGGCTGGTGTTCTCATCCTTCAACTTAGGCAATACGTTGAAGTACGTTTGTACATCATTGCCATAATTCTGGTTAAAGGATGTTAGTGTGATTTTTCGGTTAACCGACCACATTAAGTGGGTACTGCTCTCAAAAATAGCATTAAGGCGTGCCGTCTGGTTATTTATTTTTTCTTCATCCTGCTTGCGCTGGATGCTCAGCGCGATCTGCCCGGAAATGAAATCCAGAAGCTCCAGGTCTTTCTGGTCGTAGGCCTCACGGTTTCTGTAGGATTGGATAGCAATTACACCAGTAATTTTCTGATTAAGGCGTAAGGGCACACCTAGCCAGATTTTGGGAAGTGGTCCAAATATTTCAATAATGCTTTCTTCAGAAAGTTTCCTGATGTCCTCATCATAGAGTATTACCGGGTGCCCCAGGTGCATGGCATACTCGGTTAACCCTTTGGCTACTTTACGACGGCCTGTGTTAACATTTTCTCCATAATTCTCATCCAGGTAGTATACAAAATTTATATACTTATCATTGTTGGTAAGCGAAATATAGAAGTTGCGTGTATCAATTACCTGGCTTAATTCATGGTGTATATTATCATAAAGATCTTTAAGGTTAGTGCTTTGCGTTGCTATACTGGCAATGCTATAATATAGCTTTTGTGCGCGCTCTGCTCTTACCTGGTCGGTAATATCATACATTATTCCTCTAAAAGCCACAGGTTTGCCACGGCTATAACGGCAATTTATACTGGCTTTCAGGTGTATTTTGCGGTTGTTCTTAGTAATAAATGCTGTTTCAAACTTATCCAGGTTCTCACCCTTTAATATGTATTCCAGGTTTAGAAGAGTGCTTTCCAGGTTATCCGGATGGATAATATCCTCTATGGTCAGGTCTTTAATCTCTTCGTCTGTATAACCTAAAGTCTTTTTCCAGGCATTGTTTACAAACAATAATTTACCTTCTAATGAAAATACTTGTATAAGGTCATTCGCATTTTCAATAAAATCCTGTAGCTGGCTGGTGCTGCGCTTTAATTCATTGGCTACACGAAGTTTGTCTGTAATATCTTCGCCAACCAGGGTAGTGCCCGAAGTGCCGTCTTGTACACTATTTAAAATTACAGCATTAAACTTTATAGTGCGCGATTCGCCTTTTTTAGTAAATATTTTTCGCTCAAAGCTGGTTAAATATCCGCCAGTGCGCAAAAACTCCCTGAACTCATTGCGTTTTTGCTGAGGATCTTCATTTGGGTAAGCAAGCTCAAACAGGTTTTTGCCGAGTACCTCCTCATTTGTCCAGCCGGTTATTTTGGTAAAGTAATGGTTGCTGTAGCGTATTATGCCCTGATCATTAATAGTAACAGCCATCAGGCTTACATTTTCGAGGGCAATTTGAAGCTGAAGTTCTGAGTTGCGCAGTGTTTCGTGCCGGCGTATGGTTTCGTCTTCTTTTTTACGCTCAGTAATATCTACAGCGCAAAATATATATCCTTTAAAAAAGCCAAAAGTATCGTGCTGCGGCACAGCTTTATCAAGCAGCCAATGGTAAGTGCCATCTTTATGCCTAAGTCTGTACACAAGCTCAAATGCTTTGCGGCTGGCCATTCGCTTATCTAACTCAAGCTGTATTTGCTTTAAATCTCCAGGATGGATGCTTTGCTGCCAATCGTTTTGTTCCTGCTCCTTGGTGCGGCCGGTAAACTGTAGCCATTGCTTACCAAAATAATAGAACTTATCCTTGGCGTCTGATAGCTTCATGTATACAGGGGCATGTGTAGCAAGCATGTTTATATGCTCAGAGCTTGCCTGTAAGGCACGTTCTGTTTCTTTTTGCCGGCTTATATCCCGTATAATGATTATGTTGCCCGTATGGTCTGCAAAGTGATATTGGCTAAGGGTAACTAGCGCTTCTAGTCGTGTACCATTAGGGGTTAAAAACTGCCATTCAAAACGGATAGGGTCCTGATGGGTAAGCTCTTCGGCCTTTTTAGCAAATTTTAAAAGAGAGTAGCTGCCGTCTGGCTGATGTTCTGCAGAAAGTTCCGCAATGCTTTTGCCTAAAAGGGACGATGGTTCGCATTTAAAAATTTCTTGTGCCAGTACGTTGCACTCAATACAAATTCCTTCCTTAAACAGAAGTATTGCATCGTTGCTTAGCGCCATCAGCTTACGGTGCTGCTCAGCTTCCATCTGGAGTTGCTGCTTCATTCTTTTAGCATCAGCCTTAGTTAATTTCAACTTCTTATTTAAAGCATCTGCGCTATCCTCGAGGTTATTCATGCCAATGCGTGATTGTTGCTATCAAATGTATAACATTTTTATAAGTCTGGCAGCTTTTTAATGCTAGGCCAAGTTCCTAAAAATGTTAAAGTTAACCTATATACTATATCAATCAAAAATAGATACAATCTAAAAGTTATCTTCTAAAATAGAAGATACTGTAGAAAAAATGGAAAATTAATTTAAAAAAAAATGTATTTGTTTCTTGAATATGATTTTTGCTTTAACGGGGCTCAACAAAGATACAGAAAATTAGGCTTTGTGCTGGTGTACATTACATGATAAAACAAATGCTTTAAGCCAACAGAAAATGAATTAAATGAAGATGCACCATATTTGTTATACTAATATAAAATATAGTGGGGAAGAAGGGAAGTATTTTTGTACAATATTGAGAGTATTATGATAGGAGAGTATGGTTACAAACCTGAATATATGAAACCTGATTATGAGGAACTGAGGCTTAAAGCGCTCATGTCATATAAGGTTTTGGATAGTGCTGCTGAGAAGGATTTTGATGACCTGGTTAAGCTTGCATCCGATATTTGCGATACTCCTGTAGCGCTTATAACATTACTCGATGAAAAAAGACAGTGGTTTAAATCTAAAGTCGGAGTTGAGCTCTGCGAAACCAGCAGAGAGATATCTTTTTGTACTCATGCCATAGAGCAGGATGATATTTATATTATACATGATGCTTTGCTTGATCCTGTTTTTCAGGATAACCCCTTGGTAATACAAGAGCCTTACATCAGGTTTTATGCTGGCGTACCCCTTAATACACCAGATGGGTACAGATTGGGTACGCTTTGTGTGATTGATGTAGTGCCCCGTACCCTTACTTTAAGTCAGGTAAATTCCCTTAAAATGTTGGCCAGGCAGGTGGTTAACAACCTGGAACTGCGAAAGCAAAACCAGGCACTTCTGGATGAGCAAAGAAGGCTTGAGTATTTCAGATTACAATTTCAATATACCAGTGAGGTAATATGGGTGGTTGATGCCAATACCCTGCAGGTTGAAGAGGTTAACCAGACCATACAGACTGTACTGGGATACTCACCATCGCAGGTTATGCAGGAATTATTCTGGACCTTTTTATACAATAGCAAAGCACACCAGGAGGCCATGTTGCTGCATTCTATTCCAGAAGAAGATGATACCAGAACTAAATTTATTGCCCGTTTCAATAACCTTAATAATGAAGAAGTATGGCTATCTTCAAGTGCTGTATTAAAGCATGGAAAGTGGTTTATTATTTCGCGCGATGTTACCGAACAGCGAAAGGCTAAACTGGCTTTGGAAGATGCGCGTAATCAGGTTCAGTATCAAAAGAAATTCTATGAAAATATTCTTAATAATTTACCTTCTGATGTTGCTGTATTAACCCTTGATCAGCGGTATCAATATGTAAATCCTATGGTTTGTGCTGATGAAGAATGCAGAGAATGGATTATTGGTAAAACCTATCGCGACTGCTGCCTACGTTGGCAAAGAGATTTAAAACTGGCTGATAACAGGGAAGCAAAATTTGAAGAAGCATTGTCAAGTGGTAAGGTCGTTAGCTGGGAGGAGACCTATACAAACTGCGAAGGCAACCTTGTGCATACTATACGCAGTTATGCTCCTGTATTTTCTCCAAATGGCGTAAGCAGCTTTGTAATTAGCTATGGTGTAGATATAAGCCAGCAGAAAGAAGCCGAAGCTACCTTAAGGCAGGCAAAAGCAATGATTGAAGACTCCATGAAGGCCAAAGAAATGTTCTTCTCAGGCTTAAGTCATGAGTTACGCACTCCTATGAATGCGGTTATCGGTCTTACTTATTTGCTGGAAAAAGAAAATAAACAGGAGTCTCAGAAAGAAAACCTTTCTACCCTAAAGCACTCTGCCGAAAACCTGCTGAAGTTAATTAACGATATTCTTGATTTTAGCAAAATAGAATCTGGTAAGGTTGTATTTGAAGAAATGCCTGTTGATTTACCCCAGCTGGTAAAGAGTATACAGCAATCATTGGTTATTAAAGCACAGGAGAAAAATATTGCGCTAACAACCTCTATTGAAAATAATGTGCCTGCCACAGTATTAGGCGACTCGGTAAGTTTAACCCAGGTGTTAAACAACTTAGTAGGTAATGCAATTAAATTTACAAATTATGGATCTGTACACATAGCAGTTAGTGCTACCGAGGTTAACGCAACTACTGCTACATTGAGGTTCAGTATAACAGATACAGGTATTGGTATAGCCGCTGCAGATATTGAAAGTATTTTTGAAAGCTTCACGCAGGCGAAGGCTTCAACAACGCGCAAGTATGGGGGCACAGGGCTAGGACTTGCCATTACCAAGAAGTTGCTGGCATTACAGGGAAGCAGTATAGAGGTAAGCAGCCGCGAGGGTGTAGGATCTACTTTTTCATTTGGACTTTCTTTTAAACTGCACAGCAATACTATAGTTGAAGAAACCCCAGTTGTTGAGTTACGGAAAAATCTGCAGGGTATCCATGTATTGATAGTGGAAGACAATAAGATAAACCGGCTTATAGCAGGCAAATTCTTGGCACATTGGCACGCTAGCTATGATTTTGCTGAAGATGGCAGACAAGCCATTGAAATGTACCAGCGGCAGGAGTATGATATTGTACTAATGGACCTTGAAATGCCCAATATAGATGGGTATGAAGCTACACGGGTAATAAGAAATTCGGCAAAATATGGCCAGTTAAATACTCCTATAATGGCACTTACGGCCTCAGCACTACCCGAAGTACGCGATAAGGTGCTGGGTTTGGGCGTGGTTGACTTTATAACCAAGCCATTTAATCCAGATCAGCTTTTGCAGAAAATTCTTCACTATGTTAAAGAAAATACAGAAAAAGGAGATGCCAGTTCGATTAAAAGTGGTAAACCTTTGCTTAGTTTCAAAACCATTAAATCTTTGGCTGAGGGTAGTAATGAATTTATGCTTGAAATGCTAGATATGTATATTGAATATTTTGAGCAATTGGAAAGAGATTATTCCAGGTTCTTTGAAGATAATAATTTGCAAGGTTTCAAAGACTTAAAGCACTCTTTAGCGCCTGCATTACAAATGCTGGAGGCTGCAGCTCTTATACAACACCTGGAAGCAGGTGTTGCAATTCTGGACAGTACATCCATACCGAAAGATGCTCTGGAGCAACATTGTATCAAAGGCTCTAAAATGCTATTTAGCGCATTGACCCAGTTACGTAACGAGCGAAATTCGTTTTAATAAACCTGTGTTTGCAGGCGGGAAGCCAGGTAACTTTGATTAGAGTTCGCTAACGCGTATTTTTGTTTATAGGCTTTTTTTATGGCGCCCAAAAAACTAGTATTTACCGTTACTTCTGATCTCAGTTACGACCAGCGCATGGACAGGATTTGTACCAGTCTTGCTGAAGCAGGTTATGAAGTTACCTTGTGCGGTCATCTTAAAAAGAACTCAATTCCATTACGGCCTAAACCATACGAGCAAAAGCGGATTTCTACTTTTTTTAAAAAAGGAAAGTTCTTTTACCTGGAGTACAACCTTCGTCTTTTGTTGTGGCTATTCTTTAAGCCAGCTCACTTAATTTGCGGTATAGATCTGGATACAGCCTTGCCCGCCTGGAGTATAGCACAGCTTAAAAATATTCCTTTTGTGTACGATGCGCACGAGTATTTTACAGAAATGGAAGAAGTAGTGCGCCGGCCAATGGTTCAAAAAATATGGCTCTGGGTAGAGCGGTTTATTATTACACGTACTAAATATGCCTATACAGTTGGTAGCTCTATTGCGCATATTTTGTATAAACGGTATGGTACTCCTTTTGAAGTAATAAGGAACGTACCCTTATTAAAGAACCAGCTACCTGCCATAACACATGACCGGCCATATATTGTATATGCAGGTATGGTAAATGAAGGAAGAGGTTTGGAAGTTTTACTGGAGGCAATGCCATATTTGCAATGCCAGCTTCAGATTTGTGGAGATGGTGATAAAATGCAAGATTTACAAGAACAGGCCAGGGCCGCTGGCCTGCAGGATAAAGTGATTTTTAGAGGCTTTATGGAGCCAGCAGAGTTGCGGGAAGTAATCAATGGGGCTTGGTGTGGTTACCTGGTGCTTGAAAATAAGGGCAAAAGCTATTACTACTCCCTGGCCAATAAGTTTTTCGACTATATGCATGCAGGCCTTCCACAGCTTACTATCAACTTTCCTGAATATTGCCAGATAAACACTTCTTATGAAGTTTCTGCATTGGTTGACCTAGATAAAGATCAAATCATCGCTGCAATAGAAAGGCTGCAATCTGATACAACATATTATAAACTGCTTAGCGCAAATGCCAGGCAGGCAAGGCTTATATACAACTGGCAGAAGGAATCAGCCAGGCTGGTAGCCTTTTATGATCAAATTTTTAATCCCCATGAAGAAGCACCTTATCGTAATAGCAGGCCCAACAGCAGTAGGCAAAACAGCCCTGAGTATAGCGCTGGCCCGGCAGTTTGATACAGATGTACTTTCTGCAGATGCCCGGCAATTTTTTAAAGAAATGTCTATAGGTACTGCAAAGCCCAGCCAGGAGGAAATGGATGGAGTTACGCACTATTTTATAAATTCTCACAGTATACAAGAGCCTTACAGCGTAGGCCAGTACGAGCAAGAAGCATTGGCTTGCCTGGAACAGGTTTTTCGTAAGAAAGACATAGCTGTATTAGTTGGCGGATCTGGGTTATATATTAAAGCGGTATGCGAGGGAATGGACGTAATGCCGGAGGTAGCTTCGCATTACAGGCTCGATCTGCAGGTACAATATGAGCAGGAGGGGCTTGTTCCGCTGCAGGAAGAGCTAAAAGAAAAAGATCCACTCTATTATAATGAAGTTGATCTTCAAAACCCGCAACGCGTTATACGTGCCTTGGAGGTGTGCAGGGCAACAGGTTTACCTTACTCACAGTTTAGAAAAGGGCAAAAGGCTGAGCGCCCTTTTAAAGCCATTAAAATAGGCTTACACTTACCAAGGCCCCAACTGTATGAGCGGATAGATACCCGCATGGACTTAATGCTGAAGCAAGGTTTATTGAATGAGGCACAAGCATTGCAACCCTACCGCCATTTAAACGCTCTGCAAACAGTAGGCTATAAGGAAATTTATGATTATCTGGATGGTGTTTACGACTGGGAAGAAGCTGTGCGCCTGTTAAAGCGCAACAGCCGCAGGTATGCCAAAAGACAATTAACCTGGTTTGGTCAGGATCCAGAAATGCAATGGTTTGAGCCTGGGCAATATGAGCAGATACTTGAGTATATTAATCAGTCGCTTAAGGCTGAATAGGTTGAAAGTTGAAGGCTCTGGCTACAAAGCGGGTGGGCGCTTCTGCAATCAGGTTGTTGTAACCTTTCATACCGGTGCGGAATGAATTATAACGTTCAATAAAACTACGGTTAGTCATTATTAGCTCTGTTGTAGCATCAGCACTTTCGTGTTTTACTGGCTCCAGCACATCTTCTAGTTTTTTGGCAAAAGCCGTATGTATATTTAGTGTATGGGTGCCAAATCCATTTTCCAACAGTGGCTGCGCCTCCATTAGTAGTTGCTGCAGTTGCCCCTGCAAGCCCGGATAAATTTTTATAAGCTCTGCTACAAGCTTGTTTCGCTGTTCAAACAACAAGCGAGCGTCTTTTAAGGCTAGCTGAATAGTAGCTCTTTTTTCTCTTAAGCTATTTACACTTAGTAAAGCCCACAGAAATATAAAGCCAGCCAGCGATAACACAATTGGGATCATTCCCATAACAGTAGAGATTTTTAAGTACTGGGCAAATATACTGTTCAGTTGTTGAATAGTAGCGTTACTATGCAGGATTGTTTAAAAATAAAGCCCTTTCTGTTTGCAGAAAGGGCTTTATTTTTAAATGCTTAAAATATTCAGCATCCGGATAAGATCAGGATGTATCGGTTTACTTTTAGTAATAGTATCTTCAAAAGGCGTATACACTAACTGGTTATTAACAATGCCCGCCATAACGTTGGTTTCGCCTTTAAGTAAGCCTTCTACTGCACCAATACCCAGGCGGCTGGCCAGGATACGATCTTGTGAGGTAGGAGCCCCACCGCGTTGTACGTGCCCTAAAATGGTTACTTTTATGTCAGCGCCAGGTAAATCTTCTTTTACCTTTGCGGCAACTTCAGTTGCATTACCTGCATCATCGCCTTCTGCAACTACAATAATAGAAGAGGTTTTAGAACGGTTCCAGCCCTCTTTAAGGGTATTAATTACATCATTGATAGTAGTAAGAGTTTCAGGTACCATTATTAGCTCGGCCCCGCCACCAATACCCGATTCAATAGCAATATACCCCGAATCACGGCCCATCACTTCAATAAAGAATATGCGGTCGTGCGAGTCTGCAGTATCTCTTACTTTATCAATGGCATCTAATGCTGTATTTACAGCAGTATCAAAGCCAATGGTCATATCAGTACCGTAAAGGTCGTTGTCAATTGTGCCTGGAGCGCCAACTACAGGTATTCCAAACTCTGAATGGAATATTTTTGCACCGGTAAAGGTTCCGTTTCCTCCAATTACAACCAGGCCGTCTATACCAAGAAGTTTTAGATTATCGTAGGCTTTCTGGCGACCTTCTTTAGTCATAAACTCCTTGCTACGAGCAGATTTAAGTATGGTGCCACCTTTCTGTACAATATTACTTACTGAGAAGGAAGTCATCGGAAAAATATCGCCATGGATCATACCATTATAGCCACGTTTGATTCCGAAAGCTTCAACACCATGATATACCGCTGTACGGATTACAGCTCGAATACAGGCATTCATTCCAGGCGAATCGCCACCAGAAGTTAAAACAGCTATCTTCTTCATTTTTGTATTATATTATGATCAACTTTCTTTATTGCTAACAAAAGGCAGCCTTTTTTAAAGAAGTTGAAATTTATGTCTGATTTTTGTGTTATTGTTTAAAGAAATTTAACTGAACAGGCTATAAAATTAATAATATTGAAATTTTAGTCTGTATTGTCGTTAAAATTGCCTCTTTTTAAACCAAAGGCAAATATAGCAAACTACCAGTACTTGCTAAGAGGCTTGTAATATTTTTTTGGAACTATTTTAAGAATATATATCTACCTCAAGGTGAGTGGATTGAGGCTGTAAAGCGGAAGAGGGGTTGCTTAAAGGTGCTGATTAAGAATGGTTTGGCCTTTTAGCTCAAAACAGGACAAAATGTAGCCAGCGGCTCACTTGCTCTAGCAATCCGCTGGCTGTTTTATAAATGTTGCTTAATCAATATAAACTACATTACAAGTTTGCCATACTAAACATGGTGCATGTAAGTATTTGATATATAGGTTTATATATTTGCTACGGCAGGCGTTTAACGGTGAAATTATTTGCCTGCACTTTCGTCTTTAGCTACTTTCTCAGCTAATTTCGAACAGAATTTCTTAATTTCTTCAAATATATACTCATCTCCTGTAGCATTTAATAAGCTCTCGCCCATGCTGCCTATAGCTTCAATATAAAATCTTTTCATTTCACCTACAGGCATGTCTTTTGCCCAAAGGTCTATTTTCATGGTACCTTTGTTTACATGGTCCCAAAGTGCAAGCGCAATAGCTTTGGTTTCCTGTGCACTTCCTGCAGGGTTTTCACTGGCATCCCAGAAAATTCTTTCCGGAACGTTTTTATCATCCAGTTCTATTGTGAAGTTAATTTCAGAAGTCTTCATAAAAGTTTAAAGTTTTGTACGCTTTGTAAGCACAAAAGCGTAAAATGATTGGTCTTTGTACTAGATTTTAAATTAGGCTGCAATATAACTTATAAGGGGCAATTGATCTAATTTTCTTTATTTGCTCGTAAAGGCTTTGGCTAAAGCACTATTACAAATACATAGCAAAAAAAACAGGCTACCTTTTTAGGTAGCCTGTTTAAATTACAATAGTAAAATACCGTTAAGGTAGACTTGCTTTAAAAGCAGCATAGCTGTTAGGATTTAGAGGTGTTTTGTCGCACCCTATCTCGTTTGCTTTTGCATCAATTGCAGCAATTCTGTTATCCGGATTAGGGTGAGTGCTTAGCCATTGTGGAGGGCGCATACCGCTTTGTGTATTACTTTCTAACTTAATGAAAAAGCCCGCTGCTCCATTACACTGGTAAGGGGTTGGATCAAGGTACACAACAGAACGGTCGTCTGCTTCTCGTTCATAGGCTCTGCTGTAGCTAAGGCCGGCAAGTCCTTTTGCAATTTGAGTTAGTGTACCCGGGTTTTGGCCCAATGCCACCTGTAAGGCTACATCTACACCATAATCGCGTGTAATGTTACGCGAGGTATGGCGCATATCAGCATGGGCAATTTCATGCCCCATTACGCCAGCCAGCTGATCTTCTGTATCCAGGTATTTGATCAGGCCGGTATATACATAAATATATCCTCCTGGTGCACAAAAGGCATTTAGAGTAGTATCGTTATGTATAATTTTTACCTGCCAGTCAAACTCGTTACGGTAGGTAACTTTTCCTGAGTTTAAGATCTGGTTCGTTATACGGCGGATATGCCCATAGGCTATTTCATTTTGGCCATTACGGCCGGTTTCAGGCAAAAGGTTGTATTCCTGTGGGTTTGCTTCAATTTCTGCAGCAACCTGGGCACCGAGCTTTTTGTCATCTTCCACAGACATGATGTTTATGTTACCATCTCTGTCGCAACCACCCATCATTACCACCATGCTTAATCCCAGCAGGAGGGTACGGATAAAATTTCTTTTCATAAAAATAATAGGTTAAGCTAATTAACTTCGGCCCAAAATTAGGCAAAAGCTGAGTAGCAAAACGCATTCCGAAAATTTAAGTTTAGTTATAAACTTATCCAACATTACACCATAGGTGTAAATTTTAAAATGGCTGTCGGTTAGTCAATCTGCATCTCGGGAATTTCACCTTCTACAATTAGTTTACCTGCAGTAGCTTCTTTTATCTGTTCTACAGTTACACCCGGAGCCCGCTCAAGCAATTTAAAGCCTCCTTCAGGCAACACATCCAGTACAGCCAGTTCGGTTACTATTTTTTTTACACAGCGCAGACCTGTAATGGGCAGCGTGCACTCAGGTAATAGTTTAGACTTGCCATCTTTGCTTACATGCTGCATAGCTACAATAATATGTTCTGCTGAGGCAACCAGGTCCATAGCACCACCCATGCCTTTAACCATTTTACCTGGTATTTTCCAGTTAGCTATATCGCCTCGTTCAGATACCTCCATGGCACCAAGTATGGTAAGGTCTACATGGCCGCCCCTGATCATAGCAAAACTTTCTGCAGAGCTGAAAAGTGAAGAACCTTTTTGCATGGTTACGGTTTGTTTGCCTGCATTGATGAGGTCTGCATCCACATCTTCATCGGCAGGAAAGGGGCCAATACCTAGCAAACCGTTTTCTGACTGGAGTACTACATTTATATGTTGGGGAATATAATTTGCCACCAGTGTAGGAATACCGATGCCCAGGTTTACATAGTACCCGTCTTTAAGTTCTTTTGCAATACGTTTGGCAATGCTGTTTTTATCTAACATATCATTAAGTAGAGTAAGGATCAAAAATATTATTATACCATGTGGTGGTTCGTTATACCCTACGCTTTACGTACGGTTCTTTGCTCAATTCGCTTCTCATAGTCTTGTCCCTGGAAAATACGCTGCACATAGATGCCTGGTGTATGGATCTGGTTGGGGTCCAGGGTGCCGGCGGGAACCAGTTCTTCTACTTCTGCAATGGTAATTTTACCTGCAGCCGCCATCATAGGATTAAAGTTACGGGCGGTACCTTTGTAAATCAGATTGCCGGCTGTATCTCCTTTCCAGGCTTTTACAATCGAAAAGTCGGCCTTTAACCATTTTTCCATAAGGTACATTTTGCCATCAAACTCTCTTGATTCTTTACCTTCTGCTACCTCTGTTCCAAAGCCTGCAGGTGTAAAAAAGGCAGGTATACCTGCACCACCCGCCCGAATACGTTCGGCCAGTGTGCCCTGGGGAATAAGCTCTACCTCCAGTTCTCCTGATAGTAGCTGCCGTTCAAACTCTGCATTTTCGCCTACATACGAGGAAATCATTTTTCGCACCTGCCTGGTTTTAAGCATAAGGCCTATACCAAAATCATCTACACCTGCATTGTTAGAAATACAGGTAAGGCCTTTAACTCCCGTTTTAAGAAGTGCATTGATGCAATTTTCAGGTATGCCGCATAGGCCAAAGCCCCCTAGCATAAGCACTGAACCGTCTTTGATATCGGCTACGGCTTCTTCTGCGCCTGATACTACTTTGTTGATCATAAATGTGGTGTTTATCTCAGTGTATGTGTTTGGATTGCGCTGCAATATATGTGGTGCGTTGAATTCTACACAGCATTAATAGAAAAATATGCCTTAATTAATGCTCTTAATTGGTAGCTTGCAACCAAACTATAAAATGCATTATGAATTATTGGCTCGTAAAATCAGAACCTTTTAAGTACTCCTGGGACCAATTTGAGAAGGACGGAAAAACTTTTTGGGATGGTGTGCGAAACTACCAGGCCCGTAACAACCTCAAAGCCATGAAAGAAGGTGACCTGGTGTTGTTTTATCATAGTAATGAAGGTAAAGAAATAGTGGGTATTGCCCGTGTTGTAAAGGAGCATTACCAGGATCCTACTACTGAAGATCCACAATGGGTAGTTGTTGATCTTTCTCCTTTAGAAAAGTTAGCAAACCCGGTTACCCTCTCTACCATAAAAGCAGATCCGCGCCTTGAACAAATTGCTCTCTTACGCCAATCCAGGCTCTCGGTAATGCCGGTTAGCTGCGAAGAGTTTGATATTATTGTTAGCTTAAGCGTTTAAGTATTGCTACTATAAAGGCCTGTACCTGCTCGGTACAGGCCTTTTTTATTGCCAATGTTTTACGTTTAAAACTAAAGTATTCCTATTAATGCTCTACTCCACCATGCCCGTGTACATGGCCATGGTCAAGTTCTTCGGGTGTTGCTTCGCGCACATCAATTACCTCTCCGGTAAAATGCATATTCATGCCAGCAAGCGGATGGTTAAAGTCCATGCGTACAGACTGGTCATTTACTTGTAAAACTTTTCCTTGCAGTCGGTTTCCTTCACCGTCTGTCATGGGTAAAAAGTTGCCGGGTTGCAGCATCTCCTGGTCTAGTTCACCATCTACTTTAAATATATCTAGAGGTAGGTCTATAATAGCACTCTCGTCTATATCGCCATACCCGTCTTCCGAAGATACTGTAAAGTCAAAACTTTCGCCTACTTTAAGGCCCAATAGCTGCTTCTCAAACTCTTCGGGAAGCCCACTCATGCCAAACAAAAATACAAAAGGGTGGTCGTTGTTTACTTTTTCAACCATTACAGTGTCTTCTCCTTTGCCATCTATAGAGAGCTCATATATCAAAGAGACTACTTTTTTATTTTCAATAACCATATGTCTGTTTTTTTCTTATAAATGATATTAACGTAACACTACAAAGTTTTGATTTATTATTTTTAAAATACTGGCTCTGTTAAGCCATGAGGCGCTTAAAATGTTAAGATAACCGGCTTCCAGTTGATCTTTTTTAGTAAGGTAAGAGTTACATAGTTGTAAAACCAGGATGTACTAACGCTTTTTCCATGCTCAGGTCTTTTTATACGTTGTTTTTTCTTTTTATAAGTCATTTACTGTTTGCCCAGCCCTTACTAATGCAGGATGAGGCTATGGTACAGCGCGTAAAGCTAGGGATAGATGCTATGTATAATTTTGAGTTTGAAAATTCGGCCCGCATTTTTGCCGAACTTAAACCCCGTTACGGGCAGCATCCCGCATACCCTATGGTAAAAGCATTGCAACTTTCCTGGCAGTATATGCCTGTGCAGCATTATCCGCAACAGTATGAGCAATACAAAGCCCTTATAAATGAGGGTATTATGTATGCTGAAAATATGCTGGAGCAAAATAACGAAGCACCTGAAGCTATTTTCTTCAACCTTTCCTTATACAGTATGCAGGCATTGCATGAAGCAGAAGAGAAGGAATATCTGAAATCGGTAGGTTCAGCACGAAAAGCCTATGCACATATGCGTAAAGGCTTTGATCTAAAGGAAAACCATCCTGAGTTTTACTTTACAACTGGGTTGTATAACTATTACAGGGTGCAATATCCGGCTTCTTATCCGGTCTACAAACCCTTTATGGCTTTTTTCTCTGAAGGCGATAAAGAACTGGGCCTGTCCCAGCTGGCCAAAGCCCGGAGAGAAGCCCTGTTTACGGGAGTAGAAGCAGCAGTATTTCTATCAAGTATTTTACTTCGTTACGAAGCCAAGCCTCAGTTGGCAATACCTGTAGCAGAAAAGCTGCATCTGCAATATCCTGCTAACAACATGTTCAGGGTTTTGTATACAGAGGCTTTGCTGGCAGCTGGTAAATTTAAACAAGCTCAGCCTCATGTAGCCTACCTGCATACACTTACGTCTCCTTTTTATAAGCTTTGTGCTAACCTGTATACTGGTATGTTGCAGGAGCTTAATTTTAAAGATGATGTTAAGGCAAAAGCGTATTATGAAAAAGCACTGAGCTTTAGAAAAAGTGATGACAGGCACTCTGATAATTATACAGGTTTGATTTATGGTGGACTTGGCCGTATTGCATTACGAAAAGGAAATACCAGTGAAGCCAAATTTCATTATAAAAAGGCTACAGAGCTTTGTAAATATGCTACTGTAAAGGAAGAGGCCCGACAGGTTACAGGATAATTGGTAAGTTTGTGGCTGTACAGTATTTGTTACTATTGCCTGCATGGAAGAGCTTAAAGACACATACCTAACTATTAATGCACCTTCTGAAGCTTTGTTTAAGGATAAGGGAAGCAAGTTCCTTTCTTTTGCATTCGCAGTTTTTACTGAAGATGAGGTAAAAGAATGCTTGGCAGATGTACGTAAAAAGTATTATGATGCCCGGCATCACTGTTATGCTTACCAGTTGGGGCATGATATGAGCCAGTACAGGGCTAATGATGATGGTGAACCTGGCCACTCTGCCGGAGATCCTATTTTAGGCCAGATCCGTTCACGTCAGCTTACTAATGTACTGGTGGTGGTGGTGCGTTATTTCGGAGGAATAAAACTTGGTGTTAGCGGACTTATTCATGCTTATAAAACAGCTGCTGCAGGTGCATTGGATGCCGCAGAAATTGTAGAAAAGATTGTAAAGGACCGTATTGTGCTTCAATTTGAATACTTGCAGATGAATGATGTAATGAAGCTCATTAAAGAATATGGCCTTGATATGCTTACCCAGCAATTTGACAACAATTGCTCTATTACACTGGAGGTACGAAAAAATCTTACGCATACTGTAAAAGAACAACTGGATTCTATTGATGGCCTTACGTATAGTATAAACAGCATGTAAGAGCTCTTAAATATTCTGCTTTTTTACCCTACTTTGATTTTACATAATGCAAGAGTGGTTTTTAGCGCTTTCTTTTTATCTTTGTGCTATGTATCCACACATTGCTCCCTCAATTTTAGCCGCTGATTTTGCAAACCTGCAGCGCGAAGTAGAAATGCTTAACGCCAGCCAGGCCGATTGGATCCATGTAGATATTATGGATGGCATGTTTGTTCCTAATATATCGTTTGGCATTCCTGTAACTGAAGCAGTAAATAAACATGCTACCAAGCCGCTGGATGTGCACTTAATGATAGAGCAGCCCGATCGTTACCTGGAGGCTTTTAAAAAAGCAGGTGCCTCTGTTTTAACGGTACACCTGGAAGCCTGTAAACATCTGCATCGTACGTTGCAGCACATAAAGTCCCTGGGTTGCCAGGCAGGAGTTGCGCTTAATCCACATACACCGGTAAGTTTACTATGCGATGTGCTCCATGATATAGATCTGGTATGTATAATGTCGGTAAATCCGGGTTTTGGAGGGCAAAAGTTTATTGAGCATACCTACAGCAAGGTACAGGAGCTAAGCGGTATGATTAAGGCCAGAGGTAGTAATACCCTTATTGAAATTGATGGCGGCGTTACAAAAGAAAATGCAGCCAAACTTACAGCTGCAGGAGCTAATGTTTTAGTTGCAGGAAGTTTCGTGTTTTCTTCCCAAAATCCACTGGCAACTATACAGGAGCTAAAAGAGATTGCCAAGTCCCCAAATACTAAGCTGGTATAGCGATCGTTAGTGTTTCAATGATACAGCGCTACCTCTCTTTTATAGTGGCATTTTGCCTGTCTGTGCCTGTTTTTGCACAAACAGCACTGGTGCGTGGACAGGTGTATGATCAGGATAGTGTTGCCCTGGAGTTTGTTTCCATAGCTGTAAAAGATGCCCGGCAAGGTACAGTAACCAATGCTGATGGGCAGTTTAGCCTTCGTTTGATTGCCCAGACAGAAACTGTACTTATTTTTAAATACCTGGGCTTTAAAACACAGGAGGTATCCCTTTCTTTAAAACCAGACGAGGTTGCTGAGCTTAGCATTGTGCTGCAGCGCGAAACCCGCGAGATGCAACAGGTCGAAGTTCAGGGAGATCGCTATAGAGACCGTAGAGAAGAAATCAGCCTTATTAAAATTGACCCCAAAAGCGTAAAAGAACTTCCTTCTGCCTTTAATGATTTTAATAAGATACTGGCCACGCTGCCTGGCGTAATTAGTAATAATGAACTGTCTTCTGAATACTCTGTACGGGGAGGTAATTTCGATGAGAACCTTGTATATGTAAATGATATCGAAATTTACAGGCCTTTCCTTGTTAGGGCAGGGCAACAGGAAGGGCTTAGTTTTGTTAATCCTGATTTGGTAAGTGATGTGGAGTTTTCTACAGGAGGCTGGCAGCCCCGTTATGGCGATAAACTATCTTCTGTATTAAATATTCAATATAAAGAGCCCCGGCATTTTGCAGGCTCTATCAGTGCGGGCTTACTGGGAGCTACTGCCCATGTAGAGGGATCCAGTTCAAATCAGCGAGTTACCTACGTAGTAGGAGCAAGGCAGAAAAGCTCTCGTTATCTGCTCAACCGCCTTCCTGTACAGGGCGACTACTTTCCCCGGTTTTACGATCTGCAATCATATGTAACTATCCGTTTAGGTAAGGCTGTATCACCCCAAAACCCCATGAAAGCACGTACTACGCTTGGGGTATTAGCCTCTTTAGCAAGCAACCAATATTACCTTGAGCCCAGAACCCAGCAGGTTTCATTTGGTACTTTTACAGCTGCTAAACGTATTAATGTAGGGTACATAGGTAGCGAGCAATATCAATATAAAACCTACCAGGGAGGTTTGAGACTATCCCATCATTTTAATAAAAGCCTGCGCAGCGATATTATTGCTTCTGCTGTTACAACCTCAGAGCGCGAGCAAATTGATGTGGAAGGGGGCTATAGCTTTTGTGAGGTTGTAACCCAGTTTGGTTCTGAAAATTATAATAAGTGCGTAAACCAGCGCGATGTAGGTACATATTATAATTATGCCCGCAACGTACTTAATGCACGTATTTTTACCCTAACCAGCAGAAATTACTTTACATCATCGTACCGCAGCCGCTGGGAGTGGGGAGGAGGCATTAGCCATGAAACCATAACTGATCGTTTGTACGAGTACAACTTTATTGACTCTGCAGATTACATAACCAAAGCCCCCAATCTGCTTAATGCCAACCTGGGCATAGCCTCGTTACGCTATAACGCTTACTTGCAGCATTCTTATAGCTTTGATTCGTTATCTACACTAACATATGGAGTCCGCGTTAACTATTGGACCTTAAACAGACAGTTTTTGATAAGTCCGAGGGTTCAATATAGCTATAAACCTGCCTGGGAGCGAGATGTTTTACTTAAAGTGGCTGCAGGTTATTATAGCCAGCCTCCTTTTTACAGAGAGTTGCGCAATCAGCAAGGTGAGCTTAACTTAAATTTAAAGGCGCAGAATTCTGTGCATGTAATTGCAGGGGCAGATTACAATTTCCTGGCCTGGAACCGTCCTTTTAAGTTTACATCAGAAGTATATTATAAGCATTTATGGAATGTGGTGCCCTACGATGTTGATAATGTACGTATCCGGTATTTTGCACAAAATAATGCCAGGGCTTATGCCACAGGAGCAGATTTTAGAGTTGGAGGAGAGTTTATAAAAGGTGCTGAATCGTGGTTTAGCCTGGGTATAATGGATACCCGTGAAGACATACAGGGCGATTCTATCAGGATTTATAATGAAGAGTTTGAAGTAATCGACAAGCAAAGTATAGGCTATGTCAGGCGTCCTTCTAACCAAACTGTAACAGCAGCCATTCTTTTCCAGGATCACCTGCCTAACAATCCTTCTGTTCGCATGTTTCTTAACCTTGTATTTGGTTCAGGGCTTCCATTCGGTCCTCCTGGTTCTTTAGAGTACAGAGCCTTGCGTACAAGCCCGTTCTACAGAAGGGTAGACCTTGGTTTTTCCAAACTCATAACCTTTGGAGATAAGAGCACCAGGGTAGGTAAACATATTGAGTCTGTATGGCTGGGAGCAGAAATACTAAATATAATAGGTGCTAATAATGTAATATCCTACCAATGGATCAAGGACCTGGATAATAGGAATTATGCTGTGCCTAATACGCTTTCTGCCCGGTATCTTAATTTAAGGATGATTACTAAATTCTGATTAATTATAAATTTTCTTACTTAAGCAGATAATTCTCAGATTCGGTATCTTATTATTTGCTTACTTGCAAGATCAAACGTGTGGTGGTTTATATAAATGTTTTTTGTTTGAATAATTTTTATTAGTATTCTAATTCTGGTTTTGATGAGATCCCTGGTTGTAGTAGGTATAATTTGCGTGGTAATTGCTGCATCTGCATGTCAGCCTAAATTTACCTGCCCTGCCTACCAAAGCGCTTTTTTGCTTGATCCTGAAGTGCAGCGCCAAACTTTTTCCAATTTTGGTGAAGACTCTCTTCCTTCTGTAAGTTATGTGGTTTACAAAACTGGCCATTTAACCATAAAGCCTGTAAAGAAAAAGAAGAAAGAAAAGGGCATGTACACTATTCCTATGGTAACTGTTTTTCCTGAGCTGGTAGCTGCAAATGTAGACTCTGTAGGAGGAAAGCCTGCAATAGATACTCCCAAAGAAGCACCAAAGCCTGTTAAAAAAGAACCCGAATTACCAGCAGATGGATTTTAGTCAATTTCATGCATAAGTAGAAATACTTCTAAGGTCTTCTGCCAGCTGCCTTGCTACCTCTCTGTTTTCCGGATCGTACACCCAGTAATTGTCAAAAAGTTCAACTATGTCAGTGTTAGCGTTTCCAGCTATTGTCAGGCTATGAAATCTGGTACCCCTTTTTTGTTCTTTTTTCATTTGCGCCTCTATATCTTCCCTTATATCATACATCACAAAGTCTGAAACCATTAAAACATCTGCATCCTGGTATTCTTTTGTTTTAAGCATATTCAGAGCTTCATACATAGCCGGAGATATGTCTGTTCCTCCATCAAACCGCATACTTAAAAAGTTAACTACTTTATCCAGGGAGCTTTCCAGTTCCATGAGGTCAATAGTATGCAAACCTATAGAAAATGAAATAAGATAAGCATGTCGTTTTTCGCGTGCAGCCATTTTGAGGACCGCAAAGCATAAAACTTTTGCAATATGTTCTGGCGTACCCTCCATAGAGCCACTAGTATCAATACAAATAATAAAAGGCCCTCTTTCTTTGCTCTTTACCATTGCTTGCTTCTCGTAAAGCTTCTCATTTCCTTTTACAGCTTTCCTGCCCTGATACTGAAAAGTTAATAGTTTCTTTTCTGCCCATTTTTTGTAAAACAAAGTTTCGGTTACGCTATGTCCTAGCAAAGCAGCTTCAGAAGGTAACATAAGGTTAAGGTCATCACTTTCGTGTACACCACTAATTTCGCTTTTTAACCCTTGGTAAACCTTCCATTCACTTTTAGAAATTATCTTTTCATATAAATGTTCATCCAGTTCTACCTCTGCATCTCTCCAGCGTCCCAGGAGTTGAGCCAGTTGTTGTATTCCTTCTTCGTTTTTTAAAATATCAGCATATTTTTCCAGAATGTTAAAAGTATTCTTCTTCCATAACCCCTGAGAAATATCCCAGAACCGACCTACATCTAACGTAAAGGGGGCGATCAAATCAAGCATTTTTTGAAATTCTTCTACCTTCTTATTAAGTAGGTTAGAGAAGTTTTCTTCTTCTTCTTCCATTCGTTCTATTTCAAACTTCAGACTCTTGGCCATCAGTAAGGCTTCCCATTGAGATAGAAGATCTTCAATAAGATCTTCTACTGGATGGCGGAAATCTTTTTCCTGCTTCTGTAAAAACTCCAGAAAGGCTTTACGGTCTCGGAAGGTTGCATCAAAGCGTGGTTCAAAAAAAAGAATATCAATTTCTTCGCGTGTATATTCTTCTTTTAAATAGTTAGTTAGATGATACCATGTTTCTGCGAAAATTTGAAGAGGTCGATCTTGCCAGGAACGGAGCATGCTTAGTTCTTCTTGGTAAGGGTTTTCTGACTTCACTTTCTGATGTGTTTTACGCATCCAGGCAAGTGTATCCTGAAGCACCTGTGTAGCCAGGGGTTGGTTACCCCCCAATATTCTTAAGGTAGAAGCATTAGAAAAAATAGCATCCAATGTTTCTTTCAAATAAGCAAACTCAGGGTCTGATAAAGCAAGTTCTTCAAGAGGTTTGGGCTGTATTTTTGCCTGGAGGTAGTTTACTATATATCTTCTGGTAGACTTGTCAAAAATATTTCCAAACTCAATAAACTGCTTAAAATCTTCTTCTTTCATAAAATTATGGTAGGATATGCATATGCTATATCTATAAACTATTTATATAAACAGAAGTTCAGGGCAGGTAATATAAAGCATAAGCAGTATTTGTAATAAGCAATGTAGTTTAGAAAAAAGTAAAAAAAATTTTTTCATATTATATATAATTAACTTACTTACCACCTCAACGGAGAACAAAAATTTATGGGAGTAGAAATACTACATATGCGTAGCTTTTATGAATACACAGCCGAAGGTGAGTTGGAAGACTACCCAGGCCAGGTATTTGATTTAGCTCAAAAAGTAGTGGCTCCCCTGCTGGAAGAAGTTTCTACGGAGGCCGTGTCACACATTATCGTAGCAACAACATGCCCGGACCAGTTAGCTCCATCGCTGAGCCAGTTAATTATGCATGCATATCACGATAAGCTTTCTGATTGTATAAGCCTGGATCTGGTGCAAGGGTGTGCCGGAGGCATTACAGCGCTTATTACTGCTTCAAACCTGGCAGAAAGCATGCAAACATCGGTGCTTGTAGTTCTGGCAGATGCAGCTCGCAAAGCAGCTTCAGAAGGAGAAAGGGCGCGTAAATATTTAGGTAATGGTTCATTTGCCTGTATAGTAAGTGGAACTACATCTCCTTTTAAAAAGATGCTGCATTCTAAATCCAGGCAGTACAAACATCTGAAAGAAGTTGTGGAGGTTAAGCTAGGGCAAGATGCGAGTAAAATAATTGCTTCTGATAAAAGGGTGCAACAAGATCCACGTAAGTACTTGGGCTTTCATATGGATATAGGTAAAGCAGTAGTGCTGTTGCACAATGCTGAAATTTTTTACCTAGAATTTATTGCAGGCTCCTACAAACCAGATGTTATGATCGTACATCAGGTAAACCCAACAATACTCAAGCATCTCAATATTACCTTCAGTAAGTATGGGCTCGATTTTGTTAATACTTCTTCTTTGACAGGTAACTGCGGAACAGCTTCAGTAGGCATAGCAATGGAACTCTCCAGATTGAAGCTCAAAGGCAAGAAAGTAATGATTTGCAGCTATGGAACCGGAGGACTCATAACAGCTGGTTTATGGCAGATGTAAAGAAGGAACTAAAATAAACCCCAGGATTGCTAGTATTCCGTACTAAAAAGCGATGTAGTAGGGCATTGGTTTTAGTGAAAAAGCTAAACCTGTCCGGAACTTCAGGC
>FPIC01023934.1_pt1 | contig 30072 bp, 29 predicted proteins | sample 1504481 | NCBI WGS metagenome assembly FPIC01 (sample SAMEA4475357, study PRJEB15587) | soil metagenome | biome: Soil; feature: Field | place: India | collected 2015-03-11 | depth 0 m
GGGGCGGGAGGTGCGGGGGGAGGGTGAGGGTGGTGGAGGGGCTGGGGTGGGAGGATAAGTTCGGCGAGGCTCTGCTCCGGCTGGCGACGGCGATTAGGGAGGACTTCTCCGAGGCTAGGAGGGAGGGCCGCATGCCCTACATAGTGGCGACGGGGGGCTTCAAGCCTGAGTCCACCTTCGCGGTTGTTGCGGCGTACGCGGCGGGCGCAGTGGGCGTTTTCTACATCCACGAGACGTTTAGGAGGCTTGTGGAGCTCCCCATGGTCCCCCTCCAGCTGCACGGGGCTGTGGCGAAGTTCGCCCGGGGGGAGGCGGATGAGCACCGGCTGGCGCGGGAGCTGGGGCTGGATGTCCAGCACCTGGAGGCGGTGGGGCTTCTGGTAGAGGAGGGGGGCGCCCGGCGGCTTAACCCCCTCCTCGAGAGGCTTTTATGACATGTGGGTTCGTATCGCGGCAGTTCCCGGCTGAGGTTTCTTTCGACGAGGCTAAGACCTACGCCGTCTTGACTGGTTGCGGCTTGGAGGTGGGGTCCTACGTGGTGGTTGAGGGGGGTGGGAGGCGGTACCTGGCCTCGGTGTCTAAGCTCCAGGTGGCGGACATATACGCCGTGGCGAAGACGCCGGTGCTGACGCCGGAGCAGGAGAAGGCGGTTTCCCTGAGGCTGGGCCCCTTGATTGCCGAGCTGGAGATCCTATCCGAGTGTTTCGGCAACTCGTGCGGCCCGCCCGCGACGCCGGTGCCCATCCACTCCTCTGTGAGGCTTCCTGCCCCTGGGGAGGTGGGGGAGATGCTGGGCCTGCCGCGGGAGGGGGTTGTCCTCGGCGCGTTGGCCCTGCCCTCGGGTCGGGCGGTGGAGGGGGAGGTGGTTAGGCTCCCGCTGGAGGCGCTTAGGCACCACGTCTTGGTGGTGGGGACTACTGGGAGTGGGAAGACGGTGTTGGTGAAGGAGATTGCGAAGCAGCTGGCGGGTCAGCAGGTGGTTGCCCTAGACGCCGTGGGCCACTTCTACCACTTGGCGTACAGCGGGGTGGGGGTGAGGGTGGTGCTCCCCGTCACTAGGCAGATGGCGCGTCGCGGGGCGAGGGCGGTGGTGCGGAGGGTGGTGAAGACGGCGGCGTGGGGGAGCAGGGCCCGCTTCAAGGCGAGGGTTAGGTTCAGGAAGCAACGGGCCACTGGGGAGGTGTACCTGGCGGGGGCGGTGGTGGAGGTTGAGTCGCCCCGCGGCCGGGGGGTTTTCGAGGTGGCTCCCTGGGCGCTGGAGAGCAGCCGTATTTTGAGGGACCTCCCCCGGGCTATCCCCATCCTCTCGCAGCAAGCGAGGATTTTCTACCAGAGGGTTTTGAAGAGGGCGGTGGAGCTCAGTGGGCAGAAGACGGCGGAGGGGCTTTACGAGTTTTTGACCTCGCCGGCTGAGGGGGAGAGGAGGCCGGTGGTGATGTACGAGAAGCTGGGCATGGAGCTGGGGCTTCACTCCAGCACTATGGAGAACATCGTGAGGGCTCTTCTGGCGCTGGTGGAGACGGGGCTTGTGGACGTGGTGGGGGGCGGGTTCAGGGTGGTGGAGCCGCGGTACGACTTCTCGGGGTACACGGTGGTGGACATATCTCGCCTCAACGTGCACCAGCAGAGGCTTGTGGTGTACCGCATCTTAGACGCGGTGTATAGGAGGGCGCGGCCGACCACCGCCGTCCTCATCGACGAGGCCCACCTCTTCTTCCCCCAGACCCGGAGCGAGGACGAGCAGGCCTTTATAGAGGGGCACTTGACGCGGCTTACGAGGCTTGGGAGGGCGAGGGGCATCGCCGTGGTCTTCGCAACCCACATGCCCACCGACCTAAACGACGTGGTGGTGCAGCTGGCTAACACCAAGGTTATCCTCCGTAGCGACCTCAAGATTTTGGAGAGGCTGGACGTCCCCGCGAAGGACAGGCGGTTCCTCGCCGTGGCGGACAAGGGCATCGCCTACGTCAGGAGCTACGCCTATAGGCACCCCATATACGTCAAGGTGCAGAAGACCGTTGCCCACTTCGGCTGAGAAGACTTCTGCGGGTGTGTTCCGGGGTTTTCTGAAGCGGAGCTAGACGGCGTATAGTTTGAGGCGCTGGTTGGGGGTGTAGGCGTTGAGACGCTTTGGGGGATTAATTAGTGGATTTTTGTGGTGTGATTTGGCGCCTCCGGTTGTGTGTGTTTTAAATATGTCTTCTTTTTCTCTTATGGCAACGAAGACAAGAAATGTGGTAATTGCGTTGGTGGCTGTTTTAATTATCGCCGTGGGGGCTTTTCTGGTTTTGCAAAGCCCCTCGCAACAGCCGCAGAAGACGCAGACATCGTCTGCTCAGCCTTCTTCTACTTCGTCGGCTCAGCCTGGGCTGAGCGGGTCTCTGACTATTTTGGTGCCGACAGGAGACCCCACGCTTATGCCCTACATACAGCTCGCCGCGGGGGAGTTTATGAAGAGGTATCCTGGGGTGAAGATAACTATACAGCCTGTGCCTTTTGGCCAGATGGTGCAGACGGCCTTGACGGCTTTGCAGAATAAAAACCCCGACCCTGCTCTTATTATCTTCTACCCGTCGCAAGCGTCTACGCTTGGGCCTTATCTAATGGATCTACGGCCCTATCTCAGCTCTGGGGTTCTCAACAAGTCGGATATCCCCACCAGCGCTATGTTGTCTGTCATGATGGTTGCCAAGAACGGGACAGTTACGAAGATCTTCGGCGTGCCTTTCCAGATGGTGTTTGGGTACGTGCTGGTGTATAGGAAGTCTATTTTTAACAACCCAGCACTTCAGTCCGAGTTTAGGCAAAAATACGGCTTCGACCTGGATCCCCTTACCTGGTCTTCGTGGGATCAGTTTGTCAGCGCCGCTGAGTTCCTCCAGTCGAAGCAAGTGGCTAAGTACGCGTTGCTGTTCCCAGATGGCTTGCAACAGTCTATTTTCAACGGTTTTATTACGGTGTTCTACACCTATGCTCTTGATGATCCGTGTGTAGGCATCCCGGCCGACGTGGCGAAGGGCGCCGTTCCCACCCAGGGCTATTGGGCCTACTTCCGCTACACGCCGGATGGCTCTGTGAACATCACCGTGGGTTGTCCGTCTTTCTTACAAGCGCTTAGGGCGTATAAAAAGCTCGTGCAGTTCCAGCCGCCTATCACCGTCCAGGCTATGGAGTACGACCAGCTTCGGGACCTATTCTTGACAGGTGACTACGCCATGGTGGCTGCCTGGACTAGCTTCATACCTATCTACAACAACGCCTCGGTTTCCAAGGTGGCGGGGGACATCGCCATATCGCCGCTTCCGGGGGGTAAATACCCATTTGGCACTGGGCTTGCCCCCACGTTTATCGGCGTTAACCCATATGCGAAGGATCCCGACTTGGCGGTGCGGTTCGTGGCTTTCTTGATGTCGCCGGAGATGTACAGACTTGGCGCCGAGAAGGTGGGGTTTGTGCCGGCTACTTTGAGCGGGATTAGGGCCGCCTCCCAAGTGCCTTCTATGAGCTGGCTCGCGCCGTTTGTGCCGCTGTTGCAGGCCGGCGCCGCTTTAAGCGATATTCAGCGGCTTACGTTGGTCAATAGGGTTACCAACTTCTTTACTGATATGCGGCCCTACTTCATCAACCAGGTTGCTAGTTATCTCAGAGGCGAGCAAGACGCCGAGACTACGCAGATGAACATATACAAGACGTGGAAGAGCATTATGAAAATTTCATGAATGATAAACAAACTCTTTTTTTAGCCCTCCCCGCAGTTGTCTATCTCCTTGTTTTTACCCTGTACCCCATAGCCAGCAACTTCGTCCTCAGCTTCTACGAGCGGACTTACGAGGGGGAGCTTAGATGGGTCGGCGGGGGAAACTACGTGTGGCTTTTTACTAAGGACCCCTACGGCCCCTTGATTGTTGGGAACACTGTGATCTACACACTCGCCACCCCCGCCATTGCCGTCGCGTTGGCTATACCGACCGCGCTGGCCCTGCGGCGGCTTGGGGGGAAGTGGTTGCTTCCCCTCATGATTCCCGCGTTTATTCCACCTGTCACTGCGGCAATGGCTTGGTATTTGTTACTCAACCCTCTATACGGGCTGGGGTACTACCTACTCGCCTCGGGACTCGTCAAGACTAATCCCATTTCTTCTATATGGGCAATAGTCCTGATCGACGTGTGGCGGGCGTTTCCAACCGCCGTGTTGATAATATATTCGGGTCTTAGGTCAATTCCGAAGAGTATTGAAGAGGCCGCCCTGGCCGACGGCTTGGCTGGGCCTAGGAAGTTCCTGGCCGTCGACCTCCCTCTGATCTCTCCCCAGATACTCACGGCGTTTGTGCTAACGGCGCTGACTGGGTTTTTTACCTTCGACCCCATATATATAGGGACTGCTCAGGTGGGGCCTCGTCTTTTGGACAATCTGGCCTACTACGCCTTTGAGGTCTTTGCTTCTGGGGAGTCTGGATACGCGGCTACTCTGATAGTCATCATGACGCTGGTGGGCACAGCGCTTTCTCTCGCCTATATGAGGGCGCTCTCTTCGCGTACTTTTGTCAAGTTGCCTCTACCGGCGTGGGTGCCGAGGAGGGAGCTTCCTCGGGTTGTGCACGCCGCTGTGTTGGCCGCGGCGCTTGTCTTTGTCGCCGTCCCGTTTATCTGGCTGGTGCTTATTTCAATAAAGCCGCCGAAGGAGATTATTCAAGTTCCTCCGGCAATACTACCGACGAGGCTTGCTGTGGATAACTACGTCCAGGTATTTACGGGGGGTGCGCCGTTTTTATTAATAAGCCTCTACATCTCGGCCATAAATACTAGTTTGACTATCCTTCTCGCCGCGGCTACGGCGTATCAAATGAGGTTGCACGGCTTTGGGGGGTATAAGCTTGTTGCGTATATACTCTACCTAATGTCGACTCCTACGTTGATTTACATTGTGCCTCTCTACTTCATGCTGAAGGAGTTGAGGTTTTTGGACACCTTGTGGGCCCTTGTCTTGACATACCCCATTATGACACTGCCTTACAGCATTTGGATTCTCTACAACTACTACTCGGCCTTTAACCGCCAGGTGGAAGAGGCCGCGTTGGCCGATGGGATGAACAGACTGAAGGCCTTCGCCAGTGTGGTCCTCCCGCTTAGCAGAAGCGGCATGAGCGTCGCAGGGCTGTACGCGTTTCTATTCTCATGGGGGGCGTTGATCTTCCCGCTGGCGTTTACCCAGACGCCCTACAACTTGGCGGATCCCCTCAGCTTCCGCGGTGCCCAGACGTTTTCGATATATATAGGCATGTTGATGAGCCCCGTGACGCTTAGCTACGGCCAAGTAGCTGCGGCGGGGGTTGTGAGCATCATACCACCATTAGTGTACCTGGTGGCAGTGCGGCGGAACTTGGAAAAAATCTGGGGTAGTGGGTAGTATGTTGGTGTTGAGGGGGGTTGTAAAGTCGTTTAGGGGCTTTACGCTCCACGTAGAAGAGCTGTCGGTGCCCGACAAGACGTATGCTGTAATTCTAGGACCGTCGGGGTCTGGGAAGACTACGCTACTGCGCATCATCGCCGGTCTCGAAAGGCCCGACAGGGGCTCCATCCTGCTGGACGGCCGGGATATCACTCACCTACCTGTCTGGGAGAGGGATGTGGGTATAGTGTTCCAGAACTACGCGCTGTATCCCCACCTCACAGTGTTTGAAAATATCGCCATGCCTCTTAGAAATAAGAAGTTACCAAGAGACGAGATTAAGAAGAGGGTAGAGCAGATTGCCGAAGTGCTGGGCATAAAGGACCAGCTCCACAAATACCCCCACCAGCTGTCTGGCGGGCAACAGCAGAGGGTGGCTATTGCCAGGGCGTTGGTCAAGGAGCCGAAGGTCCTCCTGCTCGACGAGCCGCTGAGTAATTTAGACGCCCGGCTGAGGCTAGAGGTGAGGGGGTTCCTAAAAGAACTTCAGCGGAAGGTCGGCGCCATTGTGGTCCACGTGACTCACGACCAGGAGGAGGCCATGGCGCTGGGCGACTTAATGGTCGTCATGAACAACGGCAAGGTTGAGCAGGTGGGGACACCGCACGAGCTGTATAGGAAGCCGAGGAACCTCTTCGTGTTTAACTTCCTCGGCCTCGGCAACCTAGTGCCTGCTAAGGCGCTTGGCCTAGGCGGCCAACACCTGCTTGGGTTTAGGCCAGAGGACGTGGTCCTGGGCTCCGGGGACTACGTGGCGAGGGTCGTGAGGCAGGAGTATCTAGGCCCCTACAAGCTTGTGGAACTTGAGTACAACGGCTTTAGGATTAAGGCGAGGGCCCCTCCCACTGCTGAGTTTAGGGAGGGCGAGGCGGTGAGGTTCGGTATAGATATAGAAAAAGCCCTAGTTTTTCGGGAGTGATGTACATTCATATTTTGGGCTCGGGGGCTGGCGGTAGCCCCGGCTCGCGGAGGTGGAGGGCGGCCAACTTAGTCGAGGCCAACGGCTACTTAGTTGTCGTGGACTGCGGCGTTGGTTGTCACTACCGCCTTTCTGACCGAGGGGTACTCGGGGAGGTGGACTACGTCTTTATTACCCACAGCCACATGGACCACTTCCTCGGCCTGCCCGAGGCGCTTTTCCAAGCCCACATCGAGGAGAGGAAGAAGCCCATCACCATATTCGCCCCCAGTAGGGTTGAGGATACTATTAGAGCCGCCGCGCCCCACGTTTTGACAAATATGCGGTATGCTGTCAATATCAAGAGGATAGAGCCTGGTGTTCTTCTAGAAGTCCCAGGTCTTAGAGTGGAGGCTGCCCCGGCTTGTCACCACACAGCAGAGGAGGCCTACGGTTTTAGGATTAGGGCTGATGTCGATGTGTTTTTTACAGGCGACACGGCGCCTGGCTGTACGTCTCTTGAGAGACTGGGGGAGGGGGTAGACGTGTTGATACATGAGGCTACCTGCAACGAGGATTACCGCGAGATCTGCGCCAAGTACGCCCACGCCACGACGTTTCAAGCTCTGGCAGAGGCCGAAGTGATGATGGCGGAAAACCTAGTCCTAAACCACATAGACGAGAGGTTTAACCCGACCGTCTACAGAGACGTGAGGAGGGCAGGCCGCCCGGCGGTAGTGGCCGAGGACAACATGATCCTCAAGTTCTAATCCATCTCCCCGCCCGCGGCTACGCATCGCCCCTGCTATATAGACCTCAAGAAAGGCATCTGGATGAGGATAATCAGAAGCGAGGCCCAAAAGAGGCTTTATGTGGTCGAGACTTCCTAGCGTCTCCCGGGTGCCGCTTAAAGCAACGCCTTGTGGAGCCTCGTCGTCGTGAGCTCCGGTGGAAGGCAGTCGCGAATATGACGCCCACCTGGGCGGCATCCACAGCCCTGTCCAGATTGGGATGATCCACGTAGGTCAACGGCTTTGAGGAGCCCCACGTCTTGGTTATACCGTCTCTCTGATGAAGACCGTCCCCATAGAGCCGAGGCCCTCGATTCTCAATGAGTGGCAGCGGGTAGGCTAGGGCTGGTGCCAGCCCAGTCTTATTCCATAATTTACAAGCCCTCGCCTGCATCGTAGCCCAATAGCGGGCCGTTGACGTTCTATGACGTGCGGACGTGTGGCGTGGCCCCTATCAGCGGGGCTTCGGCGATGCTTCTTGTGGACCTACGGATCTTCAATGCCCTTCTCCCTCAGCATCTCGTGTATTCTCCTTACGACAAGGGCCGCGTCGCGGTAGCCCCTCCCCTCCAGCACCCTCTTGACCCTCTCCACGTCTATAGAGCCGTATTGGTGTAGCACTATGTTCCTGAAGCGTATCAATCGGCGCAACATATCCGCCTCACCGCCTTCCAGCAACCCCCTCTGCTGGAGGGCTTGCACGCACGCCAGCGGCGTTTCGACTGAGGCGCCCAGCAAGGAGCAGGTGCGGAGCAGGTAGTCGATGACGGCTTGGGCGTGCACCTGAAGCGCGTGGAGGACGGCGTATAAGCTCAGCGTATCGCCCCAGTCCACGCCCCTCCTCGCGGCCTCGTCCAGCAACTCGACATGTGCCGCAATGGTCTCAAGGAGCTTCGCCAGCAACACGGCCCAGCGCCCTCTCCACCAGCGTCTCGGTGTATTTTACCTTCCTCCTCGAGATCATGAAGTCGTTGCATATACCCACCGCCTTGACCAACATGTCCACGCCTTCCGAGCCCTTGTAGAGGATGACGCCGCTTCTCAACGCTTCTAGTAGAAGAAAGCAGTTGACGTTGCCCACGTCGGAGGCGACGTAGACATCTGCCTCGATCCCCGCGGCCGCCTCCACAGCTTCCATGGCCCTAAGAGCGGCCTCTTCCTCATCTCCTTTTACAAATATAAACAAATCGACGTCACGCGGGTTCGCCCTCCGCAGAGCTGAGCCGTGGAGGACGACTAGGCAAGCGCCGAGCTCGCCCCACTTGATCTGCCCCAGAGCCTTTACTAGCCGGTCTAACGACACGCGGCTATTGTGTAGCTAAGTATATAAAAACAGAGCCCTCCGTGGGCTCCGGCGGTCGGTGACCCAGTGTGGGCCGACTAGGGCGCAAGCCCTCCCGACATGAGCGCCCCTCTCCTCCTCGCTACTTGGCATACTGGCCATGTCGCAGAGCTTAAAGTTAGTTGCCCGCCACCGGTACGTTGAGCCTGGCGGCTATTCTCCCGTCTAGGGATCTTAGCAGGTCCTTGTTGCCGACCATGTGGTAGTAGTCTGTTATTCCCCCCGCGCCCATGGCCAGCTTGAGCTCCTTTGTGAGGACTGATATGAGGTTTTCGTACCAACGCCTCTTGGCGGCGTAGCTGGGGGCCTGCCTGCTGGCCAGGAGCTCAAACGCCTCGCGGGGCTCCACCAGGTCTGCGCCTAGGGCCGCCAGCTTGTAGACGTCGGCGCCGCTTGAGAGGCGCCCCGCCGCTATTATGGTCATCTTCTCCCTAATCCCGGCTTGTCTGGCCTTTTCGTCCAGCAACGCCACGGCTTCCTCCAGCCATGCGTCGCCTTTTAGTCTTTCGTCGATGATTACGATGCCCTCCCTCGGCTCTATGTCTCTAGAAGGCGGCAACCTGACGTGGGGGAGTGTGGATAGGCAGTACTCCGGCTCTGGGCAACCGGCGCCGTCTACCAGCGCGCCGAGGGCGTAGCCCGCCATCACGGCCGCGCGCTCTAGTCCGGGCACCACTATGGGCGTGTCGTAGGAGAAGCCGTTGACGTAAACCCTCACGTCCACCTCCTCCCTGTACGGGTCAACAGATGGGTGGGTTACCTGCGCCGCTTCTATCCTCAACAAGTCGAGGGGCCTCCTGGCGGGGTAGGTGTAGCCTGGCACCACGCCTCCCATGCCTATTATCGGGACCTTGCCCTCCTCGTACACCTCCCTCGGCATCGTCGGCGCGTATTCTTGGAAATACGCTATCTCCCCCTCCGCCATTAGGTCAACGCCTATTGTGGAGGCCACGGCCTCGTCGGCGTAGTAGAGCCCCAGGAGGTCCCTCCGGCCGGCCAGCTCCTTGAGGCTGTCCATGCCTAGGGAGTAGAGGATGGCCTTAAGGCCGAGCCTCAGCGCCCTGAGGTACCTCCTCAACATGGCGGAGGCCCACTCGATATCTAGGTCTGGCCTGGCGCCGATCATGTTGGTAAGGGAGGTGGGGCACCCGCCTGTGTGGCAGGAGTGGCACATTATGCATCCGAAGGAGAGGAGAGCGGCTGTCCCGATGTTGGCCATATCGGCGCCGAGGGCTATCAGCTTGGCTATGTCCGAGGCGCTGTACAACATCCCCCCGCCGATTACCAGGAAGTTGCTCCTTGCCCCGTTTTCCCTGAGCCATTTGTCCACCACCGGTATTGCGTAGTCTATGGGTATGCCTAGGTGGTTGCGCACAGATATGGGCGTGGCGCCCGTCCCGGCGCCGGCGCCGTCTATTATTATGCCCTCAGCTGTGGACCGCGATACCCCAACCGCCACGTACATTATCTTGTTTACAGCAGCCACCTTAACGAGGACAGGCTTGCCTGTGAGGTCTCTCAAGGCCTTCACCCTCTGCGCCAGATCCTCTATTGAATATATGTCGTGGTGAGGTGCCGGCGAAAGTGCCTCGCTACCTTCGGGTATTTTCCTCAGCTCCGCGATAATTTTCGTCACCTTTATCCCGGGGAGGTGGCCTCCTATACCTGGCTTCGCCCCTTGGCCTATCTTTATATTCACCGCCAAGCCCGCCCTAAGCAACGCCATGTCCATGCCGAAACGCGCCGAGGCCCACTGCACCACTATATTTCTGTACTTCGCCACTTCGGGGTGGAGCCCGCCCTCGCCTATGCCGGCCACCATGCCCTCCTCTGTGGAGACCTTGGCTATAGCTATGTTGGGGTTGCCGCTTAGCGCTCCAAATGACATATCCCCCAGGTATATAGGCGCTGTGAGCCTCGTGCCGAAGAAGTCGAGGCCTACATCCACGTCGAGGCCGTCGGCCTTTTTCAAAAGCTCGTTGACCTCGCGGGGGCGCAGGTCCTTGAAGACCAACCTGTCGAGGAGGCGGCCGATTTTGCTAGGTGCCTCCTCCAAGGCGTAGGGCGGAATGCCCTCCTGGGAGGACCGGCGTATATACTCTATCTTCTCGTGGCTCCAGAATTCCGGCACCCTATGTACCGCCGGTTTCAGGTATATATTCCACAGACGCACTATATATATGCGTGTTGTAGTATATAAGTCTTATACTAGACTTTATGCCGTTTTAACATAGCCTAGATCTGAAAAATTCCCTTAATCCATTAGTGATATTCCGACCTTAGCTCTATGTTGGAATGTGGTGAATATGTGAAAAATTTTCAATGCCTTGAGGGAATCAGCCCAATTCTCAAGTCACGCCCAACTAGACGGCGAACACGCATAGCCTTGACCTAGGGGCCCTACGCTGTTAGCGCATTGGGGTTGAAGAGGAAACAGGCTACGGCATGGTGAATTTGCCACTCCACAGACTTGGTGTAACTACTCCGCGCAGATGCGGGCTGGGATGAGGTTGACCTAGGCGGAGTGTCTAATTAGCGGAACATGTAGGCGGTTTATGGGGTGGCTAGGGGGCCCTTGCCGGGCTATTTCTTAGGCCTTATTATTGTGAATATATCTCTACTTATTTTTATGTTTAAGTTAAATATATTATTGAATTTAGTAATATATGGGCTTAGTTTTGCTATTTCCTCCTCGGTGAGTTCTCTATGTTCTACTGCCAGGGGCTCGGCTCCGTCTAGGAGTTTTGTGTAGTCCTCGACCCCGGCGAGGCCGTCGATTAGGAGCGACTTGGCGTATCTCTCCAATGCTCTTTTATCCACGGGGCTTATGTAATCCATGGGCACTTCGCCTCTTATATATATCTCGCCTCCTACCATGCCTCTGCCTATCATATTGCCCACCTCCTCGTTGTTTGTGGCGCGGAGCACCACCACGGTGCCCCCTCCCATGTATTCGCCGAGGTACTTGCCCGCTGAGCCTCCCACTACCATTACGCCGCCTCTGTGTTGAATGGCCGCTCTCGAGCCGACGTCGCCGTACACATAAATCTCGCCGCCTCTTTTGGCTTGCCCCACTGCGTCGCCCGCGTTGCCGAAGATGGCGGCTAACCCCCCGTTCATGGCGTCCCCGAAGTCGTCCTGTACGTCGCCGTATACGAAGTAGACTCCGCCGGACATTACGTTTGCTGAGGCGTTCCCCACCACGCCCCAGACTTTGAGAATTCCCGAGGACATGCCGTTGCCGAGGTACCTATGCCCGAGGACGTTCACCACTTTTACCTCGCCGCGCTTCTGGAGCTCGGCCCTAACCACCGGCGCCAGCGATACTGCGTCGTATTGGCTCGCGTCTATTGCGTCTTCGGGGGGCTGGGGTAGCTCGGGGTAGACATACCTTTTCCTGAAATTTCCGCGCACCTCGTCTCCCTCTGCTATTATGTACTCGCCGCTTCTCAAGGCCCACACAGCGGCCCTCGGCTCAATGGCCTTTATGGCAGCCGCCTCCGAGGCGACTATAAGCATTGAGTCTGTCGTGCCGACGTACAGCGGGCGGAAGTGTTGCGGATCTACAAAGGCGCCGAACACGGGCTTTGGGCCGCCGATTATGAAGCTGACCGCATAAGGCCCGTCGAGGCGGGCCCATCTGTACCGGCGCCCATACATCAGCTCCTCCACCGCCTCCTCGACGCCCAACTCGCTTGCCAAAAACGACAAGAGGTAGGCAATCGCTTCGCTGTCGTTGCCCGTGAACTTGACGTGGGCTCTGTACCGTATGAAGTTGATGTTGGATCCGTAGCTGCTCAAGTCGCCGTTGTGGACTATGGCAACGTCGCCGGCGGTAAACGGATGGGAATAGTAGGGTAGCCTCCCCGGGCTGTTGGTAGGGTACCTGGTGTGCCCCAGCCATATATTACTGGACAATCCGCTGATTCCGTATATCTTTACTATATCGTTGGGCCACCCGACAACTTTGTATACATCTATCCATTTACTATTTAGGTAAATATATCCATCTATATTTATTAATTCTGTAAGTTCGACGTCATATAAGTCATTGTATAGCTTGACATATCTGTTGCCGATGGGTTGGCGGGTGAAGGCCTTTATCCTCGGCTTATCAGAGGGGTTGTAAAGCGCAAGTCCTGCCCCGTGGGGGGTTCCACGCTCTTTCATAACATCGAGTGCCCTCACGACCACCTCTACCGGCACCTTCTGGCGTAATGAGTAAAGCCCCACTATTCCGCACATGACGCATCGATATATTCAAAATAAAAACATTACCGTCATATATAGTCGGTATCCTCTTTTTTAAAAAGATTTTTATCTAACTAAACTTTGTAAATAAGACTTAAAATAATTAGGCCCTATACAGAGGGGAAGAAGAGGCGTTTTTGTGTATCATCACATGTTCGCTAAGTACAACTTACCCTGCGACGTTTTATATATTCACTATATAAATTTCGTGATATTTACAAAGCCGTTCGCGATTTTTGCGATTGATCCATTTGGCAGAGGCGACCACGGCTCATCATCAAGCGGCTCCGAGGCCACGACGGTTATCTCTCCTATGCGGTAGACTGGGACGTAGTGAGGCTCCTCTGAGGCTCGGTACGTGACGAAATAGGCCTCGGCGTTTCTTAAGTCGACGATTGCTATGTTCATCATTGGCTCCTCTTTGTCTAAATAATGGATTGCCCACTTGGACAGTTCGACCAAGGTCTTGACGTCACCACCGGAATCTACAAATGCTTTTAGGAACAGCTCGGTGTCGGTGGCGCCGCCTGTGGTTATGTCGAGCCCCCTCTTTTTCAAATCCTCGGCCATTTCCTCCTTTCTAAACGTCCCGTTGTGGGCAATGGCGAAGTCGCCGTAGACTATTGGGTGGGTATTGGCGGGGGACACGCCTCCCACAGATGCGAGACGGGAGTGCAGTAAATATAGTTCATAACCAGTGGGGGGTTCTATATATGACTCCCATATTGGCCTGGTGGATTTATATAGTCCGTATTCGCCGTTCCTAGCGTATAATATGCCCCAGCCAGATCCGTGCGAAAGACCGAGAGTTCTATCCCTCCTAGAGATCTCAACGAAAGACTTCAAAAAGGCCTGCTTGGGAGTTCCGAAAAAAGTAGGATTCTACACATTAAGCCACGTCGAGGTACCGCTCGTACTCCCAGGACGTGATCTTGTTCCAGCTCTTCTCCCACCCCTCGCCGACGCTGTTCAGGTAGTCGGCCCATTCCCTCTCCTTGAGCGATAGGTATGCCTTGACCAGCGGTTGTGGCAACGCCCTCGTTACCGCTCCCTCGGATGCCAACTTCACCGCTTCGCCGAGGTGTCTCGGCGTCTCCTTTACGCCTTCTAGCTCGTAGGCCACATCCTGCACCGGTCTTGGAGGCTCAAGCTTCTTCTCTACACCTTCAAGAGCGGCCAGGATTATAGCCGCAAAGCCTAGGTATGGATTAGCGGAGGGGTCTGGGTGGCGGTACTCAAATCTGTTTATCTTCATGCCGTAATACGGAATCCTGACCATGGCTGAGCGGTTGCCTATGCCCCAAACAATGCGCGTCGGGGCCTCGTGGTGGGGGACAAGTCTCTTGTAGCTATTCACGGTGGGGGCGACAAAGACGCTGTTGGAAAGCGCGTTTTCCAGAACGCCTGCCACGGCGGCTTTAAGCTCCGGCGTTGGCTCCTTGTAGGACGAGAATAAATTCACGCCGTCGCGCCAGAAGCTTACGTGGACATGCATTCCCGACCCGTTCATGCCCCAGAACGGCTTGGGCATGAAGGTGGCGGTAAGACCGTATTTCTGTGCCACAGACTTCGCCAATATCTTAAACACCAGTACTTGATCAGCTACTTGTACGGGGTCGCCCGCCGGTATGTTGACTTCGTACTGGCTTGGCGCGACCTCGTGGTGGGTTTTAGAGTGGCCGATGCCCGATAGGTAGAGGTGGTCGACGATCTCCTCTATAACGGGCATAGAGTCCTTAAGCGGATAGCCCTCGAAGTAGGCCCCGTTGTCCACAAGAGATGGCGGGTTGCCTTTTACTAGGAAGAACTCCACCTCCGCACCGAGTTTGACGTCGTAGCCCCTGGATTTGACGTATTCCAATGTCTGTTTAAGCGCGTTGCGTGGGTCCATTGGATGTGGCTTGTCCCCGTCAAGCGTGTTGGTTAACACAAGCGCACTCTTACCGCCGTTCCAAGTCTCTACGTACACAGCGTGGGGATCGACAGCGGCAACTAAGTCGCTTTTGTTGACTGTTGTGTAGGCCGGTATAGAGGAGCCGTCGTACGCTATGCCGTCTACAAAGGCGTCGCGGGCAGCGTCTATAGGCATTATCTCCACTTTAGGTCTGCCGAATAGGTCCACTATTATGAACTTCACGTATTTCACGCCAGCGCCTTTAAGCACCCTCCAGACATTGAGCCCCTCCAGCATAGTCGCCGTGCTTTGCGAGTATATAAAATTTTCTCGTAACTATTTAACAGAGCTGGTGAAACTATATAGTTTTTGTTACATATGCAGACAGAGCAAACAAGTAGGTTCTACATTAAGTGGCCTTAATTAATTACCCAAAATACTCTGCTGAGGGAAGACTTGATGTGTCTTATTCAAGCAGGGCAGGTTAGGCAAAAACAATGATCCTCAAAAAAACCCATACGCTACCAGGTGGGGGACGTGTGGGAAAAGGTTTTTATGGCCCTCCGGCAATTCCGGCAACTTTGGGAAATGGCCTGGCCTCCCATACTGCCCTGAGTCCGCATAGATATCTAGTAAGTCTCTCCACTCCTATGCCGAAGCCCGCTGTCTGTAGAGGATACAGCTCCTTAGCCATCTGGAGGAACCACTGGTATCTCGCCGGGTCTTCTCCTCCCTGTCTTATCCTTTCCACGAGCTTTTCAGGTTCGTACTCCCTCTCTGCTCCGCTTATCGCCTCGCCGAACCCCTCGGGGTACAACATGTCGAAGTCCCTGAGGACTCCGGGCCTTTCTGGATCCTCCCTGTCGTAGAAGCCCCTAGCCCCCTTGGGATAATCGTATATGAAAAGCGGCGCGTCGTGATGGGATGACATGAGCTTTTCGCATTCCCACAACAGCTCCTCCTTTGGCGGGTTTCTGCACCCCAGCTTGTTGACGAACTCCACAGCCTCTTTGTGGGGATAGCGCTTGAAAGGCCTTTGGAACTCGCGCAGTTGCCTCCCCAGCTTCTCCTCAAGCTCCTTGCCGTGCACATCTCTTATGTACCTCACGACGTAGCTCACCAGCTCCTCGGCGAGATCCATGGCATCTATATAAGACGCCTTGTACATCTCCACGTCTACCTGGTAGAACTCCACCAGGTGCCTGCCCGTGTATATGCTGTCAAGGGGCTCCAGCCTCACGTTCGGGCTGACGAAATAGATCTTACCAAGCGACGCCGCCATGTACTGCTTGTAGAGGATGGCAGAGGACATCACCTTGTACTCGTGGCCGTAGAAGTCGATTGACGCCTGCTTCGCCCCCCTGATGCCGGGGTCCGTCACAGGCCCAATTACGGGGGACAAGACCTCCACAAACCCCTTCGAGTCTAGAAACTCCCTAATCGCCCTCAACGCCGAGGCTTGTACCTTGAAAACCAGTTTGTACTTATCTGTGGTGGCCCATCGCCAGGAGAACCTTACCCATTCCTCCAGTTGCTTCCGGTACTGAGCCTTGTCAGCAACTAACTTTTCGAATTCTAACACAGCAGGGTGTAACCCATTCTTAGACCCATACATCGAAGGGCAGATGGGGATAATTATTAAAAATTACGAGTAAAAATTCTTATAGGATCACCAAATCGATGTGTTTATTATATCTAGTCTATTCGCCTGTATTAGTAATTTATACCATTAAGAATCAGTCATATGGGGAAAATATCCTCGCCACAACCTGATATTAGGCTTAACCCAGAAAACCTTGACCAAGCCTATAAGACGCCGATAAATCAGTGAGATGAGGCGGCTTTAACGGATGTGGGGCCCGGAGAGCAGAAAGGGGGCGTAGATGTACAAAATTTCACGACCCCCGTTCTGAGGTTGTGTTGAATACCCACATGCGGAGGAAATCCTCGAGGCCGTTAGAGAGTCGTTGCTGAGCAGGTAGACGTAGATGGACTCCTCAGCCCGTGGTTCATTTGCGTGGGGCACGTTATTCACTACCTCGTCGCCTTGACAAGCCTAAGTCTGGCAACGCTACGTAAGTTTTTCGAAGCCCATTTGGCTAGTGTTCTATACACCTTCTCAACGTTCAGTTAAGTCGGCTCCGGTGATAGAGTTGGTTTATATATCAAGGCGGGGCTTGTAAAGAGGGGGCTAGACGTGGCGTGTTTGGACGCGGGTTTGCCCCATGGGGATTTCCACGGCCACATAGGCCCTCACGCGGGGTTTTGATGCCGCCCCCGGCGCGGTTCTGCAATAGGCTCGCGGTGCGGTTCCCATCGTTTTTATAGGTGGCGATGTGTAGTGCTGTGCTGTCAAGGCCCTTCGCCAAGGCTTTGAGGGCTGCTGGCGTGGACTGTCTATGTCTGCCGCGTAGGTTTAAGTGCTGGGGGGACGTGGCCCAGTGCGCCGCGGTGTGGGTGCTCCTGGGTCGTTACAAGATCTGCCGGGGGGAGTGCGCCGGCGCGCCGAGGACGGAGGTGGGGGGTGTTGCCTTTCTTAAGGGGGGCTCGGGGGGGCGCTGCGGCTGGGTGCTGGCTAGGGAGTGCCCTGAGCCTCTGGAGGTGGAGTTGGCGCCGCCGGCTAAGCCGGTAATTGTGGTGGATTTATCCCTCTGGGGGGAGCACACCCCTGGGGAGAAACACGAGCTGGTGGAGCAGGTAACTGAAACCCTCCGGGCGGTGAGGAGGTTTCTCTGGGACGGCAACTTCTGGGTCGCCAACGCACCTGGTGAGTTCGTGGAGCTCCTAAACCGCCACGCCCGGGGGCTTGTCCACAAGATGAGGATTTTGGAGGGGACGCCTCCTTTTGAGAACCCCGTTGTGCTGGATCCTGAGGGGCCTTGCCTCTTCACCGAGGATGTGGCGAGGTCCCACGCTGAGTTTGTCATTGGGGGGATTGTGGACAAGGAACGAGTGGCGAAGTCCGCCACTGCTAGGCTGGCGGCGCTGATCGGAGTGGAGAAGAGGTGCCGCGTGGAGCTGAGGGGCTCCCGCGTGGGGGTGCCGGACCGCATAAACAAAATCGCGGAGATTGTCCTGAGGGCCTGGGCCGGGGAGCCGGTGGAGCGGGCGGTGCTGGCGGTGCAGGCCAAGCGGGATAGGGTCTACCGCCTCATGTGGGAGATACAGAAGAGGGCCAAGAGGGCGCCGGACGGGGCGCTTGAAATCACGAGGGCCGCCCTCGCCGAGGCCAATTGGCTGGGGGCGCCGGAGGAGGAGGTGGGGCTCGCCCTTAGAAAGGTCAAGGCGAGGGTAGTTGGCTAGAAGCAGACTTTTTGACGTAGGCGACCACCTCCTCGACGTCCCTCCTCACCTCATCCTCGCTTGAGTACCTAGAAACCTCCGCGTCTTGGTCCAGGCCGTTGTATTGGAATTCGTGTAGGTTCAGCGCGATTTCCACCGCCAGCCTCAGCTCCTTGTCCCCCACCAGCGCTGCCACAGTCCTCATCCTCGACGTGGGCATGACGGCGATTATCCAGTCGCCCCTGGCCACAGCCTTGTCGGGGCCTAGCCTGCGCTTGCCGGGGAAGGCCTCTAAAATCTTCTCTCTATGGCCCGCCGCCACTGCGGCGAGGTATGCCTTAACGGCTTGGAAGGCCTTCCAAGCGGCGTTTCGGAGGAGGCCGTTTTTCAGAAACTCCTCGGCGAGCTCGGCCTCGTATAGGGCCTCCTTCAGCCGGTCCCTCCTGTACTTCTCAAGATCTATCCACGGCTTCGACAAGACCAACACGTTGTTCCCCGCGCTGGGGATATAAGCTTTTACGACGTAAGCCGAGACGAGTATTACAACCGAGAAACCCTTGACCTACTGTCAACATGGCTGTCAACTTTGCGCACGTAGCACCCTTCTTCTCAACGGCGGCGCCTGTCTGGATAGCCCATTCTGCAGCAGAGCTACAGCGGTAATTCCCAGCCACTGGCGAACGCAGGCGCCTCGGGCGCAGGTCAAGGGCCACCCGGCGGCTTTTGGCTAGGATATGAGCCAACTTGCAGAGCGGTGATAAGGTTTATTAAAAAAGGTGAAAGGTTGTGTTATGGAGTTCGACACTGCCAAGACGTTTTTCGGCGTTGGCTTAATTGTAGCCCTAGTGGGGGGTTTCACTTCTTTTGTGGATATGGGTGCTGTTGGGTTGCTGGGCTTGGTGCTGACGCTTATTGGGGCCTACGGCTTGTCGGAGCACTACGGGAGGAGGGACATATTCAACAACATGCTTATAGCTACGATAATTGCTTTTGTGGGTAGCGTGGTCGTGGCTCTTCTCATCTTAGGCTCGCTCGTCGGCATCGCCATAACGAACCCCGCGGCGCTTCATAATATCTGGTCAATTATCGGTGTTTTAATAGCAGTGTGGCTAGGCCTCTGGGTTCTTGTGATAGTCTCTACATATTTCGAGAGGAAGGCGTTCATCGCGTTGTACGAGGCCTCAGGCTCTGATAACTTCAAGAAGGCGGCCGACTTCGTGTGGTGGGGGGCTCTCCTCTTCGTTATCCTCGTGGGGCTTGTCTTATTCCTGGTAGGCGCAATATTCGCAATTATAGGCGCCTTCGAGCTGAAGCCTCCTCGGAAGGAGTCTGGCTACTACACCGCCTCGCAGTAGCCGCCTCCTCCCGCGCCTGGTTCCGCGGTCTAGTCTAAGGCCTCCCTCAGCACCCTGTAGGCGTTGCGCCAGGCCACGGCCTCCACTTCTTCTCTTGTAAAGCCGGCCTCCCTCAACGCGGCGAAGAGCCTATCTACTTTGTCCACGGACTCAAGCCCCTCCGGGGTTTTCGATATGCCGAGGTAGTCTGTCCCCACGGCCAGTAGCTCTGCGCCGAACTTCTCCTTGATGTACGCGGCGTGTTTGGCCAACTCCCTCGGCGATGGCGTTTCTGATATCGTCGAGGATATAAAGGTGAGGCCTATCACGCCGCCGTTGTCGGCCAGGGCCTTTAGCACTGCGTCGTCTACGTTGCGGGGGTGGGGCCGCACTGCGCGGGCGTTGGCGTGGCTAATCACCACCGGCCTCCTGGCAACTGCTATGGCGTCAAGCGCCGTGCGAGTCCCGGCATGGGCGAGATCGACAACAATGCCGAGCCGCTGGGCCTTCTCCACCAGCTCCTCCCCCTCCGGGGTGAGGCCCCTGTCCCTTTTCGAGTAACACGAGTGTCCCCACTTGTTGTCCAAGTTCCACGTCAGCCCCACCGCCCTTACGCCCAGCTTGTGCAGTAGGCGGAGGTCATCCGCCGTGTGCAAGACGTCGGCGCCTTCCAAGACGATTAGGAACTTCAGCCCTGGGGCGTATAGGTCCCCCCTCTTCTCCACGATTTTCACCCCGTGGCGCTCAGAGACGGCGTAGTAGACCTTCAGCGCTTCGAGCACAAGCCGGCTGTCTGGGCTCCACGAGCCGTACGTGTTGACGAAGGGGAATGCCGCGGCGAAGACGAGGTCCGCACCGGCGCGCCTCAGTTTTGGGAGGTCGCTCTGCCTACCCTCCGCGTCTTGGTCGAAGGGTGGGGGGTTTAGCGAGGTGAGGAAGTAAAAGGCGATGTCTTGGTGGAGGTCGGCGAACATCAGCTTAGCTCCTCGGCGAGCTCCCTAAGCTCGTCCAGGGCCTCCTCCACCAGCTTGCAGTCCTCGTCGGCGACCGCCGCCTCGAGAAGGTCTATCACGTACCTCAGCCTCTTGGCGATTGGAGACATGTACCTACAAAGTCCTGTATTTAACAGCTTATCTCCCCCTCTCGTTGCCCCACGCCGCGATGTGTAGGCGGGGCGTAACCCTCAGCCCCAGCCTAACCGCGGCGTCCCAGATCCGCTTCAGGACTTCTCCGTGCTCCTCTGCGCTCTGCGCCATCGGCATTAGCAAAACCCTCTCCTTGGGAATGCCCCACACCTCTGCGAACTGCAACGCCTCCTCCACATCTGCGGCGTCTCTCACCACGAACTTAAACCATGCCTTTGGGCTCTTGGCGTAGAAGGGGCTGAAGGGCGCCTTTACCCCGGCGTTGGAGAGCTTGGGCGACACGTCGTAGTAGTCCACACAGCTGTCCAGCTCCGGCGTTGGCGAATAGGCCCCGCTTGTCTCCACCTCCACCGCGCCCAGCCCCCTCAAGGCGCAGGCCAGATCCTCAAGCCCCCTCCTCTGCCATATCAAGGGCTCGCCCCCCGTAACCACCACGTGGCCCCTCACGCCCAGCGACGCCGCCTTTGCAAACACCTCCTCCACGGACATCTCCACCCCGGCGGAGAAGTCCCAGGAGTACTTCGTGTCGCAGTAGGCGCACCTAATGGGGCAACCCGCCAGCCTGACGAAGACCGCGGGCTTCCCCAAGTTGACCCCCTCTCCCTGGAGAGAGGCGAAGATCTCTAAGACCCGCACGGAGGGCCCCGGGCGGGGGTTTATTAACCCTGCTGCCTGAACCTAAGCCTCATCTTCTCCACCTCCCTCAGCACCTCGGCGATGTAGGCCTCGGCCCTCCCCCTCTCGATGCCCCTCTCTGCGTATATGTGGCGCAAGACCTCCTCGTACCTCTTGTACCTCTCGTTTAGCCTCTTCCAAGGGATGCCCCTCAGCTTTTCGGCGAGCTCCCTGTCCACCGGGAGCCTCCCCTCTGCCATAAGACACGCGATTATGGGGTACCCCACGTAGCCGCGGTGGATCGTGCCGTTGTCGTCGCTGTAGGCGTAGCCCTCTCCCACCACCACGGTGTATGTCTTGTCCCCCTCAGACGACACCACTTCACAACGACCCTCCCCCACCACCGACACCCTCCCGTCGGCGATGGCTCCCAGAGCCTCGAGCACTTTTATCCTAGGCGGGAGGCGCAGGTACACGAAATAGCCGCGGCTGGGATTTATCAATTTACCACCTACGACAGCCTACGCATCAGGAAACACGTAGTATGGGGAAATGTGCGCATGTGGAGTAGGTAGTTCACCCGCCGCTAAATTTCGAACCTTCTACAGAGAAGCCCTTGGCCGCGCCGGCTTCTACCCCCACCCGCGTGGCTTGCAAACGCTCCCGAAGATCTTCAAATGCGCCGAGAGCTGGGGGGTACTTCATTAAGAAATGCTGATTTCCGCGCCTGATATGTGTAGCGGCACCGCTTAAATTTGCCCACGTGTCTTCGGCTATTTTTGCATCATCCACCCCTCCTTTGTCTTCACGTAGCGGCTTGTCACTCTTTTCGCCAAGTCTCTTAGGCGTGTGAAAAGCTCCCCGTCGCCGCATAGTAGCTTCCCCTCGTAGAAGGCGTCGAGGAAGATGGTGTTGAATGCCCTTATCTTCTCCTCAGCCTCCTCAGGCCTCGCGAAGTGCGCCTGCACCAAGTCGTGGGGCGGGGGCTCAGGCGGCGTGTATCCCAGCACCACTACGTCCCAGTCGCTGTCTATCCTCGCATCGCCTCTGGCCCTAGAGCCGAAGAGCACGACGGTGTACCCCGCCTCACAGAGCCGCCTCAGCCACTCCTCCGCCTCGGCGTGCATCTGAAGAAGCACCTCCCTGAGCCTACGCATGGCCCATCACTGCCTCCATGCACTTCACGCATTCCTCCGCGTCTTCCCTGTCGTAGTCCAGCATCCTGGCGTCTGGATACCGCGCGCTTATATACTGCTCTGTGAGGTGCTTAGCGCACCTGGCAAGGCCCCCGCTAATTTCCACGCCCAGCACGGCGGAGACCTCTCTGAGTAGTTGAAGTATTGAATGCGAATACGGCCTTGAGCCCGTCAGCTCCACCAGCTTGGTCTCTAGGTAAAACTCGGCGGCTTGTTGCGCGAAGAAGCAACACTCGGCGTACATCCCCCTCTGGAGGAACTCATACGCCAACGACTTATAGCGCTCCGCCTTAGCATACCAACGCGAGGCCACATATATACAACAGCTCCAGCTATATAACACTGCGGACAGCCCTCTCAACGCAACGTTTATACAGTATAAAGCATTGTATTTTTTCGATATCGAAAAAATAAATAAGAGAACTCATTCTCGGCTATGGGCATGTGGTCGTGGGCGGCTCGGCTGTTGTCGGAACTGGCGCTTAGGCGTGCAGTGAAGTATGTTTTCGATATCGGAAACGAAAAACTTTTAAAAAGGGGAGGTTCTAGACACATGGGTCCGCCTCCATGGGCGTTCCTCGGGAGAAGGGGCCTCAGGGAGGTGGTGTTGTGGCTTCTGTCAGACAAGCCGATGAACGGCGCGGAGATTATTAGAGCTGTGGAGGAGTTTACCTGGGGCTTCTGGAGGCCGTCGCCTGGTTCCGTCTACCCGTTGCTGAGGCAACTGGAGGCAGAGGGGCTGGTCCGCCGGAGGCAGGACGGGCGCTACGAGCTCACCGAGGCCGGCCGCAACGCCGCTAGGCAGATCCCGTGGATACGAGGGCCCAAGTGGTGGGGCTGGTCTAAGAGCGTCGGCGATTTGGTAGAGGAGTTGGAGAGCCTAGCCATGTACATATCGGATATCGCGGCTACTGAGCCGGATAGGGTCACCCCGTATAAGGATAGGATTAGGCACATCGGCGAGTTGTTGCTAAAGATCAGTGCCTAATCTGCACTTTTGGGGGCGTTTAAAAGCAACGTTGTTTTTTCCGTGTGTTTATACTGGAAAATGTCTCTGTGTCAGTCGGCGGGAGGGAGCTTTTGAGGGGTATTTCCCTGAGTCTGGGTAGGGGGGATATTTTCTACATATTAGGCCCAAACGGGGTTGGCAAGTCGTCTCTTCTAAAGGCAGTGATGGGATTGCCGGGCTACGAGGTTACTGCTGGTAGGGTGGTTCTAGACGGCGTCGACTTGGCGGGGTTTAGCACATACGAGAGGGCGGCTAGGGGGGTCGCCCTCGCATTTCAAGTCCCGCCTCGCCTCCACGGGGTGCGGGTCGGCGCTTTGTTGTCTCATATTTGCAAGAAGACGGGTTGCGACGCTGGGGAGATCGCCAAGGCGGTGGAAATAGAGCACCTGTTCGACCGAGAGGTGGGGAAGCTGTCAGGTGGGGAGAGCAAGAGGGTGGAGCTGGCCACCGTCCTCGCGCAGAGGCCGAAGGTGGCTCTTATCGACGAGCCGGACAGCGGCGTGGATGTGGAGAGTTTGTCAATTGTGGCCAGGGGGCTGAAAAAGTTGGCGGCGGGGGCCGGCCTAATCGTGGTTACCCACAGCGCTCATATCGCCAGGTACCTTGCGCCAACTAGGGTCTGCGTGCTCTACGGGGGCGTGTTTAAAAAATGCGGGGGACAAGAGGTGATAGACGAGGTATTTGCCTATGGCTTCTCCAAGCTGGCTTGAGGCGGTTAAAGAGAGGGCGAGGAGGGCGCTTGACAAGCCCGCGGCGTACGGCCCCGACGTTGACATATCTGTGTTTAGAGATGGGGGGCCCGCCGACGAGGCAAGCGTCGCGAGTGTGGCCGAGGCTGTTGGCGTCTCGCCGAAGGCACAGGCTTTTTACATACAAGCGGACAACGCCTACTTCCGCTACCTCAGCCGCATCCCGGGGGTGGAGGTTTACAGGATAGAGGAGTTCGTCGACGCGCACAGGAATTTGGCTAGGGACTACTTGTGGCGCTTGGTGCCGCCTGACTACGACAAATTTACCGCAGTAGCTGCGCTGAGAGGCGTCGGGGGGTATGTCATAAGGGTGAAAAGCGGCGTAAAGGTGGAAAGCCCCATATTGGCGTGTCTCTCAATTGTGAGGGGCGGCCTACAGGCGCCGCACAACGTGGTGATTGTGGAGGAGGGGGCAGAGGCGGTTGTGTACACCGGCTGCGTCATCGCGCCGGAGGCCGTGGGGCTACATGTGGGGATTTCAGAGTTCTACGTGATGAGAAACGCCAAGTTGAAATTTATCATGGTGCACAGCTGGAACAAGGCGGCGCATGTCAGGCCGAGGACGGGGGTTTACGTAGAGGAGGGCGGGGAGTACGTGGAGTACTACGCCAACGTGGCCTCTGTGAAGACCTTGCAGACTAGCCCCCGGATCATCTTGAAGGACGGGGCGAAGGCCCACGCGACCTCAGTGGTTCTGGGCAGGGGCGACGCGGTTATAGACATCGGCACGGCGGCGGTGCTAGACGGGGAGGGCGCTGGCGCCGAGCTGGTCACTAGGGCCATCGCCACGGGGAGCTCGTCGGTGACGATGCGCGCAGTCGTCGAGGCGTATAAGCCGGCAAGAGGCCACGTGGAGTGTAGCGGCCTCCTCATGTCGGATAGGGCCAGGGTGGTGACTATCCCCCAGCTCTCCGCCTTTAACAACGACGCCGTCCTCACCCACGAGGCCTCCATAGGCAAACTCGCAGAGGATGAGATCTACTACCTAATGGCGAAGGGCTTAACCTACGAGGAGGCGGTGTCCCTCCTAGTCCGCGGCTTCGTCACCACCGACATACACAAATACCTCCCGGAGCAGGCGCGGCGCTATGTGGAGAGCTTGGAGAGGCAAATTGTAGAGAAGGCCCTTTAGCCCTTGGGCGGCTACAGCACCACAAGCCTTTTTAGGATGTCCCCCCTGTCTATTCTCGCACCGCCGAATTTGGAATTAACAAGGAAAATCCTCCCCCCGACCTCCACGCCTGAGAGGTCTAGCCTCTCGCCTGTGGACTCGACTATGTGGATATCCCCCTCGGTATTCGCGCCGGGGAGCTCCACGTCTCCCTTGGAGTTACTGATGGCGATGGAGTAGGCGCGGGCCCCAGCCGAGATGCGCCCCGCGATTTTGTACAAAACAGCCTCGCCGGCCAGCTGGGCCGCCGCGAGGGATACACCGCCTTTTACCTCACCTACGTATAAGTGGCCGCCCAGCTTCGCCCCGTCAGCCACCAGCCGGCCCACAACGCCTTCTACCACAACGCTCTCCGCCTTCACCCCTGCCATATAGACGTCGCCTAGCACCGTGTCTATGTATATGTGCCGAAACCTGGAGCCGCCGAGCCTAACAGCCCCCCTCACGTTGTATATGAAGACGTCTACCCCCCTCGCCTCGGAGAGCTCTACGTCCCCCACCACGGTCTCCACTATTAGGGGGCCGTGTATCTTGGCCCCCCTCAGCCTCGGCGCCACGCCCGAGGCCTCGCCCCCAGGCAGGTTGCAACCCTCGCAGACCGGGTCGAAGGAGAGCCGTGCCCTGCACCTCCTGTCCCTTATGCACTGCGGGTCGTGGTATGGGCACAGCCCGCTCTCCAGTGCCGGCCTCCCGCAGAAACACTTCACGTCTGGGCGAAAAGAGATAAATAAAAGCAAGTATTTACAGGTAGCAGAGCTGTGACGAGCCGGAGTACCACCGACGGTGAGGAGAACCCGCCCCTTTTATTAAAACCTCTCCCATCTATACGTGGCTATCTACCTAATGTCGATAAAGCCGAGATTCGGCGACGAGATCCTATCCGGCTCTAAGAAGTACGAGTTGAGGAGGCTGGTGGGCCCCCTCGTCGAGCCTGGGGACGTGGTTTACCTCTACTTCACCAGGCCTGTGTCGGCAGTAGCGGGGAGGTTCACGGCGGGGTTGGTATTCATAGTCCCGCCCGAGAACTTGGGCAGGCTCCTCGCAGAGCTGGGCGACGTGGGCATCGGCGAGGACGACTTGAAGTACGTGGAGGGGGCGAGATACGCCATGTTGATACAAGTGAGGAATCCGGCTAGGTGCCGCGCGGCGGTGAGGCTCTCCGAAATAGGCGAGCCTCCGCCTCCGAGCTACAGAAAAATCGCGAAGAAGAAGGCTGAGCAACTGGCTACCCTCTGCGGCTTTTAGGCGTGGGGGGTTTGTCAAGGTAGCGCATATAACCTAGTGTTAAGATGTTTTGCATGCGTCTTAGAGAGCAGTTAGCCCGCGTACGCAGGTATGCGGAGCTCTTGGCGGAGAGGCTGGAGGCGGGGGGTGACATCTTCGCCTTGGAGCGTCTGGCGGAGCTGGTGGCCCAGTCCACCCTGGATCTCGCCGCGATGTGGCTCGCCGCGGAGCGGGGCGAGAAACCTGCCACGTACAGGGAGGTGGCGAGATTCCTCGCCAAGAAGGTCGGGGGCTATGAGGACTTTCTAGTAAGGCTTGCCGCGTTCCGAAATATCATCGTCCACGGATACTACAGCTTGGACGAGAAAAGGGAGCTTGAGGCTTTTAGGGAAATCGCCGCGATGATGCCTGATCTCCTCAACGCTGTGGAGTCTAAGTTGCCGGACGACCCATGCATCGGCGATTTGAAGGGCCTTGAGCCCGTGTTCGAGAAACACGGCGTGGAGTACGCTGTGGTCTTCGGCTCCTTGGCGAAGAAGGGCTGCGGCCGGGATGTCGACCTTGCAGTGAAGTTTAGAGAGGAGAAGGGGCTTTGGGGCTTGGCGGCGCTGGTGGCGGACGTGGCCGATGCCCTTGGCCTAGACTACGGCCAGGTAGACGTGGTGGACGTAGACGCGGCGCTGCCGGCGTTGCTACTCTCAGTGCTGGAGGGAGTGCCGATATACAACGCAGAGCGGGCCCGGGAGGACCTCACGTGGAGGTACATCGAGCTCCTCGACGTCGGCGAGACTTGGGAATACGCCAACCGGAGGATTAGCCCTCGGCCCCGCTCGTAGTGCCCCGGCGGCGTGCAACAAGCTCATAAAGCTACAGGGACGACCTAGTGTGGACTTTTCACACAGCCGCTGTCTTATTCGGCGTGGGGTTGTTGACTCGTGGGGGCCTTAACTGCTCTTTTCGACGTGGGCGGCGTGTGGCTGGTGGATATTTTATGCTGGCAGGTGCGTTTGGCCTATCCCGGAGCTACGGCAGAGGTGACATCTACAAGAACATGGTAAGGGCGTGTGCAATCGCGGTCGTGGGGATGGAGCTTACGCTGGGGGTTTGGTGCGGCTGGGCTGGTGGGCAGATGGGGAGGCGCAGCTTGAGAGGCTCCCCGGAGCGGAGGCCCTTCTGCCTGCCGTGGGCTGGCCCTTCGCCTTGGCTTACCTTGACAGAGAGGTGTATCTTGCCTTCTACCAAGCCGTGGCCTACGTCTCGATAGACACCGACGTAATCATCAAAGGCGTAGAGAGGACGTCCTCTTCTGGGGGCTATTCCAAACCATCCACCATCGGCTTGCCCAGTAGAGAACTGTCTGCAGGCAAAGAACTGTTGCTTGGAACCGCGGATTTGTTCAGGGCGTTTGGCTTCTTCATGTTGTTCATATCGTTTATCTATGTGGCCACCAACTACGGCGCTGTAGAGTTTAACATGCCCATATTCATATCGTCCGTAGGCTATATCGTATCCACCCTTATTTCGCCTATTGTGTCCACTTTTGCGGATCGAAGAGCTTGGGATTCCGCATTGGTAGGCGCCTTAGGCACTATTCCGCTTTTAGCCTATATGTTGAAGGCGTCGGAAGGCGCCCCGGCTGACCTCTTCATCTTTGCGGTACTGTGGCTTGGCATTTCGGCGATCATACCTATGCAGGCATATCTAGAGGAGTGGAGTTCGGGGCGGTTCTACGCAACGTTGGCAGGCGTAATCGGAGTGGGCTATATGGTACTTGCGATAGCCAAAACAATAGATGCAATAAGACGCTACGCAAGGGCGGTGTAGCCGGCTATGGATCCAACTTGTTGTTATTTCGCTACGGTGTATTCCATTATTCTGCATTTCCCAACCCTCGCATCTCCCCACGGCGACATGGGTTTCCACTTTATCCCTCTGAGGTCTTCTGCTATTACCATGAAGGTGTAGAGACCAGGCTTGTCCAGGGCCACTGACGTATCTATCTTTATGTACCACCTGCCGTCGCGCGTTTTCTCTACGACGAACACGCCGGTGGGCGCTTGCACACCTTTGCAAGGGAGAGGGGGATATAAGTATTTGCAGAGGTAGAGGTCGCCGACGTTGTAGCTGTGGCGGCTCGCCGGGTCGCTTTCGTAACTGGCGTAGTAGACGGCGAAGATTTTCGGCTTCATTACAGGGTCGGCGTAGCCCTCCGCTGTGAACCTCCCGCCTTTGTAGCGGGGCGGGGAGACCCAGTCGACCCACTTCGCCACCATGTATATGACGTAGTACCTAGCGCTGTATGTGATGTTCCAGAAGTAAGACGTCGCCATAGCCACATAGTTGCTACAAGGATCAAGCAGAGAATCTCTATGACCACCCATGGAGAGAGCATCGTTGAACACCAGGTTGTATATGGCATAGGTATAGTTGACCCTCGCGATGTCCACGGTGGGGCGCCTGCCGATTATCATGTGTATCATCATCAAGTTCTCCTCCACCCCGTAGAGCCCGCCGTCGAGCTGAGTGTACCAATAGCCCGGGTGCCTCCCTTCTGCGTCGTAGTGGCTGAACAGGTTTGTGCGGGCGAGGTACTCCGCCCTGTACTTGGCCACGCTGAGGTTGATAAGTTGCACAGGTGGGATCCCCTCTTCGCCTCTGATGTGGTTCAAATACTCCACCGCCTGTAGTTTAGAGGCGCCGTTCTCTGTCTCAAATACCGCTTGGGGAAAGAGCCATATAAAAACCTCCGGAAAGTAACTCCACACGAGCAGAAAAATCAGCAGAATCAGAAAACCGACGGCCCCCAAGGTCTCCAGAGTTCTGCGTATAGCTCTTTTCGCCTCCCTCCTGTACGGGTAGCAGACGAGGTAGCCGTCCCGTCTTTCGCACTTAAGCCTACTCACGTTATGGAAGCTTGGTTACGCCGTCTATGTAGATCACGTTAAACGGCGTCGTTGTGCTTAGCTGGCGGTCGACCGCCTCAACCACATTATATGTGTCGATAATGACGTAGAAGTCGTAGGTAATAACATCGGAAAGTCTCCATTCTCTCCATTCCCACATGACGCGCATCCAGCCTCTTTCGATCTTATCGTACATGTCGTTGAAGGTGGCGTTGGGATTTGCGAGGGAGTTGAAGCGCACCACGGGTATGATCGAGTCAGCACTGAATGGATCATCCCAACTAGTACCTATTGCGGTGAAGGAGACGTCGAAGCCTGCGTTTTTAAGTAGGGCGGCTAGCGAGAGGGCGTAGAGCGTCTCTGTGTCTAACTGCAACTGCTGTTGTGGAGAGAAGGCCGTTACGCGGAGCTGGCGCATAACCGCATCGGCAAGTTGCCGCCGGTTTTCAAGCCAATAGTTATATATGGCGAAAAGACGGAAAAAGTCGCGAGAAGGCGTGCCAGGAGTCCCCACGACGTAGGGCGTTACCGGATTCAGAGGAAAGCCATCGTAATAGTGCCAGGTCTCGAAGTATCGATACGTGACTTGAAACTCGACGTCGCGCCCAAGGTCGTTATCGATAACTAATACATATATCCCGTTGTTTGGCGGCGTAAATTTAACGTATCCGCGGCCAGACGCCAGCGGAGTCCCGCCGGATCCCCTGCGCCACGCCTCGTATTGGTCAGGCGTGAAGAAAGCGATGTAAAGAGACTCAGAGGTCGAAACCTCTATGGTCTGGTAACTATACAGAGAAAGTTCACCGTAACGGTAGTAAC
>FPIC01003323.1_pt1 | contig 29893 bp, 30 predicted proteins | sample 1504481 | NCBI WGS metagenome assembly FPIC01 (sample SAMEA4475357, study PRJEB15587) | soil metagenome | biome: Soil; feature: Field | place: India | collected 2015-03-11 | depth 0 m
TGTTTTCCATCATGCGCCTTCACCAGCCTTAAGTATCTTCTGTGCTTCTTCTAACTTATGGTAGAAGAAACACCTTGAATAATGCCCTGGTTCAACCTCTACAAGCTCTGGCATTTCAATTGTACATCTTTCTTCCTTAAAGTCACACCTGTTACTGAATCGGCAACCCGGTGGGAAGTGCAATGGGTCTGGAACCATTCCTGGTATACTGTAAAGTCTTTCCTGCTCAACATCGAGCCTCGGAATGGAATTCAAAAGTCCCCATGTGTATGGATGCTTGGGTTTCTTAAAGAGCGTCTTCACATCGGTGGTTTCCATGACTTTTCCACCGTACATAACGACAACTCTGTCAGCATTTTCAGCAATCACACCGACATCGTGAGTAATGAGTATAATTGCCATGCCATATTCTTCTTGAAGTTCTTTCATAAGCTCAAGTATTTGAGCTTGGATGGTAACGTCTAAAGCTGTTGTTGGTTCGTCCGCTATCAAGAGCTTTGGCCTACAAGAAAGAGCCATGGCAATCATTGCCCTCTGCCTCATACCACCTGATAATTCATGCGGATATTCATCCACTCGTTTTTCCGGTTCGGGAATTCCAACTTTTCTTAGCATTTCTATTGCCATCTGTCTTGCTGTTTTCTTATCAACATCCTGGTGAAGTAAAATAGCTTCCATAATCTGTTCGCCTATTGTAAACACTGGGTTCAATGCTACCATTGGTTCTTGGAATATCATAGCAATATCGTTACCTCTGATTTTTCTCATTTCATCTTCGCTGAGTTCTAATAAGTTCTTACCGTTAAATATTATCTGGCTGCCTTCTTCTATTCGTCCCTTTGGGTCGAGTAGTCTCATTATGGCAAGGGAGGTAACACTCTTACCACTTCCAGATTCACCAACGATTCCAAGAGTTTCACCCTCGTAAACGTCAAAGTCAACACCATCAACTGCTTTGACGACTCCGTCTTCTGTATAGAAATACGTCCTTAAATTTCTTACACTCAAAAGTGGTTGCTTTTTTTCCAATTTATTCACCTCCAGCCATTTCAACCGTTATTTCAGTCTTGGGTCAAATACGTCTCTCAAAGCATCACCGACGAGGTTCCAGGCAAGCACAAACAAAACCATAGCCATACCTGGATAAAAGACCGCATACCAATACGTAAATGCTGAACCACTTGTCCCAAGTATCCAGTTCCTTGTGAAATTGAGCATTGAACCCCAGTCGGCATATCCCAGAGGCGCACCAAGTCCCAAGAACGAAAGACCTGCTGCAGTGATGACAAGAGACCCCATACGCATCGATGCTTGAATAAGAACTGGGAATATAGTGTTTGGCAGGATATGTCTTATTATAATGAAGAAGTCCTTAACTCCAAGTGCCTTGGCAGCTAAAACGAATTGCTCTTCTTTGACTTGAAGAATATTAGCCCTGATAAGCCTTGCAGCACCCATCCAACCAAAGACAGTCATTGCAATCATAACCTTGTCAAGACCGTTACCTAAGATTGTGGTTAAAACCATTGCAGCCAAAAGGAACGGGATGGACATAAAGGTATCTGTGATTCTCATAAGTATTTCATCAATCCATCCACCATAGTAACCAGCAATTGAACCAATTATAATACCGAAAATCGTAGAAAGTATAGTAACGGTCAACCCTATATAAAACGCAGTCCTTGTGCCCCACACAACTCCGTAAAATATGTCTCTTCCCTGTATCATACCAAACGGATGTTCACGTGATGGAGGAACAGGTTCTGAACTCCAAGTAATAATTGGCATTATGTAGGGATTATCTAACTTCATTGGTTTACCTTCCTCATCGAGCATCATCGGATTCAATGGTTTTGCGATGACTGGTGCGAATATAGCCACGAGGATGAAAAATATAAGAAGCGAAAAACCAAGAATAGCAGAAGGATTTCTAAATATCTTTCTCAAAACTCGTCTGAATTCCGTGTTCATTTTTGTTGTTGTTACACCTTCACTCATCTTCTGGCACCTCCTTAACCAAGTCTGACACGTGGGTCGAATACTGCGTATAGTATATCAATGATGAGGTTACCGAGCACTAAGATTATCGAATAGAACAGAGTAGTTCCTAACACTGTAGCGTAATCAAGTTGAACAGAAGCTTCAGCAGCTAATCTTCCTATACCTGTTCTGTTAAATATAACCTCGATTATAACCGTACCCGAGAGCAAGCCTATTACCATGGCACCTGCAACTGTTACAACCGGAATCATAGCATTTCTCTTTGCGTGCTTATGTATAACATCTTTTTCAGGAACTCCTTTTGCTCTTGCAGTCCTCACATATTCTTTAGAAAGAACTTCAAGCATACTTGACCTTGTAATTCTTAACAAATACGCCCACCAAAGGAATGAAAGAGTTATGACTGGTCCTATTATGTGCCTGAGTGCATCCCAGAAAATATCAAGTCTTCCGTTAATAAGAGCATCAATTGTAAGAAGGTGTGTGACCTTTAAGTACTGGGGTGACTTGACAATTTCTTCAGCCCATTGTGAAAGGTTTCCCGGAGGGAACCAACCAAGCACTGAATAAAAGACCATAAGCACGAGCAATCCAAAAACAAAGTCCGGGAAAGACCATCCAATGATTGCGATAATCCTAATGAAGTGGTCTAAGAACTTATCGCGTTTAACTGCTGCAGTAACACCAAGCCAAATACCTACGCCAACAACTGGGAATAATGCATACAGAGCAAGTTCAAGTGTGTACGGGAACCTACTCCAAATCGCTTTCAAAACAGGTTCTTTTCCAACCTGTGACCAACCAAGGTCACCTTTGAGTGCATTAAATAACCATTTACCGTACCTTTCAACAAAAGGTTTGTTCAAACCGTACTTCTCCTTCAAAGCATCCAGCTCAGCTGGGGTCAACTTATCAAATACGTTTGGGTTAACGTATGAAGCAAGAAGCTTATCTGGACCCAGTATCTGGAAGAGCGAGAAGATAATCAGCGACACACCCAACACGATGAGTGGTAACAGGAGTAACCTTCTGATAATAAACGTTGTCAACTACATCCACCTCCTGGAGAAATATATTGACATGCCGATTTTCCTTTATTAACTCACAGAAAAATTTTGACTCTTCCCGTGCTTAAATTATAACACCCGTGAACTTTTTATCAACTTACTTAACAAGAATTTAAATGTCTTTCAGGTAAGATAGTTCGTTTAATAAACTTTCTGTAGCCTTTTTCCCTATTAATCGTTCAATTTCTTCCCTTGACGCTTTTTTCAATTCTTCAACCGAGGAGTAACGCTCAAGTAATATTCTTTTTCTTTTAGGACCTATCCATTTTATCTCATCTAAGAAAGTTCTCAAGGACCTCTTAGTTGCCAGCTGTCTTGCAAACGTATTTGCAACTCTGTGTGTTTCATCTCTGAGTTTTACTAACAATCTCAAAACAGGATGGTCATAACTTAAGCTCACAGCCCCATGCTTGGTTACAATCACCTCTTCTTCCTTGGCTAATCCAATAACATCGCACTTTTTACCTATAGCTTCTAACGCTTCGTACACTGCATTAACCTGTCCGATGCCCCCATCAACAAAAATGAGGTCAGGTAATTCATGTTTAGTGTATCTTCTTTTTATAAGCATCCTTATACTTGCGTAGTCATCTAAAATATCACCCAATTTGTATCTTCTATACTCTTCCCTTTTGACTTCCCCGTTTTCGAAAACTATAAGCGAAGCGACCGTATTTTTGCCGGAGGTGTGAGATATGTCAATTCCTTCCATCCGATAAGGTACTCTACTCAAGCCTAACAATTCCTTCATCTGCCTAAGAATAGCCTTGTTGGAAAGTATCAACCCTATTTCGTAATTGAGGTTTTCAATAGCCTTGTCAAGTAGTTCGGAATAGAGTTCGGCTTTAGGTGATGGAACTATGAATTCTATTCCGAGCACTTTGGCTAGTTTTGTTAGCCCTCTGCTTTTTTGTTCAACTAAAACAATCTTTGGCAGTTCGGCCCCCCTCGATACATAAAACTGTTCTACAAAATCTTCAAGCGTGCCTTCAAATTCGTAAAGTAACTTACCAATCAGATAACCTGAACGGATTCTCAAGACCAAATAGGTATTGCTCTTACCAACTATGACATCTAAATTAACTTGGTCAGGCAAGACTACACCTTGCGCTTCCATAACTTTGCTGAAATTCATCAATATATCTCTATACTTGGCTGCGTTTTCAAAATCTAACAGTTTCGCGTGTTGCTCCATTTTGGTTTTGACATATGCAACAACATCAGAGAAGTTTCCGCTAAGCACTGTTTCTAGCTTCTTCAACCTTTTTTTATATTCTTCAACACTTTCCTCACCTACGCATACTCCGGAACAAAGTCCAAGGTGGTAATCCATACAAGGTTTCTTTATCGATGTTAAGTCTTTCTTACATGTTCGAAATTTGTAAACTTTTCTAAGCACTTCGAAAAGTTTCCGAGTAAAACTAACATTTGTGTAGGGACCGTAAAAACTTCCGGTTCCCTTTCGTGAACGGACAATCTCTAAATATGGGACTTCGTCGTCACTTATACGTATGTAAGGATACACTTGTGTGTCTTTGAGCATAGCGTTGTATTTTGGTTTGTGTTCAAAAATTAGATTGGCTTCCAAGATGAGTGCTTCCTTTTCGTTTGAAACCAGTATAATTTCCAAATCATCCGCTTCTTCTACTATTAGCTTACTCTTCCCAGAAGTTGCCCTAAAATGTGATGTTAATCTTTTCTTTAAGTCCTTTGCCTTGCCAATGTAGATATAATCAGTGCCTTTTTTAAATAAATACACCCCTGCTTTGTGAGGAATGTCATTGAGAATATCTGGATTAACCATGACCAGTTTCGCACCCCTGTTTAAATCAATCGTCTTTTGGTTATATTATACTACCTTACGCTGCTTTTTGCACTGGTTTTCACATTCAACGCAAAAGTTAACTAAAGTTAATGAGTTTTTCGTTGAAGAAAAAACTATTTGAGAGTAAACTTAACATGAATTAGCAAAACGGCTATACGTTTTTTCGTGGGGGTGTAATAATGCCTGAGAAGTACATAGTAGTGACTGGTGGTGTTTTGAGCGGTATTGGAAAGGGAATATTCTCCGCCTCTCTTGCAAGACTTCTAAAAGAAGTTGGAGTTGATATAAATGTGTTAAAAATAGACCCGTATCTAAATGTTGATGCAGGAACGATGAATCCGAATCAACATGGAGAAGTTTTTGTCACCGACGATGGTTACGAAGCAGATCTCGACCTTGGGCATTACGAAAGATTCTTAGGTGTTAGTATGTCGCGAAAGAATAACATTACAGCTGGGCAGATATATTCGACAATAATCCAACGTGAACGCGAGGGAAAATATCTTGGCTCTACTGTTCAAGTCGTTCCACATGTTACTTCTGAGATAAAAGACCGAATTACATCGATGCCGGGCAAAGTACTTTCAATCGAAATAGGAGGAACTGTCGGGGACATAGAAGGCGAAGTATTTCTCGAAGCAGTTAGAGAGCTCGCTTTTGAAAAGAACAGAAACGATTTTCTGTTTATACATGTTACGTATGTTCCGTACTTAAGAGTTACTAACGAATTCAAGACAAAACCAACACAACAATCTGTTCAGTTACTGAGAAAAATAGGAATTCAGCCAGATGTTATTGTTGTTAGAAGTGAGATGCCAATAGATTCTCAAAGCCTTTACAAAATAGCACTTTTCAGTGGAGTTCCAAGAGATATGGTCATAAATCTACCAGATGTTGGAAATGTCTACCAAATTCCAGAAACACTCTACGAAGCTGGCGTTCATAAACTCGTTGCCAATCGACTCAACATTCAAATTGAAGAAAAACCGCTCGGTTGGACATACCCAAAGTCGTTTAAGCCATACAGAATCGCACTCATTGGTAAATATCTTGGAACAGACGATGCTTACAAGAGTATCATCGAATCTATTTTCCTTTCCGGCGTCCAAAAACCTGTCGTTATAGATGCTCAGGAACTTGAAGAACTGGACGATGAAGGTGTTGCACAAAAGCTCTCTAATTTCGATGCACTAATAATCCCTGGTGGATTTGGCAGGCGTGGAATTGAAGGGAAGATAAAAGCAATAAAATATGCGAGAGAAAACAAAAAACCTATCCTTGGTATATGCCTTGGAATGCAACTTATGGTTATAGAATTTGCAAGAAATGTCTTTAATTTAAAAGGTGCGAATTCAACAGAATTTGATGTTGAAACTCCTTATCCTGTTGTAAATATGATGGAAGAGCAAAAGAAAATTATGAACCTCGGTGGCACAATGAGGCTCGGTGCCCAAAAGATGCAGGTTCTTAAAGGGACAAAGCTATATAGCGTTTATGGACAAGAAGAGGTTTACGAAAGACATAGGCATCGATATGAAGCAGATACCGTTAACTTTGGGTTCATGTACAAACTCCCAGGGGAAGAGGGTTACAAACTAACGATATCCGGAAAGTCTGAATTTCTTGAAGCTATCGAATTAGATGACCACCCATTCTTTGTTGGTATCCAGTATCATCCTGAATACAAATCAAAAGTTGGGGCACCGCATCCACTCTTTACCGCTTTAATAAAAGCAATAGAGGAGGTCAACAGGTGAGCGCAAAAATTAAAACCCTGATTGCAGATTACCATATTCATAGTAGATACTCGCCGGACTCACAGTCGGAAATCGAAGACATCATTGAGACTTCTCGGGAAAAAGGAATAAATCACATAATAATCACTGACCATTATGAACTGGCTGATGAACATGCGAATGTCATAGACGTTGATACTTATCGTTCTGAGATGGAAAAATACTCACTTCCAGTTGGAGTTGAGCTCGGTTGGGATGGAGTAAAAGAATTAAACGTGGACACAAAGAAATTTGACTACGTTTTACTTTCACACCACCAGGTAGAAGAACCGATTACTCAGGAAAGTTACAAAAATTACCTTCTTCGTTTGTTAGATATAATGAAAAGATTTGATGAGTATCACGCACTTGCGCACCTTGATTTTCCAAGAAGATATCAAAAAAATAAGGAACCATTTTCTGTGGAACTGTACGATATTATCAGTGAGATAATGAAGATACTTATCAAAAATGGCAAAATGCTCGAGGTAAACACTGCGGCTATTGAAATTTACGGAGAACCGAACCCTTCCATTGAACTTCTGAGGCTTTACAAGTCTCTTGGAGGCAGGAACATAACAATTGGTTCTGATGCACACTCGTTGGAACAGATAGGAAGAGGAATTGAGAGAGGTATTGAAATACTCAGAGAATTAGGTTACAATTATATCTTAGTGTTCGATGCTGAATGGCGAGAGGTAAGGATTTAAAAGAATTTAATAGAGTAAATAATTGGATACATCACAAAAATACGTAGAGGAGGTTGGACATTATGGAAATTAGCGCTCAGATGGTTAAAGAACTTCGTGAAAGAACAGGTGCTGGTATGATGGATTGTAAAGCTGCGCTTGCTGAAGCAAACGGCGATATGGAAAAGGCTATAGAAATACTCAGAAAGAAGGGTCTTGCAAAAGCTGCGAAAAAGGCTGGAAGAGAAACGAAAGAAGGACTTATCATCTCTTACGTTCACCACAACGGAAAAATAGGTGTCCTTCTTGAACTCAACTGTGAAACAGACTTCGTTGCAAGAACAGATGAATTCAAAGAACTTGGAAACAAAATTGCAATGCACATTGCAGCTATGGCTCCAAGATGGGTCAAAAGAGAAGACGTCCCAGCGGATGTTATCGAAAAGGAAAAAGAAATATACAGAGAACAACTGAAAGATTCTGGTAAACCTGCTCAGGTAATTGAAAAAATAATCGAAGGAAAACTTGAAAGTTTCTATCAAGACAACTGCTTACTTGAGCAAAAATACGCACTTGACCAAACAATTACAATCAAAGATATGATACAACAAGCAATCGCAAAAATAGGAGAAAACATTCAAGTTTCCAGATTTGTCAGAATGCAAGTTGGGGAATAATAAATCTAAAAGATAAGTCATAACGAACACCGCGGTTTGAATTCCGCGGTGTTTTTTTGTTTTTATACCCGTATTTTTGCAGTTCATTAGTTCGAGAAAGCTGCTCACCTCCAAAAACTTGCGTTTTGTACTTTTGTAACTAAAATTCGAAAAGAAACGTTTAAAATGTTTTCGACCTCTTCCGAAGAGTGGTGAGCAGTATGAAAACAGGTTTCACTCTAATTGAACTTCTCATTGTCATAATAATCATTGCCATCCTGATAGCTGCGACAATATATCTAACCCCTGCAAACACAATTATGGCAAACACAAAAGCAAGACAAGTTGCCCAAAATTTTAGAGCAATAAAAACGGCAGTGGAGAGTTACATACAAATTGAAAAAAACAAACCAGATAGTCTGGAAGAACTTGTTGAGAAGAAATATCTTTCATTTTCACCCGATGGCTTTTCAATCAATTTTGAAAATGCCGATAACAATAGCAAGTACATCGTTCAGATAATTTATTCAAAATCGAATGTGGATTTCGAGAAAGTTTTAGAAATTCTTCCAGATGTTCAGGAAAAGACTGACGGAACAGAAAAACTGTTGGTTTACTCATTTAGCATACCAAAATCTTGGTAGTCATTGTAAAAAAAACTTCCCCCTAAAAGTAATGCCTTTCATCTTGATTTTCTTTCATTTCATCCCAAAAATCTAACCATTTAACCAAAGAACTATCCAAAAACAAACAACTTGTGCGATAATATCTATGGAGGATTTAAAAAAACAAATTCAAACCCTAAAAAAGGAGGTTGGTATTATGAGGAAAGGTTTTACGTTGATTGAACTTTTGATTGTTCTTGCGGTTATTGCGGCACTTATGGCAGTTGCAACACCACTCGCGCTTAACGCTGTTAAAAACGCAAAAGCAAGCCAGGTTGCACAGAACCTGAGGGCGTTAAAAACAGCAGTTGAAACCTATTTTTACACAGAGAAGGAAGTTCCCACTTCAATTGATAGCGTTACCTCGTATCTTAGTAGTAATTTTGCCAAATCAGATTATGAGCTGAACCCCTCGGATAATGATCTTAGTGATGGACTTGCTAAAATAAATGTATATTACAACAAAACTGATGTAACCGCAGACCTCGTTAACAAGAACTTACCAGAAGCTACAGAAGTAAGTGGCAAACCTGGTATAGTTATTGATTTGAGAAAGTATTGGTAATTTTATGTATCAAACTTAATTAACAAGGTTAATGGGCAAAAGCCCTCCGTTTTGGTCGGAGGGCTTTTTTATTATTCTTCAGGATACGGGAAGGTATGGTTTCACATCTAATCACAAGGACATAAAATAGATCTTAAGAGCGGTTTACGAGAACATCAGGTAAATTTATGAGTTTTTAAACTCATGTTAAGTCTAGCAAAAATTTTTGAACGTTTTTTACTCTTCTTAGGTCTAATAGATTGTAGTACTAATTAGGGACTGCCTTCTTAATGTGTCACAAATGGATTTGCTCTGATTGGAGGAACGTAGGATAAACTTAAGGCACAGGGGAACGCCGGGAACCCAAAGAGAAAGATTTTTTGGCTTGACATGGGTATCTTTCTATGTTTAAAAAACGCGGACTCGAAGAGTATAGTACTCCCCCTTGCCAAACCTCCTTTCTTAAGTTGGGCTTCCGAGCTCACAAAAAGGAGGTGACACCATGAGGACCACGAGAAGAGGCTTTACACTTGTTGAACTCTTGGTAGTGCTTGCTGTCATCGCTGCACTTATGGGAGTCGCAACACCTGCTTCAATAAATGCCGTGAAACAAGCAAAAGCAAGTCAAGTTGCTCAAAACTTCAGAAACTTGAGAGCGGCGTTAGTTACCTACTTTTACACTGAGAGGCCTGCGGATCCAACTGAAGCAACTTGGACCGATATAGTCCCAGATCACCTCAGTGCTATACCAAAGAACTTTGACTTCTCAATTACAAGTGCCTCGGGTGGAAAGTATACTGTGCAGTTAGCTTACAAAGCAGACGATGTTGATAAACAGGCAGTAAAAGATATTCTTGACGAGGTTAACATATCAGGCACGTATCCTACCATTCAGACAACTGTTCAAAAGTGGTGGCATTAGCGGGTGGAAACATTAGAATTATAAGTTAGTGACAAAGCCCATCCCCACAGGGGATGGGTTTTTGTTAAAAAAGAGCCTATGTTACAATTCCAGCAATGCAAGTCGTTGTCTTTCTTGGAATCATAAGACCTGTATCGAGCACTGTGATTTTGTCTGTGACACCGAGTAGTTCAACGTAAGTCTTGTTCACAGTTATGTGCAAATCACCGTATCCCGGGGAAAATCTCATTGTTAGCTCGCAGTTGTTACGACTTTTGAAAATCTGTTCAAAAGTGTCATTGAGCTTTTCAATAGCTTCAGAACCCCAGGCGTCGAGTAACATAGCCTCAAGCGTTGATGTTTGCGAAAGATTTTCGATTTCTTCGTCGAGAGTGTTTCCTAGTGTGGAAATGAAAACCAGGAATGTATCGTACTGTTTAAATTTCCCAGGTATTGCAGTTTCCGGAATTTGGTCTTTTTTGAAAACATCCCAGTAAACAAACGGTTTTGCTACTTCTAATCCTTTTAGATATATCTTGTTTGCAATCTCCAATAACTTTTCATCATCTATAGCCTTTGAATAAATCACACCCGCACGTGCAAGGAAGATTTTTTTGGAAGGCATATATTGATACTTTTCGGGGATAAAGATTTGCAGTTCAACCACCTCCAATTGTTTGGTGATAAAATATATTGTAAGATGTTATGTAAGGTTTCTTTGGTTCATATGATATCACAAAGCTTTGCTAAAGTTAAGATACTGTAATAGGAGGTATATCTTATGAATAAACCTATCGGGATTGAAAATCCTGAAGTTTGCAAGATTTGTGGTGGAAAATGTTGTAAAACATACCCTGGACTTGCGACACCTGAAGATTTTGGGGCACCGGATATTGAAAAATTCAGAGAAAATCTGTTCAAAGCCTTATCTTCAGGTAGATGGACAGTTGATTGGGTTAGTCAGGAAGAAGGACTATATTTTGTCCGACCTGCCGTTAAAGGATTTGAGGGTAGTGTGTTTGACCATAGATATTCGGGTGAATGCACGTTTTTGACACCAACCGGATGTGAGCTTTCATTTGAAACCCGTCCAGAAAGTTGCAGGATGCTTATCCCAAAAATTGATGAAAGGTGTGATCCTCAAGGCTACACACGAGCTGTGGTGGCACAGCGCTGGAAGGAATATTATGATATTTTGATTGATGTAGCCATTGATGTAGAAAATTCCAACTTTTGAAAGGGGGTTAGGGTATGAAGAGCATAGTTATCTTCTATTCTCTTGATGGCCACACGAAGTTTGTTGCCGAGTTATTGGCACAAGAATTAACGGCAGATTTAGTTGAACTTGAGTTAGTAAAACCTTTCCCAATGAAAGGGTTCAAGAAATACTTCTGGTGTGGGAAATCCTCGGTCTTCAGAGAAAAACCTGCACTGAAAACTAAAATTCCAAATCTACAAGAATACGACCTGATAGTAATTGGCACTCCTGTGTGGGCAGGAAATTGCGCCTCACCTATCAATACGCTATTGTCTATAATGAGCAATGAGCAAAAACTTCAAGGAAAAAAAGTAGGTATCGTTGTTACAAACGGTGGTGGAACTATCAAAAGATGTGTGAAACAGATAAAAGAAGCTCTTCAAAACAACGAGTTCTTAGAACCTCTCCATTTCGTTAATCCATCAAAAGAGGATAAAGATGAAATCATCAAAAAGATTCGAGAGTGGGTCCAAGCCGTAAACTAAGGGTAGTGTTTGTAGTTAACCATTTTGTCTAAGCAAATTCCCATTGCAATCTATAGCTACAACCAATGGAAAATCTTTTACAGTGATTTCATAAATTGCTTCTGGTCCGAGTTCTTCAAATGCAACGATTTTCCAATCTAAGATTTTTTCCGATAGATATGCAGCACATCCGCTCGGAGCAACTAAATATGGTGCTCTGTATTTCTTTATAGCCTCTATTGCCTCATGTGTTCTTTCTCCTTTACCAATAGTTGCAATTACACCTTTTGAAAGTGTGTATTCTAAGAATTTATCCATCCTTTTTGACGTCGTTGGACCTATTATCATCCTGCCATTTGAAAACGTAGGACCTGCGTAGAATATAATCTTCCCATCGAGGGATATTCGCATTCGACCAGTTTCTTTTTCCTCTTCAATAATCCTTTTGTGTGCTGCATCACGCATTACTAATAGAGTTCCTGAATAGTAAAATGATTCTCCTGCCTTTAAATCACAAAGAGCAATTTTATCCATTCTACGCATTTATAACCACTCTCCCTGTACGTGAGAGGTAACAGTCGACACTGATTGCCATGGGAAGTGTTGCTATGTGAGTAGGATAAGCGTATACCTTAACGCTTTGACAAGTGGATCCAAAGCCTAGTGCCTGAACGCCTATGTGGAGTTCGTTTATGAACAAATGTAGCTTTTTCGCTAAATTATCGTATCTTTCAAGATAAGGCAACTTAGGAAAATATTCGTCCGTAAATAAAGCAAGCTTTGAAATGAGTATTGCCATATCGGCTGTTCCACCGATACCTATACCAACGTTGATTGGAGGACAAGCATTCGGTCCGTTCTTTAAAACATGCTGGACCACGATGTTAATTACATCATCCTCTGTGGAGGATGGGAGTATCATGTAAAGTGCAGATAAGTTTTCGCTTCCTCCACCTTTGGCTATCATCCAAATCTCTAATACATCAGAATTTTCAATTTCAAACTCATGAATTATCGCGGGTAGATTGTCCATTTTATTAATTCTTGAATAAAGCGGGTCGAGAACAGTGCTTTTTCGATAACCGTTCTTTTCGTAGGTGTCCTTAACAGCTCTGTATAAAGTTCTTTGTAATGGTTCTTCGAGTGATAGGTCATAAGGTTTAAAGACAAAAAACTCAACAATTCCGGTGTCTTGACAGAGCGGTATTTTCTTTTCCTTTGCAATCCTTATATTTTCTCTGATTTCATTTGCAAATGGTCCAGTGTAATTTTCAAAAAGCTTTTGGGTATTTGTGTTGAGATTTGTGTTGATTTCTTCTAGTTTTTCCTGAACTTTTTCGTATATTGTTTGGCTTTTGATGATTTTCATAAATTCTGCCTCCTGGAACTGGATATCATAAGTGTTCTTCATGAACCTCGGGAATCGTTAACTCGACATTTTCTATTGTGACATTTTTTATCCATTTTTCGCTTTTGATTCTGAAAAGAACGATAATGGCTTTCACAATTTCATCTGACAAAGTTAAGAAATAGACCCACGGAAGCGATAGTTTCAATACAAACGCACCAAGTAAAGTAAGAGGAATGCCAATAGCCCATAGTGTAAGTGTTTCGAGAACGAATGCAAATTTCGCATCACCACCTGCTCGCAATATACCAACAACCCCAGCACCGTTGAAAGATTTTATAGGTGCACCGATGACCATAACCCACATGGTTGCCGTAAGCATTCTTTTTGTCACATGGTCTATATTAAAGGTTGGAAGTAATAAATAATATACCCCAATAATTACAAGTGCAGATGCCAAACCCATTACGGAGTTAACAATTAGCATCTTTCTGCTGAACTTATGAACCTTATCGTATTCAAGCCTTCCAATCATCTTCCCAACCATCACAGATGATGCTATGACCAAACCAAACGTTATTGTCCAGACATAGTTTTCAAATGAAGATAGTATATTCCTTGCGGCATAGACTCGAACTCCCATACGTCCAAAGATAATTCCATATGTGGTCATACCCAAAGACCAGGATATTTCATTCAAAGTTGTAGGTGTTGCAAACTGAAAAAATTTCTTTACAAAGTTTCTGTTAATATGAGAAAATGAAAAGTTGTAGGGAACTCTTAAAAATGTTGCACGTGCTATCTGATAGATTGGAATGAAGAACCTTGCAATGGTCGTTGCAACTGCTATACCCAGTAATCCAAGTTTTGGAAAACCAAGTAAACCATTGATAAGCGTATAGGCAAGGAAAATTTGTAACGCTGTGCCAAAAATGTAAGATTCCATAGGTATCAAAGCAAGCTCTATTCCTCGAAGAAGTGTTCTGAATGCAGTTTCTAAAGCTAAACCAAAATATGACAGAGAAATAATTCTAAGAAACGGAACAGAGTTTTGTATGACGAACTTATCCTTCGTGAAAATAGCGGAAAAGAATTCGGGAAAGAAAAAGGTAAAAACGAAGAATGCGAGTGCTATTATTAAAGATGAGTAAATCATTAGCGTTGAAGCACGTCTTATACCTTCTTTATCCTTTTTACCCCAGTACTGAGAGACGAAGATGGCTCCCCCTGTGTTCAAGCCGAATAGGAAAAGTATGACAAGAAAAGAACCTTGATTTGCAATTCCGTTTATGGTAACTTGGTTTTCACCCATTTGGGATAAGAAGATAGTAAGGATAAAAGTGCCTGTGTTTGCAATAAGATTTTCCACAGATACCGGAATAGCTATTCTAAGAATGTCTTTAACGATGTTACTCATATACTTTTGTTTCACCTCTGAATGTATAGATTTTGCAATGCTGGAATGTTCCCCTCACGAGTTCTCCTATTTGTTCGAAAACCGAAGTTATCACTTCCTATTCTATCATAAAGAGTGTATAATTCAATGTGAGGAGGTGAGCTGGGAATGACAAAAAGATACGACCTTGGAATATATCGTTGGGCACTTGTTACGGGCGCTTCCTCTGGAATTGGCAGAGAATTCGCTTTTCAACTTGCCAAAAGAGGACTTAACTTGATACTTATTGGAAGAAATTTGACAGCACTAACAGAAGTGGCAGATGAGATTCACAAAATCTCGGATTCAAGTGTTGTTATTTTACAAGCAGACCTTACAAAAGATTTAGATATGGTTCTTGATAACACTTCACGGTTTAGCATTGATTTGCTCGTAAATAACGCAGGATTTGGGCTTTACGGTGATTTCTTTAGTAATAGTCTGGATGATTATATTCAGATGATAGAGTTAAATATCTCTGCGTTAACGAAATTAACTCGTTACTACGGTGCCGAAATGGCAAAAAGAGAAAGCGGTGGGATAATAAATGTCGCATCTGTTGCGGGTTTCTTCCCTATTCCTCATCTGGCAGTTTATGGTGCAACAAAAGCTTATGTTTACAACCTTTCAATGAGCTTGTGGGCTGAACTGAAAGTGAAAAATGTTCACGTTTTGTGTGTTGCACCAGGTCCAACTGAAACGAAGTTCTTCGAAAGGGCAAAGATGGAAACTAAGGGTAAGTTAATGACGCCTGAGCAGGTAGTAGCTGGTGCACTAAAGGCATTCGAAAGTGGTAAGCCCTTATACATCCCAGGCTTTGGTAACAAGATGACTTACTATTTCGTCAGAAAGTTTTTCGGTGATAAGTTTATAGCAGAGTTCTTGGCTAAGTATTTTTAATGTAAAAATCCTTGAATCTCAAAGGTGTGAAAAATGGTAATCTCAAGTAAAGATGTGAAAACCATATATTTTTGTCCAAGAAAGGCAAAGTTTGAAATAAGAAACAGGGAAAAAAACAAAAAGTTTCTATTGTCTGTTGCTACCTATCAAACAGACGCTTTTGGTTGCATACTTATTGCAGAAGTAGACGAAATCGTTTCTGAAACCCCATTTATCGTGAAGATACTAAAAACTGGAAAAAAGCTTTCTGAATACCATATGCTTGAAAGTGCGTTCGTTGGATATGTCATTGAGAGCAATGGAAAAAAGTTGGACACGATAATAATTGAGAGCCCCTATTATAGTGTTTCTGTTAACTGGAAACCTTACGTTAGTAGAATGCTTTCTATGATAGGCAGCTTCTGTGAAACAGATGAATTCAGGGTAATGAAAACTCACTTGTGCCGAACGTGCCCATTTTCTTCTGAATGTTTCAAAGAAATTGTCAATTCAGAAAGTCTAACATTTTTACACGGTGTAAAAGGAAAAACCTTAGAAAAGTTGAATTCGTATGGTATTAACACACTAAAAGATGTAATAAATATGAGCCCAATAGTTGAGCAACTGATTGGTAAGGAAAAAACAAAACGGCTTATTGTTCAAGCACAAAGTATCTTAGAAAATAGACCTATACTTATTAGACCTGTCCCAAAGATTTCTGAAGGGTTGTACCTTGATATTGAAAGTTATACTCCAATAAACTTTGATTATCTTTTCGGAATTCTGGATGATGGTGTTTACATTCCATTTTTGGCTTCAGATCCAAGTTCAGAGTCCAATGTCTTTAAAGAAGTTGTCAAGTATATCTCCAAAACAAACAAGCCAGTTTACCATTTTCATAACTACGAGATAAACAGATTTAAAAAGCTGGCTCGAAAATACAATGTTGAACTATCTAAGAGCTTTTTCAATAGATTTGTAGATGTATACAAGCTGTATATTGACCACGTAGCCCTGCCAGTTCCCTCTCATTCACTCAAAAGTATAGCAAGGTACTTTGGTTTTAATTGGCGCACGCAGTTAAACGGTCAGCTTGTGGTCCACTCTTATGCTGAATACTTGGCAACTGGAGACGAGAGGATACTCCAGGAGATACTTACCTACAACGAGGACGACGTAAGGGCTACGGAATTTATCTTGAAAAAACTGATAGAAATCTCCCTTTGACTACAAAAAAACGGTTTGCCTTAACCCAAACTTTGGATAAACAGGCAAACCGTTTTCTGATTTTTATAAAGATATCTTTGTTTTACCAAGTAATAAGCAAGGCTCAAAATTCAGTTAAATGAGGTATTAGAAAGAAAGACCCAAAGCGATGTAGAAAGACTGAGGTGATAAGTTGAATTGGAATTCTGGGTCTCCGTACAAATAAAAGAGCCTTACTCCAGCTTCAGCTGTTAAGAACAAAACATTGAGACCTGCGCCAAACCTACCGTAGATGCCAAGTGTTCCGTTTTCGGAGAAGTTCATCACATCACCAACAGTCGTATAAGCAGCACCACGCAAGTATACAAGTCCAAGTGGCAGCTTCAGATTCAAACCGAACATCAGTTCGTTCACATCGAATTGCGATACCAACTAAATTCTTGAGTTTCAAAATCATACCAGCCGACTGGATACATCAGAGTGAGTATCCCTGCATCAAATCTTCCATACAAAGCATAGACCTGATCTTGCAGGTTTTCAGCCTGAACACCTATGAACGAGAATCCTACCGCTCCCATCACCAAAACAGCCATCAGTAAAAACTTTCTCATCATGGTTCCCTCCCTTTCGTGATTTGGAAAAATACAACTGTTTGAAACCTATCACTTGTTCCCAATAATTTTGACCTTTTTATTATCAAAATCGTTTAAAAATTTTTATGAACATTATGTTACTATATCTGTGAGATGTTTTATAACCTCTTCTGGTGCTTCTATGACCGGACTATGCCCGGTATCTTTCAGCACTATCAACTTACCTTTTGGAAAGGCTTCCGCTGTTTTCTTCATGCTTTCATAATCAAGTATAACATCTTTATCACCGTAAATTACTACAACAGGCACTTCTAATAACACTGCTTTATCTATGTAGTTATAATCAGCTAGGGCTTTTGCATTACCTATGAACGCTTTCTTTGCCATTCTTAGGGCATCTGATGTTATTCTGTCAAAGAACTCCTCATCATCGTAATTCGGAGCGTTCATCATCAAGGCCCGCTTAATCATATCTGGATTTTTCCTATAAACATCTATAATTTTGTAAGCCGATTCATCGTAACGTGGCATGCCAAAAATCGGTGCAGGGTCAACCAATACCAATTTAGCTAAGTTTTTGGAATGTCTTATGGCGTATCCCATGGCAACTGCTCCACCTAAAGAATGACCAAGCAATATGAAATTGTTTATCCCGAGAGTTTTCACAAAGCTTTCCAACGCATCAACGTATTTTTCAATACTTACATCCCCTGGGAGTTCATCCGAGAAACCAAAATTTGGCAGATCGAGTGCATAAACCGTGAATTGGTGTTCTGGAATTTTTTTTATCAATGGCTCAAAAAATCTGGAAGAAGCGAAGTTACCATGGACTAATACAACCGGGATATTTCCGCTTCCATGTTTAATATAGTGTATTCGCCCAACGGGAGTTTGAACAAACATCCCAAATGGTCTCCTGGATTTTTTTAGATACGCTATAAGAGCGTTGAAATAGTTCATTCTGAATATCTTTACGTAGAAACTTATCCCTAATGGCATAAAGAGAACAACGAAGATAAGCAGAGCTCCAAAAATGATTGAGAGAGAGAAGTTTGACCTACTAAACAAAAATGGCATAGCAACATAAATAAGCGCCCCGTAGAAAGGACCATCTATTGATGCCATACCACCTATAACAGATATAGCCAATAAGTCGAGAGATTTTGCTATTCCAAAATCACTTGGCGCTATGTAACCGATAACATGTGCATAAAGTGCACCAGCTATACCAGCGAACATGGAACCAATTGCAAAAGCAAGGACTTTGTACCATGCAATATTTACACCCATCACAGATGCTGCAATTTCGTTCTCCCTAACTGCCATCCAAGCACGTCCGGTTTTGGAGTTTATTAGCCTATCAGCAACAACGTAAGCGACGAATAAGAAAGCAAATACTAACAGATACTTTTCTACGTCGGAATTCCATAAGAAGGGAAAAGGTATGTTCCTTATCCCTGCATGCCCGCCTGTAATGTGTTCAAAGTAACTGAAGAGTTGTTCAATAGCAACAACAAACCCCATTGTTGCGATGGCAAGGTAAAAGCCTGACAATCTCAGTGCAGGGAAACCTATTAAAATACCAAAGATAAAAGCTGTTATTCCACCCAATATTATTCCAAACACAACAGGAATGTTGTACTGCATAACAAGCAAAGTGGAAGTGTAAGCACCTATGCTCATAAAGGCTGCGTGACCTATTGATATTTGCCCTGAATATCCCATAATCAAGTTTAAACCTAATGTGGCGAGCGCGTAAATTCCTACAAGGCTAAGTATGGTAATTATGAAAGCACTTTTTAGTAGCAAAAATGGCAACAACGCTAGTATCAACCAAATCCAAAGCATCAAGCTCGCCTCCTTACTCTTCTTCCAAACAAGCCATTCGGGAAAAAGACCAAGACCATCACTATGATAACCAACGAAATCGATGCCTTAAAACCTTCAGAAATGTAATTACCCACGATTTTCTCTATGACACCTAACAGCAAGCCACCGAAAACTGCTCCAGTAAATGTTTCAAATCCGCCCAAGACAGCAGCTGTGAAACCTTGTATTTGATAGAATGTAAGCATTGTTGGTGAGACGAAAACTTTAGGTGCGGCAATTACTCCTACCAGTGCAGCCATAGCCGTTCCAAAAGCCCAAGAAAATGCTAGAACAGACCCCACATTTATACCCATATAGCTTGCAATTTCCTCATTCTCTGAAACTGCACGAACGGCGATACCAAACTTGGTAAACTTAGTAAACAGAGCGATGGCAATTGAAACCACTGCAAGTATTGAAAAGACCAATATATCTTGCCTACGAATAACCATTATTCCAAAATCTCCCTTTATCACATATGGAGCACCCGTTATAAGCTCAGGGAATGATTTATATTCAGTCCCCCAGAGTTGGACAGCCAACCCTTCCAAAATCATGAGTATTCCAAACGTAACGATAAGCATCGAACCGTGAGAAAGATGTCTTATTGGTCTCAAGCCGTATCGTTCTACTAAAATACCTATGAGAGCAGCAAATATTATTCCTAATGCTATGGAAACAAATATATTGAGCCCAATTGAAGAACTCAACCACCAAATTACATAAGTCATGAACATCCCCATATTTCCGTAAGCGAAGTTCATAACACCACTCACTTTATACATCATGACAAGCCCTATAGCGACTAATGAATACATAGCACCTGTTGAAAGGCCAAGAAGTATTTGGTTTATCACTTTCTAACACCCCCAAGATATTTCTCGCGAACAACTGGGTTATCTTTAAGCTCTTCCGCATTGCCAGAAAGTGCCACTCTTCCGTTTTCTAAAACATAACCATAATGTGCAATGCCGAGAGCTACGGATGTGTTTTGTTCCACAAGTACAACAGTAATTTTCAAAGACTCGTTGACATGTTTTATTACTTCTACAATCTTCTCAATAACGATAGGAGCCAATCCAAGCGAAGGCTCATCGAGGAGCAAGTATTTAGGATTTGCCATCAGGGCTCTTGCAATTGCTAACATTTGTTGTTCTCCACCTGATAAAGTACCTGCTATTTGGTTGAGCCGTTCTTTTAAGAATGGAAAGATATCAAAAACGAAGTCGAAGTTTGGGGTCTTGTTTGTATAAGCCCCTGCCAAGAGGTTTTCTTTTACAGTCATTTGGTAAAATATCCCTCTACCTTCTGGACACAACACAACTCCCTTTTTTACTCTTTCGTGAACAGGTAGAGCATCTATAGATTCATTTCCAAGGATTATTGTTCCATTGTATTTGACACTTCCAACAATAGCTTTTAATGTTGAACTTTTGCCCGCTCCATTGGCACCAAGTATGGCCGTTACGCTTCCAGCTGGAATGTTTAGGTCTATACCTTTTACAGCATGAACAGGTCCATACCAGACATTAAGCCCCTTGACTAAAATGTCCTTAGTGTCTGTTCGTTGAAAAAACTTCATTGTTTTCACCTCTCTGAACCATTATTGGGTTGTTGCTGTACCTGAACCAAGGTACGCTTTTATAACTTCTTCGTTATTGATAACATCTTGAGCTGTACCTTCCGCAATCTTTTTTCCAAAATTAATTACAGTTATTCTGTCCGATATATCGAGCACCATGCGCATATCGTGTTCAATGAGAAAAACAGTAATCCCCCTATCTTTTATCTTAATGATTCTCTCTTTGAGAATATCTGATTCCTTCTCGGTCAAACCTGCAGCAGGTTCGTCAAGAAGGAGTATTTTTGGCTCAGTCATAAGCGCTCTTCCGACGTCGATGAGTTTTTGGAAACCGTATGGAAGTGTTCCAGCGTAAACTCCCAGTATGCTCTTTATACCAAGTAAATCAGCTACTTCTATAGCTTTCAATCTTGCCTTTCGTTCCTCCAATGAGAATCTACTCGTATACATAACTTCATCGAAATGATTGTAATCCAATTTCGAGTGATACCCAAGCATTAAATTCTGTAATACGGTCATATATTTGAAGATAATGATGTTCTGGAAACTTCTTCCAAGACCATGATAAACTCTTTTGTGAACCGGCACGTGAGTGATATCCTTGCCATCAAGGATAATACTCCCATCGTGTTTAACCAATCCAGATATGGCGTTAAAAACAGTGGTTTTGCCAGCACCGTTGGGTCCTATCAGGGAATGTATGGTTTTTTCCTTGACTTCCATCGAAAGGTTGTCAACTGCCACAAGTCCAGAAAACCTAACCGTTATATTCTCAAGCTTTAGCATCACTTCTCAACTCCCGTTTTTTTAATGTTGCCGTTGTTCGACTTCATTCTTACCTTACTTATAAAAGCCGCGGGCTTTTATCGGGAGAGTTTTAATTCACCTTAACTATCGCCCGCGGCACACAAGTTTTCAGCAAACAAAATACTTTGCGATTACCGCTGAAATATTCTTTTTCAAAAAACCGTTTTAATTTCTCATGGTCTAATTAAGTCGGTGAGAGGCACAAATTGACCGTTCTTAACAACCATGAAATACATTGAGGACTTACCGCGTCTCAGGTTTGGACCCCACGTAATATCTTTTGCAAGTATACCATTCCAGTTTTTGAAACTTTCAAGAGCCTTCACAAGACCTTCCCTTGTCAAGTTCTTTCCAGTCCTAATCAAGCCTTCTGTGAATACCTCTGCTGCAATAAACCCGGCAACTGCATATGAGGACATTATTTCTTTCGGGTATGTTTGTTGATAAATAGATATGGCTCTTTGATAATCTCTAACAAATTCTGGCCTATCAGGAGTCGCGAGTGGCACCCATCCTGTAAAAATAACACCTTCAGCGTATTTACCAGCTAATTTGATGAAAGATGGGTCAGCATTCGGATAGATGGTGATTATCTTGCTATCAAGACCATAGTCGCGAATTGTTTTAACCCATCTTATTGTGTCTGTAATAAGTCCATAGATAACAATAACGTCTGGATTCTTCTCAACAAGCTTTACAACAAGTCCGCTGTAATCTGTATCAGCTGGGTTGTAGGAAATCTCAACAACTGGTTTCATTTTGTAGTCTTCAAGCTTAGCTTTAAAAGCAGCATAACCTTCTAAACCAATATCGTTGTTCATGTAAACGATTGCTGGATTTTTGAATTTCGCAATCTCTCCTACGTACTTACCGATAAGTGTTCCTTCAAGAGTGTAGTCTGGTTGTACACCGAAGATGTATTTTTTCGGAGGAATAACGAGTTTTGATGTTCCCGCACCCTGATACACAAATGGAACTTTGTTCTGTTCGAGGTAATCCATAACTGCCAAACAGCCATAAGTTCCGAGTCCACCGACAATTGCAAAGACTTTGTCTTGCTCAACTAGCCTCTTGACCTCAACAACAGTCTTTGCTGGGTTGAGTTGGTCATCAGCGATTATTAGTTCTATTTTTCTCCCATGGATACCACCTCTGCTGTTAATCCAGTTGAAGTACGCTTTCATTCCTTTGCTCATCTCTTGCCCGATGATTGCATAAGGACCGGACAACGCTTGGAATGTTCCAATAACAACTTTGTCGTTATAAACCCCAACTTCAGCAAACAAGCTTACCAAAAAGACGAGCATAAGAATAACACTTAACAACTTTTTCATACAACCCACCTCCTATGATGGAATGAAAATGGTAGCAAAAATGAGCTCTACACACTCAGATTAATCCCAGTTTTTGAGCCTCTTTTGTTAAGTAATCACGAAAATCTGGATGCGCTATTGATATTAACGCAAGTGCACGTTTCCTTGTTGGTAATCCTCTAAGTCTTACCGCACCCCACTCTGTCACAACGTAATCCAGTTCTTGCCGTGGAACCGTGATGGGTGACCCTTGTGGAAGTAACGGAACTATCGTGGAGACCTGACCATCTTTTGCAGTAGACCTCATTGCTATAATGCCCTTGCCTCCTTTGCTCTTTACAGCTCCCCTATGAGTGTCCAGTTGACCGCCTGTACCACTGTAATGACTTGTTCCAATTGCTTCGGAGCAAACATTTCCTGTCAAATCAACCATGAGTGCAGTGTTTATACTGACCATTTTGTCGTTTTGGGCTATGATGTAGGGGTCGTTCACATACCTGCCTCTCAAAAATAGCACTGATGGATTATCATCGATGAACTTATACATTCTCTGGCTGCCATAAGCAAAAGTACATACGAACTTTCCGTTCCAAAGAGTTTTTTTCTTATTCGTGATAACTCCTGCTTCAAAGAGGTCTATCATACTCTCCGTGAACATCTCTGTGTGTATACCTAAATCTTTTTTGTCAACTAAGAACTTCGCAACAGCATTTGGTATCCCGCCAATTCCAAGTTGAATAGTCGCACCATCTTCTATAAGTTCCACAATATGTTCTGCTATCTTTTTCTCAACTTCGGCTGGTTCGAGAAGCTCTGCTTGTGGCAAAGGATAGTCTACCTCCACTATGTAATCAACTTCGGAAATGTGGACGTGAGTATCACCATGAGTTCTTGGAGCGTTTGGATTTACTTCGAGGACAACTATATCTGCATTCTCAAGCACATCCTTCTCGTAGACAACACTTGCCGACAATGTGAAGAACCCTTTTTCATCCATAGGAGAGGCTACCCCAACAAAAACGTTTATCTTAGTAGATTGTATAAGGTTCATACCAGCTTGGTGCAGATTGTTTGGAACATAATATGTGTTTTTTGAAAGCTTTCGGTTGTAAGGTCCGAAAAACCAAGAATAGTTGTAAAATCTATTGAAATATTCTTCGTTTGAACAAAATTCATAAGGCTCTGTGTTTAAACATGTGTAGATTTCAAGGCCACTAGCTTGCGTTCGATGCAAGTTTCTCAGGAAAACTTTCGGCTCCATGGGAGTCATCCCAACAACGATTGTCCAGTTATCTTGAAGGATTGACAACACCTTGTCAATATCAGTAAGTTTCTTTTCATATTCCTCTCTTAGATTCACATTGCCACCCCCAAGCCTTTGGAGAGGTAAACGTAGATATCTTCCAAAAAACGTTCCAACTTTTCTGTATCAGAAACTTTGCCTGCAAGAATATATCGTTCACCCAAGTAATGACCAATTCCCATTAACAGCATAGCAATATATTGCAAAATGCTTTTTGTGTCGATAGTCCCGAATTTTTCCAAATTTAGTTGGAGTTTCACGTCATTAAATGAGTTTTCTAAAGCTTTGCAGTAAGGAATAAATATTGATGTGTAATAATCTTTCGCAATCTCTAAATCTAATGACTGGCTTTCTCTGACGATTTTATACATGTTTGCGTGACTTTTGAAGAACTGGACAAAGGCGTACAACCCGGCTATTTCCTGAACTAACCTTGGATACTGTTTAACATTTTCCATGGCTTTTCTAACGTTGTATCTTAGCCCCTTATTTATCCATCGTACTAATTCACGTAAGATTTCCTTTTTATTTTCAAAGTATAGATATATAGTCCCAACCCCGATTCCTGATGCCTTTGCGATGTCATATATCTGCGTTTTTTGGTAACCATAAGTTCCAAACAAGCTTTCTGCATTTGCAAGTATTAATTCTCGTTTTTCATCAACTTCGAGAACATGTTTTTCGGGTGTGAATGTAAATACCTCTTTCGGAAGATTTTGCAACTCCTTCTTTTCTTTCTGAATACCGTTTACAATGAGCGATAAAAGAACATTAGGTTCTACCTTTACACCCAACAACTCCCCGAAGTTAATTACAAACCTTATTGGTGACCAGAAGTAGAAGAGCCTAACATCAGTTAAGCCATGCTTTTCTGAGATAGATTGTATTACATCTTCAAATTCGTTCCTCAACCATTCGAAATGATATTCGTTGAGGTGTATGGCTTGGATTAAGTTCTTATTTCTCTTGCAGTATTCAAAGTATTTTAGTGCGACATCTGTTATAGACTCTCCTTCCAATGAATGTTTGAGGTCTCTTATGAAATCGTCAACAATCTCTCGAAACAACTCATCCTTGTTAATGTAGTATTGATAAAAGGCAGCAGTGCTCAAGCCAGCATGCTTAGTAATTTGTGAAATGGACACGTTGGAAAAGCTGTTTTTACTAAGAAGTCCTATGGCAGCCTTCTTTAGTTTATTCTTAGATTCTATACCATCAGCACGTTGAGGTATCCTTTTTGCTTTTTTATTTCTAGTAATTTTTACATTTTTCTGAGGCATTTCTCTCTTCTTCACTCTATATTACCTCCACACCTTCAATTAATTCGAAAAAAGTGGTAAATAATCAACAAAGGTCTAAACATCACATTCTAAAAGCAGTAGCAACTTGCTGATACCCAACACCGGATGTCAAGAAGATAACTACCTTGCCTTCTAGTTGCTCTATCTTTCCTTCGTCAAATGCGTCATCGTAAGCCATATAGACACATGCAGAACCAGTGTAGCCGTACTTATGCATAATCATATGTGCTCTTTCTATTGGCAGTCCAAGTGTTTCCATAACTTTTTCAATAGTCTTTTTCCTTACTTGCGTAAAGAATATCATACCAATTTCGTCTTTTGTGATGTTGTATTTTTCCATAAGTTTATTAATCAACATAGGCCATCCTTCCTCATTGACTGTAGATGGATAAGCAGCTCTAAGGTCCAATTTGTGAAGTCCTCTTTCAAAACCTGCCAAATTCATGGTGCCTGCTCCCATGTATATTCCCCAGTTTTGCCACCAACTACCGTCTGCACGCGCCACACTACCTATAAACCCTGGTTCATCTGATGCTGTAAGTATCAATGCACCTGCGCCATCACTAAAAAGAGCTTCCCATGAATATTTCCAACTTAGGAACTTAGTCATCGCATATGTACCTATAACGAGGACATTTTTGTAATCCCCCATGGCTATATACCTTGCTGCGATATCAAGCATTAACGCTCCATTTGCACATGATGCGTTTACATTGAAAGCGAGTGGTTCTGCTTTGTGGGCACCTATGAGGTACTGAACCCTTGGAGCATCTGGTGGGGATACCGCTTCCGGAGTATCTGTACCAACGATAATCAAATCAATTTCTTCCGGTTTCATACCAATTCGCGCGAGTGCCTTCTTCGCAGCTTCTGCAGCCATATAAGTAGGAGTTTCCCAATCTTCTGAAATATGTCTGTGATTGATACCAATCGCATCTGAGAAATATGGGTCAATAGTAAACATCGTTAACTTTTCAAACTCCGCGTTCGTCATCACTTTTTTAGGAACGTACATCCCAGAGGAAATAATCTTTGCGTACTTCATCTTAGTAAACCTCCTCGTATATTCAAAGTGGGTTTCAATAACGACTTGTTAAAAGATGAATCATATATTATATTTTATATGAATCACCTTTCAGATTATAGCACTTGTAACATTATGAAAGATATATGGAAATTCGGAAATGTATCCACGATTGTTCTGGGAAATCAGTAATATTTGAAATATTTTCTCAATATTGCATATTTTCTTAAATATTCTGACTTTTACAACTGAGAATAGAAATCCCACCCGTTGCCGGGTGGGATGTTGTAGTTTTCAAAAAGTTTTTAGTCAACGTATATTGAGGTAGTTTTTTATATTACTATCTTTATCGAGAACTGGCACTATGTCTCCTTCTTTTGAGGTCATTATTATCACCATCCCTGGACCGTGTCCTGTTTTGTAGCAATTCGAATGAACGACAACACCTATCGAAACGGCACCTTCTTTGTAACCTCCGGCTCCGTAACCGTTGTAGTGGTCTGATATTGCAACTAAATCTCCTATCCTTACTTTATCGAGTTTGAACTTCTTAATTTCTTCTTTATCCAAAGTATTCATATCATAGTCAGTAGCTGATGGATTACCAGCTCCGATTCCAGAACCCGTTAGGTGTGCAGGAACGATAGCAGTAACTGGAACTTGCAATTTACTATTCTTAATTTTTATCGGTATCTTCTCAAACAAATCTGGATCTATATTCATGACTTTGACTTCTGGATAGTTAACAATTTCAAGCCCTTGTCCCCAGGCTTTAATCTGTATCTTATCTCCAACTGCTAATTTTTCTTTCTCTGGAAACCAGATTAATATATGGTCTATTCCTCCATGCTTTCCTATTACGTATCCTTTCATGCCTTTCGCATCTCCGGATATTACTGCTGCTTCGTTCCCAATACATGCAAGAGCCATACAAGTGGGATTTAAGTCCTTGTCTTTGTTTTTGGCGCTAACATCAGGTTCGATATGGTCACCGTGCATCTTGAATGCATTGTCACCAAGCCCGAAGTTGTATGTGATACCTCCAACACCGGGAATGTAAAACGAATTGCCATTACCATCAACAACTGGCATACGGACAACCGGGTGTGCTATTTCTACCAATATTGAAAGCTGAACAACTTGGTCTTTGTTTGTTTTGATAGAACTGTTTTGTTTCTTCTTGTTAACTTCTTTCATCGTTCTTTCCCTCCATTACAATTGTTATGATATAAAAGAACCTACCATTTCTCAATATGAATTTTGTTATTATCAACATCTTTTAACGTATGCGCATTTTTTTCTTCGTCCGGATATCCAATTCCTATTACGCAAAGTACCCTGTAACCATCTGGAATACCAACAAGCTCTTTAATCTTCCCTTCAACTGACACTCCATCTTGGAAACGATCATGTGCATGGCCCCAGCAGCTTCCAAGACCGTAATCAACACACAGAAGTTGTATATACGTTGCCACTATAGAGGCATCTGACATCCAGGTTGAACTGGCTTCACTTGCAGTAACAACTATACATGCAGGTGCGGTTTTTAGGAACGAAAACGCTCCTTCTCTTGCTTTCATTATACGCTCGATTTTGTCTTTTTCAGTCACTATAATCAAATCGACAGGTTTTGAGTTCCTCCCACTCGGAGCCAACAAAGCATACCTTGCAATTTCTAAAAGAGTTTCTGGTGAGACTTCCTTATCTTTGAACCTTCTTATACTTCTCCGTTTTAAGATGACATCTTTTAATTCCATTTCGTCACCCCCAACCTCCTAGTATTTGAGCTATGTTTGCATACATCTTTTGTTCGTATTACAAACTTTTCTGATACAATTATACACCCACGCAATTTAGTTTCAAATACCTGGATAGCTTTTGCCCAAGCAATACAAAATAAAGACCCGGAAGACAACGTCCCCGGGTCTGCAAAATTGACCTTTCATGTATCTTTAAACAACAAGTCAGCTTATCTTTTCGAGAGATTCGGAAACTTCAACTAATCCCTCAAGAGCTTTCAATGCAACAGTATTCAAGAAGTTCCAAGGCTTGTTGAAATATGGCTGGAAGAAGAAATCTGCAAATGCCAAGTCTTTGACTGTCATCTTGTTTTTTATAACAATTGATAACGTGTTCGCACTTTCTGTAACATCCGCTTTTGACATAACTTGTCCACCAACTATTGTATGGTCATCTTTTCTGTAAAGGAGCTTAACATAAACAGGTTCATACTCTGGCATAAATTCAGGTCTGTTGTTTTCTATACCGTAAATTGTTCCATAGTTTATACCTTTTTCTTGAGCAAGCAATTCATTTAGGCCGGAAGTGGCAACGTTATAAGAAAATACCTTTACACCTGATGTTCCTTGAGTCCCAGGATATTTAAGTTTGTCTTCAAATATATTGTACGCAACTATAGTTCCCATTCTTACAGCATTTGTAGCAAGCGGGATGTATTCGTAACTGTTAGTGGGAGTATACCAAACCGCTGCACTATCACCTGCTGCAAAAACATCAGGGTGAGACGTGTGCAGATAAGAATCAACAATTAATGCGCCATTGGTCAACATTTCCAATTTGCCTTTGAACAGATCTGTGTTTGGTCTGAAACCTGTAGCTAGCACAACCATGTCGGTATCGAAAGTGTCCTTATCTGTTATAACTTTCTTCACAAAACCGTTTTCCCCTTCAAACTTCACGACTTTTTGCCCCAGCGCTAACTTGATTCCATTTACAGTGAGCTCGTTTTCAAGTATATCGGTAAATTCTTTGTCCAAATACTTGGCCAAGATTCTATCCGCTATATCTATCAGAACCACTTCTTTATTGTTATGTCTAAAAGCTTCTGCAAGTTCAACACCTATATAACCAGCTCCGACTATAGTAATTTTATCAGCATTCTTTGAATGCTGTACAATATCCTGCGCATGGTAGAAGTTCTTTGAAAGCATTATACCTTTCATATCAACACCAGGGACATTTGGAATTATGGGCCATGAACCAGTAGTTATTACAAGCTTGTCAAAGGCATCTTTGAATGTTTCTCCATTTTCGAGATTCCTGACAAGAACAAACTTTTCTTCAAGGTTAACATCTATCACTTCATGTCTCATCATCATCTTTGCTCCCAAATCTGAGAGAAACTTGGGCGAGGAATAAAAGAGCTTCATAGGGTCTTTTACTACTCCACCAACATGTAAAGCAATCCCACAAGAAAGAAATGAAACAGTGTCGTTTCTTTCATATGTTGTTATTTGGATTTTCTCACCATAAAGCCTCTTTGCTGTTGTGATGAAAGCCGTTCCTGCGTGCGTACAACCGATAACAACCACCTTCATTAACTTTTCCTCCTTTCATATTGAAGATAATGTTAACTAAAAGTATTGAA
>FPIC01011679.1_pt1 | contig 29748 bp, 26 predicted proteins | sample 1504481 | NCBI WGS metagenome assembly FPIC01 (sample SAMEA4475357, study PRJEB15587) | soil metagenome | biome: Soil; feature: Field | place: India | collected 2015-03-11 | depth 0 m
CCTGCTGAGAAAGGTGGCTTGATCAGCAAACCGCTAGGCCGCTACTATATTATAGCCGGTGGTTTTTCTACACAGGAAAACGCACAAAAGTTAATTAAAAAATTAACCAAAAAAGGTCTGGATGCTAAAATCATAGCCCCGGTAGATAATAAAGGGCTTTACAAAGTAAGCCTTGGTGACTATAACAGTGCCAATGATGCCCGCTTATCATTAGACACCCTAAAACCTGACTTTGGTAACGAGATCTGGATTTTCAAATACTAATATGTACTTCAATCAACAACTATTGCAAATTTCAACCGGTAGTGGTTTAGATACCACCAGTGTTAACAACTTAAGCAAGTCCATTTCAATTGGTGACCTACTAATGAGAGGTGGCTGGGTAATGATCCCGCTGTTTCTGCTGTGTATGGCTGCCATTTACATTTTTGTAGAACGTTTAATTACGCTTCGTAAAGCCTCCCAACATCCTAATGGTTTTATGGATAAAGTAAAACACCTGGTTCTTGAAGGCGATATCAAAAGTGCAAAAATGGTTTGCTCACAATCAGACTCCCCTGTTGCCCGAATGATTGAAAAGGGTATCAGCCGTATTGGCAGCCCTCTTAAAAACATTGAAGCCAGCATTGAGAACGTAGGTAAAATAGAAGTGTACAAGCTGGAAAGAAATCTTTCTACCCTGGCAACTATTTCTGGTGCTGCCCCCATGATTGGTTTCTTTGGTACAGTTACCGGTATGATCCAGGCCTTTATTGCCATTGCTCAGGAAGAAGGCTCAGTAAGCCCAAAACTACTTTCTTCTGGTATTTATGAGGCAATGATCACCACAGCAGCAGGCCTTACTGTAGGTATTATTGCTTACATTGGTTACAACTACCTGGTTGCACAGGTTTCTAAAATTGTGCACAAGATGGAATACAACTCTATAGAGTTTGTTGACCTGCTGCAGGAAGCAAGATAATATAGTATAAAGAATTTAAAAGGTGCACTGCATTCTTTGTAGGGCACCTTTTTTAATAAACAGCTAACATTAATTAAGCTACCTCCTTATGAACCTGGGTTCTAAAAATAAAGTTGATGCAGGCTTCAGCATGTCTTCCATGACTGACATTATTTTCCTGCTCCTTATCTTCTTCATGCTTACTTCTAACTTTATTACCCCATCGGGCCTGCCGGTAAATTTACCCAGCAGTCGTACCTCAACGGTAGTAATGCAGAAGGTAAGCGTTACGGTTACCCCCGACCTGCAATATTTTGTAAATGACAAACGATCTTCTTTCCAGACCCTTCGTAATGACCTGGCATCGGTAATTACAGGTGAAGATGGAGTGGTTGTTTTACATATTGACAAAGATGTACCCGTTGAGCACCTTGTAAACGTTGCCGGTATTGCAACCGAGCTAAAAGCAAAAGTTTCGATTGCCACCAAGCCAGATTAAGGCCTGATCTTTGCAACAACTCCTGCAGAATAAACTATTCTGAGTAAATGCATTGTTAAAGGCTTAGCAACAGCAAAACTAAAAAGCGCTTTACAGTAGAATTATGGCTACGAAAGAAGAAGAAAAAAATAAACGTACGGCACTTATCTTTACCCTTGTGTTTCATGGGGTGCTGGTATTTCTTGCCTTCATCATTTCTGCATGGCAGGCACCCGACCCTCCGCTGCCGCAATATGGGGTAGAACTGAATTTTGGCCTTGATGCTGCCGGAAGCGGTGATGTACAGAACCGCAACCCTGCAGGCAAAACAGAAGCAAAAGAGCAGCCTGCTCCTGGTGAAGAAGCTCCTAAAACTGCTCCGACTCCTACTCCTCCTACTCCAGTGGAAGAAGTTGTAAAAGTGGCTCCTGTTGACAATGTACCTGTAAAAACCGTTGATGCAGAAGCTCCTGTTTATGAAGCTCCTGCTCCTCCCAAGCCAACCCCTAAACCTGCGGTAAAGGCAGAGCCAAAACCACAAATTAATGAACAGGCTGTAATGCCAACCCGTGAAGTAGGTGCCAGAGGAACAGAAGGAACAAGCAGAACAGCTACAGCCAGCAATAATAATGGTGACCAGACCGGCAAAACTGGTGATCAGGGCGATCCAAGAGGTACACTTGAAGGCCGCGCTATGATGGGCACACCCGGCGGTGGTGGCGGTGGCTCCTCGCTTGAAATGTCTGGATGGGTATGGGACTCTAAACCCGATAAGCGTGACGCATCCAACGAAACGGGACGTATTGTATTCCAGATTACAGTAGATAATGAAGGAGAGCTTATCTCCGTAATACCAGTGGAAAAAACAGTTAGTCCTTCTGTAGTTCGTTTTTACCAACAACAGGTTGAGCGCCTAACCTTTAGTAAAACACGTGATAACACCGTACCGGCTCCAACCTCAACCGGCCGAATAACCATCATTATCAGCTCCCGTTAAAAGCTGGTAAGATACTATGACATACCAGGAAACATTAGATTACTTATACAACTGCCTGCCCATGTATCAACGGGTGGGCACTGTTGCTTATAACAAGAGCCTCGATAATATTATTGCGCTCTGTGAGGCACTGGGCAATCCCCAGCATGCTTTTAAATCCATTCATGTAGCAGGCACAAATGGCAAGGGTAGCACTTCTCATAGTATTGCTGCCATATTACAATCTGCAGGCTACAAAACAGGCTTGTATACCTCACCTCACCTTAAAAACTTTACAGAGCGCATACGTATCAACGGCCAGGAAATTGGCCAGGACGAAGTCGTAGCCTTCGTGGAGAAAATGAAACCCCATTTTGAAGAAATCAAACCATCTTTCTTTGAGATGACCGTTGCTATGGCTTACGACCAGTTTGCAAGGCAGGAAGTAGATGTAGCTGTTATTGAAGTTGGGCTTGGAGGCAGGCTTGATTCAACAAACATTATTACCCCGCTCCTATCGGTTATAACCAATATTAGTTTTGACCACCAGGAACTATTAGGTAATACCCTTCCAGAAATTGCTTATGAGAAAGCAGGCATTATAAAAGAAGGTGTACCTGTTGTAGTAAGCCAGAAACAGCCAGAAGTAGCAGATGTGTTTATACAGAAAGCATTTCTAGAAAATGCACCTCTCTTTTTTGCTGAAGATACGCTTGAAGTACGCAAGCATGCCGGCCAGGAGGGTATTTTTGATATTTATGAAGATGGAAGGATGATGATGGAGAAGGTACATTTCGGCTTACTTGGCGACTATCAGCAAAAAAACCTGGCAGGGATTATCAGAAGTATTCAGGTGCTTCACCTCTACTTCCGTATTAATGAGCAGGCCATTCGTACCGGTTTAGCTGATGTAACCCCACTTACCGGTCTGAAAGGACGCTGGCAAAAGCTCAGAGAGAAGCCCTTGGTAATTTGTGATACAGGCCATAACGAAGAAGGCCTGAGAAATGTATTTAACCAACTTGGTACCTATCCTCATAAAACGCTGCATATAGTACTGGGTATGGTAAAAGATAAAAGCCATCATAACATTTATCCTCTTTTCCCTAAAGATGCAAAGTACTACTTTTGCAAGGCACAGCTTCCACGTGCTAAAGAAGCAGAGGATTTAGCCTCTGAAGCCTCGGCCTTTGGTTTATACGGATGTATATGCCCCACTGTAAAAGAGGCAGTAGCAAAAGCACTTAATGCTGCAGGTCCTGATGATCTTGTATTTATAGGCGGAAGCACCTTTGTAGTGGCCGAAGTGGATGAAGACCAGGTTAAAAACGCATAAAAACCATTAGATTTTCTTAGTTATTAAAGAAGCTTGCTGTGAAAGTAAGCCCATATCAGTATTTTCTTAATTAAAAACATGGCACGACAAAAGCAGGTACGCTTTGAAGAAAACAAACAGAATAGAAATGTAATAGAGCCAGGTAAAGCGCTTTATGAATCAATACAAGGGCACTGGAATGAAACGTATTTTGAAAATGAACATCCGATTGTAGTAGAGCTTGCTTGTGGACGTGGAGAATATACAGTTGGCTTGGCCGAAGTATTTCCCCAGAAGAACTTTATAGGTGTAGATATAAAAGGAGCACGTATCTGGAAAGGCAGCACCTATGCAGTGCAACAGGGTTTGCATAATGTGGCTTTCTTGCGCACACAGATCGAGACCCTGGAAACCTTTTTTAAACAAGGAGAAATTGATGAACTATGGATTACCTTTCCAGACCCTAGGCCTAAAGACAGGGATGAAAAGAAAAGGCTTACCTATCCCCGTTTCCTGGATATGTACCGCAGTATATTAAAGCCTGGTGGCATTGTTCATTTAAAAACAGACAATGTAGATCTTTTTGAATATACCCTCGAAGTACTCAAAAGCCAACCCATTAAAGACCTGGTATATACCAAAGATCTTTACAACTCACAGCATGCAGATGACCACAAGGGCATTAAAACACGCTTTGAAAAGAAATACCTAGACCTGGGCCAACCGATAAACTATTTACGGTTTAGTTTTGTATAAAATCTCTAAATAAAAGAGGCTGCCTATTAAGGCAGCCTCTTTTATTATTTTAGCTCAAAAATATGGGCTGACATTGGTTTCAGGTCAAGCCTGAAACCCTTATAAGGATCTCCCTCATCCAAAAGGTCAGCTGCACTGGATTCAATATTAGCATGATAACCAAGCAGATCTTTACCCTTAAGGGATTTATTTTTTTGCAGGCCCATGGCTTGCCATGCTGCTGAAGGTATTTTAATAACAGCATCATGGCTGTTTTCCCTGTCAAAGTTTACTACAACAAGTACTCTTTCTTTATCAGTATAGCGCAGATAACTATACACTTTTGCATCATGGTAGCCATGCGTACGGGGATATCTGTTATGCGGATGTAAGTCAAATAGGTAGCCTTTCCGGATAGCTTCACTATTACGCGTAGTAGTCAATAACCTTTTATAAAACTCACGTAGTGCTCTCTGCTGGTCACTTAAACCTCCTCCATCAAATTTACCACCATTCATCCATTGCTGGTGAGCAGGTACACCCCAGTAATCAAAAATGGTAGTACGGCCATCGTTACCGCTAAAGCCAGCCTCTCCAGCTCCCTTTTCTCCTACTTCCTGGCCAAAATAAATCATTACCGGTCCGGTAGATAAAGTAGCACTCACTGTCATACCAGGTATGCCTGCGCGTGCATCTCCAGCAAACTCTGGCGATGCAATGCGCTGCTCATCATGATTTTCCAGAAACCGGAGCATATGGTTGTTTATGCCTTCCACAGATTTCCATTGTCCTGTAAGGTGTTTTGTATCACCACCCCCATGCATAATAGCTCGAACTGTATCATACAGGCCAACTTTATCATACAGATAGTCAAAACGGCCTTTGTCAATATAATTGCGGTACTCATTTGGATTATAGATTTCCGCAATAAAAACCACGGTAGGCTTTACAGCTTTTACCTGTGGAATTACCCATTGCCAGAACTCTACGGGAACCATTTCTGCCATATCGCAACGGAAACCATCCACATCTTTCCCAGCCCAGAAAACCAGGATGTCACGCATTTTATTCCAGGTATTAGGCACAGGTTCAAAATGAGTTCTGTTATTGTTCTGGATATCAACTCCATAGTTAATCTTTACCGTTTCAAACCAGTCATTAATATCAGGCTGCGCTTTAGCAGCTCCATTGCCCGTTACTTTGGCGGGTACTTCCTGAAACTGGCCATCCTTGGTTTTAAAATCGTAATTTCCTAAAGGCACGTACCCAGCAGGCACCTTAAAAGATTCACCCGGTATATAATAAAAATTATTGTTGGCATCAAAAGTAACTGAGGTATTATCATCCTCTCCCAGGTCTTTAACACCGGCGGGTCTTGCATCAGAAATATACCTGCGAGCCACATGGTTAGGAACAAAATCAATAATCACCTTCAGGTCATTTTGATGTGTACGCTTTACCAATGCTTCAAACTCAGCCATACGTTGCGGCACGTTTACTGCCAGGTCCGGGTTTACATCATAATAATCTTTAATGGCATATGGGGAGCCAGCCCTACCCTTTACAACATCAGCATCGTCAAGCGGAATACCGTATTGTGTGTAGTCTACCACTAAGGCATGCTCTATTACTCCGGTATACCAGACATGCGATACACCTAAGTCTTTAAGCTGTTTTAAGGCTGTATCATCAATGTCATTAAATTTACCCACTCCATTAATGTCTGATGGTGCCCAGGGTTTATTCTGGTTCACTTTATTTCCAAACAACCTGGTAAAAATCTGGTAGACTATAATTTTATGGTCGGAGGGCTCTTCGTTTAGCAAATGTTCGTGTTGCATAGGTTCATTAATGGTTTCCTGGCTACTTTGCTGCCCGCTACTACATGCCTGGGCAGCCAGCAAGGTGGCAAGTAAAATAGATTTCCTGATGTGGTTCATAAATACACAATGTCTTTACGCTTAGTAGGCGCTAGAGTTTATAGATGATGTTGTATTAATAAGAAAGGATAAGAAGCCCAAAAATAGAAAAAGCAGCCGAATATAGGCTGCTTTTTCTGATAAGTTAATTTCTTACGTTATGCCGGCTTACTGCGGCACGGCTACCGGTCTGGGTACAGACTCGGTGTTAAGAATAGACCTCAACCGCTCCAATGGGTATGGTTTTTGAAGTACATGAACCTGTGCATGTGGCAGAATATAATACGATTCTTGCTCTTCTGTGAAAGAAAATACAATCTGAGAAGGCACTAAAAACTCAGGCAGGTTCATGAATAGTTCTTTGAACTGATACAGCTCTTCGGCTGTATCAACCTCTAAAATAGCAATATCCGGGCGGCAACGAATCACAGATAGGGAGGCTTCGCTGTAAGAGGAGGCAAATTTGATTTTAGATAAACCGAGCTTATATAAAAAAGCTTTAAGTCCCAGAGTACGGGTTATCTTTTTATCAAGTACTAATACGCTTTTTTGTTTAACATCCATAGTAGTAGTATGCATGAGAGATGAATTGATTCGGCTTATATCATCCAGCAATTTTAAGTCCAGTTTTTGATATAAGACATTAAGAATACGCTGGCATGCTAGAATTATTGCAAGCAAGCCTAAAATATTAAACTTGTAAAAAAACTTTATACGATCGGCTTTTATCAATATATTAATGGCTGATAGGCCTTATAAGCCCGTATAAAACACAGCAGATGTATTTACTGCAGCTAAAATCAAAATGTTAAAAAATGGCAATGATCAGGAAATCAGCCTTTATCAAAAAGGTTAAAGATATAACAATTGGTAGTACCCTTACCCTTGTTTTGCTGGGCTCAGGCAACTTATTGAGCTCTTGCCAGCAGCAGGGTGCAGAGCGCGAAATTTACACCAGGGGGGTGCAAACTCATGTAACCGAAGTTGAGGAAGGTGTTTTTAAAATAACAGACGAGCAGGTAGTAGCACCAGAAGATTCAAGAGCCTTTGTGTATTACCTGGATGGCCGAAAAGATACCTTAACAATTGAACAGGCACGCCAGATTGCCACTATTCAGGCCGACACCACTGCTGCTCCATTAGATAACCAAAACCCTCAACACCATTACCGTGGCGGAGGCTTAGGCAACGTACTTTACTGGGGGGCTTTAGGCTATATGCTGGGCCGTTCACCAGGCATGGCACCTCATGCAGGCTTTTATGCAAACCCAACTGCCCATGCTCGTGCTCAACAAACAACATCTGCCCTGGCTGCATCGCGCACTACGGTACCGGTAAATTCGCGTACAGGTTATTTTGGTAGAAGCGCAGGCAGAAGCAGCGCAAGCTAAACAGTTGGCAGACTATGGTAAAACTTCAATCATTACGCATTCCACCAGTGCAACAGCTAAGAGCGCTCGACTGGAACTGGATGCTGGGTGTGGATACGCAATCGTACTTAACTGAAGAGGCTGTTGTAGTACAACGGTATGAAGCAGAGCAATACCTGGAAGCTGCAGAACAGCTTTATGAGATGTACGTAGAAGCTGCACAACATGTACTTGACCGCGGGAGAATGGATGAACTGGATATCCCGAGCAACCTCCATGAACTGATCCGTATGAGCTGGGAAGATGAAGGTAACCTGCACCTGTATGGCCGTTTTGACCTAAGTGGCGGCTTAAACGGTCGCGAAATCAAGCTGATTGAATTTAATTCGGATACAGCCACCTGTATTCCAGAAACTGCAGTAGTACAGTGGGCCCATCTGCAAGCCAACCAAATGGATGAAAGTCTGCAGTGTAATGGTTTATATGAATCGCTGGTAGCCAATTTCAGAGCTTTAAAAGAGCGCAATCCAGGAAAACCTGCAACCATTTTGTTTTCGGCAATGAAAGGCACCCCCGAAGATGACAGCAATGTAGCAGTATTGGGTGAAGCAGCTTCAGAAGCAGGTTTTATGGTTTTTTACAGGTATATTGATGAGGTTACCTTCTCTCCCGATGAAGGCATATTTATAGAGCGCGAACAAGGAGATTACCTTCAGTTCTATTATTGGTTCAAACTGGTACCCTGGGAGTTTATTGCCGAAGATGAACCAGAGTTAGCAGATACCTTAACCCGGTTGGTTCGCCATGGTAAAGCAATTGTTCTTAATCCGGCCTATACCCTCCTCTTCCAGTCAAAAGGAATATTAAAGATACTCTGGGAGCTTTACCCCTACCATCCCTTACTTTTAGAAGCAGCCAGCAACCCTCTGCATCATAAATCTAAATATGTAGAAAAAGTAAGCTTTGGCCGTGAAGGTGCCAATGTAAGGATACTGCAGGGAAATGGACAAGCCATTTCCGAAGAACCAGGAGAATACGGCCATTATAAGCGTATATATCAGGATTACCATGAGTTTATGCAGGATACGGCAGGCAATTACTACCAGGCGGGTGTGTTTATGGCCAGCGAAGCCTGTGCCTTGGGGTTTAGAAGAGGTGGCCGTATCCTTGGTAATACCGCACAGTTTATTGGGCATCTGATAAAGGAATAGAGTTTATAGAGTAACTATTTTACTCAGATCCGGTTTTAATATACTAATCACATACAGGGACTTCAATTTGAAAGATTAAAGTCTTCAAAGGAAGTCCCTGATCATATCTGAACACATTAGTATCTATTTATGAAATTCCGGCTTATTTATGATGATGACCTTCAGAAAAATGTTGAAGAGTTTATTTTACCATTTGTTCAGCATATTTCTACCCAGAGTGAGCCATATACCAGTTTAACCTCCATCAACAAGCTGAATGATGAATCTATATTAACGTATTTATCTGATGAGCAATTAAAAGACCTGCTACCCCAATTAGCCGACATAGAGGTACGCGTGGCAGTACTACCCCATCCGCAAGCTCAACACATGTGCAAAGCATTAGGTGTAGATTATGATCTTACAACAGCTATAGAATTTTATAAAACCTCTACACAGCCTATAAAGGTAGACATACTGTATTGCAACAATAAGCCTGTGTTTGATCATTTAATAATTGGACAGACCATCACCTTTACCAGCAAAAAGCTATACCCCTCTGCTGTTCCACTTAAAAGAAGAAAAAAATCTATAATCAGTTTTTGGGATATAAAGCCATTTAGAGTAGAGCTAGATCTTGAAAAAGGAAAAAAAGTAAAAACGGCAGCTACAGACCTGGCAATTTTTGTAAACCGGGAGGGTACTTTCCTGTCCAGGCTTTTGCCTGATGACTACTCTATTAATGATGGGAAACTGCATATGTTTATCATCAGCCCTCAAAGCTTAGCAGAAATGATGTACTTCGCTATTGCAACATTGTGGGAAAAAAATAAAATACCATCATTCGGAGCACACATTCGCACAAAGCAATTAACACTTACCTTCCCCGACCGTGAAAGAGAGTACATTATAGACGGGCAAAAATATAGTGGTAAAACCATAGAGCTAACTGTTGCAAAAAAGCAAATAGAATTTATTGCCGGGGCACATTTACCCGAAATACCCACCACGGCCAAAAATGGCGAAATTTATAAACTTAAAGGGTTACCTACCGGAGAAGCCGCATTGGAACTAGCCAACCGTAGCCTGCCCCTTATCCGCCATGCTACTACCGATGAGTTTAAAGACCTGTTCCAGGTACTCAGGGATAATGCCCGTATAAAGAGTTCCTACCTTGTATTGATGGTACTTTCAACCATTCTGGCTGCCTTTGGTTTATTTGCAGACTCAACACCAGTGGTAATTGGTGCGATGATACTGGCACCGCTTATGCAGCCTATTATTTCGCTTAGCATGGGTACGTTAAGGCAGGATAAAAAACTTATCTCAAAAAGTATAATCACTATCCTGGTCGGCATGGGCTTGTCTATGTTTTTTGCAGTGCTAATTACATGGCTCACTCCACTGGTATCTGCAAGCTCAGAAATAGCTGCCAGAATACGCCCCAACTTACTGGATCTGGGTATAGCTGTAGTTTCCGGTATTGCTGGTGCGTATGCACATGCCCGCGAAGAAGTAGCCAAGACACTTGCAGGGGTAGCCATTGCTGTAGCATTAATACCTCCGCTTGCGGTTACTGCCATTGGCCTTGGCTGGGGTAATTTGGAGATTTTTGCAGGAGCTGCTTTATTACTTATTACCAACCTGGCAGGTATTGTACTGGCAGCAGCAGCCACTTTCCTGGTTTTAGGTTTCAGCCCCTTCAAGCTTGCCGGCAAAGGATTAATGATCTCATTAATTATTGTTTTAGGTCTTTGTATACCTTTAGCCTACAGCTTCAGGCTCATGGTTAATAAAAACAGAATCCAACGACAGGTAGAAAGCTTAAGTACAGACTACGCTATTATCAGGAACGTGCAGGTGCAGAATACCTCACCTATCCGGCTCTCAATAATGGTAGTGTCAAAGAGTACAATAAGCGATGAGGGAATAGATGAACTCAAACGATTGATCGAAGAGAAATTAAACAATAAGGTAGAAATAGAGGTAGTTACAGCAACGCAACGGTAAAGATCCTACTTGTATAAAACAAAAAACCCGGCTCAGGGCCGGGTTCTTAATATTATATTCAGGTGTTGATTATTTTACTTTCTCAACAATTGCCTGGAATGCTTCAGGGTGGTTCATAGCCAGGTCAGCAAGAACTTTTCTGTTCAACTGGATCTCTGACTTACCTAGCATACCAATGAATTGAGAGTAAGAAAGACCATGCTGTCTTGCACCTGCGTTAATTCTTTGGATCCAAAGGCTTCTGAAGTTTCTTTTCTTCTGCTTTCTGTCTCTGTAAGAGTACTGCAGACCTTTTTCAACCGCGTTTTTAGCAACGGTCCAAACGTTCTTTCTACGGCCGAAATAGCCTTTGGCAAGTTTTAAAATTCTTTTTCTGCGTTGTTTAGACGCAACGGAGTTTACCGATCTTGGCATAATGTTAAATGTTTTGGCGTTGGTGATCCCTGTTGGAATTCTTTAGTACCAGGGGCCTGGGTTAAATTAAATTTTTAAACCGTACTAGTAACTAGTAAAGGAGTTTTGTAGATTAGATATTCAACAGGTTCTGAACTCTGTTCATATCTGCGCTACTAACAAGACCTGATTTTGTCAGGTTGTGCTTTCTTTTAGTAGACTTCTTCGTCAGGATGTGGCTTTTGAAAGCATGCTTTCTTTTCACTTTGCCAGTACCTGTCAGCTGAAATCTTTTTTTAGCACCTGAATTGGTTTTGATTTTAGGCATTTTACAAGTATTAGAAATAAAATATATAAATAAATAGAAACTATTTTTTACCTACGTTCGGCTTTGGAGAAAGCATGATAATCATTCGCTTACCTTCAAGCTTTGGCAACTGATCTACTTTAGCCAGTTCCTCAAGCGCCTGGGCAAACTTAAGCAGCAATATCTCTCCTCTTTCCTTAAATACTATAGTACGCCCCACAAAATGCACGTATGCCTTAATCTTTGCTCCTTCTTTAAGGAAGTTCTGGGCATGCTTTAGCTTAAACTCATAATCATGGTCATCAGTATTAGGCCCGAAACGGATCTCTTTTACAACCACTTTGTGAGCTTTAGCTTTAAGCTCTTTCTGCTTTTTCTTTTGTTCGTATTTGAATTTAGAGTAGTCAACCACTTTGCAAACCGGAGGATCTGCAGTAGGCGCTATTTCTACCAGGTCAAGATTTTGACTTCTGGCTATTTCAAGAGCCTGAGAGGTGGGATAAATACCCTGCTCTACATTCTCCCCGGCTAAACGTACACGGGGAACTCTAATAAGTTCGTTAATTCTATACGGCTCTTCTACTCTACCGCGAAGAGTCTGGGGTCTTGGTCTGTTGATAGTACCTCCTTTTTAAACAAGTTGCGAATTTCACAATTTTACGGCACAAAATAAAGCATTTTAAAGCATATTTTGATAAAACCGGTAAAATAATTAAGATATAATTCTTAATAAATTTATACTACAGGCTTACGAAGCATGTGCTTTAATAGATACTTAAGCAGAGCTTATTTAGTAAATAGCTCTGCTTAAGGTTTTTATATTAATGCGTTTCAGGCTCTTCTTCCTGCTTTTCTACTTTTTGAGTGTTGGCCGGATCTGCTTCTTTTTGAAAAATCTCCACAAATTCTGACAGAGTTAAGCTACCTAAATCTCCCTGGCCATGGCGGCGCACCGAAATACGGCCCTCCTCCTGCTCTTTTTCACCAACAATGATCATGTAAGGCACTTTGCCTACTTCTGCATCACGGATTTTACGGCCAATTTTCTCATCCCTATGGTCAACATTACCAGTAATATTATTTACCTGCAGCTGAGCGTATACTTCATCTGCATAAGCAGCAAACTTCTCTGATATAGGCAATACAGCGATTTGCACCGGTGCTAACCATAAAGGGAAGTTGCCACCACAATGTTCGATCAGTACAGCTACAAAACGCTCCATAGAGCCAAAAGGTGCCCGGTGGATCATAACAGGCCTGTGTTTCTGGTTATCGGCACCAATATACTCCAGCTTAAAACGCTCTGGTAACTGGTAATCTACCTGTATAGTACCTAATTGCCATTTACGCCCTAAGGCATCTTTCACCATAAAATCAAGCTTAGGTCCATAAAAAGCGGCTTCGCCAAGCTCTGTAACTGTAGACAGGCCTTTTTCTGCAGCGGCTTCAATAATAGCACGCTCTGCTCTTTCCCATTCAGCATCGCCCCCAATGTACTTTTGCTTGTTCTCTGGATCTCTTAAAGAGATTTGGGCTGTAAAGTCACTAAAGCCAAGCCCATTAAACACATACAGTACCAGGTCAATAACTTTGGTAAACTCTTCTTTTACCTGCTCAGGCATACAGAAAATATGGGCATCATCCTGGGTAAATCCTCTAACCCGGGTTAAACCGTGCAGCTCGCCACTCTGCTCATATCGGTATACTGTACCAAACTCTGCCAGTCGTAATGGTAATTCTTTATAAGAGCGTGGACGAGTTTTGTAAATCTCACAATGGTGAGGGCAGTTCATGGGCTTTAGCAAAAACTCTTCATTTTCATCTGGCGTTTTGATGGGCTGAAATGAATCCTTACCATATTTCTCATAATGGCCGGAGGTTACATAAAGCTCTTTGCTACCAATGTGCGGAGTAATTACCGGCTGGTAGCCCGCTTTTACCTGGGCTTTTTTAAGGAAGTTCTCCAACCTTTCGCGCAGCAGGGCACCTTTAGGCAACCACAATGGTAAACCCATACCTACCTTTTCAGAGAATGTAAAAAGCTCCAGTTCACGGCCCAGCTTACGGTGGTCACGCTTCTTGGCCTCCTCCAGCATATGTAGGTAGTCGGTAAGTTCTTTCTGCTTAGGGAATGTAACCGCATAAATACGGGTTAGCTGAGGCTTGGTCTCATCACCTCTCCAGTAAGCACCGGCTACGTTCATCAGTTTTACAGCTTTAATAAAGCCTGTATTCGGAATGTGAGGCCCACGGCAAAGGTCTGTAAAATTACCCTGGCTATAAAAGGTTATGCTGCCATCTTCAAGGTCCTTTAAAAGATCAAGCTTATACTCATCGCCTTTTTCTTCAAAATAAGCGATGGCATCTGCTTTACTAACTGGCTTGCGTATGTACTCACTTTTCTGGCGGGCCAGGTCAAGCATCTTTGCTTCTATCTGCTCAAACTGATCCTGCGAAAAAGGCTTACCGCCCAGGTCTACATCATAGTAAAAACCATTTTCAAGTGCTGGCCCAATACCGAACTTAACGCCCGGGTACATAGATTCCAGTGCCTCAGCCATAAGGTGGGCAGAAGAGTGCCAGAACGTAGATTTGCCTTCCGTGTCATTCCAGGTAAGTAGCTGAAGGGTAGCATCGCCCGTAATCGGACGGGTAGAATCCCATACTTCTCCATTTACTTTTGCAGCCAGCACATTTCTGGCCAGGCCTTCGCTTATGCTTAAGGCCACCTCATAACTGGTTACTCCCGCGTTAAACTCGCGAACAGAACCATCGGGAAGGGTTATTTTAATCTTATCCTGACTCATCAATTATATAGTTATAAATAATAATTCTATTTATTTACGGATGCTATCCAATGTAATAGGCTTCGGTTTGGGCGGAGCCGTAGGCCTGAATACAGGCTGTGCTTCCAGCATATCAAAGCTTGCTCTTGTAGTTGCTTTTGGCCTGGCCGCCTGCACAGGCGCTGGCTCCAGGCGCTCAGGGGCTCTGTAGGTAAGGCTCGCTAATGCAGCATGCGCTTCCCTTACGTACACACTATCAAAGCGTACCACTTTTTCAAACTGGGCTATGGCTCTTTCTCTACGGCCCAGTATACTATTAATCTGCCCCGACCAGTAATTCGATTCTGGTAAAAGCTTATTCTGCGCGATAAGGCCTTCAAAATAGCCTAGTGCTTCACTGTACTTTTTATCTTCAAAGCTTACCATACCTAACTGGTAGGTAGCCATATCCAAATCAGGGTCATAAAACGCTGCTTTTTTAAAGCTAATGCGGGCACTATCCAATGCATCGGTATTCATATATACCAATCCCATGTTGTAATGAAGTTTTCCATCTTCCGGATTAGTACGCAAGCCCTGGTTCAGTAACGCAGTAGCCTGTGCATAGTTTTTGTTTCTGATGTACAGGTATGCCAGCTGGTTATAGGCCTCGGCAAACTCAGGGTTTAACTTTATAGCTTTTTTAAGCAGGCTCAATGCTTTGGTAGTATCCTTCTGCTGCTCAAAAATACGGGCTTTCAGCAAATATCCCCATTCTTCGTAGGGCGCTACTTCCAAAGCTTTATCTACATATAATAATGCTTTTTCACGCTCTTTTGCTGCCAGGTAAGCCTCAGCCATTAAAAGGCTATGTTCTGGTCCGGTATTGTTTGTAAACGCAGCAGATTTATGCCCAATTTCCAGTGCACGTGCCGGTTGCCCGTATGCCATATATGCTCTTGCCAGTATATGCTGGTATTTTGGTTCGAGGCTGTCCATTTCAACTGCCTTTCGTGCATCGCGCAGGGCATCTGCACTTTTACCGGCCTGCAGGTAAAGAGCAGCACGGCGGTAGTAAATCTCCGGATTTCCAGGTGACTGTTTTACAGCATCATCCAGCGAGGTAAACATGGCACCAATACGACTTTGCGGATCTGAAGGCATTTCGCGGATTTCATCGCTTCTTCTCTCCTTTACATTACAGCCGGAAAGTACGGCAATAATAGCCAAAAGGTACAGAGAATCTCTAAAAAAAATCATTTTTGTGGGTTTTGCTAGCTGGTGATTATACTTCAAAAATAATACTAAGATGGGATTTATCAAAGAAGCCTAAATGTACCAAAAAAGTTTAAAGTACACTGATTACTTCTGTATTGCCCAGAAAACGGGGTTGCTCATGCAGAATGTAAAGATCTAGAACGGCTTTGGGACGAGCCAGGAACTCGCGGAGGGTTACTTTGTAGCTATTACGGCCGGTTACATCATTAGCCATATAACCTATGGCATCCATACCATGAGATTGGCCAATAAACAAGGCTCTGCTGGCATGAAAGTGCTGAGAAATAATAGTTACCTTATCCTGTCCGAATATTTTTTTGCAACGCACTACAGAATCAAGTGTTCGGAAGCCAGCGTAGTCAAGGGTTATCACACTATCGGGTACACCTGCTTTTACCAAAGCCTTTTTCATATCCATAGGCTCATTGTAATACATGGTTCGATTATCACCACTAACAATTATGTGTTTGATTTTACCTTTTTTGTATAGCAGAGAAGCAGCCTCTATACGATAGCGGAAGTAAAGATTTTCTTTACCATTACGATAACGTTTGCTTGTTCCCAGCAATAAGCCCACATCATTGGCAGGCACATCGTCTACAGAACTATATACTTTCTCTTCTGTTGAACGAGAAACCCAAATATTAGACGCCACACAAAAGATCAGCAGCAATACTATTGCTAGCATTGAGATCTTAAGCAGGAGTTTAATTCGAGCCATAGCCGGGTATATGTAAAAAAATAATTGTTCTATAATGGTCTATCAAATTTATAAAAATACTTACGAATAATCAACCTAAGCCTTTAAAATTATATTTTATGAAAACAAAAAACCGAAACATTAAATTTTAACGTTTCGGTTTTAGATAAATCAAAGATTTTAGTAAAGCTTACTTAAACAAACCTAGCTGAGGTTTTTCTACTACCTCTTCCTTTACTACAGCAGCTTCTACCAGTTTCTCAACATCATCAGCAGGGCTATTGGCAAGGAGCTTCACCTTAGAAATCTTAAATCCAGAAAGGTTTTTTCCCTGCGCTTTCCAGCCTTTTACATCTACCAAAACTTCAAAATCATAAATATTCGTTTCTTCAGGTCCTTTTTTGTCCTTCTGAACTGTAATTTCGATCTGTGGCTGTGGCTCGGTAGTGGCAATAACCAGGTGCGAACCTTTGGTGTCAGAAATAAAGCTAAAGCGCTTGCCTACAGTAGTTGTTTCAATTTTAAAGCGCTTTACAAAATAAAGTTTTTGCGCTCCTTCAAAGTATACCGTAGAAATAACCCGCTCTGGGTAAAACTTCTCAATTAACTCAATCTGATCGGTTTCATACCGGTTTGTCAGATCAAAATTGGTAAGCTCGTAGCTACCGGCCTTTGTTATAACCAGAATACGGTCATCGCCCTCAAAGTTACCAAGGTGCTTGCCACGCTGGTCTGTATTAAGTCGGCCAATAATCGGGTCATACCATATATCTAAACCACCCAAGGTAGAAACCCCTGCAGATTTGATCTGGATTTTACGTACCGGGTAACGGGTAAGAATATTACCCTGCGAGGCTCGCCCTTTAATATCAATAGTGGCGAAGTCAAAATCAAAAGTCTTGATTTTTGCCTTGCTTCCTTGCGACAGGTTTACATTGATGATCTCGGCTTCGGCATTGGCATTGGCTGAGAAGTAAAGTACTTTTGAACCCTTCTCTCCTTTAGTAAGGTCATATTCCTTATCGCGGGTTATACCCAGTACCTGAAAACGCTTAACCATTGTATTGCCTGAGCCCGCTTCCAGATAAGCCATGTTATATACCATACGCTCATCGTTCTTCTTGAACACAGCAATATGGATTATATCCTTCCCTACAAATACTTTTTCGGCTATACGCGATACTACAAACTTACCATCCCTGCGGAAAACAATAATATCATCCAGGTCAGAACAGTCGCATACAAATTCATCTTTCTTTAAACCAAAGCCCATAAAACCATCCTGCTTGTTTACATACAGCTTCTGGTTGTTAGCAGCCACTACTGCAGCCGAAATGGTATCAAAGGTACGAATTTCTGTTTTACGCTCGCGGCCCTTGCCATACTTCTTCAATAACTCTTTAAAGTATTTGATAGCATATTGCTTCAGGTGAACCAGGTTATGCTCAACTTCTGCAAGCTCTTCCTGCAGGTTACGCATCAGTTCATCGGCCTTAAAGGCATCAAACTTAGAGATACGCTTGATCTTGATCTCGGTAAGGCGTACAATATCATCGCGTGTAATTACCCGGTAAAAATCCTTTTTGTAAGGATCCAGGCCACGATCAATCGTTTCAATTACACCCTCCCAGGTGGTACACTCTTCAATATCGCGGTAAATCCTGTTTTCAATAAAGATCTTCTCCAACGAAGAGAAAAGGATCTTCTCCAGCAACTCACCTCTGCGGATTTCAAGTTCCTGGCGAAGCAAATCTATGGTATTCTCCACGTTAATGCGGAGCATATCATTTACCGATACAAAATGTGGTTTCTCATTGATAATTACGCAGGCATTGGGCGATATGGAAACCTCACAATCAGTAAAGGCATACAGTGCATCTATGGTAATATCCGGTGATACACCAGGAGCCAAGTGAATCTGGATCTCTACATCTTTGGCAGTATTGTCTACAACCTTTTTGATCTTGATTTTACCGCTGTCATTGGCTTTGATGATCGACTCTATCAAGCCGGTGGTGGTAGTTCCAAATGGAATATCACGGATCACCAGCATTTTTTTGTCTACATCTTCAATACGGGCACGCACACGCACCTTTCCACCCTTTTGCCCATCGTTATAATTGCTGGCATCCATAAGGCCACCGGTAGCAAAATCAGGCAGAATATTGGTTTGTTTGCCGTTAATTACATCAATAGAAGCTTCAATAAGCTCACAGAAGTTATGAGGCAATACTTTGGTAGATAAACCTACTGCAATACCCTCTACTCCCTGAGCGAGCAACAATGGAAACTTTACCGGTAAGGTTACCGGCTCGCGCTTACGGCCATCGTATGATAACTGCCAATTGGTTGTTTGCGGATTAAACACAACATCCAGGGCAAATTTGGATAAACGGGCTTCTATATAACGGGGTGCTGCTGCACCATCGCCAGTACGTACATCGCCCCAGTTGCCCTGGGTCTCAATAAGCAGGTCTTTCTGCCCTATGTTTACAATGGCATCGGCAATAGAAGCATCACCATGAGGGTGGTACTGCATAGTTTGCCCGATGATGTTAGCCACCTTATTAAAGCGGCCATCATCCATCTCCTTCATGGCATGCATTATACGGCGCTGTACCGGCTTTAGGCCATCTTCTATGGTAGGTACCGCACGCTCCAGAATTACATAAGAGGCATAATCCAGGAACCAGTTTTCATACAGCCCCGAAAGGGACGCTACGTCCATTATTTTATCTTCGTTCTCTAAATTCTCTTCTTGCATTTTCTTTTAATTGGATGATTGAGTAATCAGGAGATACTACTGCTATTAGCTTTCCTGTAACTCAGGCTCACCGGTAACAACATCTTTTTCAATCTTCAGATTTTCAATAATGAACTTCTGACGCTCAGGAGTATTTTTACCCATAAAGTACGAAAGCAACTTAGTAATCTGCGTTTCCTTGTTCAGGATAACCGGATCAAGGCGAATATCTTCACCGATAAATTTACCGAACTCGTCCGGAGAAATTTCACCAAGCCCTTTAAATCTGGTTATTTCTGGCTTTGGACCTAACTTCTTAATGGCTTTCTGCCTCTCTTCATCGGTATAGCAGTAAATGGTTTCCTTCTTATTTCTAACCCTGAACAGAGGTGTATCCAAAATATAAAGGTGCCCTTCGCGAACCAGGTCCGGGAAAAACTGCAGGAAGAAAGTCATCAAAAGCAAGCGAATGTGCATACCATCCACATCGGCATCGGTTGCTACAACAATACGGTTGTAACGTAAGCCTTCCAGGCCGTCCTCAATATTGAGGGCATGCTGCAAGAGGTTAAACTCCTCATTTTCGTATACAATCTTTTTGGTAAGGCCATAGCAGTTCAAGGGCTTACCTCTCAAACTAAATACAGCCTGGGTTTGCACATCACGCGATTTGGTTATAGACCCACTCGCAGAGTCACCTTCTGTAATAAACAAGGTAGAGTTGTAGCGGTTCTCGGTTTTATCATCATTATAATGCACCCGGCAATCGCGAAGCTTTTTATTATGAAGGTTTGCTTTCTTGGCACGGTCATTAGCCAGCTTTTTAATTCCAGCAATATCCTTACGCTCCCTTTCTGACTGTAATATACGCTTTAAAAGAGCATCTGCAGTAGCAGGGTTTTTATGAAGAAAGTTATCAAGCTCTGTTTTTACAAAATCGTTTACCCAGGTACGGATGGTAGGTCCATCTGGCGAAGCTGTAATAGAACCAAGTTTGGTTTTGGTTTGCGACTCAAACACAGGCTCCTGCACACGTACCGATATTGCACCTACAATGGAAGCACGGATATCAGAAGCATCAAACTCCTTTTTATAAAACTCGCGCACCGTTTTAACCACCGCCTCACGAAGTGCAGCAAGGTGCGTACCCCCCTGGGTAGTGTATTGCCCGTTCACAAACGAGTAATACTCCTCACCATACTGGCTACTATGGGTAAGGGCTACTTCAATGTCCTCACCCTTCATATGAATGATCGGGTAGCGCAAGTCCTCTTCATTGGTTTTACGCCTTAGCAGGTCAAGAAGTCCGTTCTGAGAAAAATACTTCTTACCATTAAACACAATAGTAAGTCCTGCATTCAGGTAAGCATAATTCCATATCTGGTTTTCAAGAAACTCAGGTATAAAATGATAATGCTTAAAAATAGTATTATCGGGCTCAAATGCCATTGAGGTACCATTTGGAAGGTTGGTATCTTCTTCCCACTCCTTTACCAGCACCCCTTTATCGAACTCAGCAATACGTGTTTTTTTATCACGAACAGACTGCACTCTAAAATAAGTAGAAAGAGCATTAACTGCCTTTGTACCCACACCATTTAAACCAACCGACTTCTGGAAGGCTTTAGAATCGTATTTACCACCAGTATTGATTTTAGACACACAGTCTACAACCTTTCCCAACGGAATACCACGTCCATAATCCCTTACCTCTACCCGGTGGTCTGTAATTTTAATTTCGATGGTTTTACCAAAACCCATCACGTGCTCATCAATAGAGTTATCTACAATCTCTTTTACAAGAACGTAAATACCATCATCATAAGCAGAGCCATCTCCCAACTTACCGATATACATACCAGGACGGAGACGTATATGCTCCCGCCAGTCAAGCGACCGGATACTATCTTCGGTATAAGTACTACTAACTAATTCTGCCATTCAAATTGTTTGTTTGATTGCTTTATATAGAGTCCTTAAATTTGAAATTTTTCAAGGATTTACTCACTAACACAACACTGCAATTTACGAAATTTACTCCATAATTCCATGCATTACAGCCACTTAAATACTACATTTAACGCTTTAGAAAATTGCATTTATCTGGCAGTCAGTATTGCTACGCCAGCTACAATCATCCCTATTGCTAACACCTGAAGCGGATTAATCGTTTCCCTGAGAAACAACATTCCAAGTGCTGTTCCTACAATTATTGACCCACCCAGTATAATGGGCAGACTACTTGATACTGATACCCCTTTGGAGAAAAGATAGAAGGAAGTAATCTCTGACAGCCCGACGGCCAACCCAGCCAGAACAGCAAAGCTAATGCCTTTCGGACTAATGTCAAGTACCACCCCTCTCCATTTCAGATAGAGCAGTAGAAGCAAACCCAGCACAGCGGCCACCACTTGCAATATAACCGCGCCCGCTACCTCATGTATATGACCTGAAGAAACTTTGATAAAGAAGTTGTAAGCACCAAAAAAGGCCGCAGCCAGCAAAGCCCAAACTACCCAATGCATAGCACCGATCTTTTTAATGTTAACCTTTCAGAAACCCGCCTCACTTTTTATCAACCACCAAAGGTATTCACAAAAGAAGGCCTACAAAGTTAGAGCTTACTTTCAATTTGCAAAGCTCCACCTGCAAACTAGGCAGTAATACTTTGTATATGAGAATGCTATATTTTGCACCAGGCACTCCTGAGTTGTAAGGGTATTAAAAGGGTACAAAATTTAAGTTTTGTGAAATAAAAATTTATATTTGCAGGACTTAGTAATTCTATTTTCCAGAAGCATCTTTAATTTTAACGCTAACATATGAAGGCTACCTACTTTGGACATTCTTGTTTTCTTGTTGAAACGGAAGGCGTAAAGCTGCTTATCGATCCGTTTATTACTCCTAATGAGCTTGCAAAGTCAATAGATATATCTACTATACATCCGGACTATATCCTGCTTTCGCACGGCCATGCCGACCATGTAGCTGATGTTGAAGTAATAGCCAAACAGTCGGGTGCTACGTTGGTAGGTTCATTTGAGGTGGTAACATGGTTTGGCAATAAAGGCCTGGAAAAAAACCACCCTATGAACATAGGTGGTAAGTGGAAGTTTGACTTTGGAACTATTACCATGGTACAGGCTATACACTCCAACAGCATGCCCGATGGTAGTTACGGAGGTACTGCGGCAGGCTTTATTATTAAAAGTGAAGGCAAAATCCTTTACTATGCCGGTGATACGGCCCTGTTTTCTGACATGAAACTGATCCGCGATCTGTATAAGCCCGACCTGGCTTTTTTACCGATTGGCGATAATTTTACCATGGATATTGAAGCTGCCCTGATGGCTGCAGATTTTGTGGGGGTATCAAAAGTAATAGGAATGCATTATGATACGTTCCCATATATAAAGATCAACAAAGAAGAGACCAAGGCACTGGCAAAAGAGAAAGGCAAAGAGCTGCTCCTGCTTGAGATCGGCTCATCAATTACTATTTAGAATTACATTAAATGGGCAAAATTATAGCAATTGCTAACCAAAAAGGTGGTGTAGGTAAAACAACCACCTCTATTAACCTTGCCGCTTCTCTGGCAGTATTGGAGTACAAAACATTATTAGTAGATGCCGACCCACAGGCTAATTCCACATCGGGTCTGGGCTTTGATCCTAAAACGATCGAAAACAGCATTTACGAATGTATGGTTGATGGTATTGAAGCCAAAGACCTGATCCTGAAATCTGATATAGAGTATCTTCACCTCCTGCCTTCTCATATTGACCTGGTTGGTGCAGAGATCGAAATGATCAACCTGCAAAGCCGTGAAGAAAAAATGAAAGGTGTACTTGGCAAAGTACGCGAAGAGTATGACTTTATTATTATTGACTGCTCCCCTTCCCTGGGTCTGATTACTATCAATGCTTTAACAGCAGCCGACTCAGTAATTATACCTGTACAATGCGAGTATTTTGCATTGGAAGGATTAGGTAAACTGCTCAACACAATAAAAATCATACAGGGTCGTCTTAATGTAAACCTCAACATAGAAGGTATACTGCTTACTATGTATGACATGCGTCTTCGCCTATCCAACCAGGTGGTAGATGAAGTAAAGCAGCACTTCCAGTCTATGGTATTTGATACAATAATTCCCCGTAACATCAGGCTTAGCGAATCGCCCAGCTTTGGGGTACCTGCCATAGCCCACGATGCAGAAAGCAAAGGCTCGGTAAGTTATATAAACCTGGCCAGAGAACTACTGGAAAAAAATGGATTTGATGTAGCCAAGGCCTAATCAGGCCTTTTGCTGCTATAAAACAATTAGCAATATTTTTGATGAGTGACCATAAAGTGATGAAGAAAAGAAATGCCTTAGGAAGAGGGTTAGGTGCCCTGCTCAATACCTCTGAAGACCAAGCCTCATCACCACAATCTGAAGCAATACAGGAGAACGTGCAGGTAGCACATGGCTCCGTTAACCTTATCTCTATAGACGCTATAGAGACAAACCCTTACCAGCCTCGTACCCATTTCGACCAGGAAGCTCTCGAGGAGCTTGCAGAGTCTATTCGGGTTCAGGGCATAATACAACCCATTACAGTACGCCAGTTAAGTGCTAACCAGTTCCAGCTTATTTCCGGTGAAAGACGCTTCCAGGCCTCCAAGTTAGCAGGCCTTACAGAGCTGCCGGCATACGTGCGTACAGCAAACGACCAGCAAATGCTGGAGATGGCGCTTATAGAGAACATACAGCGCGAAAACCTTAATGCCGTTGAAGTAGCACTTAGCTACCAACGCCTGATCTCTGAGTGTAACTTAAAACAGGAAGAGCTAGGAGAGCGTGTTGGTAAGAAACGTTCTACGGTTAACAACTACCTTCGCCTTTTACGCTTGCCTCCAGAAATACAGGCTGCTATTCGCGATACTAAAATCAGCATGGGTCACGCCCGAGCAATTGTAAATATCGAAAATGTTGATGTGCAGCTGGCTGTATTTCACCGCATAGTAAACGAAGACCTTTCTGTGAGAAAGGTAGAAGAAATAGTGCGCGACATCAGCTTAGGCAAAACCACCGGAAAACCATTACCTCCTAAAGCTCCTGTACAACCCAGTGCGGATATTGTTCAGGTACAACGCAGGCTTGTTTCGCATTTTGGTACCAAAGTTGAGATCAAAGCCAACGAGAAGAACAAAGGAGAAATCAAAATTCCATTTGTATCTCAAGATGATCTGAACCGAATTCTGGACCTGCTTAATCTCTGATTTCCGGCCGTTCGGTTTCTTATTTAATGCTGCCCATGCCTGCACTACGAACTTGCTTACTACTATTATTAGTACTGCTATGTATAATTAAGCCTGCTCAGGCGCAGGTAGAGGCTACTGTACCTGATACTACACGAGTACCTGTTATATTACAAGATACTTCAAGAGTAACCCGCGTAGCAACAAAGTACAGAAGATCTCCTGCCAGGGCTGCATTATTATCTGCAGCCTTACCAGGTGCCGGACAGATATATAACCGCCGTTATTGGAAAGCACCTATTGTATATGGAGGGGTAGCCACCTTTGCCTATTTTATCTGGCACAATAACTACCAGTATACTGAATTTAACACCGGGCTCAGGCTCAGGCGAATGAACCAGGCTTATACTGGTTCGCATCCGCAGGTTCTTCAGTATGCAACAAATGAGCAAATACTTCTCAGGGGTAGGGATGTGTACCGGCGTAACCTAGAGGCAACTATTCTTTTATCGGTAGGATTTTACCTGCTTAATGTAGCAGATGCCATGATTGATGCGCATCTGCTTGAATTTAATATAATAGACGATATTTCAATGAATGTAAAGCCTTCTGTTATACCTGATGGCCGCGGCAGTATGGCAGGAGGATTAACTTTAAAAGTTAACCTTCGCTAGAGCATTCATTATTTTAACCAGACCTTTAGTATGAATATAGCCTTAGTAGGATATGGCAAAATGGGTAAGACTATTGAAAAAATAGCGCTTGAAAGAGGCCATACCATTGCATTACGAATAGAAGAAAACAACCTGGCGCAGGCTTTAGAGCAAGCATCCGTAAAACCCGATGTAGCTATCGAATTTTCTTTACCTGAAGCAGCCTACTCAAACATTATGACCTGCCTGGAAAACAATATACCAGTGGTTTGTGGTACTACTGGCTGGCTTCATCATAAACCTGCTGTAGAAGCATATTTATCAGAAAAAGGCGGAGGCTTTTTTTATGCCTCTAACTATAGCGTTGGCGTAAATTTGTTTTTTAAGCTTAACAAGTTCCTGGCAAAGCTTATGAACAAGCACCCCCAGTACAACGTTTCTATGGTAGAAATACACCATACCGAAAAACTGGATGCACCTAGCGGTACAGGCATTACCCTTGCAGAAGGTGTACTGGAGCTACTTGACGGAAAAGAAAAGTGGGTAAATGAAGAAACCAGTTCGCCTGCCGAGTTAAGCATTATCTCCAAACGTGAGCCTAATGTACCAGGTACTCATACAGTAAGCTATACCTCTGAGGTAGACACTATCGAAATTACACATACTGCACACAACCGGGCAGGCTTTGCTCTAGGTGCCGTACTGGCAGCAGAATGGTTGCCTGGCAAACAAGGTAGCTTTGGCATGGACGACTTACTACAACTAGACTAGTTGAATCTTTCTGGGCCATATTTTGTATCTCAGAAAACCTTATTGCATATTGTTTTAAGATATAGCAGAAAAAAATGAAATCAACCTACGTGCAAGAAAAGAAGCAAAGCAAAGCTCCAAAATCAAAATCAAGAGAATGGGTAGACGCCATTGTATTTGCAGTAATTGCTGCTACCATTATCCGCTGGCTATTCCTGGAAGCTTTTACCATCCCTACCCCTTCTATGGAAAACTCCCTGCTGGTAGGTGATTTTCTGTTTGTAAGCAAGTTCCATTACGGTGCCCGCACTCCTAAAACACCATTACAAGTGCCTCTTACTCACCAGAAGATATGGGGTACCGATCTACCCTCCTATTCTACTGCTATACAGTTGCCTCAGTACAGGTTGCCTGGCATTAGCTCTGTAAAAAGGAATGATGTTGTTGTTTTTAACTGGCCCCCTGAAGAAAATTACCCAACAGACCTTAAAACCAATTATATTAAACGTTGTGTAGGAATTGCAGGCGACACTTTAGAAATTAAGGACAGACAAGTGCACGTAAATGGCGCTCCGATTGAGAACCCCGAAAAAATGCAATTCATTTACATTCTTGCCACCGACCAGAACATAAATGAAAGGGTATTTAAGAATTATAACATAAGCGATTACCAGCCAATACCGGGTGGTTATTATGTATACACAACACAGGAAACAGCTGAACAGCTAAAAGGCCTGAGCTTTATTAAAGATGTACTCCCCTACAAGTCTGATGCAGGAGCAGGCAGAATTTTTCCAGGCGCTCCCAAGTTTACATGGACAGATGAGAACTTTGGCCCCCTTTGGATTCCGGCTGCAGGCCAGACCATAACCTTAAATCAGGATAATATGCTGAAATACCAGTCTACAATTTTAGATTACGAAGGGCTGGAAGGCGCTGAAGTACGTGAAGGTAAGCTTTATATAAATGGAGAAGTACAGGAAACCTATACCTTCCGCCAGAATTACTACTTTATGATGGGCGATAACCGCCAGAACTCTGAAGACTCTCGTTTCTGGGGCTTTGTACCTGAAGATCATATTGTAGGAAAAGCTTTTATCATCTGGATGTCGCTTGACCCGAATGAAAGCTTCCTCGCTAAAATACGCTGGAGAAGGTTATTTAACCTGATTCACTAATTGACGGTTCCCTTAAATAAAAAAGCCCTGGTTCTTAAAGAACCAGGGCTTTTTTATTATCTACAGACAGCATTAAAGAACATTCCAAGCTTAAAAACGTCCAATAGTAGAGGCATTACTGACTTTAAGTAGCTTTACCCTGATGAGAACAATTTTACTCTGTCTTCTCTTATTTGTTACTACCATCTGTGCTGCACAATATCCGGAAGAGAAACCCGAAAACAAACCATATCTGAAAATAGGTGGTGCTGTACGGTTTAACTATAATCTTTCTACCTGGAAGAAAGATCAATTGGAGCGTGCCGGAGACTTTGGGTATGATGTATTCCGCCTGAATGTTGAATCTGAATACAAAGGCGTTAAACTAATTGCAGAGTTTAGACAATACTCGCAGGCTTTTGGCGGTGCCTTTCTGAAACATGGCTGGTTCCAGTACGATTTTTCTGACCAATCCCAGCTACAGGTAGGGCTTCACCAGGTGCCTTTTGGTATACAGCAGTATAACTCCAACAACTGGTTTTTTAACATGACCTATTATGTAGGCTTTGAAGATGACCACGATATGGGCATAAAGTATATACATGACTCCGGCCTATGGCAGTGGCAGGCAGCTTATTACAAAAGCGCAGAAGAATTTGTTTTTGGCCTGGCAGAGCCTAGCCCCAACCGTTACTCGTATGACATAACAGGGCGAAACAAAGAGAATAACCAGGTCGATTTTAAGGCACTGCGGCGGTTAGGCAATAGCCTGTCGCATGAGTTGGGCTTTTCGCTACAGGGTGGGCTACTCTATAACATAGATACGCAACGTAACGGCACCCGCTATGCAGGAGCAGCACATTATGAATACCAGGCAGAACAAAGCCCCTGGAATATAAAGCTACAGGCCATGCTTTACCGTATTAACCCTAAATATGCTCCGGGCAACGAGCTGAGTTTTGTAGAAATGGGAGCTTATGGCGCCAATTACAATGTGGCAAATAACGGAGAAATATACACGGCAGGTATATCCTACCACATTCCCATCGATACAAAGCTTCTGCAGAGCATCGATATTTACAATAACTACGGTTACTTTAACAAGCGCGTACGTGGTTATGAGAACTCTCATATGAACGTGCTGGGTGCCTTATGGACGGTAGGGCCTATGTACATTTACTCCGATGCGGCCTTTGGCTACAACCATCCCTGGCTAGGACCTGAATGGACAAACGCCTTAGCCGCAGGCACACCAGGCGATACAAGGTGGCACATGCGCTTTAACATTAACATGGGTTATTATTTCTGATCTTAAATACAATACAAATGAGTAGAGTAAGAAGTAGCACACAAAGATCTTTAGGATTGGAAGTAAATGGTCCTGTGTTCTGGTCGTCCATTGTATTTCTGGTGGTAAGTATAAGCTTAGTGCTTATTTTCCGTGAAAGTGCAGAGGCATTTTTCAGTGTTATACAGACGGCTATAACCGCTAACATGGGTTGGCTTTTTATATTAAGTGTAAACATATTTGTAGCATTCTGCCTGTACGCAGCCTTTAGCCGGTTTGGTACGATACGCTTAGGCGGCAAGGATGCTAAACCAGAATTCACCACCTCTGCCTGGTTTGCCATGCTCTTTAGTGCAGGGATGGGTATAGGTTTACTCTTCTGGAGCATCGCTGAGCCTATCAACCACTTTCAGACACCCCCACTTGGGGAAGCAGGCACACCTGCAGCTGCCCGCCAGGCTATGAATTTCACTTTTCTGCATTGGGGCCTGCACGCCTGGGCCATTTATGCATTGATGGCATTGGCGCTTGCTTACTTTTCCTATAACCGGCAGCTGCCACTAACAGTGCGCTCTGCCTTCTACCCTTTTCTGGGTGAGCGCATACATGGTATAATAGGACATGTAATTGATATCCTGGCTGTAATTGCAACACTCTTTGGGCTGGCAACCTCTCTAGGCTTTGGAGTAAAGCAAATAGCAGCGGGTCTTAATCATGTATTCCCTGCCATTACCAATAATCTCACTACCCAGATTATACTTATTGTCATCATCACTGGCGTAGCTACTATCTCTGTAGCAACCGGAGTAGACAAAGGTGTCCGCATCCTGAGCGAATGGAATATCCGCATCGCACTGCTTATACTTGTAGCTGTGCTCGTACTGGGGCCAACTGTATTTATACTAGGTTCATATGTCCAGAATACCGGTTCTTATATCGGTAACTTTATGCAGTTATCTTTCTGGAATGAAGCCTACTCCAATAACAACTGGCAGGGTACCTGGACAGTCTTTTACTGGGCCTGGTGGATATCATGGGCACCGTTTGTAGGTATATTTATTGCCAGAGTTTCTAAAGGGCGTACCATCAAGGAGTTTGTACTTGGCGTGCTCATTGCCCCTTCGCTCCTCTGCTTTTTATGGATGACGGCTTTCGGAAGTACAGCCTTGAGCCAAACCCTGGCTGGCAACACGGCTATTGCCGATGCTGTTGCTGCAGATGTATCTACGGCTTTGTTTGTATTCTTTGAGCAACTGCCTTTTTCCACTATACTATCGGTAATTGGGGTGCTGCTGGTATCAGGCTTTTTTGTTACTTCTTCAGACTCCGGATCGTTGGTAGTGGTAAGTCTAACCTCTGGAGGTAACCCAAATCCTTCGGTAAGCATCCGTGTGTTCTGGGCATTGGCAGGTGGCGCTGTAGCCGCAGTACTGTTACTTGGCGGGGGCTTACAGGCATTACAAACAGCTGTTATTATTACGGGCCTTCCCTTTGCCATTATACTTTTGCTGATGTGTTACAGCCTGTACCGCGGCCT
>FPIC01033613.1_pt1 | contig 29388 bp, 21 predicted proteins | sample 1504481 | NCBI WGS metagenome assembly FPIC01 (sample SAMEA4475357, study PRJEB15587) | soil metagenome | biome: Soil; feature: Field | place: India | collected 2015-03-11 | depth 0 m
TTTACCTGGAACCCACGCAACGTGGTATTGGCAGGGCAGGGTACAGTACAGTATATCGTAGGAGGGCAGTACAAGTATATACCTTTTCACAAAGTTTTTGCACATACTGAGCCAGTGTATGTACCTGGCTATGGTGAGTTTAATGCATATCCTAACCGAGATTCGCTTGGCTACCGTAAGATATATGGACTGGAAGGCATACCCACCATGCTAAGGGGTACGTTACGCAGGCCCGGATACTGCGATGGATGGCACTTGTTGGTACAGCTTGGCCTTACAGAAGACTCTTATACACTTGAAGGCTCAGCACAAATGACGTATAGTGAGTTTTTGAATGCCTACCTGCCTCAACAGCCTGGAGTACCCCTGCTTGATAAGCTGGCTAACTACACACACCAGGATAAAAACAGCCAGGCTCTAGCGCTGGTAAAATGGCTGGGGCTGCTGGACGATACCATAATTGGATTGCCTAACGCAACACCTGCACAAATTCTTCAGCACTTGCTTGAGCAAAAATGGAAGCTGCAACCCAATGATGTGGACATGATCGTAATGCAGCACCTGATAGAATACAGCCTGGGTGAGGAAGATTTTCGCTGCACCTCTTCGTTGGTAGTAGAAGGTGAAGATTCTGTATATACGGCCATGGCACTTACGGTAGGCTTACCATTGGGTATTATTGCAAAGCTACTTATGCTTAACCGTATTGAGGCCAGGGGAGTTGTGGTACCGGTTACACCAGAGTTTTATGAGCCAGTGCTGGCAGAGTTGGCAGCACTAGGCATTTGCTTTAAAGAATCTGTTGAAGAAATAAGTTCTGTTCAAGAATAGCCTTATTTTTGCAAGGTTGGTTTACTTTGCTGGCCTGTAATTATCCTTGTATGAACATCCTTAGTGAATTATATAAACCTTGTTTAACCCTGCTTACCGATCTATACCAGCTTACCATGGCGTATGGATACTGGAAAAGCGGTATGGCAGAGCGCGAAGCTGTTTTTAATCTTTTTTTCAGAAAACACCCCTTTAATGGTGGTTATGTAGTTTCTGCCGGGCTTGAGTATGTAGTACGTTTTCTGGAAGACTTCCGGTTTTGCGAAGATGATCTAACCTATCTGGGTAGCCTCACTACTGCAGATGGCTCGGCTCTTTTTGAGGAGGGGTTTCTAGAGTATTTACGTGAATTACATTTTACCTGTGATGTTGATGCCATACCAGAAGGTACCCTGGTTTTTCCACATGAACCAATTGTTCGGGTAAAAGGCCCTATTTTGCAATGCCAGCTACTTGAAACCTTTTTGCTCAATAGTATTAACTTTCAATCGCTTATTGCAACCAAGGCAGCGCGCATAAGCATAGCAACCCAGGGAGAGCCGGTACTGGAATTTGGTTTGCGCAGAGCACAAGGTATAGATGGAGGTCTGGCTGCCAGCCGTGCAGCCTACCTGGGTGGTTGCAGTGCTACCTCAAATGTGCTTGCCGGGCGGTTTTTTGGCATTCCTGTAAGAGGTACCCATGCACATAGCTGGGTCATGTCTTTTGATGGAGAGCCAGAGGCTTTTGAAGCATACGCCAAAGCAATGCCCGATAATTGCGTTTTTCTGGTAGATACCTATGATACACTGGAAGGTGTAAAGTATGCAGTAGAAGCTGGCCGCTGGCTTAAAGAAAGAGGTTATAAAATGGCAGGCATCAGGCTGGACTCCGGTGACCTGGCCTACCTGAGTATTGAAGCCCGCAAAATTCTGGATGAAGGTGGTTTTAAAGATGCCTTTATTGTAGCTAGTAATGACCTGGACGAAACTATTATCCGAAGCCTAAAAGACCAGGGTGCCCAGATCAGTGTGTGGGGTGTAGGGACTAAACTGGTTACTGCTTACGACCAGCCTGCTTTAGGGGGGGTATATAAAATGGCAGCTATACGCAAACCCAATGGTGAGTGGGATTACAAGCTCAAGCTTTCCGAGCAAACTATTAAAATAAATAATCCAGGTATTTTGCAAGTGCGCCGGTTTTATAATGAACAAGGTTTTATAGCTGATATGATTTTTGATACAGAGCGGGAGCCTTCTGCGCAAAGTACCAGTATTATAGATCCTGTAGACATTACCAAGCGTAAACACATTGCTGCTGATACCAGTTATACTGATCTGCTTGTACCCATTTTCAGGAAGGGAGAAAAGATATATGATTTGCCTGGCCTGGAACAGATAAAGGCCAGGGTACAGGAACAGTTAGCTAGCGTACATACCAGTGTTAAGCGCTTTGTAAACCCTCATACATTTCCGGCAGGACTTGAAGAGGGGTTGTATCATCATAAGCTGAACCTGATCCTGAAGTTAAAACAGAATAAGATTAAGCCATAGTGTGCTTTTAAGCATTACTCCGGCTTGTCACAAAATAATCAACAGCGTTTGTTTACTACGTTTTATACAAGTATACACGCTCTGTGTAGTACCGCAAATAGTAATTTATGAAAAACAGAGGCATATTAACGGGTACTTTACAGCCCATTTTATTTAGCACACAAACATACCTGTATATGCAAAAGCAGCTGCTGGAGGAGGGTGAGTTTGAAGAAGGTAAAGTAGAGGTCAATGTTTTTCCTGATGGGGAGCGTTACCAGCGTGTGCTTGCTGAAGTGGATAACAGGGACGTTATCCTGGTAGGAGGTACTATATCTGACAGCAGTACACTAGAATTATATGATCTGGCCACAGCACTTGTACAGCAAGGGGCCCGGTCGCTTACCCTTATTATTCCTTTTTTTGGGTACTCTACCATGGAGAGGGCTGTTAAGCAAGGCGAAGTAATTACAGCTAAAACAAGGGCTCGTTTGTTATCTTCTATACCCAAGGCATGTTTTGGAAACCAGGTAGTTTTGCTCGATCTGCATTCAGAAGGGCTGCCTCATTACTTTGAAGGTGGTATTCGCTCTGTGCACTTGTATGCTAAAAAGCTGGTAACAGATGCAGCGCGTAGGGTAGGAGGAGAAAATTTTGTTCTGGCCTCTACAGATTCTGGCCGAGCCAAATGGGTAGAGTCTCTTGCCAATGACATGGGTGTAGATGCAGCTTTTGTATTTAAACGAAGACTCAGTGGCGATACTACCGAGGTTACTTCTATTAATGCAGATGTATCAGGCCGAAATGTTGTGATTTACGATGACATGATCCGCACAGGAGGCTCCCTGATAAAAGCTGCCGCGGCATATAAGGATGCTGGTGCAAACGAAATTTCTGTGGTAACCACTCACGGCCTTTTTATAGGTAATGCCTTTCAGAAAATTAAGGACAGTGGCCTTTTTCGTTGGGTATGCAGTACTGATAGTCACCCGCAGGCCACACAAATACAGGATAACTGTTACATACTGTTACCTGTACATAATGTTTTTCTTGAGCATTTGTCAGAAGATTATGTTTATGGGACTGTATAAAATGGAATGTTAGCTGTAGCAGCGCCCGATTTATTATCGTAAGCCCATACAAAAAGCCGGTAAGGACCTTCTTCTGAAGGAGCCTTGAATTCTATTTTATTACTGCTTCCTTCCTGTACCAGGTGAAAGATAGCCTCTGGTTGTTCTTCACGGTCTCCACCTTCCCCAAGCTGAAGGCCCGTATTTTCCTTTACTATTTTCCAGTAGTAGAACAAGGAGTCGTTTTCATAATCAGAGGCAATTACCTTTGCAGTATAAACAGCACCTGTATCCAGCATTACATTCTGGTAAGCGCTTTGGTTTTCTATAAGCAAGGCTTCTATAGACGGTGTTCTGTTCTGGGGCCATTTGCCTGTCCATAAGTACTGCATTACATCTACAATTTCGGTTTTAGTGCCTTCTGTCGTAAATAAACTGAACCAGGTTTCGGTACGCTCTTGCTTTTGCCCCCAGTAAAATACATAAGAGCCCAGGCAACGTTCATCATCGGTTTGGATAGATCGCTCATACCGGGTTTTATATGACCATGCTTTCTGCGTACTGGTTTGCTCTATGGCTACATCCCAGGCAGTGCGTGGTGCTTCCCAAAAACCTGTTGGGCCCCACTCAGTTACAACATAGCCTCCTTTCCAGCCACCATCCCTTATTTTATCAGGTATGTTTGGCAAGTCGCCAAAGGTATTGATCGATATTATATCGATATGTGGTGCCAGGAAGCGTATAGACCAGATGTTTCGCTTACCTAACTGCGAAAGCATAGTTGTAGTAGGGTGGTTTGGGTCTACCTCATGGATCATGGCTGCAATATCATTCATAGCACGCCATACCCTAAAGGGGCGAAAGGTAAGCATGTCCATTTCATTGCCTACACCCCACATCAGCAGAGCAGGGTGGTCTTTGTATTTCAAAACCTCCTCACGGACACGCTCCAATTGTTCAGCCACTGCTGCTTTATCTTTATAATCAAATCCGTGCCGCTCATGGGCAATGGGTAACCCTAACGTTACCGTTATGCCTAAAGCATGTGCAGAGTCCAGTATTTGCTGTGCTCCATCGGTGCCCCATACACGGATAGAGTTGCCTCCGTATTCTTTAAGCTTATCAAAATGCACATAACCTCCACCACCTTTAATAAAGTAAGGCTCGCCATCACGGTAAAGCTTTACCTTACCATTCACATGGCGTACCTCCACAAGTCGTGCGGTTACTTTTTGCACACTTTGGGAGCTTTTGTTGGGGGCTGGTTCCTGCTTGCAGGCATTTAACAATACCAGCAAAATACTACTAAAAATAAAAGCGGCGCAACGCATAAATAGCTGGTTATAAATAGGTGAAAAAATAGTATTAGTTAATTTACATGCACACAGAGTTAATCCAGATCCTTTTAAGGAATGGACTGAGACTGTTAGCTTTATGGAAAGCTACAACAGGCAAGTTAGTATTTATAAAATGAATTGACTTACTAAAAAAGTAGAGCGCTTATGCATTCTATCGTACTCTGTATTAAAACTTACGATAACAATATACGTTCAGTTAATTATAAATTGATTTTTTTTATTTTAAAAATAATTAAAGGTAGCACTACTGTTAAAATAATACTCGGGAGGCAGCATTAAACCGTATACCCAATATTGGCTTCGAAAAGTTAAATATAATATCTTGATAAGATAAATTTAAAGTTAATTTTTAAACTTTATACACATCATTTCGTTACACGAGATTGTTAACTCGTTTTTTTAATTTTATCCCTCTTTTAATCGTAAAATAGTTACAATGAGGGCTTCCGCTTACAAATACCATTCACTTTTTTGGTAATGCCAGTCATAGGATTGACTTTTTATGAAATATACTTTTGAAGAACAAGCACAACTGCAACCTCAGGCACCATCTTCCAAAACCTCTCCAAAAAATACAGAAGAGGGGCTAAATGAGATAACTGCTGTAAAACCACCAAAGCGTAGAGAGTTATATACAATACGAGGGTTGGTAATAGCGGGTATACTGGCTATGTGTGCTTTTGTGTGGTGGTTCATAAATTATGTTAACGTAGGGTATGCTCCGCTTTATTGGATGCTTACGATAGTGATGGCTTTTAAGCTATTGCGTATGTTGCACGAGTGGATACACTATGCAGGTATAAGTGTGCCTAAGCAACCAGAACTTAAAACCAGGTTCAAGGTAGATATGCTTACGACCTTTTGCCCTGGTGAGCCTTATGAAATGATACTTACCACCCTTAAGGCGATGAAGGCTGTAAGGTATCCACATACTACGTACCTGTGCGATGAGGCAAACGACCCCTTCCTTAAAAAAGAATGCGAAAAAATGGGGGTTGTACATGTAACCCGTGAGGTAAAGGTTAATGCCAAAGCAGGTAACATTAATAATGCTCTAAAGCAAGCCACAGGCGATATCTGTATAGTACTGGACCCCGACCATGTACCCAGGCCAGAATTTATTGATAGGGTGCTGCCCCATTTTGAAGATGATAAAATTGGTTTTGTACAGGTAGTACAGGCATATCATAACCATAAAGATAGCTTTGTTGCCATGGGTGCAGCAGAGCAGACCTATTCTTTTTATGGACCTATGATGATGTCCATGAACAGCTATGGAACGGTGCAGGCGATTGGTGCAAACTGTACCTTCCGCCGCAAAGCACTAGATTCGATTGGTGGCCATGCGGCTGGCCTTTCAGAAGATATGCATACTGCCATGCAACTGCATGCTAAAGGCTGGAAATCTGTATATGTGCCCGAAATTTTGGCAAAAGGGCTTGTGCCCAGTACTTTATCCGGCTACTACTCACAACAGCTAAAATGGTCTAGAGGTACCTTTGAGCTTTGGGTTACCTCTTATATAAAGCTATTCAGGCAGTTTACCTGGCAGCAAAAGCTACATTATTTTACAATACCACTTTACTTTTTGTTTGGTGTACTGGGGCTGTTTGATATTATAGTACCTGTGGTTTCGCTTATAACAGGCCGTACGCCCTGGGAGCTTGATATTGCTGCATTTACCGTAATGTTTATGCCCATGTTTGCACTTTCGCTGCTTATACGGCAGTACGCCCAGCGATGGCTCCTGGAAGAACATGAACGCGGCTTTCATATTATTGGAGGGTTGTTACGAATGGGCACCTGGTGGATTTTTACCTTAGGCTTTGTATATACGATATTCCGTAAGAAGGTGCCCTACATACCTACTCCTAAGGACGATAAGCCCCGAAACAATGTATTATTAAGTGTACCTAACATGGTTGCCTGTCTTATTTCACTGGCTGCTGTTATTTATGGCTTGTCGTTAGACTGGAGCCCTTATAGCTTTATGATGGCAGGCTTTGCAATGGTAAACTTTTGTATACTGGGTTTTGTGGTTGTTATGGGACAGGAGAAGCTACTCCTTTACATTTATGACTGGATAACAAGCGATGCGCCTTTTAAATCATATGTAATGCCATCCAGGGTAATCTGGTGGAAAATTCGGCATGGCTTCTACGCAACTATGCGTAATGGGGCGCTTATGTTTGCCATGGCTTTTTTTGTATTCCTGTTTGGATTTATGTTTTTAGACAACCGCAACCATGCTTACCTTAGCGAAATGGCACCTCCAGATATGAAAAGTACCGGAGGGTTTTACACGGGTATTTATATACCAGATGTAGATAAAACATTATCTACTACGCCTATTGTGCCGGTAAGCCAGGCTATGAACAAACAATTTGATATTGTTTCTTTTTACCAGGCCTGGGGCCCGGAAAGCCTTGAAAAATTTCCTATGGAAATGATGAAGGAGGTTGCATCCAATGGTGGAGTACCCATGATAACCTGGGAGCCTTGGGCAACTACCTTTCCGGAACATTTAAGTGATCCGGAACTGGGTGTAGACCGCAAAATCTGTATGGCCATTTATAATGGTGTTTTTGATGAATATATCCGGGCATATGCTCACAAGATAAGGACATTTGGTGAGCCAGTGTTTTTACGATTTGCCCATGAGCCCGATAACCCTCAATACCCATGGTCTGAAAAAGGAGGCAATTCCCCTGGAGAATATATTGCTGCTTGGCAACATACTGTAACACTATTTCAGGAAGAGGGTGTATATAATGTATCGTGGGTATGGAACCCGTGGCGGCACGAGAATGTATACTCTTATTTTCCGGGTGGCAAATATGTAGACTGGATAGGCATTACGGCTTTAAACTATGGAGAGGCTGCTCTGGATAAGAAATGGCGTTCATTTGAAGAGGTTTATTTACCATACCGCGAGCAGCTCTTGGCATTAAAACGACCGGTTATGCTTGCAGAGTTTGGGTCTACCTCTTATGGAGGCGATCAGCATGTGTGGATAAAAGATGCACTGGAGAAGATAGCAACCGACTACAAAGAAATAAGGGCTGCAGTTTTCTTTTACAGCGATCGCGATAAAAACTGGGCTACTGATTGGCGTCCAACTGCAAATGCTCAGTTTATTGACTGGACATTTAAAAGTGAACAAACACTAAAGTCTTCCAGAAGAGCACTTGCTAAGGTACCATATAGTATAAGGCCTTTAGAACCTTTGGGTAGCGATAGGCCAGGTTTCTTACTACCTAAAGATACGTTGTATACCTCTAAACACATAACAGGCCAACCCAAAGACTGGAGGCTACTGGTAAAGGGGGAACCATTCTATATACAAGGAGTTGCTTATAACCCTGCGCACGATTGGCGCGATGGAAACATGCCTTTAACGCGGCACCAGGTGCGTAAGGATTTTGAAGCGATTAAGGATATGGGAGCTAATGTAATACGCAGGTACTCACCTGGAGTGTATGATTTAAATATACTCCGCACTGCGCATGAGCATGACCTTAATGTGCTTTATGGCTTTTGGTTTGACCCGCAAATTGATTACTATCGTGATACGATCCGGCTACATGAGTACATACGGGAGGTAGAAACCACTGTGCAGCGCTTTAAAGATGACAAATCCATTATAGCCTGGTCGGTAGGTAATGAAACCTGGGGACTGCTTAAACACACGTACAGCAAGCCCTACCTGACCAAGGTAAGGCAACAATATGTAAAGTTCCTGGAACACCTTGCACAGCGTATCCATGAAATAGACCCAAGCAGGCCTGTTTTTACAGGCATTGAGCATGAAAAGTACCAGCTGCCTTCTGAGCTTGCCTCATACAGGGATGGTGCTCCCTCACTTGACCTGCTAGGAATTAACTCTTATTATACTGAGCAGATAAGTCAGTTGCATGAAGTAGTTTATAAAGTAGATTCTTTAAGACCCTATTTTGTATCTGAGTTTGGTCCTAAAGGCTATTGGGATGAGGAAATGTCGGATTTTGAAAGTGATACCATATTGCTGGAGCAGTCTAACTATGAAAAAGCCATGATGTATCTTTCTGAGTGGCGTAAAAACGTAGTATATCATGCTGGCCGTAATGTTGGAGGCATTGCCTTTAGCTGGAGAGACCGCCTGGAAGGTACTTCTACTTGGTTTGGACTAAGTGATTTTAAAGGTCGCTTAAAGCCTTCTTATTACGCCTTACGCAGAGAGTGGACAGGGCAGGAGCCAGACATTCATTTGCACGATGTACATATTACTCATTACGATAAGTCCCTTGAGCCAGGCAAAACCTATGATTTTCATGCTATTTCAGAGAATAACCTAAGCCATGATCTGGTATATGAGTGGTACTTATGCAGGGAAGAGTTTTTAGACTATGTAAAAATTGATAAGATCTCCTCTGGGGGGCGTAAAGCTACTATCACTATCCCACAGGATCCATCATCTTATAGGCTTTACTTATTTATTGCAGATAAAAAAGATAAAAGTGTAGTTACTGCTTCAGAGCCTTTGCGGGTACAATGGCCGGACGAACCAGTGTCCAGGTCTTTGATCAGGAGGCAGTATAAGTTTCACTCAAAGCCACCAGAAACATCTTCTGGGCTGATTATGTTTAAAAACTTTTAATGCAAAGAAGGCCTGATGTGTTCATCAGGCCTTCTTTGCATTAAAATTAAGGTTGTGACCAAACTTCTTTATGAAAGTCGGGCTCATGATGTACAAAAGATAAATTAAAATATAAATGTACATCCTGCCTGTTAAGTATAGCAGTTGGTAGCTTTTCTTCGCCCGTTACATGGTCTATAACCAAAAAATCAGTAGAGTTTAGCGCATGCAATAGTGATGCTACTTTAGAGGCTGGAAGCTCTACTACCATGTTAATAGCCAGGTCAGAGAACATTTTAAAATCTTCCAGAAAACCATAGGTATTCAAAATAGTTTCGCAGCTTCTAATAGCCAGGTGCCGGTCAAAATGGGTGTGCCCTTCGGCATGTAGTTTTACCTTTTCCATAAATGGAGTTTGTATGTTTGGTGAGTGCTAAAAAAATGCAAGGCACCTGGAAGTCCAGGAAGGAGGAACTCAAAAAAATGCCCTTCAAAAGGCTGGGGGAGGAGGCTTACGAAAGATACAAAAAAAATTGAATACTATGCTAGGGTACAGGATTTGTAATGCTCAAAATGAAAAAGGCCGCCCTTTAAAACAGGGCGGCCTTTGCATAATTATATAACAAAGGTATTATGCTGGTTTTTTAGTTTTTGCTTTGCCAGCAAGGTCCAGCATAAATGCGTAATCAAGGGCAACTTCTTTCAGGTAGTTAAAACGGCCAGAGGCACCACCATGACCGGCTTCCATATTGGTTTTAAGAAGCAGACGGTTATTATCTGTTTTTAGTGTGCGTAATTTTGCTACCCATTTAGCTGGCTCCCAGTATTGTACCTGCGAGTCATGCAGGCCGGTAGTTACCAGCATGTGGGGGTAGTCTTTCGCCTCAACATTGTCATAGGGAGAATAAGAGAGCATGTACTCATAAGAGGCTTTGTTGTTAGGGTTGCCCCACTCATCATACTCACTGGTAGTAAGAGGTATGCTCTCATCAAGCATGGTTGTAACCACATCCACAAAAGGAACACCGGCCATAACGCCCTTATACAAATCCGGACGCATGTTTACTACAGCACCCATAAGTAAGCCCCCTGCACTGCCTCCTTTTGCAAAAAGACCATCCGGGGCTACATATTTCTCTTTTATCAAAAACTCAGAACAAGCTATAAAGTCAGTAAAAGTATTTTTCTTTTTAAACATTTTGCCATCCTCATACCACTGCCGGCCCATTTCTTCGCCTCCACGTATATGAGCAATAGCAAATACAAATCCACGGTCCAGCAGGCTCAGGCGGTAGCTGCTAAAAGTAGGCTCAGTAGAGTAACCGTATGATCCGTATCCATAAACAAGGCCCGGCTGTGAGCCGTTTTTCTTGAAATCTTTATGATACACGATGGACATGGGGATGGCAGTACCATCGGCAGCTTTAACAAAAACACGTTCAGTACGGTAATTTTTAGCATCGAAGTTTCCCACTACTTCCTGTTGTTTTAGAAGCTGTGCAGTGCGACTAGCCATGTTATAATCGAATGTGGAGTTTGGAGTTGTAAGTGAGGTGTACTCATAGCGAAGTATGGGAGTATCGGCCTCATGGTTAACGCCAATAGAAGCAGTATAAGCAGCTTCATTAAAGTTGAGCAGGTGCTCTGCGCGGTCATGCCATTGGATTACCCTTACCTGGGTAAGTCCTTTCTCGCGCTCCTGTAACACCAGGTAGTCATTAAATAGCTCTATGTCTTCCAGTAAAACATTGGCTCTGTGAGGCACTACTTCTTTCCATTGTGCTTTTGTACCCAGGTGGTTTTCGCCTGTTTCCATTAGCCTGAAGTTTTTTGCCTGCCAGTTGGTAAGAATGTAAAACCGGCCATTTATGTGGTCTGCTTGGTACAGGTGCTCGCGTTCGCGGGGCAGCATTACCTTAAAATTACCCTGAGGCTGGTTGGCGTCTAGCACCCTGACTTCTGAGGTAAGGGTGCTGCCAGAGTGGATAAGAATATACTGGCCTGATTTAGTCTTATCAATGCCTACTGAGTAGGTTTCGTCTTTTTCTTCAAATAAAAGCTGGTCGGCAGAAGGGTCTGTGCCTAGTATATGGCGATATACCTGGTTGTCGCGGAGGGTTTGCACGTCTTTTTTTACATAGATAACTGTTTTGTTATCGTTAGCCCATACAGCAGAGCCAGAAGTATTATGGATGCGCTCCGGGTATAACTCGCCAGTTTCAAGGTTTTTAAATTGCAAGGTGTATAACCTTCTGCTAACTGTATCTACAGCAAAGGCAAGTACCTGTTCGTTAGGGCTTGTATTATGTCCGCCAGTAAGGTGGAAATACTCGTGCCCTTTGGCCAGTATGTTGGCATCCAGTAAAACACTTTCCTGGGCCTCAGGTGTTTTTTTCCGGATATAAATAGGATACTCGCTACCCTCATCAAAACGCACGTTGTAAAAGTGGTTATACCGTTTATAGGGCACAGACTCATCTTTTTCTTTAATGCGGCCTTTTAGCTCCTGGTACAGCTCTTCCTGTAATTGGCTGGTATGTGCCATTACTTGTTCGGTATATTCATTTTCTGCTTTGAGATAAGCAATTACATCTTCATTTTCACGATCATTCAACCAATAATAATTATCAGTTCTTTCATGACCATGCATGCTAAGCTTTTTAGGTAGTAACTTAGCTTTTGGAGGTTCAGGATTACCGGATGCCTGCTCTGAAGCAGTGTAAGAAGTACAGCTTGCTACCAAGGCTACCAGCAGCATGCCACATATAATGTTAAAAATAGGATTCATTAATATAATAGTTAGTAACATAAAAATAGTTAGAAATATTATACCTTTACTAAAAAGGCTCGTATTAACATTATCAAATTTACCCAATTTTCAGTACTGTAAAAATCCAGCTGTAGAAATGAATTATTCCAGAGTGACCTTAATAACTATTATTGCAGCCTTTTTATGCATTAGTGCTGTTAATGATAAGCCCACTGCCGAAGCTATCACGATCACACACAAGATGATAGAAAACAGCAACCAGATCCAGACGCTTCGCTATATACTTACCAAGAAAGAAAGGATTAACGGTTCAATATCAGAATCAAAGTCTTTAGGTAAGGTAAATACTTATCCGTATAAAATATATATGAAAAAGCTAGCCCCTGAAGCGGGCCTGGAGCTTTTGTATGTAACCGGTGCAAACGGCAATAAAGCACTTATTAACCCTAACAGCTTTCCGTGGGTAAATGTAAGCCTGGATCCTACCAGTAGCCGTATGCGTAAGGGGCAGCACCATACTATTTTTGATGCCAGCTTTAGCTATTTTAGTGATATTGCCGCCGGGGTATTAAAGCGAAACGAAACTGAGAAAACCGGTAACCTGAAAATACAAGGTATGGTTACCTGGAAAGGCATGCAATGCTACCACCTTATACAGGAAAGCCCTGATTTTGCTTTTATTCCCTATAAAGGTAAAAAGGGAGAGACTATTGTTAGCCTTGCCAAAGAAAAGCGCATTAGCGACCATATGATTCTTGAAAAGAACGCTTCTGTATTGAGCGGCTATGATGAGGACCTTGCTGGTAAAACTATACAAATACCGAATACTTATTGCCGTAAAATGGACCTGTATGTAAGTAAGGAGCATTGGCTACCGGTATTTATAAGAATTTTTGATGATCAGGGTCTATATGAGGAATATTCTTATGAAGACATTCAGGTAAATACTCACATCAGTCCGGAAGAGTTTACCCCTAAATACAAAGATTATAAGTTTTAAGGCATTGCATGGCATACACATATGATTACCCCAGACCTTCAGTAACGGTAGATACAGTTATTTTTTGGCAACAAGACAGACAAACCAAGGTTTTACTCATTAAACGCAAGAGTGACCCTTATAAGGACAAATGGGCTTTTCCGGGAGGATTTATTGAAATGGATGAAACCCTTGAAGCCTCGGCTTTACGTGAACTGGAAGAAGAAACCGGCCTTACAGGCATTAAGCTAGAACAACTAGGCGCTTATGGAGACCCAGACCGGGATCCACGGGGAAGAGTAATTTCAATAGCGTTTATGGGAGTAATACAGCAAGGAGAGCCAAAGGCAAAAGCAGCCTCCGATGCTTCTGAGGCAGAGTGGGCAGATGTTGAGGCATTGCCAGCACTTGCCTTTGACCATGAAAAAATTATGCTGGCTGCTCTCGAACGTTTACGGGCAGGTACAGCCCGCGCAGAAAGCAGCCAACATTAGCTTAGTCGGGTAGCTGGGCCAGTCCAATGGCCACTCCATTGGTCCAGCCAAATCCGTCCTGCAGAGGATACTCTCCGCCACCTGCTTCCAGGCTTAGGTCCACTACATTATATTTTTCCATCATTTTATTGGTTGTAGAAAGTACTTTTTCATTAAGTAATAGCCAACGATCGGTAGCTACTTTGGCTAATTGGTGTTGGCTATAACGATGCAGCCCTTGTACGGCTACCCACTGCAATGGAGCCCAGCCGTTTGGAAAATCCCACTGTTCGCCTGTAGGGCGGAGCGTTGTAACAAAGCCGCCACCCTTTAGTAACTGATTTTCCAGAACCTGTGCAGTTTTCGCAGCCTGCTCCTGGCTTGCTACTCCATAATAAAGTGGAAAGGCACCTGCCATGGTCAGTGCGTCGGTCTGGGCCCTTGCTATATAATTATAATCATAATAAAAGCCTTTAGCTTCATTCCAGCAAAAGGTTAAAATTGCCTGCTTGCGTACTTCTGCTTTTTGTGCATACTGCTGGGCCCGGCTTGTATTTCCCTGCAGGGTATGAAGCTCGGCAAGGGTACTTTCCAAATGGTATATTAAACAATTAAGGTCAACAGGAATAATCTGCGTGGTAATGAGAGAAGACAGATTCTCGCCATCGGCCATCCAGCGACTACTAAAATCCCACCCTGAGGCTGCTGCTGCACGTAGTTCTCTGTATAAAACCGGGCGCTGCGGTTCTGGTAAATGATGAGCCAGTTCTACATCTTCCAGGTATGACTCTGGCCTGGGAGTATTTTTATCATCCCAATACCGGTTTAAAATAACGCCAGGAGCAACCATTACTACTCTTTGGCTGGCTGGCTGCTCATTGGTAAGAGTTTCGGCCCCGGCCATCCAATAGGCATATTCTTTTTCCAGTTGCGGAAGGTAAGCTAATGCAGCCTGCTGGCCGGGCTTTTGAGCATACAGCATAACCATTGATGAAAAAAACGGAGGCTGAGAGCGGCTCAGATAATAAGTCCGGTTTCCATTGGGGATAAAACCAACCTCATCAATCAGGTAGGCAAAGTTATCGAGCATGTTTTTAACCATTTCATCCCAATCGCTACCTGCCAGGCCTACCATGGTAAAATAGCTATCCCAGTAATAAATTTCCCTAAAACGGCCCCCGGGTACTATGTAAGGGTTTGGTAGCGGAATAAGGGTACTTTTTTGCGTAAGCTTATCGGGCATACGGGTCAGGTAATTCCAATGGTTTTGCAAATAGGGTATCATGCCGGCTTCAGAAGGCTGCATGTGAGGTAATTCAGGCTCAGTTGGCAGGCTAAAATGCTTCTCTACAAATGCCTTTAAGTTAAAGCCAACCTGGTTTTTGCTGGCCCTGTATTCCTGCAGGATCTGCTCTGGTTCCGAATTAGGGGTGCAGTCTACAAAAGTTTTTGAATCCTCAAAAATCCGGTTTAACTGAACGTCTACAAAAAGTTCGCCCAGGTCTTCATCCGGAATGTAGCGCGTACGAGGCAGCGTTGATTCCGAACGGGGAGTAGTACAAGCAATCATCAAAAGGCAGAGAATAAAAATCGAATATCGTTTAATCATATTTGCATCCTTTAGGCTTCCAAATTAATTATTTTTTATAATTTTCACCGTATGAAGACCTAAAGCAGCATCAAACATCTTAATGTTTACAAGGTAGATATAAAGCATCAGGCTTGTAAATGCAGAGTTGTTATACGCATGCAAATAGCAGAACTAAACACATTAACTTGTTATGAAAGCACTTATTGTAATAGATGTTCAAAATGATTTTCTGCCAGGGGGAGCATTGGCTGTTAGAGAAGGAGATGCCGTAATTCCTATCATTAATGGTGTTATGCCCAAGTTTGATCTTGTAGTAGCCACACAGGACTGGCACCCTGCAGACCATGGGAGTTTTGCTTCACAACACGAGGGTCGCGAGCCAGGGGAGTTTATTGAACTTAATGGTATACATCAGGTGCTATGGCCAGACCATTGTGTACAGGATACCAAAGGTGCAGCCTTTGCAGATTCCCTTAATCAAAAACACATTACTAAAGTTTTTCCAAAGGGTACTGATAAACGTATTGATAGCTATAGTGGCTTTTATGACAATGGCCATCTTAAGTCTACGGGCCTTGCTGACTACCTGCGCGAACAGAGGGTAAAAGAAGTGTACCTGGCCGGTATTGCTACCGATTATTGCGTAAAATTTACTGCATTGGATGCGCTTGAAGAAGGATTCGAGACTTTTGTATTGGTAGATGCAGTACGTGCTGTAAACCTTTCGTCTGGCGATGAAGTTGCAGCACTTACCCAGATGGAAGATAAAGGAGCCAACCTTATTACCAGTTTTGACCTGGATGTATAAAAGTTGATAATAAAAAAAACTGCTCTTTTCAGGCAGCTTTTTTATTATCAACTACTTAGAGCTATTACAGCCTTTATTATACCAGTTTTTTATATTTGATACGGGTAGGGCCTTCGTCACCAAGTCGCTTTCTGCGGTTTTCTTCGTAATCACTATAGTTGCCATCAAAGAAGTATACCTGCGAGTTGCCTTCAAAAGCCAGGATGTGCGTAGCCACCCTGTCAAGGAACCAACGGTCGTGAGATATGATAACTGCGCAACCTGCAAAGTTCTCAAGTGCTTCTTCAAGTGCACGTAGTGTGTTTACGTCCAGGTCATTGGTAGGCTCGTCAAGCAGTAGCATGTTAGCACCTTGCTTTATAGCCATAGCCAGGTGTACACGGTTGCGCTCACCACCTGATAGGGCGCTTACTTTTTTCTCCTGGTCGGCACCGGCAAAGTTAAACTTACTAACATAGGCACGTGAGTTTACCATTTTGCCGCCCAGCATCATTTGCTCGGTTCCGCCGGTAATAACCTCAAATACGGTTTTATCTTTGTTAGCTTCCAGTTCGTGGTGCTCCTGATCTACGTAGGCAATCTGTACTGTTTCACCTACTTCAAACTCACCGGCATCTGGTTTTTCGCGGCCTGTAACCAGGTTGAAAAGGGTCGTTTTACCTGCTCCGTTAGGTCCAATAATGCCTACAATACCTGCCTGGGGTAGGGTAAAGCTCAGGTTTTCGTAAAGGAGCTTATCGCCAAAAGCTTTAGAAATATTTTTAGCTTCAATTACCTTATTGCCCAGGCGTGGCCCTGGAGGAATGAACAGTTCCAGTTTATCTTCTTTCTGGCGTCCTTCTTCGCTCAGCATTTTCTCGTAATTACCTAAACGAGCTTTAGATTTGGCATGGCGGGCTTTAGGAGCCATACGTACCCACTCTAATTCGCGCTGTAAAGTCTTTTGGCGTTTCGATTCTGTTTTTTCTTCCTGGGCTAAACGGTTCTGCTTTTGCTCCAGCCACGATGAGTAGTTGCCTTTCCACGGAATACCTTCGCCACGGTCCAGTTCCAGGATCCAGCCGGCTACGTTATCAAGGAAGTAACGGTCGTGGGTTACGGCAATTACAGTACCTTTGTATTGTTTTAAATGTTGCTCCAGCCAGTGTACAGATTCTGCATCCAGGTGGTTGGTAGGCTCATCAAGTAAAAGAACATCGGGCTCTTGCAAAAGCAGGCGGCATAGTGCTACACGGCGTTTTTCTCCACCCGAAAGGTTGCCTACAAGCGCATCAGAAGGAGGTGTACGCAGGGTATCCATTGCTTTTTCCAGGCGGGTATCCAGTTCCCAGGCATTGGCTGCATCCAGTTTATCCTGTACCACTCCTTGTCTTTCAATGAGAGCTGTCATCTGGTCGTCAGTCATTTCTTCGGCAAACTTGGCATTGATCTCGTCAAATTCGCGTAGCAGGTCTACTACTTCCTGTACACCTTCTTCTACAATTTCGCGCACGGTTTTAGAAGGGTCCAACTGAGGTTCCTGCTCCAGCATACCAACCGAGTAGCCTGCCGAAAAGGCTACTTCGCCCTGGTAATCTTTATCTTTACCAGCAATAATGCGTAGTAACGAAGACTTACCAGCACCGTTTAAGCCTAGTACGCCAATTTTAGCGCCATAGAAAAAAGATAGGTAAATATTTTTTAGTACTTGCTTTTTGGGAGGATGAATCTTACTCACCCCGGCCATTGAGAATATTATAGTTTCGTTGCTCATGCTTAAGGTAGATTTACTGCAAAGATGCTAAAAAAAATTAACACCCGTTTTTTTTGCGCTTTTTTACGTAAACTTGCAGAAATAGTATCCTTTACTTAATTTGGATAATAAAACAAACACTCCCTGGCGGAGCAAATAAGTAGCACAAAGTACCAATGGAAGATTCTACAAAGGCGGCCATTTTTGGTTTTATTCGTGACGGAAAAGTTTACCTGAAAGGATTTTTAGATTTTCCCGAAAGACAGATCGGTGAAGTAAAAGACACGGAAGAAGCGGCCCTTACTTATTTTGAACAGCGTTTCGAAATCATTAAAAATAAAGTGGAAGGCCTTATCAAGGATATTGATGAGGCTCAGAACAAAGGATCTTTCCTGATGAAGCTCCTGCACCTGCGTGAGCAGCTGACCCGCTTTGATGCTATTGGTGATTTTGCACCTTTATATGAACAGCTGGTAAAGAAAGAAGAAGAAATACAAAGCCTGATTGCTAAAAACCGGGAAAAGAACCTTGAAATTAAGCGGGCACTGGTTGAAGAGGCCAGGCAGTTTGAAGAAAGTGTAGACTGGAAAGATGGCGCAGAGAAGCTTAAGGAGCTTAAAGCCAAATGGCTAAAGACTGGTGCCGTTGAAAAAGAGCACGAAGAAGAAACCGAAGGGCAGTTTAATGCTATATTGGATAATTTCTTTAGCCGCCGTAAAGCTTTTTTTGAAGACAGAAGTAAAATGCAGGCTGAAAAAGTAGAACAATGTGAAAAGCTTATCGCTAAGGCAGAAGGCTTATTAGCGGCTGGTACTACTTATGGCTTGGATGCCCAGGTTAAAACCCTTCAGGAAGAATGGAAAGCACTGGGTACACTTCCATCGGCACAATCTAACGAATTGTGGGAGCGCTTTAAAAAGGCAAAAGACAGCCTGGTAAAGCTTAGCAAGCGCAATAGAAACACTAAAGGCAAAAAGCCAGGGGGAGCACGCCCTGAGTTCTTGCAGACCAACCTGCGTATTAAGCAACAACTTTGCGATGAGGCCACGGCTCTTTCTGAAATGCCTTTGGCCGAAGCAGTAGATAAAGCAAAAGTACTACAGGCAAAATGGAAAGAAACCGGCCCTGTGCCCGATGAAAACCGCCGCGACCTTACCAACACCTTTACCCTGGCCTGCGATCGTATTTTTGAGCTCAATTACCTGATGCGGGTGGTTACTTCTAAAAATTACACTTACAAAAGCAAGCCTGAGCGCGAGCAGGTACTTACCCAGATTAATGTATTGCGTGATCTGATCCGGAAAGATGAAGGAGAGTTAGCCATTTTTGAGAACAACTTTGGTGCACTTACCATCTCAGACCAGAACCAGCCTATGAACAAGCTGTTGCATTCCAAGCTAAACTCACAAAAGCGCAAGCTGCAGGTAAAGCAAATGCTATTAGCTGAACTTCAGGATAAATTAAAAAACCTGTAAGTAAAAAATTAAAAAGCCTGGGTTGTATTACAGCTCAGGCTTTTCTTTTTAAAATAACTACACTCTTTTTATCGCTATAAACCAGTTCCAAAGGGTAGGTTTCGCTAATCCAGGCAAACGTATCAGGATGATAAAAAGAAACATGAGTAGGGTCAAGGGGGTAGTGCCACGATGTAAAGCTTTCTGTTTGTGTGCGTAGCTGTGTCATTATAGCCAGAATACCTCCTTGTTTTAGCAGGCCTAACATTAGGCTAAGCTCACGGGCAGGATGAAAGAAATGCTCAAAGCACTCTGTGGCAAAAATGAAATCGTAGGTTTTGCTTTGGTCCAGTTCCGGAAAAAAAATAGGGTCCCAGTTATCGCACATCATGCCTTCATTTTGTAGAAGTATAGAAAGGGTAGGGCCGGGGCCACATCCATAATCAAGGCCCTTCATGCCAGGCCTTAACCATTGCAAGGTTGGTCGTATAATTTTCTGTAGAAAGTTAACATAGCCCTGGTTCTCAATACAGTTTTCGTGCTGCAGATATACATTTTTTTCTGCATCAACAGGCAGAAAAAAAGAAGGGTCTGTAAAAATAAGATGGCAGTGGTTGCATAAATAGTACCTGCGCTTATCAGGCCCTTTAACAGGAGTGTGTGCTTTATGAGTACAACACAAGGGGCAGGGCTGTATAAGCACCATTATTGAGCACGAATGGCTGTAACTGGATCCATGCGAGAAGCCAGTGCAGCCGGCACAATACCCGACAATACTCCTACAAAAGCCGATACCCCCATGCCTATCGTAATATTTCTGGCAGTAAGTACAATATCGAGTGTATCTTGTGGGACAAAAGTAAGCAGGTACACCAGGAAGATGCCCGCTAAACCACCTATAATACTTAAAAATACTGCTTCAAACAAAAACTGGAACAGGATAAAGTAATTTTTAGCCCCTAACGACTTTTGAATACCTATAAGCGGGGTACGTTCCTTAACCGATACAAACATAATGTTAGCGATTCCAAAAGCGCCTACCAGAATTGAAAAACTGCCTATAATACCACCTGCAAACGTTATTACACCAAACATGCCTGAAATCTGGTTGGCGAGTACCTCTGGACGGTTAAGAGCAAAGTTATCTTCCTGTGCGGGGCGCAAACCTCTTATATTACGCATTGTGCCACGGGTTTCACTTTCCAGTTCAATAAGGCCAGGATCGTGCTCCAGACCTTTAATACCAATGCGTGGCATAGCCCCTCTTTGCCCTCCTGCAAGGTATAGGCGGGTAAATGCCGTATAAGGAGTAATAAAGTTGTAATCGTTACTAGGGGCGCCCAGCAAGTTATCGCCCTGTTTTTCCATTACACCAATTACCACAAACTTGTGGCCTTTTACCTTTATTTCCTTACCAATCGGGTTCATGCCCGGAAAAAGGTTTTCGGCTATGTTGATACCAATAATAGCAACTGTTCTGCCGGCTTCAATTTCCTGAGGTGTAAAATATCGTCCGTTTCCTATAGGTACATCAGAAATCCTGTTAAACTCATAGGTTACGCCCTGCATACTAACGCTGTTCATGCTGTTGTTCTGATACTTAAGCGTTTGGTTGCCTTTGGATACAAATATGGCTATGCCCTGGTGGTTTTTAAGCCTGCGCTCCAGCGCTCTGAATTCGTTCATGTCTACGGTAGGACGCTGGAAATATCTCCACCATGGATAATCGTTCTCAAAAATCATAGGCCACTTTTCCACATAAATAACCCTGTCGCCTAAGAAAGACATGCTGTCCTTTATGCCTTTTTCCAGAGAATCTACCAATGTAAATACAGCTATAATGGCAAATATACCTACCGTAACTCCCAGCAGCGATAAGATTGTACGCGTTAAGTTGGCGCGGAGGGCTTGCATGGCAAACAGAAAGCTTTCGATGGTAAGTCTTAAAAAAATCACGGCAATTCAATTAGTCTGGTTTAAAGGTAACGATTTTAGTGCCAGGTTCTACCTGTGTGTGGATAAACAGCAGGAAGGCTGTATAAAGGGTCTATTTGATTGATAAAGTGCGTGAAGTGTACAGCTATTTTTTTAAAGATAAAACTATTTGCTTGTAAAACTACAATTTACCAAACTAATCTTTAACTTTGCACCCTTGATTTTTAACATGGTATTGTAAATACCGTAAAAAAAGAGTATGAAGCTATCGGAATTCAAATTTAATCTGCCCAGCGAACTGCTGGCTCTGTATCCTGTAGAAAACAGGGATGAGTCAAGAATGATGGTGGTAAACCGCAAAGCCGGAACCATTGAGCATCATGTATTTAAAGATATACTGGAGTATTTCGATGAGGGAGATGTTTTTGTTATCAACAACACAAAGGTTTTTCCGGCGCTTTTGTATGGTAACAAAGAAAAGACAGGTGCTAAAATTGAAGTTTTCCTGCTTAGAGAGCTTAACAGAGGCGCTCATCTGTGGGATGTGCTTGTAGATCCGGCCCGTAAGATACGGGTGGGTAATAAGTTGTACTTTGGCGATGGAGACCTGGTAGCTGAAGTAATAGATAATACTACCTCTCGTGGCCGTACCATACGCTTTTTATATGATGGCACTGATGAAGAGTTTTATAAAACGATAGACTCGCTAGGACATACGCCACTTCCAAAAAGTATAAAGCGTAAACCCGAAGCAGATGATCGCGAGCGTTATCAGACTATTTTTGCTGAGCATACAGGTGCAGTTGCTGCTCCTACAGCAGGCTTGCACTTTACAAAGCAACTTGTAAAGCGTTTAGCTATTAAAGGTGTAGATATTGCTCCTATTACTCTTCATGTGGGTTTAGGTACATTCCGTCAGGTAGATGTAGAAGATCTTACCAAGCATAAGAGTGATTCTGAGAACTACCAGATTACTACCGAAACCAGCGAAATGGTAAACAATGCACTGGACAATAAGAAAAAAGTTTGTGCTGTTGGTACTACTTCGTTGCGTGCTATCGAATCATCAGTATCGGCACACTCAAGGCTTAAGCCAAATGAAGGCTGGACAGATAAGTTTATTTTCCCTCCATACGATTTTAAAATTGCCAATGCATTGGTAACCAACTTCCATTTGCCGGAGTCCACACTACTTATGACTGCCTGTGCATTTGGTGGCTATGACCTGGTAATGAAAGCGTACGAGCAGGCTGTAAAAGAAAAATACAGATTCTTTAGCTATGGTGATGCCATGCTGATTATTTAATCTATAGATTTTAAAATAAAAAATCCGCCCTGAGCAACTAGGGCGGATTTTTTTATGAAATTACCTTATGCAACAATCAATTTCAGAGATCACAAAATATGTAGTTTTGGTTGCGGGTGGTAGCGGCAGTCGTATGAACAGCGATATACCCAAGCAATTTTTGCTGCTGGATGGTTTTCCGGTGCTGATGCGCACAATTGCACAGTTTTATAACTATAGTGCAGCACTTCGTATTATCCTGGTTTTGCCCGAAAATCAGATCGATTACTGGGAAGATTTATGCCGGCAGTATTATTTTGCTATTCCGGTACAGGTTGCAAAAGGAGGAAGCACACGCACAGCGTCTGTACGTAATGGTTTAGCCTTGGTAGATGAAGATGATGCATTGGTGGCCATACATGATGGGGTAAGGCCATTTGTAGGTAAAGATCTTATTGAAGCATGTTACCAGGCAGCCTACACGCAAGGTGCAGCCATAGCTGCTGTAGCGCTTAAAGACTCTATAAGGCAACTGCAAGGCGAAGGTTCCATTGCTGTAGACAGGGCAGCTTATAAGCTGATACAGACTCCTCAGACCTTCCAGGTAAGCCTTATTAAGGATGCCTATGCCAAGGCGAAGGCGGCCGAAGATGGTATTTACACCGATGATGCCAGTGTTGCAGAGGCTGCAGGTTATACTGTAACCTTAACAGAGGGACATTATCAAAATATTAAAATTACTACGCCTGAAGATTTACTGGTGGGTGAGGCTTTTGTTCAAGCAGGTGGATATGATGCTTCACGCTGGCTTCGGAAATAGACTCTATTACAGGATGCGGAGCGGAAATATTTAGTAAATATCCCTGCATGCCTATCAGGTTGTGGATATCGTGCGTAATGCATACCACCGTTTTACCATATTTGGTAACCCAACTTTCCATTAGGTCAAATACTTTTTTCTTATTGTATACATCAAGCTGCTGCGTTGGCTCATCTAACAATAGTAGGGAAGCATCCTGTATCATAAGCTGGGCCAGCCATACCATTTGTTGTTCACCACCAGAAAGTAACGAAAAATCCTGTTCAGCCAGGTGGCTAATATCCAATTCTTCCAACAGGCGGTCTACCTGTGCATAATCATCGGCATTGTAGCTTTGGTAAAATCTCTTTTGCCTGTATAGCCCCATTACAATAAGCTCCCGTACAGAAACTGAAAAAGTTACCGTATTTTTTTGGTCAAGTACAGCCATAAGGCCTTCTGCTGCAGGGTTACGGATGTGTTGCAGGTTTTGGTTCTGTATCCACACCGATCCCCGAAAGGGAATAAGTTTGCTAATGGCCTTAAAAAGACTGGATTTGCCAGAGCCGTTATGGCCTAGTATGGCCAGAAAGGTAGGGGATGATATGTTAAAGGACAGATTGTGGATCAGCACCCGAGCGCCATAACCCACAATCAATCCTTCTACTTTAAAATGTGCCAAATGTGTGGCTTAATATTCGTCTTCGTTAAAAAAGAAATCGTCTTTTGTCGGGTAGTCCGGCCAGATCTCTTCAATACTTTCGTAAGGCTGACCATCATCTTCAAGTTCCTGAAGATTTTCTACTACTTCCAGGGGGGCACCTGAGCGAACAGAGTAATCAATCAGTTCGTCTTTAGTAGCAGGCCAAGGGGCATCTTCAAGATAAGATGCTAGTTCTAGTGTCCAATACATATTCTTTTCTCCTCCTAATTTTAAGGTATTTTAAATTCCTGCAAAAATAAAATATTATTTTACAATACAAATAGGCGTTTGTTATAAAAAACAATTGTTTTCAATACCCATACAAGCGAAAAATGTTACATAAAACCGTTGTATTTTTTAGTATTTTTTGGGTACAACCCTTCATTTTGAAGGTTTTATAATGATGATCCTACTTAAGTGCTTTGTTTATAGTATTTTACCTGTTGGTATGAGGCATTGTGTATAACTTGTGTACTCTGTTGTTTTCACTGCTTTTAGGCTACCAATAATTTAATTTTGCTTTAATACAGAGGGCATATAATAAAAAAAGGGAAGCCTTAGCCTCCCTTTTTTTGTAAAAGTATGTTTGCTTATTAAGCGTGCTCGCGCATTTTGATCAGGTTAAGAGCAGATCCTGCCTTAAACCATTCTATCTGGCTTTCATTGTAAGTATGGTTAACTGTGATGCTATCACTGCTGCCATCAGCATGGTTCAACACCACTGTTAGTGGGGTGCCAGGGGCAAAGCTGGTAAGACCAAGGATGTCAATAGTGTCGTTTTCCTGTACTTTGTCGTAATCAGCAGGGTTAGCAAACGTAAGTGCAAGCATACCTTGCTTCTTAAGGTTTGTTTCGTGGATACGTGCAAAAGATTTAACCAGGATAGCTCTAACGCCTAAGTGGCGAGGTTCCATAGCTGCATGCTCACGAGAAGAGCCTTCGCCATAGTTTTCATCTCCTACTACCACAGAACCAATACCAGCAGCTTTGTACGCTCTAGCTACGGCAGGAACTTCGTTGTACTCGCCGGTTAACTGGTTTTTAACTTTATTTGCAGAATCGTTGTACGCATTGATAGCACCAATAAGCATGTTATTAGAGATGTTATCAAGATGGCCACGGTACTTTAACCATGGTCCTGCCATAGAGATATGGTCAGTAGTACATTTGCCTTTTGCTTTTATCAACAGACGAAGACCTTGCAGGTCTGTGCCTTCCCAAAGTGGAAATGGATCCAGTAGTTGAAGTCTGTCTGACTCAGGAGATACTACTACGCTTACTTTAGATCCATCTTGTGCAGGTGCAATGTAACCGGCATCTTCCACAGCAAAACCTTTTACCGGAAGCTCAATACCCATTGGCTCGTCAAGTTTTACCTGCTCACCGTTCTGGTTAGTCAAGGTATCTGTCATTGGGTTAAAGGTAAGGTCACCGGCAATTGCAAATGCAGTAACAATCTCAGGAGAAGCTACAAACGCGTGCGTATTAGGGTTACCATCATTACGTTTTGCAAAGTTTCTGTTGAAAGAGGTAATGATAGAGTTTTTGCGGTTAGGGTCGTCAGTATGACGGGCCCACTGGCCTATACATGGTCCACATGCGTTAGCAAGTACTACACCACCCATTTGGTCAAATGTGCCTAACAGGCCATCGCGCTCAGCAGTAAAACGCACCAGCTCAGAACCTGGGGTTATGGTAAACTCGGATTGGCTCTTAAGGTTTTTAGTTACAGCTTGCTCAGCAATAGAAGCAGCACGTGTCATGTCTTCGTAAGAAGAGTTGGTGCAAGATCCGATCAAACCCACTTCAAGTTTTGCAGGCCAGCCATTTTCTTGTATTGCTTGCTTAAATTTAGACAAAGGCCATGCGGCATCTGGAGTAAATGGACCATTAATGTGTGGCTCCAGTTCAGAAAGGTTAATCTCGATCAATTGATCAAAGTATTTTTCTGGATTTGCCAACACATCATCGTCAGCACGCAGGTGCTCGGCTACTTTATCGGCTTCATCGGCAATGTCTGCTCTTTCTGTAGCTCTCAGGTACTCAGCCATCTTCTGATCGTAATGGAATACAGAAGTTGTAGCACCGATTTCTGCACCCATGTTACAAATGGTGCTTTTTCCGGTAGCAGAAAGGCTGTTAGCGCCTTCACCAAAATATTCTACAATAGCACCAGTACCACCTTTTACAGTAAGTATACCTGCTACTTTAAGGATAACGTCTTTAGCAGCCGTCCAGCCGCTCATTTTGCCGGTTAACTTAACACCGATCAATTTAGGGAATTTAAGCTCCCAGGCCATACCGGCCATAACGTCTACAGCATCAGCACCACCAACACCAATGGCTACCATACCCAAACCACCTGCATTAGGAGTGTGAGAGTCAGTACCAATCATCATACCGCCCGGAAAGGCGTAGTTCTCAAGTACTACCTGGTGAATAATACCAGCACCGGGTTTCCAGAAGCCAATACCATATTTGTTAGAAACAGAAGCAAGGAAATCGTATACTTCCTTGTTGATGTCGTTTGCAATGGCAAGGTCAGCTTTAGCGCCTACTTTTGCCTGGATCAGGTGATCGCAGTGTACAGTAGAAGGAACGGCAACCTGCATTTTGCCTGCCTGCATAAACTGAAGCAGCGCCATTTGGGCTGTAGCATCCTGCATGGCTACACGATCGGGTGCAAAATCTACATATGACTTTCCACGCTCGTAGTTCGTAGTGGCCAGGCCATCGTACAGGTGAGAGTAAAGGATTTTCTCTGTTAAGGTGAGAGGGCGGCCTACCACGTTACGGGCGGCGTTGATACGATCGCCCATATTTGCATAGACAGCCTTGATCATTTCTATATCAAAAGCCATAATCTGTTTGGTTTACTAATTTTGAATTAAAATTTTGCAACGGGACAAAGGTACGAAAACCACGCTATATTAAAAGAAGATGTATCCTAATTTAGCATTTTAACAAGGTAATTATAAAGCTAGTTTCTCTTCTTTATGAAAATGCTGAGTATTAGTGCTTCAATCTGTTATTTTATTTAGATACTAAGCTGTCAACAATTCAAAATAATAGACTAAACTTGCAAATACTGCTTTAGGGTAAATTACAGAATCAAGATCATAAGCTTAACGCTTTGCGCTGTAAAGTAAAGCTCTCCATATCTAAATATTGATAATTGGCAGCCTCTGTTTTGCCTTAATCCATGCTACGATGTTTGGATTTTGGGCAACGCTGGCTTGTACAATAGGGTGTTTTTATGAAGTCCAAGTGAAGCTTGATTCTTCTTAGACCTGCTCAATAGATGTAAAAGTTATAAAACAATTAGGGACCTTACATGGATAATAACATTAAATACAATGTGGGATGGGACCTTATCTTTTAACTATTTCTCAGAGAAATTATATCAGGCTTTAGGTAAGTTTTAAAATACAGAAACAGGTTTTTAATACTGCAGATTTATGGCGTGAAGCTAAGTATAGAAGATAATTGCTTGACCAGAAAGGTTTAAGGGTAGTTAAAAGCAGGGTAGGGGATAGGTAATTTAATGTTATGATAACGCACATTACGAGGCCTCTAGCTGGTATGTAAAATCATTTAGTATAGGTAATGTTAAAATCAGAACTATTGAATCCAGATCTCACATGCAGAAGAAGGGCCCAAACCCTTACTTGTAATGGTTTTCGCTATTTATTAACAGAATAAACTATAAGTTATTGCCTTAATTTGCTACAAGAATATTTATACACCGCTTGCTGCAGACAGGTTGATTGAGTGCTTTTAAGAGATAACGCGGCTTTTGAAGGCTATTCTTATTTTCAGAGTATACATTCTATTTACTATATATATCAGACTAACCATCCACTACGATGAAATATTTTTATGTATTGATGTTCTCCATTGGGTTGATCTTACAGGATCTGCCCGGTTTTGCTGCCTTCAGGCTTGCTGAAGATTTTTATGTTGAAACCGGTGCTAGCTGCAAAATCGATTATGTGGTAACACCAGCTTCCTGTAATGGACAGGCTGATGGAGCCATAGTTTTAAAAGTAACTGGAAAAGCTCCATTTAAATATGAGTGGAGCAATGGCGAAAAAGGTCAAAATATTAGTGAACTGCACGCCGGGGTTTATTCGGTTTTAGTTACCGATGCTACTGGTTGTACTAGCAGGGCTACTATTGAGGTTAAGGCAGGTTCAATAATAAATATAACCCCAGAAGTTGTTCCATCATCTTCTAAGTCGTCTTTAGATGGAAGTATTAAGATCAACATTGAAGGAGGCAAAGCTCCCTATACATATTTAATTTCTGATCTATCAGATCCCTCAAAAGTTCGAAACTTAAAGCAAGCAGATAATACCTTTAAAGGTCTTGCCTCGGGAAGGTATATAATCAATGTGGTTGACTCAAAAGGATGTATGTCTTCCAAAAGTTTAATCATTAAGTCATCGAATAGTAAATAAGAAAGTAGGAGAAATTATGAAAAAAAGTCTACAACTTTATATATACTTAGCAGTACTATTCACTCTGTTTAACCTGACTGAGGGTTTTGCTCAGTGTGTTAGCTTTACAGCTAATGCTATTTCGGTGACTGGTGTCAATTGTAGAGGAGGGAGCGATGGAACAATCACTGCCAGGGTCAACCGGGGTGCATCAGGAATGCACTTCTTTTTTCTTGACAAATTCAATCCATCAACAAACAGCTATGACCAGGTTGCCGGTCCGGTAGCAAGTAGTTCAACTTCACATACATTTACAGGCTTATCTGCATCTTTTTTCTATAGAGTAATTGTAATTGATCTGGACGATAGCTGTGAGCCTTTACAACAGTTTCCGATTTCTGTTACTCAGCCATCTTCAACGGTTGCTATTGGAAGTAGTCCTACAATTACACATGTAGCAAACTGCTTTGGTGATGCTACAGGTGCAATAGATATTAGCGTGAGCGGTGGTTCTGCTCCTTATACTTATTTGTGGAGCAATGGAGCTACTACACAGGATTTAACCAATGTAAGAGCAGGGACTTATACTGTAAGAGTTACTGATGCCAATAATTGTTTTGTAGATAGCCCTAGTTATGTAATCGAGCAGCCAACTGAGGTTACTCTAACCACAAGCTCAACACCAACTTCATGTAATGGGTTAAGTGATGGAACTGCTACTGTTTCTGCATCAGGTGGTTCAGGGTCTTATGCCTATAGCTGGAATACTTCACCAGTTCAGACAACTGCTACAGCAACAGGATTAACAGCGGGGTCTTACATTGTTACCGTTACAGATACCCGTGGGTGTGAGAGAACAGCTACTGTGGTAGTTAACCAACCAAGTCCTGTAGCATTGCCAGGCGTAACCTCGCCTGTTACCTATTGCCAGGGTGCTACAGCTACAGTACTTACAGCCACAGGTTCTAATCTGCGTTGGTATAGCACTGCTACCAGTGATGATGCTTCTTCAACTGCTCCTGTACCTTCTACAGA
>FPIC01011346.1_pt1 | contig 29307 bp, 24 predicted proteins | sample 1504481 | NCBI WGS metagenome assembly FPIC01 (sample SAMEA4475357, study PRJEB15587) | soil metagenome | biome: Soil; feature: Field | place: India | collected 2015-03-11 | depth 0 m
CGCGCCCGCCGCGGCCGCCGCCACCTCCACTGGCAACACCTACAAGGTCTTGGGTAGAGAAATTTTGCAGGTTAATATTATTGCTCATGCCAATAATAGAAATACGACGGGGGCCATTAAAAAAATTAATATTTCCACCTGTATTGTAGCGGCTATCTGTGCCATAACCAGCATAGCCTCTGCCAAATACACCCTGATTCATACCTGGGCGGGTCACAATATTTATGGTTTTTTCTGTATTGCCATCATTAAAACCGGTAAGGCGGGCCTGGTCACTTAATCGGTCCAGTACCTGTATTTTATCAATTACTTCGGCTGGCAGGTTACGGAGAGCCAGTTGGGCATCTTCACCGAAAAACTCCTGTCCGTCAACAGTAATACGCCTTACATCTTCACCTTGTGCTCGCACTGTTCCGCCTTCAATAGTAATGCCCGGCATTTTACGTACCAGTTCAGAGGCATCGGCATCCGGGTTTACTTTATAAGCCCTGGCATTAAACTCAGTAGTATCACCTTTTTGTTCGGCACGAATCTGCATACCTTGTATTTCTACTTCTTTCAGGGAGGTAACATCCTGTTCCATAGGCAGCACCCCCAGGTCACGATCTCCATCACGCAGCCGTACCGGCATAACCAGGGGTTTGTAACCAATGTAGGTTGCTCTTAGCTGGTAAATACCCGGTGCCAGGTTCTGAAATTGAAAATAGCCGTCAACATTGGTAACAGCGCCCAGTTTTCGACTGGTGTCAGCCTGGCTTACCAATAAAATATTTAGCCCTATCAATGGGCTGTTATCACCTTTATCAGTAAAGCGCCCCCGCAGAGTAAGTGGCGTTTGTGCAAATACTACGCTGGCATGCATTAAAAGAAATAATAAAGAGCCAAGGTTGTAAAACAAGGAAGGGCGTAAGTAAAATTTGATATGCATAGTGGGTAAACCGTTATTACATGGATTTGTTAGAAAGGTATTGCTGAAAGGATTCTTTATATTGGTCTGCAACCGGAATAAGGGTAGACCTGATATTAATCTGGCTTCGCTCCACGGCATCAATGCGATTGAGGTTCACTATATAGGAGCGGTGCACTCGCATAAAGGATTTAGCAGGCAGTTGTTCTTCTAAAGCCTTTAAGCTCATTAAGGTAAGCACCGGCCTTTCCTGGGTGCTCAGAAATATCTTTACATAGTCTTTCATGCCTTCAATGTAAAGTACTTCGGGCAGGCTGATCTTTACCAGTTTATAATCTGATTTTATGAAGATCTCACGTACTTCTTCGCGAGGGAAGGCTGTGGTTTGGTTAAAGCCCAGCCATTCGCGGGCTTTTGTGGCAGCTTTTAAAAACTCAGCATAGTTAAAAGGCTTAAGCAGGTAATCTATTGCATCTACTTTAAAGCCCTCCAGGGCATATTGCTCAAAAGCTGTTGTAAAAATAACTTTAGGACCTTTAGGCAGGCTGCGGGTTAACTCAAGGCCATTCAGATCAGGCATTTGTATGTCCAGAAAAAGAAGATCTATGGGTTGCTGATGTATAACCTCTAGTGCTTCAATGGCACTCGCGCATTTACCAGCCAGTTCCAGGAACGTAGTTTTCTTTACATAGCCTTCAATCAAGTCAAGGGCCAGGGGTTCATCATCTATAATAAGGCAGCGTATCTTCTTCATAGTGTTTAAATTAAAGTCTGATGGCGGTTTTTAAATGCGTTGTGCCTGCACAAGAAAAACATAGGCTTATTTAAAGCCTTATAGTAAGATAGGCTTTAAACAGATCGCCCTCTACACCATAGTTAAAATCGTAGCGGTTGGGGTATAACAGTTCCAGGCGCTTCTTCAGGTTATCCAGGCCAATACCAGATCCGCTGCGGTCTTCTTTCTCTTTAGGAAAGTTTGTATTTTCAGTATAGAACAGTACCTGTCGGTCTTCAATTTCCATCTTTATAGTAATAAAGGAAGGTTGCCGGGCCGATACGCCATGTTTAAATGCATTTTCTACAAGTGCTACAAATAGGAGTGGAGCTACAGTAAAGCCCCTAACATCGCTTGGAAATGAGCTGCTAACAGTTGCATGGCGGGGCAGGCGTATCTCCATCAGGTGAATAAGCCTTTGCAGAAAGTCTGTTTCTTTAGCTAAAGGTACCTGCTCCTCTTTAGTTTCATACAGCATATACCGCATTAATTTAGCCAGGCCATGTATAGCCTCTTTGGCTTCTTCGGGCGCTATATCTACCATGGCGTATATATTGTTAAGCGAGTTAAAGAAAAAGTGAGGTTGCAGCTGGTAATGCAGATGCGATAACTCTGATTTTAAATTCTCGCTGGCCAGGTTTTGCTTTTCTGCTTCGGTAGCCTGCCAACGCTGTGTTACTTTAATAGCCATACTGGCTACCCCCGCCAGCAACAGCATAAATATATTTCGTGCCATGGCAAAGCTTTGTACCCTGGCCCTGCCACCACCACCCCTGGAACCACGGTGCTGCCCTCCTGTGCGCAAACCTTCACGCCCTCCCTCACGAAATCCATCTCTTATACCGGCCTGGTCATAACTCAAAAGGGTATCGCGCAGCTCATCTATACCCCACCAGCAAAATGCAAACAGAACTATATTGATAAAAAGGAACAGTCCTATTTTCTGCTTAAACAGAAATGCATCTATCAGGTAAAAATAATTGATGTAAAACAAAAGCGCAGCAAAAATAAGCGGCAGCCCATTATGCACATAGGTATTATAAGTGCGGGGGGCATCGGCTGGCATAAACAGGTAAGGTAGAAAAAAGAGCACACCCCAGCCCAGTATATGCAGAGCTATATTTATAATAAAGTTGGGTTGCTTAACGTGTTGTGCCAAGGTGTTTGCCATGGTACAAAAGTGTTAATTTCTTAGAAGATATTTTTTGATACTAGAAGATTGCAGCTGCTTTAAAGACAAACCAATCAATTTTATCGACAGATGATCGGGTAGGCATTAGAGCATTCCTTTAGCTTGAGACTCTAATAACTCCGACAGCCTGTAGCGCAGTTTAACTCCTTAATAACATAAGATAATTGGCAGGCAGCTAAGTAGCTGTTTTATAAGTGTTGTGTATAAGGTTTAAACAACTTTGATATTACAAAAACAGTATTAGAGAGGGGAACAATACCATGCTGGCAGTTACATTGGCTATGGGGCATAATAGATCTTCTATAATACTCAGAGAGGTATTGCTGCAGGTAACACTAACCCGGTTCACTAGTACTATATTATTCACTTTATGCACCAATTACCTGTTACCGTAAAGCGCTCTATAGAGCTGCTGGGCTTAGTACTGCTGGGTATCCTTGTGATGTATGCCAGCGATATTATCATGCCTTTGTTATTAGCCTTCCTGCTGAGCATTGTATTACTGCCGGTATACCGTTTTTTTAAAGCCCGTCGCCTGCCAGAATTGCTGTCTATATCTCTGAGCCTTCTCTTGCTAATATTGGTGCTGGCAGGGGTAATCTGGTTTTTCTCGTACCAAATCAGTAAGCTGGTGGCAGATTTTCCGGCTATACGCGAAAATATAATGGTGCACTTAAATGCGTTTAGCAACTGGATAGATGAAAAGATACATTTTACAACCAGCCAGCAAACCCAGTTTATTAATGAGCAGGGCAACGAGCTGCTGGCCCATACCGGTAACCTGCTGGGGGGCGCAGCCGGTTCTGTTACCTCAGTGTTGGCCTATATAGGCCTTGTGCCCATTTACATTTTTCTTATCCTGTTTTATAAAAACCTGCTGCTTCGCTTTGTGTTTTTGTGGTTCAGGCCCGAGCAGCACCAGGGGGTAGAAGATGTGCTTCGCGAAACAGAGGTCATTATCAAAAGTTACCTGATCGGCCTGCTTATACAGATCAGTTACATTACTATTCTGCTGGGCGGCATTCTCTACCTGCTGGGTATTGAACACGCCCTGCTCATCGGGATTATTTTTGCCTTTTTGAACCTGATCCCCTATGTGGGCGCACTGATTGGCAACATTATAGGAGTGCTGCTAACAGTGTCGTCTACCCAGGATTTATGGCCAATTGTATGGGTGCTGGGTACTATTGCCTTTGTGCAGTTTTTAGACAATAATATTCTGATGCCCCGCATTGTAGGTTCTAAAGTTAAAATTAATGCCCTTGCTACTATTGTAGGGGTTATTATTGGAGGTAAGCTGGCCGGTATTGCAGGTATGTTTCTTTCGCTTCCGGTACTGGCTATGCTCAAGGTTATTTTTGACCGCAGCCCTAACTTTAAGCAATGGGGCGTACTGTTTGGTGATGAGGTGCCCACCATTAGCCCCATGCAGTTTCCGATCCTGCGCCGTAGTGCCGACCGGGTAAGACGCATGCTGGAGAGGCAAAATGATGTGGAGCCGCCAAAGGCTTAAGGGTTTTTACGGTTATTAATTAACCTTTCTTAACTTGCAATCATAGCGTAATATTACCCTGCTGCTAAAGCCAGGGTTAGAAGCTAGTAATTTTTGATTTCTTTTAAACTAATTGATTATCAGTATATTATAATAACTTATGGGGCTGCTCACCGTTAATAAATATAGTATATTGAATTGAAAATCAAGATCTGTAAATAGGGTTGCTGTATCTTAATTTAAGGGTTAGCCCGCTGTATATATGATCTTAAAATTTATAAGTTATGAAAGAGAGAAAAATGATGAGAGAGCAGGAGTCCTTCAAAAAAAAGATGGATGACATAGACTCTCAGAACAATATGGATAGCCTTGGCATGGATGACATGGACATGAGAAGCAGAGGTTCTGTGGAAAACCGTATATCGGATAACATGGAAATGAAGGACGTAGACGATACCCGTGCTGAAATGAACGGTAAGGTAGGGCACTTTGAAACAGAGCATACAGAACCTACCGGCGAAGGTAGCTCTATACCCGGAGCCGAAGAAAACCGAAAAATAATAAGTGAGGCAACCGGAGCTGGTATTGGCGGTAATGCAGGCCGTGGTACTGCAAGCAAAAAGAAACTGGATTAACAACCCGCAACCTGCAGAAGGTTACAGACAGGCTGTTCCGGACATGTTCGGAGCAGCCTGTCGGCTTTTACAGGAGCTCCTTTCATAGAAGGTAAATTGTTTAATATACTTAAAACAGGTATATTAAGCTCAATTACAAAACACTTTGCTATGTCTGTTATTAAAGGAAAAACGGTGCTTATTACTGGTGGAGCCTCTGGTATTGGCAAAGGTATGGGGGCACTGCTTATGCAAAAGGGAGCCTCACGCCTGGTGATTTGGGATGTTAATCCAGAGGCTTTGTTAGCAACCCAAAGCGAGTTTAGAAAGCTCGGTTTTAACGTATTTGCTTATACCGTTGATGTGGCAGACCTGCAACAGATCAGGGAAACAGCAAGCCGTGTATTGGAAGAGGTTGGTACTATTGATATCCTTATTAACAATGCTGGTATTATTGTAGGGAAGTATTTTGCAGAGCATAGCCATACTGACATAAGCAAAACCATGCAGATCAATGCTGAAGCACTAATGCACATAGCACTCCTTTTTTTGCCGGGTATGCAGGCCAGAAACAGCGGGCATATTGTAAACATTGCCTCTGCAGCAGGTATGCTCTCTAACCCGCGCATGTCAGTATATGCTGCAAGCAAATGGGCAGTTATCGGTTGGTCAGAGTCGTTACGCCTTGAGTTAGAAGCAACCTCAGGTATTAAAGTAACTACTGTTACACCCAGTTATATTGATACTGGTATGTTTGCCGGTGTAAAAGCTCCGCTCTTGTTGCCACTTATTAAACCAGACCGTATGGTAAAGGCAATAGTAAAAGGCATAGAGCAAAATAAGGTTTTTGTACGTGCACCCCGCATGGTATACACCCTGCCTTTTGTAAAAGGCATTTTGCCAGTGCGCCTTTTTGACTGGCTTGTAGGCAAAGGCCTGGGCGTATATAAGTCCATGAATGATTTTAAAGGCCACAGTAACCAGAGACAGCATGCATCAGCAGAAAGTAAGCCTGTACATAGTAAACTTACTTAACTAAGTTAAAAAAAGCGGGCCCCGTTAGTAGCCCGCTCTTCCACTTATCCTAATCACTTAGCTTCCATAGCCTTAGTTTTTATTTTGGTAACACAACACTGTCAAGCACGTGTATAACACCGTTTGACTGGTAAACATCGTAGGTGGTAATGTTAGCAGTTTTGCCGTTCTCATCTTTAATTACAATGTTCCTGGTTCCGTTCATAGAAGCGATCAATGTACCACCACTTACTGTTTTTAATTCAGCTTTGCCTTTTCCTTTTTTAATAGCTGCGCTTAGTGCGTTAAAATCCATTTTGCCGCTTACCACGTGGTAGGTAAGTACTTTTGATAAAGCTGCTTTATTTTCTGGTTTTAACAAAGTGGAAACAGTGCCATCGGGTAAGTTTTCAAAAGCGTCATTTGTAGGAGCAAAAACAGTAAATGGGCCCGAGCCATTAAGGGTTTCTACAAGGCCTGCTGCTTTTACAGCTGCCACCAGGGTAGTATGGTCTTTTGAGTTTACAGCATTTTCTACAATTGTTTTGCGAGGGTACATGGCCTCTCCACCTACCATTACAGTATTGTTGGCAGCACCATTCTGGGGAGTTGATTGTGCTTGTACAGTCTGTAAGCAAGCTGCGCTGATTACTACAGCCAAGCCTAAAAGTTTAAAAGTCTTTTTCATGATATTTGAAGTAAATTTGCATATCTACGCTGTAAGCTTGCCACCTGGATTTTTCCATTTATAAAATATTTTTTACAAATAGTAGGTAGTGGGTGCTGTTGGTTGATTACCAGGAGGGTTATGTGTTAATAGTAGCTTTTGTACTAAAGCTAATCTATAAAAACAGGAGATATATAGGTATTGTTTACATTTGGTGTATGGACCGGTTGAGCACCAGATTTTTGAAAAGCAGTTGAAAAGAGATAGCTCAATTGAATGTGCAATTAGCAGATTCTACAAAAAAACGCGAAACACAAAAGGCAACTCTTATATTTGCAGAATGAATAGAATTTTTACTGCAATAGTTGGCCTTTGTATAGGCAGTATGCTGTTGTGTAGTAGTTGTGCCACTATATTGAGCAAAAGTACCTATCCTTTATCGGTAAGTACTCACCCTTCTGGTTCAGATATTAAAGTAAGCAACCAGAAAGGCCAGGTTGTGTTTGAGGGTAAAACCCCGGCAGAGGTAAACCTGGAGGCCGGGTCGGGCTTTTTTAGGCGTGCCATGTATACTGTGCAAATCTCGCAGGAGGGCTATGAACCAAAAGAAATACCCATTCGTTGTACCCTCGACCGATGGTATTTGGGCAATTTGCTTTTCAATCCTGTAGGGTTATTTATAGTAGATCCTCTTACAGGAGCAATGTGGAAGCTTGATGAACGTAAAATTGATACTGTATTGGTACGTAGCACAGCATTCAGGCATAACCCATCTTTATACTTTATTGAGTATAAGGATATTCCGGAGGCATTGAGAGCACAAATTATCAGGGTAAAGTAATAGCATAGCTTTACTTTTAAAATACATTCAATAATATACCCCCTTACAAAGGTGAAGATAGAAGAAGCTATAAAGCAGGAGCAGTTTAACTCGCCTATTCACAAAGCAATAGTTAATCTCATTTATACTTTTAACTGGCATTTAGATCGTACGGCAGGGGTGTTTCGGGATTTTGATTTAACGCCCCAGCAGTATAATGTACTAAAAATTTTACGCAGAAGCTACCCTAAAGCGTTGCCGGCAGGTGAAGTAAAAGAAGTTATGCTTGATAAAAACCCTGACCTTACCCGCTTGTGCGACAGGCTTTGCAGCAAAGGCCTGATAGAAAGGGAGCTTAACCCAGGCAACCGTAGGCAGGTACTTATTAAAATTACAGAACCAGGCCTGGCCACTGTAGGGCAGATAGAGCCCCTGTTGGAAGAGGCATTGCAAAAGTGGCATCGCTTATCTGATGAAGAAGCAGAGCAATTATCAAACCTGCTTGATAAGCTAAGAGGATAAAGCAGGTTTTAAAAAAAGAGCCTCCCCTGGACCTAATAAACCAGAGGAGGCTTTATCCCCAAAAAGTAACCGGAAAACGGTTTGTAGATCGAAGGGGATATACTACAAAAACAATAAACCTTTCATAGTAACTACGCTGCCTTTCTCACTTTATTGCAGGAGGTATATAGAAAATATTTTTTACAGAGCACCCTTGCTATATCAGGCAATAGGTGTAGTAGTAGCCACCAAATAGTGCTAAATACCATATGGCACCTATGGTTGCTGGTATGCTTTATGAGCTAAGCAATAATAAAATGTTTTAAGCCTTAATCCACCGCAGGGCTTCATCACTTTGGTCGGGAGTAAAGAACTTGCTTTCAATGCCCGGAACAGCATTTGCTATATACGTTAATGCTTTTTCCCATCCCGCAGCTCCAACCACAGCCAGCTTTTTTACATTATTCAAGTACTTAAGGTCAGCTTTTACCTCTTGCCATAATGCGCCGGCTGTAATAGCATTTACTTCATGTATTTCAGCATATACCCTTACTTTCTCATATTTCTGTACCAACTGATCCAGAATAGGTAAGGTTTTATCGTAATCCGGCCTCTGTAATTCTCCTTCTACTTTAAAGGCGAGCAGGTCGTTTTGTGTGTGGTTTAAGATCTGTACCATAAGAGTTATGTTTAAATATATTTATAGGTACGGCGCTTTGAGGTGTGTGTTAAGCTATGTGTGCCTAGTTGTAGCTTGCCGCCGGCAGTATACAAGCGGGTTTACTTTATCTGGCTTGTTTTGTAGGGTTATAATAGTAACTTTAGTAAACATTAATTCAGAGAAGTAAAGCAGTGTTGGCTGAGTTGGAAAGGGATTTAGCACTTAACGATTTTTTATGAAGTACCTATTTACAATTTTCCTGGTGCTATTGGGCTTGCAGGTGCAGGCTACCGGTATGGGCAGTGATACAGAACATATAAAAAAACATCTTAACTTTATTACTAAGGCAGGTGGCTACCGGCACCATACTAATTTAATTGCCTTAAACCTTGTTGCCGATTACATAACCGGGGAGTTTGCCCGGTATACAAGCCAGGTAAGCGAGCAGCCTTTTGAAGTAGGAGGCATTACCTATAAAAACATTATTGCGTCATTTGGTCCGGCCGAAGCAAAGAGAATTATTATAGGTGCACATTATGATGTGTGCGGTGAGCAGGAAGGGGCTGACGATAACGCTAGTGGGGTGGTGGGCCTGCTGGAGTTAGCCCGCCTTTTGCAAAACGAAAACCTTGCCTACCGTATAGACCTGGTCGCTTTTACCTTAGAAGAGCCTCCCCATTTTCGTACAGAAGAAATGGGAAGTTACAGGCATGCAAAGTTTTTAAAAGAAGAAGGAGCCCCTGTAGCAGGCATGCTTAGCCTGGAAATGATTGGTTATTTTAGTGATGCCCCTCACTCTCAGGAGTATCCTGCCAAGTTCTTAAAAGCATTTTATGGTACACGGGGTAATTACATTACCCTGGTTAAAAAAGTTGGTGGCGGTCGCTTTGCTCGTCAGTTTTCGGGAAGTTATAAAAAAGCGAATACCATACGCACCAAAAAATTTGCGGGGCCTGCGTGGGTGCCAGGACTTGATTTTTCTGATCATATGAATTACTGGCATTTTGGCTACAGTGCCCTTATGTTAACTGATACTGCTTTTTACCGCAATAAAAATTATCACCGTCATTCAGATACCGTTTCTACCCTGGATGTACCCCGTATGGCTAAAGTAATTGACGGAGTGTATCTTGCTTTACAGCATATTAATAATAGAGGCAAGTTATAGATTGTAATTTTTACCAGTAAAAGGGTGTGTGTTGTTGAATGTGGTGTGTTGAATGTTTTTTAATATATCGTGCGTATATTTTGCGAAATTCAATAAATACATATTTTTTGTTGCAGGTTTATTAATAACTATATAGCTTTATTTTGCATTAACTTTTTTTCGCAAACATTATAGCTATGAGTATTCTCTCTTCTCCCTTTGCAGCCATTACAGCTGTAGGCGCACACTTACCCGATTATGTACTTACCAACCAGGAGCTGGAAAAAATGGTAGATACCACTGATGATTGGATAACTACCCGGACTGGTATAAAAGAAAGGCGTATCCTGAAAGGAGAGGGTCTGGGTACCTCGCATATGGGTGCTTTAGCGGTGCAGCAGCTTTTAGATAAAAGAGGCTTACACCCCGATGAAGTTGATGCTGTAATTTGTGCCACCATTACGCCGGATATGTTTTTTCCAAGCACCGCAAACCTGATCTGCGATAAAGTTGGTATTAAACATGCGTTAAGCTTTGACCTGGCTGCAGCCTGTTCTGGGTTTTTATACGCCCTCGTAACCGGGGCACAGTATATACGCTCTGGCATGCATAAAAAAGTAATAGTAGTTGGCGCAGATAAAATGTCGGCCATTACCGATTACAGCGACAGAAACAACTGTATCATTTTTGGTGATGCAGCTGCAGCAGTATTGCTTGAGCCAGCTGAAGAAGGTTATGGCCTGCAGGATTATATACTGCGCACCGATCCGGTCGGCAAAGATCTTATCTATATTAAAGCGGGAGGCTCTGCCCACCCGGCCAGCCACTTAACAATAGAGAACAAGGAGCATTACTTTTTCCAGGATGGTAAAAGTGTGTTTAAGTTTGCAGTTACCCGTATGGCAGATGTATCAGAAGAAATAATGAAACGTAACCAGCTTAAAAGCGAAGACATTGCTTACCTGGTACCTCACCAGGCAAACAAGCGCATTATCGATGCTACAGCCGAACGGATGGGGGTAAGCGCTGACAAAGTATGCCTCAATATACACAAATACGGCAACACCACCGCTGCTACTATACCTCTATGCCTTTGGGAGTGGGAAAAAAACTTCAGGAAAGGCGATAACCTGGTACTGGCTGCTTTTGGTGCCGGCTTTACATATGGCTCGGTATGGCTTAAGTGGAGCTATTAACCCATTTGTACAATAAGTACCTTTTATAGCTGTTGCTTCGTACAATTAGGTTAAATCAAATTGTAAATCAGCTATGAAGAAGATATTTCTTATATGTTTGCTATGCCTGGCAGGTACTTTTGCCGCACAGGCACAGATTAGTTTCGGGCCTAAAGCTGCCCTAAACTATTCGAGACTAATTACCGAAAGCAGCCAGATAACCAACAGCGACTATATTACCGGCTACCAGGCAGGTGCATTTGCACGTTTTAGCCTGGTAGCCTTTTATATACAGCCAGAACTGTATGTAAGTGGTAAAGGAGGCCGCTTTACCGTGAATGATGCTGCAAATGGCGCAAATAATATGCGTACCGATGTGCGTTTTACAACGATGGACTTGCCGGTGCTAGCAGGTTTATATCTCATCAGGCTTCCGGGTTTTAACGCCCGGGTAATGGCTGGCCCTATGATTTCGGCCAACCTTAATACCAACGATGGCGGCCTCTCCAGCCTTGACCCCAGGCAGTACCGTTATGCAGACCATGTATGGGGAGCACAAGCCGGTATAGGTGTAGATTTTAGCCGTATTACTGCAGATTTCAGGTATGAACATGGCCTGAGCCGAATAAGCCCTACCTTAGGCCAGAGGCCTAGTATTTTTATGTTATCAGTTGGGTATAAGATCTTTTAACTTACCTGTACAAACTTTAAGCAGAAAGCAAACTCGTTTTTAAAATGAGTTTGCTTTTTTGTGTTACAGGTAATTAGTACTATTCTTTTACAGGGGCAGGTAATTTAAAAACATGGCCGCTGGTAGAACCAAAATTATTTTGCGTAAGGTCATGCTTTTAATAGCTTAGTAAAATATATTTATACTATGCATCTTGATCGGTTTGGGTGGGCTATACTCCTGTTTATAGCCAGTATTTGTATTGGTATATTGGGTTACATGCATTTGGAGCAATTTAGCTTTATCAATGCATTGTACATGACGGTAATAACCCTTAGTACAGTAGGGTTTACAGAAGTAGGCGAGCTTTCTGAAAGGGGAAGAGTATTTACATCTGTATACATTATGTTTAACCTCGGGGTATACGCTTATTCCGTTGCCATTATTACCCAATACCTTATTGAGGGTGAAATTAAAAATAAGTTTCAACACCTGCGTATTGAAAAGAAAATCAGGAAAATGAATGATCATGTAATTGTATGTGGCTTTGGTCGTAACGGTAGCAAAGCTGCAGAAGAGTTGTTGCGTAATAAGGTTCCGGTTGTAATTATTGAAACAAAGGTAAACAGCAGGCCTTCTCAGGAGCCTCTTTTTAAAGAAGCTGTATTTCTTGGAGGTGATGCTACTACCGATGAGCTTCTGCTGCATGCTGGAATTAAAAAGGCAAAAGCCATTATTACTTCCTTACCCAGCGATGCCGATAATGTATTTATATCGTTAACAGCCCGCGAGCTTAACCCGGATATTATGATTATTGCACGAGCCTCAGACCCGCTATCAGAAACCAAACTAAAGCGTGCCGGTGCAGACTCTGTAGTTATGCCCGACTTTATTGGCGGGCTCCATATGGCAGGATTGTTACTGCGTCACGAGAGCCCGGCCCTTTATACTGCCCCGGCTAAGCACAGCTCACTAGGCTATAATGTAGAAGAGGTTCCTTTTAGCCAACTGGGCGAGCGGTTTACAGGTATGCGCCTCACTGAAATTAACATGGTGCTGGAAGGTTGCATGGTTGTTGGATACAAACATAAAGAAGGGAGCATGGTTATCAACCCGGGAGCCGATGTTGTTTTTACACCCGATGATACCTTATTGCTTGTATACGGGACTAAATAAAACGATATGCTCTGTCTGATTTTGCACTATTAAAGCCTGGCTGCTTTTTTTGCCAATTTGTGCCTGTTTTCACCAGTTATATGGTTTATGAACAGTGTACTTACCCAGCACGGCTATTTAGCAGTCACTAACTTTACGGATACCTGGCGGACGTATTGCAATGCCGATGATAAGTTTAGTACCCGGAAACCAAACCAGGTGCGTGAAGTGAACCAATCATACTTTCCCTCAATATGTATAGATAAGCCTAAAATAATTTACAGTAGATGCGCTTAAATTGTACTACCATAACAGTATGTTTTGATTTTTAAAGATATATCTCTATTTTAGAAGTTCGGTCTGGTATCTTTTCTGCATCAGTAGAAGATTTATACCTGTAGGTTCTGCAATATATTCTAAACATAGTACACCGGATGAATGAAGGTGAGGTAAGAAGCTTTATTTTTGAATCGTATAAAAAAGGTCGCTCGGTTGGTTTCGTAAAGCTGTTTCTTGAGCGCAACGGCATCAATGTAAGTGATTGGAGCGATTATATAGATTCGTTGTATATAAAGGACAGGGCACAAAAGCGGGCCAGGATACTGGCTGCCTGCTTGAGTGTAGCAGCTGTATTGCTAAGCCTTACCTATTCTCCTGTATATATAAAAGCAGACCTCAGTTTTAACAGTATAGTAGATTTTGCCTACTTTAATGAGTTGTACTTTAAGCCATTTACAGCATTTTGCCTACTATTAACCGGGCTTGTTATACTTGTATGGGGTAAATACATTACTTACCTCTGGTTCAGTATATTTCTGGCTTTGTGCACCTGCATAACGTTAGGATTATCTTTTTTAAATTCAAACCTTCCTGGCATGGTAGCTGCAGGGCTTGTTATTCCATTGCTTGTGCTTATAACCGAAAAAAAAAGAATTATAATTCAAAAAGAAAAAGCCTGAACCCTCAGCAAAAGAGAGGTGTTCGGGTTTTACAATACTAATACATTTAAAATAAAAAAAATCAGGGCTGCTTTTAACTATACAAACTGTACGAAAGGAGCATGATTTATTATCAACTTTATACAACCTTTATGCGACCAACCCTTTTCAGGACTTTAAAAACCACCTTAGGCTTATTTTTAATTACAGGTTCTGTAGCTGTGGTAAATGCCCAGCACGATGTTAGTTCCCTTTCAGATATTAAACCGGAGTATCATAACTGGTTTAATAAAGATGCCTCGCTGGATAATGTGCATGGTGTAAGTGTAAATCGGGCCTATGCAGAGTTTTTAAATAGCAGGCAGCCTAAAAAGAAAATTGTGGTGGCCGTTATTGATAGTGGTACCGATATAGAACATACCGATTTGCAGGGAAGAATCTGGGTGAATAAAAAAGAAGTAGCCGGAAACGGAAAGGATGATGATAACAATGGTTATATAGACGATGTGCATGGGTGGGGGTACCTGGGTAATGCTAAAGGTGAAGATATTATGTATGAAACGTATGAGTTTGTGCGTATTCTGCGTAAGCTTCAACCTAAATACGAAAATGTAAGCTCTATAAAGGAATTGCCAGCCAGCCAGCACGATGAGTATAAAACATATCTGCAGTGTAAAGCCAGGCACCAGGAGGAGTATGTAAAGCGCCAGAAAGAGAGTGAATTATTGGCCGGCTTTTTTAAGTCTATGGACAATTGCAACAGTATTCTGGCCGACCATCTGGGCAAAGAAGACTTTACCTTAGATGAAGTAAAGGCTATTAATACTTTGAATGAAAGAGTTAACAAAGCGCGGGAGTGGTTGCTATCCCGTTACAGTTATGGATATAGCCCGGAGTCGTTTAAAGCCTATAAAGAAAGAGTAGATTTAGCGCTTCACCAGCACCTTAACCTGGAGTACAACCCAAGGCTTACTGTAACGGCAGATAACCCAGCCGATATTAATGACAGGAACTATGGCAACAGTAATGTTACCGGCCCCCGTGCAGACCATGGAACACCCGTAGCAGGTATTATTGCAGGCATACGTGGCAATAATGTGGGTATTGAGGGCATTGCCGAAAATGTTGAAATTATGGTGCTCCGGGCAGTACCCCAAGGCGATGAGTACGATAAGGATATTGCTCTTGCCATACGATATGCTGTAGACAATGGTGCCAATGTAATTAACATGAGTTTTGGTAAAGACTTTTCGCCGGAGAAGAGCTTTGTAGATGAGGCTGTAAAATATGCAGAGCAGCATAATGTATTGATGGTGCATGCTGCAGGTAATGATGGCCGTAATATCGACAAAACTGCTAACTTCCCAACCAAAGCCTTAAATGATGGTTCAAGAGCTAGCAACTGGCTGGAAGTAGGTGCTAGTTCTATGAATGCCGATAAGGAATTCTGTGCTGTATTCTCTAACTACGGACGTAAAAGCGTAGACCTTTTTGCGCCTGGGGTTGATATTGTTTCTCTTTCGCCAGATAATAAATACAGCCGTATGGACGGTACCAGTTTTGCAAGCCCTGTGGTATCGGGTGTAGCAGCACTGGTATGGTCTTATTACCCGGAGTTAACTGCTGTAGAACTTAAAGATGTACTGCTTAACTCTACAACCAAGTATCCTAAACTTAAAGTGCAACTGCCATCCGATGGCTCTTCTAAAAAAAGAAAAAAGGCTAAATTTTCTGAATTATCGGGTTCTGGTGGAGTAGTAAATGCGTACGAAGCCTTAAAGCTGGCCGAAAAAGTAGTACAGCAAAAATCACCCAACAGCTAATTAATTGTTGCCATTACTAGCATGGAGGCTCATATAAAATGTTTATTTTTATATGAGCCTTTCTTTTTACTCCCAATGCCCCACCTATGGAAAAGCAAATGTTAATGCAGTTTTTGCAAAGTACAGGGTTAATAAGCCCCTTAAAAGCCCAAGAAATAGCTGTTTTTTTTAACGCCACGGTAGTACGTAGACATGAATTCTTTCTGCAGGAAGGAAAAGTGAGTAATGAATATCTTTTCTTAAACAGCGGCTTTATGCGCAGCTATGCTGTTAATACAGAGGGTGCTGATATTACTACAAACTTTTATAACAAGGGTAGTGTAGTGTTTGAAGTATCGTCTTTTTTTAACAGGATTCCATCAAAAGAAAATATTGTAGCACTAACCGATTGCGAAGGGTGCAGCATTAGTTTTGAGCAACTTAATAACCTGTTTCATACTCTGCCCGAGTTCAGGGAGTTTGGCAGATCTATATTGGTAAATGGCTACGCGGGCCTGAAGGAGCGCACGCTCTCTATGATTACCGATACTGCAGAAGAGCGTTATGCAACCCTGCTCAAAAATAAGCCGGAAATTTTTCAGCAAGCTCCCTTAAAGCACATTGCCTCTTACCTGGGCATTACAGATACTTCCCTTAGCCGTATTAGAAAAGAGCTAGGTAAAAAAGAAAGGGCATAAACTCATTTCTTGTCATTTGCTAAGTAGATAGGTGTGCATATGTGCTTTATTTGTAGCAATACCAAACTACATATAGCAATGGAAAATTTACCTGTTTACATAGGCCTTATTATGGGGGTATCTGTATGCCTGACCTTCATAATTTTTATTAAAGCCACAAAAGCTGCTACTACGTTTATTATGCTTGCTACACTTTGGTTGGTTGTACAAGGTCTGGTTTCGCTTAACGGCTTTTACACTGTAACCAATACGCTTCCGCCCCGCATGGCATTGCTTATTGGTCCTCCATTGTTGCTTATTGTTAGCCTTTTTACTTTGCCCAAATACAGGCAGTATGTTGATAGCCTGGATGTAAAGTGGCTCACGCTTTTGCATGTGGTACGGGTGCCGGTAGAGATGGTACTTTACTGGCTGTTTGTGCATAAAGCAGTACCTGGGCTTATGACTTTTGAAGGTATAAACTTCGATATTCTGGCAGGCCTTACAGCACCCCTGGTGTTTTACTTTGGGTTTATAAGACGTAAGCTCTCCAACCAAATACTGATTGCCTGGAACCTGTCATGCCTGGGCCTGGTGGTAAATATTATTTTCCATGGCATTTTTTCAGTTGCGTCTCCCTTTCAGCAATTTGGGTTTGAGCAGCCTAATGTGGGGCTACTGTATTTTCCTTATACCTTGTTGCCAGGTTTTATTGTACCTATAGTCCTCCTTTCGCACTTTGTAGCGATCAGGCAATTGTTGTTAACTAAAGCAGGAGCAAAGGTAGCAGCCCCTGAGGCTTTAGAAGTGATGCATTAAAAACTTAGCCAGCAAAGCAAAAGTACTTGTACAGGTATTTTCGCTTTACTGGCTAAGGTTACTCCCTGCGTAGTGCCTCAATAGGGTCAAGGCGTGAGGCTTTAAGTGCAGGGTAGGTGCCAAATATTATACCTGTAAGCAGGGCTACCGATGCAATAACCAGCAATGTGCCTAAAGTAAACGTAGCTTCAAAAGGCATTTTTATAAGATGCTTGATCAGGGGTACAGCAGCCAGGGTAAATAATATTCCTATCAAAAGGCCCAGTAAACTTCCAAACCCAGATATAACTACCGATTCTGAAAGGAATTGCATAAGTATCGATTTGTTATTTGCACCTACAGCTTTGCGCAAGCCAATTTCGGCAGTACGTTCGGTTACAGAAATAAGCAGTACATTCATAACACCAATGCCTCCAACCAGCACCGAAATACCTGTAATGGTACCCATAATAATTTTAAAGAGAAGAATACCTTTATTAAGCTGCTCTACCCGAAAAGTATCCGTAATTATACGTATATCATTTTTCTGTTCTTCTCCAAAATAGGCAGCAATCCAGGTGGTGGCTGCGCTCTCCAGAAGCGGTACCTCTTCAATGCTACTGGCAATCATCATACATACCGGAGCGTTTTCTTTTAGTTGTTCATCTGTAAAAAGGGTAATAGGCAGGTACGCATTAAAGCCCTCTGTATTTTTATCATCAATAATACCGGTTATAGTAAGGGTATGGCCCATAAAAAGAAGGGTATTTCCCAGTACATTGGCCTTTGTAGTGTCGATATGTAGCTGCCTGGCCAGTGCTCTATTGATAACCACAGATTTTTGCTGTTCGCTTAGGTCTTTATGGCTTAGGTTGTTGCCTTCTTCCAGGGTATAAGTAGGGTCTATCTGAGCGGTAGAGCCTGTAAATGTTATACCAATGGGAGCTTCAAGGCCGGGGTAATGTACCTCAGCAGCATGATGCACCCGCATATAACCTGTAACCGGCCTGCCTAACTCCTGCTGCATTTTAGTAAAACTTGTGTAGTTGAAAAAGGCATAACGTTCCTTTCTTAGCTTTACCTTATTTACCCATTTATAAGGATCGCTGGTAAGTACAATGTTTTGAAAACTGGTAGTACCTGATACCTGGTTTAAGGCAAAAGAGTGCATGCCATCAATAAAAGATAATATACTTACCAGGGCTGCTACACCTACTACTATGCCCAAAACCGAGAGAATAGTATGAAAGAAGTTAGCCCTTATGTTTTCTAAAGCCTGTACTACAGACGTGCTGATTGTTTTAAGCATATTATGTGAGAAAACAGTTTACTGGCCATAAGCTATAAAAGCTTTAAATAGCTGTGCTAAGTTTAGATGTGTAAAGAAGTATTGCAAGCTTTTTTTGATAAGCGGTATTATTTACTTGGTGATACTGTATAAAAAAAAAATTGCAGGATTGTTTGAAAAATATAATTTAAGAGCGCCTTGTTTATATATATTATGCTTATTTGAAAATTGTAATGTATACAATATGTAGGTCTATCTTAATTTACCTATATTGGCAATGAAATGCTTTTGTTAACGTTGTAAAAGGATGGATGTCTTAAAAAGGAATAATGTAAATGTAAGCGGAGCAGGAGATAAGGTTATTATTTTTGCCCATGGTTATGGATGTGATCAGAACATGTGGCGCTTTATAACTCCCGCCTTTAAAGATGAATACAGAATAGTTCTTTTTGACCATGTAGGTGCCGGAAAATCTGATGTTAGCGCATTTAATAAAGTTAAATATGCTTCACTACAAGGCTATGCAGATGATGTACTGGAAATTTGTGATGCCTTGGGCCTTGATAAGGCTATTTTTGTAGGCCACTCTGTTAGCGCCATGATAGGAGCCCTGGCAGCTATAAAAGAGCCTGCCCGTTTTGAGAAACTGGTAATGATTGGTCCCTCACCTTGCTATATTAATAAAGATGGCTATTATGGCGGCTTTTCCAGCGATGATATTGAGGAATTGCTGGAGTCGCTGGATAGCAACTACCTGGGTTGGTCTGCGGCTATGGCCCCTGTAATTATGGGCAACCCCGATAAGCCAGAACTGGGCGAAGAACTTACCAATAGCTTCTGTCGTACTAACCCAGAGATCGCAAAGCATTTCGCACGCACTACCTTTCTTTCTGATAACCGTGCAGATATAAAGAAGCTTACTACCAAATCTCTGATCTTACAGTGTTCTGAAGATCTGATTGCCCCCCTGGAAGTAGGAGCGTTTATGCATAGGAATATTCCGGAAAGTAAGCTGATAATAATGAAAGCAACAGGGCACTGCCCTAACCTGAGTGCACCCGAAGAAACTGTAACAGCCATTGGATCATTTTTGTAGCCAGGTTCTTTTTCATTTTTTAGTCTAAATATGGGTATGGGAAACAGAGTTAATACACAGGGGGATGAGTTTACAGGACTAGAAGAAAGTGCGGAAGATCTTTATGAAAACGCTCCCTGCGGTTATCTTTCAACGTTGCCTAACGGCACTATTGTAAAAATAAATAAGACACTTCTAAAATGGCTGGGCTTTGAAGCAGAAGAGCTTCTGCAACATAAGCGCTTACAGGAACTTTTTACTATTGGTGGCAGAATGTATTATGAAACACATTTTGAACCACTGCTTCGCATGCAAGGCTTTGTAAACGAAGTAAACTTTGATCTTAAAAGTAAACAGGGCGAAAAGCTGCCGGTTTTGATCAATACAACCCAGGTAAAGAATAAAGAGGGAAAGCACCTGCTTAACCGTACTACTGTTTTTAACATTACAGATCGTAAAAAGTACGAGCAGGAGCTTATCAGGGCCAGAAAAGTTGCAGAAGAGGCTTCAAGAGTTAAAGATGAGTTTTTATCTACCGTAAGCCACGAAATACGCACCCCCTTAAATGCAATAGTAAGCATTGCCAACCTGCTGCAGGAAATGAGCCACACCCAAGAGCAGGACGAGTATTTTACTGTACTTAAACACTCCTCCGATAACCTGCTGCATCTTATTAATGATATACTTGACTATAGCAAAATAGAAGCGGGCAGGGTTGAGCTTACCGAAAGAAACCTAAACCTAAGAGACCTGGTAAGCTCGCTGTTGTATGGCATTAACCTCAAAGCAGAAGAAAAGGGATTACAGTTAAAGGTAGATATAGACGATCGTTTACCTGCCTTTATTACCGGAGACCCGGTAAAGATTGGCCAGGTGCTTACCAACCTGCTGGGCAATGCGGTAAAGTTTACCGATAAAGGCTTTGTGGAGCTTAAGATGCAGTTAAACAGCCAGTCGGCTAAAGAAATTTCAATTGATTTTTGTGTAAAAGACACCGGTATAGGCATACCCGAGGATAAACTGGATAAGGTATTTGAAGCGTTTACGCAGGCTAATTACGATGTAAACCTTAAATATGGAGGTACCGGTCTGGGGCTAACCATTAGCCAGAAGTTACTTGCTTTATATGGCAGCAAGCTCACTGTAAAAAGCAGAGAGGGCGAAGGAACGGAGTTTTGTTTTAACCTTCGGTTAAAACCTGGTACCGAGGATGTAGCCAACACCACCATCCTGGCAGAAGATGGTGCTTCTATTGCTGGTGTTAGGTTGTTACTGGTAGAGGATAACCCTGTAAACGTAATGGTAGTTTCCAAATACCTGGAGCGTTGGGGAGTTGTTTTTGATGTAGCTGAACATGGCCTGGAAGCAGTTAAAAAAGTAGTACAGCAGGATTATAAACTGGTGCTTATGGATTTGCAGATGCCTTATATGGATGGCTATGAAGCCACTACTGCAATAAGGCAACTGGCTGATGAGAAGTATAAGCGCCTGCCTGTTATTGCGCTATCGGCCTCTACACGATATGATTATAAAGAGCGCATGAAAGCTTCCGGAATCAATGATTTTGTGAGTAAGCCTTTTAATGCGAATGAGCTTAAAACAAAAATTGCTTTTTACAGCAGAAGCTTAAACAGGGGACAATCTTTTGAGCACCCGGATGCATTTAAACCTTTACCGATCGTAAGCAGTACTGCACTCACTGCCCAGGTTTTTAACCTGGATACAGTTAATCAAATGCTTAAGCGTAAAGACGCAGACCTCTTAAAGCTGATCAGGATGACGGTACAAAGCTTTGAGGACTGTAAAATTGAGTTTCCGGCTATACTAAGAGCAGGTAACCTGGATGAGTATAAATTTAGTGCTCACAAAATAAAAATGACAGTTGAGTTATTTCATGCAGAACGGCTGCAGGCGGCCATTGCAATAGGCAGGAACCTGCTAAGTAATAAGGTGTCAGATATGAGCAGCGTTGAAGATGCTATACAAGTACTTAACCAAGAGTTTGATGCCGTTATTGCAGGGCTTAATGATATGCTTAAAAGCCGAACCCAGGTAGCCGGATCTTAAATTTTGCATACAGGGTTGTACAATGCAACCCTGTATTTGTTTCGGTAAGTATAGCATTTCTATTTAAACCTCGAACTTCAATCCCTTTTATAACAGCTTCCTAATACTGTGCCTTATTAAATTGGTACAGGAAAGGGCGTTTGTGTGCCACACCTTCTTTGCGCTCTTCAAGCCTGTTGTAAATGCTTAGGCGAAGCATTTTTTTCTGGAAATGGCTGCGCTCCAGGCAATTTTATGTAAACATGCTTACCGGTATGATGAGAGGCCAGGCAAATAGCAGTGCTTCTGCAGAAAAGCGGCTGGAAGAATTAGAAGAATTGCATATAATGTTTACTTTTCTGAAAAAAATGCCTGTGCATAAACTGGTGCTTATGTCGCAGGGTAAGTTTACCGAAGAAATGCTGGAAGCAGCCTTAAATAACATTAACCAATGAGATACGCGCTAAAAACTAGTTTGCCTATGTTGGTAGCCTTACTGCTGACTGTTTTTGCTGCCATGCCGGTACAACCTGCATTGGCAGAAACTGCCGCCCATCAGTTTGAAAAAATCAGCAATGTGGAGTGGGCCCGGCCCAAAGGCTTTCCGCTAACCATGGATATTTATGTGCCCCAGACAGGTAAAAAAAGCTACCCGGTTCTTATTGTATACCACGGTGGCGGCTGGCTCATTAATAACAACAGCATTATGAACCAGCTGTCAGAGTACATTGCCGGAAATGGTGAGTACATTGTATGCAATGTAAACTACCGTTTGCTTGGCGATCTAAGCAATACCACCACCATCAATGAGATTGTGGAGGATGCCCTTGGAGCAGTACTTTGGGTAAAAGATAATATTAAAAAACATAAAGGCGATCCGGATAAAATTGCCGTTACAGGCGACAGTGCTGGCGGCCACCTGGCAGCAATGGTAGTGAACAGTGGTGCCAGGCTGGAATCTGATGGTTTTGCAGGCAATACACTGGGTTTTAAACCTACCTACCTGCCCAAAGGTAAAACCGCAGAAGAAGTAGCCAGGCGGGGAGGTATACAGGTGCAGGCGGCTATTTTAAGCTATGGTGCTTTTGATATGCATGCTTCTGCCCAGGGTGGTTTTGAGTCGCCTAAAAATGGGTTTTGGGCTATGGGTGGTGCAAAAGCCCGTGGCATTTTTGGTGAGGGTAGTACCGTGCAGGAAAAGCCTGAGCATTACAAGGCTGTATCTCCTATTTATAACGTACCTAAAGCTTCGCAACGAAAGCTGCCACCCCAGCTGTTAACCGTGGGCACTAAAGATGATCTTACAACACCTGCCTTGGTACATAAGTACTATACAGTTTTAAAAGAAGCAGGCCAAACGGCAGAGTATTGGGAGCATGAGGGCAGGCCACACGCTTTCCTGGATTCTGGCTCAAATGAGTATTTAGGCATACAATTTGAAAAAGATGCACCGCCTGCTATTGATAAGATGATAGCTTTTCTGGACAGTGTGTTTTATCCGAAGGGTGCTGCGAAGTAAGTTATAGGAAAAGAGAAAGCTCCAAACCGAATAACCTGGTTTGGAGCTTTTTCTTTATATACTGGCGCCTGTATATTGGTAGGTGTAACCTCTAATCTTTTACCTGGTAATTTCTATATGTTCACCACCGGCCCAGTCTTTATGCTCATTAGTATAGTACAGGTAGGCTGTACTGGCAGGCGCCTCATAAATGCCGGGTACCTCAGCCTTTAAGTCCAGGTAAATGTGGTGCACGGCTAAAGGCGCCAGTTCCCTGAAATAGAAAACCACATAGTTGTTGCGCACCTCGTAAAAGTCTACCAGGCCTTTTTCCTGTAGCTCTTTTAGTTGCCATGGCTGGGGGCTTAGCCCTGAGGGGATACCCACTAAAGCGACCGTCATGGGTACACCGCTGCGGGTTCTGTTTTTAAGGGTGGTACTAAGCCTTACAGTTTGGCCTACACTTGTTGTTGTAGCAGCCAGCTGGGTAGTTAAGCCTACCTTGCACTCTTTAGAGGAGTTAGGGGTGTAGCTGCTCCATGATACGTTGAGTGAGTAAGGCAATGCTTGCCTGGTATCATCAAAAACAATATCAAACCGCTGATTGCCTTCCTGCAGATGGCGTTCAATACCGGCCAGTAATATCTCACCTTTCGTATTGGGCTCATACTGTTTAGAGCCAACAAGTTTTTTATTGTGGTATACGGCCAGCAATCCTCCTTCTGATGTTTTATTACTAAATCTGGCGTATTCGGTAAGGGCTTTTAAAGCCAGAATAGTGCCTTGTGTAGACCCAAAGCCTCCGTATTGTCTGGATTTTACAAGATAGTCAACCATTGGCTGAAGTTTATCAATTCTTGGTGTTTCAGATTTAAGCAATGCAAGGGTAATTATAGATGCTGTTTCTACACTAAGTGACCGTCCGTACGATCTGACAATGGAGTGTTCTGCTTTTATGTTTTCAATGCCTTGTTTATCTACCTGGGCAATCAGTTGATGAAGCAGTTCCTCTGCTTTTGCCTTTTTGTTAAGGTTAAAGGCAGCTAAAGTTACCAATCCTCTGCGATAGGGATCTTTACTTTTTACAGCTTCTGCATAAACGGTAGCAAACTCTTTATCCAGGTCGTGTACACCAACTTCTGAAAGCGCAAATACCAGGTAGGAGTTGGTTACTTCTGCAGAGGCTGCCGAAAACCCAAAAGAGCCTTTACTTTGCACAAAGCCTCCATTACCATCCCTGCGGCTTAGCAACCACTTTTTGGTTCGTTCAATCAGTTTATCATCTACCTTTTGGTATACCTTTTTCATCTCAACAAACTCCATCAGGCCAAAAGCGGTAAGCCCTTCATGAGGAGGCGTTTTTCCAAACCACTCAAAGCCTCCCAAACGGGTTTCGAAAGAAATAAGACGCTTGTAGCCTTTATGGATATAATCCAAAGCTCTTTCTTCTACCTCTTTGTTGCTTGTGCCGGTTTCCTGCATAAACTGCAGCGCCAGTATGTTAGGGTAGGTGCTGGAAGAGGTTTGTTCAAAGCAACCATATGGTTCGCGTAAAATTGATTCCATCCCCGCCATCAGGTCAGATAATACATCAGGATATGCCTTTAATTCTGCTTTTACAGAGCCGGGCATTGGCTTGTTAATATCAAATGTATAAGACCTTGCCAGGGCCCTGTCAGACAGTGAAACTTCCATAGGGAAGCCTTTGGGCTGCACATCTACCTCCTGGCTAAAGGCATCTTTATACTCTTTGGTACGTAGCTCAACTTCCAGCTTGCCTATGCCTGCCTTAGGCAGTACGGTACTGCTTATGTAAATGGCTTTTGCCTCACCCGGAGTAAGCGTAAGCAAAGAATCGTAAGGGTTGTTGAGCTGAAGATTATAAGGAAGTGAAACCCTGAGTTTGGCTTCCTGAAGTGTAGCTGTGTTATTCTTTATGAATAAAGGGATATCTACCCGGTCTTCAAAAACAAGGTATGGAGGTATTTTTACATCCATGGTAAATGGAAGTTGGGTAAAATACTCTTTTTCTGTTCGGCCTATCAGCCCGTTTATAGCTATTCCTTCTGCAGTAACACGGAAAGAGGTAAGCTCATCAGAATTATAAAAAGTAACCTTAGCCTTGCCTTTCTGATCGGTTACAACCGTTGGATTCCAGTAAATGGTGCTGCGGAAGTCGCTACGCACTTCTGGTTGCTCTTCTGGCCCATAAACTGGTGCATAAAATTCTCTGACAGCAGTAAATACTTTAGGGCTTACCACAGCAGTTTGAAGAACTTGTTTGGTTTTAGGTATTCTTCCCGGCGTGTAGTATCCTTTCTTGGTAGTGATTAGAATTACACCATTCGAGGCCCTGGAGCCATACAGAGCCGTTCCGGCTGCGCCTTTCAATACCTGAATGTTGTCAATGTTTTCGGGGTGTATCGTGCTGAAGGCCGAAAAGGTATTGCTAACTTCATTATCTACAGGGAAGCCATCGATTATATAAAGAGGCTGACTGCCTGCATTGATGCTACTGCTACCTCTTATGCGCACCGCTGAAGCAACACCGGTATTGCCTGTTATCTGTACGCCGGCCGCACGGCCCTGTAGCTGGTTTTCTTCACCACCCGTAGCCATTAAATCTGAAGCGTGTATATAGGTAACAGCGCCGGACAGCTCTCTTCTCTCTTGTACACCATAGCCAACAACCACTACCTCGCTCAATTGCTTTACATCGGCCTGCATGCCAAGTACAGCACCCGGCATTACCTCCATATCAGTAAAGTCTACTTCTGCCATGGCTACCATAGGTGCTGCTGCGCTAAACGAAATTTGATCTGCCATAACTTCATCAGGTACTTCTATGATTTGTCTTCTTTTCTGCCAGGCAGGTGGGGCATTGTTGCCAGCAATTACTTTATATGAGCTCTTCGCCTTCTCATCAAGCCTTATCTCAAGTTTGGCACTTTTTAATGACAGGGCAGAAACCTGTGCAATTAATTGTACAGTAGTGGCAGGATCCACATCCAGGAAGGCAAAGCTGCCGTCTGCCTTTGTTTGAACTTTGGCTACCCTTGCCTGGTTGGCAAGCTCTATCAGGGTAATGGTGGCAGGCACAGCTTTGCCGCTTGCTACATCAACCACAGTACCCGAAATAAATCCATTTTGCTCTGGCTGGTACATAACGCTACGTTTTTTTTCAGTAACCTCTTTCCAAGTAAACCTGCGCCAGCCATGTGTAAGCATTACATATTCTAACGCCTGTGCGGCTTTAGGTTCATCGCGTTTAAAGTAAAACGAAGGCTCATCTACGTTACCTCTCAGGTCAGAACTCATCAGTAATTGCGATAAAATGTTGTCTTGCTTATCATCAGCAAAACTAATTACTTTGTCATCAACCACTGCCACCGATAGAGAGGCTTGTACAGGCAGGCTGTCTTCGTCCAGGGTTTGTATGGTAAGCTCTACCTTTTCGCGGGGTTGGTATTGCGCTTTATGGGTACTTACTTTTACATGTAGTTGTTTGTGAGCATTTACAAAGGCAAGGCGCTCACAGCGGGGTGCTCCGTTATAATCAAAAAGTGTAATCTGAACTATACCCGCCGGTACTTTGGATAAGGGTATTGAAAGCTTATTTTCACCTTGCTTTGGCTGTATGGTTTCTGCAAAGTAAGATTGGCCACGCACTTGTGCTACAATAGAAATTTCTTTGCTTACAGGGCTATTAATCCTAAGCTCAATTGATTTGGTACCAACAGTGTCGATTGCCAGGGTATAGCCTTTGGCTTGTATATCTGGTAAGGAGTAGCCAACAGATATGCCTTTAGGTTTTGTAATATGGGCGGAGTAGTGCTGATTGGGTTTGGGGGTAAATATAAAGGCACCCATGCCCTGGTGGTAGCTGCTGAACCGGGCCACGATGGTGCCGGTTTTATCCCGTAGTTCGCCTTCAATATCTGCGGGTTTGCCAAATTCATTAAGAGCTTTAAAGGCTACTTTGCTTTTTATATGCTCTACCAGGTCTCCTCCTTCCGGAAAAAAGCGAAGATCAATTTTGTTAAGCACAATGGGTATTGCACGGGAAATAGATTCTGTTTTACCCTCGTAGGCAATAACAGCATTCAGCAGACCGTCGGAAGAGATTAAGGTATCGGGCAGCGTAAAGCTGATCCTGCATTTCCCTTCATTATTGGTTGTCGCTTTTGTTTGCAACAGCTCTTTTCCATTTAACTGCACAATGATGTTAGCCTGGTGGTTTTGTACAGGTGTGTTTTCCAGGTTCTTTACTTCCAGGTCTGCTTCAACCCGATCAGAAGCACCGTAGGCCTCTTTTTTAAAGTCCAGCTTTAGTAATACACGCGGCATGATTACTTTTTGTACCTGCACCTTTTTTTCAAAAAAAGTATCCTCTCCAAAGTTTTTCATCCATTGGGTATAGGCTTTAAGTGTGTACAGGCCACCGGGAGCACTTGCATCTAACTGAAATTCTGCAGCAGCTCCACCGCCTTGCACAGGCAATGAAAGCGTTTTTTCTATACTGCCTTTAGGGTCAATAAGCTCAATGTACAGCACATCGCTTATGGCGGTGGGTGTGTGATCTGTACCATTAACCAGGTAGGCTTTTATCCAGATATCATCACCTGGCTTGTAAAAAGGCTTATCGGTTTGCAGGTATATTTTTTCGGAGGGTAGCTCCTTATTGAACCTGCTTAGCTGCAACAACAGGTCTTTTAATAATGGGCTTTGGGGGAGTGTCTGGTTTTTAAAGGCAAATGCCAGTACGCTTGCCACTGCCAGAACGGTGCAAAGAATGAGTTTGTTTTTCATAACGTTTGCCTTTTAAAGTTTAATGTTGATTGATAGAGTATAGCTGCGGGTATTGGGAGCATTAAAGAGATCAAGCCCGGTGCCTGCGGCATAGCCAAACAGGGTAGAAGAAGGGTCTACTCCTGTATAGGGGGTAATCAGAAATAAATTTTTAATGGTAAAAGAGAGGTTGGTTTCGGATCGGGGTAGCAACCTGCTAAGCCTGTTTATTCTATAGCTCAGGGTTATGTGGCTCATCCTTATCCAGGAGGCTTCTTCAATGGCTTCTTCGGCCACTCCGGTAGTGCCGTAGCGTACCCAGCGGTTTCCGGCCAGTCCAAGGGCTGGGTTAGCAAAGTCTACAGGCTTGTTGTTTACAGCGCCTCCTTCCAGTACACCATCAAATATATAGTTGCGGGTATCTCGCAAGTCTGCGCTTTTTTGTGAAGTGCCATAGTAGTTAAGCACGTTTGAGGTACCATTCCATACATCTCCGCCTTTTTTAACATCTATGGTAAAAGCAAGCCAAGCGCCTTTAAACTCTACTTTATTATAGAAGCCGCCTATCCAGTCAGGGGTAGGGTTACCTATGGGTTTAACCTGTTCATCAATAAGAGGATATCCATCCGCCCCGATTACCAGTTGCCCATCTGCATTACGCAGGTAACTGCTTCCGTATATAACGCCATAGGGTTGCCCGGCTACCAGGTTCGTTGATGCATCGCTAAAACCTGCCAGCGCAATGCGTTCTTTACCGTTATACACATCTGTAACTACAGGCCTGAAACTGCTTAAGTTAAGTGTTGACTGCCAGATTAGTGGGCCTTCTCCCGTATAAAACTGATTAGAAAAAGTAAGTGATGCATCTGCTCCTTTGGTTTGTATGGAAGCACTATTTGCCAGCGTAAACTGATTATTGATAACTACCGGCACAATAGCATTATGTGTTAAATTATCATAGTAATTAAGCTTTAGGTTTAAATAGTAAGATATGCCAAGCTCTGTTCCAAACTCCCTGTTATGATACGTTTCTGGTAACAGGCCATTTTTAAAGTGGAGTTCTCTGTTCTCTGTATAGTTAAGATAATGAGCAGAAGGCAGTAGGGTAGAGTTGTACTGCCAGTTATTATACAGAAGAGGCGCTTCGCGTACCGTTTTGTTATACGATGCATATACAGTGGCAAGGGGAAGTATATCATAGAGCTGCAGCGCATCTATCTGGTTTAGCGTAAGTTTTACACTGAGCCCCGGTAGCAATAACTGTGCAGCTGGCAGGGTGCTGGAAATATAGCCCCCGTTGCTGAGGGTAGCCTCAATTGCATTTAAGTAACGGGCTTTTACAGAGCCTGATAGCTCATGGATGTGCCTTTGAAGGGATAAGTTTACAGGAATAATGCTGTCTGCCTGCTCCATGTTAAAAGTGCTTCCAATGCGAAAGCCATCTTTTCTAAAGAGACTTTGTTCCTGGTAATTAAAGTGGTAGGCCGCACTTGTATGCAGAGTAATGTTTTTTTTGCGCCAGGTATGCAGGGCGTTGAGTTTATAATTAAATGCAGTGTGGTTAAGGTTACGGTTGCTGTAGCGACCTTCCGGGCTGCCTGCTGAAA
>FPIC01024050.1_pt1 | contig 28928 bp, 19 predicted proteins | sample 1504481 | NCBI WGS metagenome assembly FPIC01 (sample SAMEA4475357, study PRJEB15587) | soil metagenome | biome: Soil; feature: Field | place: India | collected 2015-03-11 | depth 0 m
TAGAAGCATATCCGGCCTCAATGGCACGCCACACCCCCACCTCGTAAGAAACATGCCCCGCAAAGGGAATGTTTACTTCTTTGGCTGTTTGCACTATCGGGCCAAAAGTTTGCGGGGTTAAGCCGGGGTGCAGTTTTAAAAAGTCGTAACCGGCCTGCTTTTGCTGCCTCACCATGGCTATACCGGCATCAGGTGTTTTAACACTATTGCCATTAAGCGATGGCCCTGATGTATAAAACCAGGGGCTTACCAGCTCTCCCCGGTTTATTTGCTCCCGTAACTCCAGGTGCAGGGGGTGCCCTAACATACCCCGAATGGTGGTAATGCCCTTAAGCGCAAACAACCGCACAACTTCCTGCATAGGTGCCATATCGTTTACAGGGGGCACATGCGCATGCATTTCGGCCAGGCCGGGCATCAGGTATTTACCTTTGCCGTTTATGCGCAGGGCATTCTGCGCATATGGTATTGTACCGGAAGGACCTATTGAAGCAATAACTCCCTCTCTGATAACTACATCCTGGTTATTAAGCACCCGGTCTGATGTCATGGTGATTACATTTACAGACCTGAATACTATTTCCTGATTACGGGCATCTACAGGCGCCTGGGCCTTACAGAGGCTGGTTAGCAGAAGGAAGCATATTAGTAAAATCTTTTTCATGAGGCTGCGGTTATATGGTTTATTGTAATGCAGGCAAGGTTTTGTACCTGGGCCGGTATAAAACCTTGCACGAAAAATGCATTTCATGGTACAAGTTAAAAAACTCTTTTAATTTATTGATATCGTAAAAAAAGCTTCTGTATAAAACACCAGTGTATTTTATACAGAAGCTTTTTTGCTAAACAGGTTTTAATAAGCAGCTTAAAGTAATGCAATGTAAAGCTGCTGCCTACTACCAGTTAAAATTAAGCGTAAGCCTGAGGTCACCATCCAGTACGCCATAGGGCTTAAGCTCCTTAGGGTTCCATGGAAAGCGATTGGCTATCCAGTTGGCATAGGTTACAGAAGCTCGGAAGCTCTTATAATTAAAATATCCAAACCCATAAGAATAATCGGGATCCCAGGGCATTTTACGAGATGCTGGCTTGATATACTGGTACACTGCAGACTCTACATATATGCTGCGGGCGATAGTGTACCGTAAAGAAAGACCTGCTACTGGCTTGCCTTCCAGTAATCCGCCATGCAGGTTGTTGTTTATATCCCTGTAGTGGCTGGCGTACCTTACGAAATAAGAAATACGAACATTCGAGGTATTATCAATTTTTAAGGGAGCAAGGTAGCGGGCAGGCAACTCATGGCCATAGGATACAAAATAATAACCTTGCAGAAATTTCCGTATAAAGCTCTGGTGGTCATCATAGCGATTATCCATGTAGTTCTCGTAGCCATAACTAAAGGTATTTGGCCTCCAGTTGTAGCGGCCCAATGAGTATGAATAATCGGCTGTCCATACCTGTATGGTGTTAGGGTTAAAGTTTTTAAAGAATGTGCCAGAAAGGTAAACCTCTTCAAATAACCGGGCCCGAGTAGTAAGCACAAGCGCATTTCTGAACATAGGTCTGCTTTGTGCAGGCTGGTTTTCTGTAAGTTCAACCGGTTGGGCTTCCCCTTGTTTTACCGCATTGCCTAAGCCAGCGGGGTTTATAAAACGGCCCATTGAGTAAGATATATTGGCAAACAACCTGTTTTTACCTAACAGCATTTTATCAGAGCCTACGGCATCGCCAACGTGCTGCCACTCCCCGGCTGTTTTTTTAGGCTGGCTCTCTTTTAAAACTGCAGCAGCCAATGGGGCTTCTGCCATAAAAAGCTCCTGATCAGAAAGAGACACCTCATTAACATACCAGTTCCACGTGTTTGCTTTGCCCGAAAGATCAGGAAAGTTGATCATAAAGGCCAGGAGACTACCTTCCGTAGGGGATACATTAAAAACACCATCCCCTCCCTTGTTCTGGTCAGTAAATGCTGCAAGCGGTACTGAAAACAGTTGCCAGCCTGCAGAAGGCTCTACACGGATGGAGCTTGTCCAGGCATCATCATCTTCCTCACGAAATACACCGTCCTTATTATCATCTTCCTGCAAGATCAACTGCAGGGTAATAGCTTCAGGGGAGGTATTGGCCAGGGTAATGTTCAGGTAATTTTTTTTCTGCTCCAGCTCAATGGGCAACCCTAAGCCTTTTCCCCATCCACCATAACTTTCCTTGCCCTGCCATGTTACCTTCAGGCATTCTTTACCACCAAAAGTTACGGCCTTAGGCACAGTGCCCACGCTTCCATACGTAAATGTTTTACCTGGGGCATTGCTATTTGTTTCACCAGGCTGGTTATTATAGCTTTCTAATTTTGCCTTTATCTGCCCAAGGCAAAAAACAGGGTTTGCCAGTGCAGCTACTCCCATCCATACCCCTGCAATAATTCCTTTGTTCATATAACGTAGAATCTAAGTGTTTAGAAGCGAATCAGTTTGCCGTTCTTTTTAAAATTGAGTGCTTCCAGTACAACTGCATTTGTATTAATGGAGATAGCTGTATTAGGCTTGTCGGTTTTTTCGAATCTTCCTGAGTACCAACCGCGCTGCGGGTCGTACAGGTCTTTCACCGCCTCGATAAGAACATCGCTATAGGCATCGTCCATTAACACGTACCAGCCAAAAGCAGCTTTGGTACTTATCGATTTAAAGTCTGAGGCATCGCTGCCATCTTCAGCTACACACTTCCAGGCTTCATTATTGGTGTAAACTGTATTATATACCAGGTAGGGTGGCTCATCAATATGGTCTTCACTTACACAGGTTATGATGCCAGTATGTTTGTAACGCTCTTTCTGAGCCATAAAAACGCGGTATGCCAATTCACGCGAATTAATATCCCAACCGTACTCAAGGCCATCTAAAATATAAGGCTCGCTGGTTACATAATTATGGGCTACCTGGTTTTTAAGCTCACGCTTATCTACGCCTACCTGTATCCCATAAATATCTACAAACTTGGTAAAATCAGTATAAGACAGACTTTCACTTACATCGTATCCAGCCATAGCCAGACCTTTACTACTATACTCTTCATAACCAAGCTTGCCTTCCTGTACTTTTAAAGGCTTAAACTCATGCCTGGGAAAAACTACACCATACAGAGTACCCTCGTGTACCATGTATTGCAATTGCCATCGGTCTGTAACCTTTTTAACTGCCCCCCTATATTGTGGATAGCTGTTTATTATTTTGTGCACTGCTGTATAAAACCTACCCAGGTCAATAGCCGACCAGCCTATGCCTCTATCTACTACTTTGTTTTCATAATCTACCATTTCAAGCGTTTCTGTATTGTACAGCTTGTTAGGCATTATATTATCATACAGGTTAATAACAGATAAAGTCTGCAGGCATTGGGTCAGGCGCTTGTCCATTTCCAGGCTGTCAATTATGCCAATTTCGTAAGCAGACGTCATGGCCATTATATAGCTGCTCATATCCCAGAAGGTAGCTGCAGTATAATAATCTACGCCATTTACAAATCCGGTTTCCTTTTTGTAATTGTTCTCAAAGTACTTCCATGCGATGCGGGCATACTCTATTTCTATTTCACTAAGTTGGCCGGCAGGCTTGCGTAATGGGTACCTCACCTGTTTTTCGATCAGCACCTCTTTGTGAAACACACTGTCTATGCCCAGGTCTGAGGGTTTGATACTTTCAATGTACAGCACTATACACACTCCCATAACCAGGGAACTAACAATAAGTATGGGTTTTACCAGAAATGACATTTTAATTATTACTTAATTAGGTGATAAAGGTGATCAGGCTACCTGCAGAATATTTTGCTCAGTTTCCTGTGTTAATACAGCATCTGCCTGTTTTGAGGCAGAAGGTTGCCAGAAGGCAGCTCTAACCATAATACTGAGGTTATAAATATTAAATAACCCCCAGTAAGTGTTAGTAAAGAAACCCGACCAGGTAGGGTGCATATCCAGGTAAATCAGCACTGCGTTGTAAATGATCCCGGCCAGCGTTAAGCCGGCAATTACCAGGTGAGGCATTACATAGCGAAGGTAATTTCCGCTTTGTCTTTGCTTGGCAGTTACATTGAATTCTACCTTTTTTCCGCGCACAGCACCCCACAATGACATAAGCATTACCCAGAAAGAAGCAACATAATACTGGTCTCCGCGCTTGGTCGATATGCCCCAGCAGCCTAGTGTCATGCTTATTGTGTTTAATACCTGAAACACCAGAAAGTATTTAAAGAAATCAAAATTAAATGCCTTTACCGGCGAGGCCAATGTAAAATAAAATACAATAGGGCTAACCAGGAATATCGTGATCCAGATGGGCGAGAAGTATGACCACATCGTATTAAGATAACTTAGCTTCTGGCCAAACGAGAGCCCTTTTTTAAACAAAGGGTTGTCCCTGAAACAAATATCCAGTGAGCCTTCAGCATAGCGGGCACGTTGCTTAATCCATGTTTCCAGGTCTTGGGGTGAAAGCATCTTACATTCTACCTCCGGGTGCATAATACTCTCCCAGCGGTGGTTCTTATCGGCATGCAACTGAATCGATGTATATATATCTTCAGATGCATGAAATTTAAAGGGAATAAGCTGCTTATCGAGTATCTTTTTATTTAACCAGGAAATATCCAGCGTTCTGCCTGCTTTACGGGTAGCTTTTGTTACGGAGGCTTTACCCAACTCTTTCCTGAGCTCGTTTGCAAAGTCTCTTAATGATAAACTCACCAAGGCTTCTCTGCGATGTATGGAGCCGGCGCCACAGCAAAAAGAAGCATTATAATTATTGCGCCTGCGTTGTATTACATCATAAAATATGGCAGAGTCGTTCCCGAAAATATCCTGTCCTATTTTAATTTTATCAAGCCCAGCCTTAAGCAGTTTACCAAACAGGGTCTGGCCAAGTCTTCCTTTTCTGTCCAAAACCTCAGAAAGCGGTTGGGGGTCTGTAAGGTCATAAAACCACTGGGGCGTTTGCACCCAGGCCAGCTTATGGTTTCTGAAATAACCTGTTGTGTTTTCAAGAAAAGAAGAAAAAGGGCGTGTGTCAGCATCCAATATTACAAACAGGTCGCCATCTGTTTCTTCAAGCGCATTTTTCAGGTTACCAGCTTTGTAACCAATATTATCAGGTCTGTTCAGGTAAAAAACACCTTCTTCCAAAGCAACCTGGCGCATGTTTTCCTTTTCTGGATTAGTTCCGTCCCTGCGGCCATCATCAAGCACATAAACCTGTACCTTTACATCCGGGTATGGATAAGTCATTTGCCTGGCATCGCGTATACTGTACCTTACCATTTCTACATCTTCATTGTAGGTAGCAATAAACACATCAATTTTTACAGGCCTGTCCATCCCCTCCTCAACTTCTTCAATGTCAGACAGGTAATGCACCGGTGCTTTTTTTTCAGGATCTTTATTAGACCAATAATTGATAATTACCAGCAGGGTACCAATAAAACTAAGTGTTTCTGCTACCACCAGAGGTATTGAAAACCACAGGGCATCCAGGTTTATGGATTTTGTCCAGCGCCAATGCAGGTAAGCCAGGCCAACCACAATGGTTAGGATACCAAACACCTGAAAAAGACAGGTGCGCATTTTATTATCTGTAATAAAGGCGGCTGGGCGCCTGTACTCAAATTCTGAAAAGTAAAATTTTTTCATTGTTGCCGGTCCAAAACAATCTAAACTTTAGATTATTGACTACTATGTTTTATTAAGCTATTTAAACTCTATGAAGAAAACCTTATTAACCACAAATCAGCCCGTGTACGTGATGTTATATAACCTGTACAGCTATTGTTTTTTTATGAAAAAGCTCCGAAGAAAACTTCTTTTAGACCTGCTTTTTCTATTTTACTCAGCAGAGTAGCAGGAATATTTATAAACTCTAGCCCTATGCCTTTGCGAATGCTTATTTTCTTGATTTCGACCAGTAAAGCTAAACCACTGTGGTTGACCTGTGTTATGTCTTGCAAGTCCACTCTAAAATCACCGGTAAGTGCAGATGTAAGTGCATCAAATTCTTTTTTCAGATGCAAGCGCGAAGAAGCATCCAGAAGCTTATAGTCCTCTGAGTGTAGAGAAATTGTGTTTGTAAAAGAGTTATTCATATAATATAAGAAATTGTAATATATGGCATGACTATCCTATCTGCTCTGTAGCAATAGCTAAAAGCAAGGCGTAAGCCAACTGGAAATAAATGATAATGAAATTTACCGGGTGTATGCTACCTGGTCATTAAACAGGAGGTCTTTATGAAAGGATTTTTAGTTGAAAAGTTACCTTCTACTTTAAGAATGCTAAGAGGAAAGAAGCAGAGCAAAGCAGGCAAATACTGTACTGACATAAAGATTAAGTTGAAATATTTCTACAAATATTCATCAAAGTTTCATCTTAACCAAAGACCCGGCCCCAGACTGTACTCCTCAATTAATTTTAAACAAGTTACACATGTAATATATCTAATATTATATGCAATTAAAAATATCAAAAAAACATAAAACACACCTATACGAACATAATCCAATATTTATTTGCAAAAAGTAACACGCAAATAAAAAGTATTGATCTTTGCAAAAACACCACTTACACAGCAAAAATTTAAAAATAACATAAAACACAACAACCAAACAACCTGATTATTAAACACAACACAATGAAACAGCTTATAAACAAAAAGCAAATAAACTTAACACCCAAATAAAAATATTAAAAATAACCACAATGTAATATTTAAAAATAAATAGACAATAAAACTATTATTACACTATAGTTTGCTTCTAAATTTACCCTATAGTTGCCCCCGTTTTTTTTACTTCCTGATTGTAGAAAGGCATAGCAAGTAAAACCAGATCTGCCCAATATAAAGCCAGTTAATAACCTCAGGCAACACCTATTATTTCTGCATACTTACCCAAAGGTTGCCTTGCAGAAAATCGGCATTACCAGGCACCCTGTAGTATATTGGAAAAGCGCCTTTATTTACAAAAAGAAAAGAAAGTACCCCCCATAAGCTACTACAATTATTTACCTGTGCCAATATGGCTACTACTTTTACAGACTAACAAACAACCTGCTTCTTTCTTGGGAAAAGGGTACTTTTTACTACGCTGAGAGATAAAAGTAATGTCTATTTTCAGTGGCTTTCTGCCTTGCTCCTTTTGTTGAAAGCAGGCCAGTATTTTACACCTGCCGAAAGGCTCATAAACTGGGGATAACCCGGCACAAACATAGCTGTAAGGTCCAGGCCCGGTGTTATACGATAAGCGTACTCAAACTCTCCCCCTATCCAGAGCATACGGTGCTGCCAGCGGGCCTCAGGCGCTCCTTTAAAAAAACCTGGATTCTGGTAATCGGCCAGCTCCTGCCAGTTTCTTCTGAAAACAAGCGTTGGGCCTACCCCTCCATATAAAGAATGTTTTTGTGTTTTAAAAACTTTATGTCGTATACCAATATGCGAAAAGCCACCCGTGCGTGCTGCGCAGTCTGCATACAGAGCTTGTATTAGCTTGATAGTTAACTGGTCTTTAACCAGGTAATGCTCATAACTTACTGCTGCCCCGATATTAAGCACTAATACTCCCCGGGCATCTAGTTTATTGGGCATTAAAAAAGCATTTTCGTCTCCACGGGGGTGTATGCTCAGGCCAAAATACTGGATGCCTATGCTACTTTTCTGCCCCAAAGCAGCAACAGAAAAAGCAAGGCATACAAAAAATAAACATAGACTTCTCATTGGTTAATGTTTTTCAATGCAATATACACATATCAACAAATCTGCTATCTGCAAAACTACCTGTGTTTAACTTTAAAGTTTCACTATAGTTAGTTTTCTTTACCCCACCAGGGTAATACTGCGTAAAACAACCAATAACCTTAGTATGAGTATAAGCAGGACCCTATTACTAGAACGTATACAATCTACCGGTACCCCCTGGGATGTAATTATTGTTGGCGGAGGTGCTACCGGGCTTGGCGCAGCAGTAGATGCCGCATACCAGGGTTACAAAACCCTGTTGCTCGAACAGGCTGACTTTGCCAAAGGCACTTCGGGCCGGAGTACCAAACTGGTACATGGTGGGGTTCGTTACCTGGCACAGGGTGATGTGCGCCTGGTAGCAGAGGCCTTGCAGGAACGGGGACTGCTTTTACAGAATGCCCCCCACCTGGCTTATAACAAAGCCTTTATTATTCCTAATTACGAATGGTGGGGTAACACTTATTATTTAATGGGCCTTAAGGTGTATGATATGCTGGCAGGTAAGCTTGGTTTGGGTAGTTCTAAAAGTATATCCAGGCAGGAAGTAGCTACCCGGCTTCCTACCCTTACCACACACAAGCTTTATGGTGGCGTAGTATACTATGATGGTCAGTTTGATGATGCACGGCTTGCCATAAACCTGGCACAAACCTGTACAGACCTTGGCGGCACCACCCTTAATTACATGCAGGTTACCGGGCTGTTAAAAGAAAGCAATAAAATAACCGGCGTACAAGCCTGTAACCTGGAAACGGGTAAAGAATATACTATAAAAGGTAAAGTTGTAATTAATGCTACCGGTGTTTTTGCGGATACACTTTTACAAATGGATGCCCCCGGAAGCAGTCCATTGATACGCCCCAGCCAGGGCATACATCTTGTACTTGACCGGTCTTTTATGCCAGGCGATGATGCGCTTCTTATCCCTAAAACACCAGATGGGCGTGTACTCTTTGCCCTGCCCTGGCATAACAGGGTATTAGTAGGCACAACCGATACCCCCCTTAGCAACCATAGTATGGAACCGGTAGCACTGGATGAAGAAGTTAACTTTATTTTAAGTACTGCATCCCGCTATTTTACCAAAGCACCCGGGCGCAACGATGTGTTAAGTGTGTTTGCAGGTCTTCGTCCCCTGGCAGCACCCCAAAATAACATCTCTGCTACCAAAGAGATATCGCGAAGCCACAAAATTATTGTATCAGACTCTGGCCTTATATCGGTAATTGGCGGAAAGTGGACCACCTACCGGAAAATGGGAGAAGAGGCCATTGATAAAGCTATACACACAGGCTTATTGCCTGCCCGGAAAAGAAGTACCAGGAACCTGGCCATACATGGCAAGCATATACCTGCTAACCGTACAGACCATTTGCATGTGTATGGAAGTGATAAAGAAGCAGTGCTGGAAATGGCCCGCTCCATAAATGGTGGACTGGATCCCATGCACCCTCACCTGCCTTATATAAAAGGAGAAGTTATATGGGCCGCACGCCATGAAATGGCCCGCACTATAGAAGATGTGCTCGCCCGCAGAACCCGCGCCTTGTTCCTTGATGCCCGTGCCGCTATGGAAATGGCTCCGCTGGTGGCTAAACTTCTGGCCGAAGAATTAGAAAAAGAAGCACCCTGGCAAGAACAACAGCTATTGACATTTAGAAAAATAGCAGAAAACTACATTTTATAAACTGCAAGTTTGCAGATAAAAAGGCTCCTGTAAAGGCTCTGCCTTACTTCATTCTGCTAACTAATGCTTCTATACCAGCCCGTGTACCCTGGTAAAAATCGTTGCTTCTAAAGTGGGGGATCATTACTTCATCAATTATCTGCTTTGCTTCATCATTACTAATCCGCTCCTCAATAGCAGCACCGTAATGTACCCGCACAATACGCAGGCTCCTGGATACCCCTACCAGTATACCATTGTTATCGCCTCGTTTACCTACTCCCCAATGGTTGCCAATCCACAAAGTATTGTAATCAAATTCCTGTTTGGTAGACATAGTAGAGTCCAGGGTTACTACAGCAACTTCTATGGTGGTTTCTTTTTCTATCTGCGAAAGCATGTTTTCGAGCTCCTGTTTCTGAGCGGGGCTAAACGTATTTTCAAAATCATTTACATAGCCCACAGGATCCGGAATATTTCGTACAAACTCTGAGCGGGGTGGCTCAAGCACCGTTTCTGTAGTCTGGAAACCGGTTCGCGTATCCTGCTCCTGGTTACAGGCTCCTAAAAGCACCAGCATTACCAGTACAAGTACCCTAAAACTATTGCGCATTACGATCATTTTATTCTTCATCTTTTACCCCGGGCACATGTAGTCCCAATTGCTATCAAAACTACAAAAAATAATACCTTTTTATTTCAAATAAAACAAAAGGCATTAAACCAACCCTTTATCGCTTACTCTTTTGGAGAGCAAAGCCATGTGTAAAAACACCATGCCGCAGCCCCATTTGCCTGCTTATGCTTTTGCTAAGTTTTTTACGCAGAATGTGTTAACAGTTTTTTTTAAAAGGCACACTATATGCCACATCAAAAAGAAATACATCAGAGTTTTATAAATCCTTATTGTTGAGAGCAATAATTTGTTGCAACAAGTTTTAAATTTTAGTAAACTCACCTTTATATTTCTTAATTCATATTTTTCCTGTGTTTTATAGATTACATGCCCTGTAATCTTGATTTTTATGAAGACCTACTGTGCATTGCTTGTTTTAATAGTATTACAGCTAGTAGCCGGCCACACCCTTATAGCTCAAAGTGTGCATGCTGACTCTATCCGTAAAGCGGGTATACAATATGCTACAGCTATTTACAGGAGCCACATGCAAAATGATGCTCAGCTATATAACGGCCGTAAATACATTGCATTTATTGCTTCGGAAAGTGGACATCAGTTTTTTAAAACAAAAATTCCAGAATCTGCTACAATATTATACGATGGGGTAGTTTATCCTAACCAGTATGCCTTGTATGATGCTTACCATGATGAGTTGGTATTAAGCCATACAAGTTCCCAAGGCTTGTTACGCAACATACAACTATATAAAAAACGGGTAAGTCAATTTGTTTTGGATGGGCATTCTTTTATATACCTGAATGAAGAAAACAATCCTACAGCACCCGCGCCAGGATACTATGAACTACTTTATGCCAGCAATTCTGTAATGGTGCTGGCTAAACGCTACAAGAAAAAGCTTGAGCTTATTGAAGACCAGAAGCTTAGATACAGATTTACGGAAGTAAATAGTTATTATGTGCAGGTTAACAACACCTATTACCCGGTGCAGAGCAAAGCTTCTGTATTAAATGTGTTTAAAGAGCACAAACCAGAGCTACAACGCAATCTTCGCAAAAGTGAGTTAAGACCCTATCGTAAAAACCGCGAACAGGTTATAGTAACCCTGGCGCGGCGGTATACTGAATTAAGCTCCCAACCATGAAAAAGTTATACTGCCTGGTTTTGGTTATATTTTTTATACTTCAAAGCAATAAGTACTTATATGCCCAGTCTGATAGCATATATGTTGTTTCTGGTACATATATCAATGTACCCTTTGAGGATTTCATAAAAGATATTGAAGCTAAAACTCCTTACCGTTTTTTCTATAATCCGACCCATACTCAAAATATACAAGTTCACTTAACTGCAGAAAGTCTTCCGCTGGAGTACATATTGTCAAAGATGTTTGATGGCACTGCATTTTATTATGCAGTTGATCACGAAAACAGGGTATTTATTATTAAAGACCGTCCGGTACAGGCTGATTTGCCCGATAAATATTTTGAGCCTGCCAAAGGCCAAAAGCCTGTAAGCGATGTAAGTATTTTTGATTACCTGACCTCACGCCAATCACACAAAAGCGATGCAGAGCTAAAATTATATAGCATCGGCAGCCCAACTGCCCAGAAAGAGGCTGGTAACGCTACCCTGGCGGGTTACATACGTGATGCTAAAACCGGCGAGGCCATGGTAGGCGCAGCTATATTTATTGACTCTCCCCGTATAGTTGTTGCCTCTAACCACTCTGGCTTTTACTCTATATCGCTACCTAAAGGGCGGCATGAGCTAAAGGTAAAAAGTGTAGGCATGAAAGATACGAAACGGCAGATTATGGTGTATGCCGACGGTAAATTGGATATTGAAATGGAAGAGGATATAATCCCGCTAAAGGAAGTAATTGTAGAAGCAGATAAAGATGTAAATGTTTCGAGTGTGCAGATGGGCATAGAAAGACTGGACATAAAAACCATCCGGCAGGTGCCTACTGCTTTTGGCGAAGCTGATCTGCTACGGGTGGTATTAACACTGCCCGGCGTAAAATCGGTAGGCGAAAGCTCTACGGGCCTTAATGTTCGGGGGGGGGCTGCCGACCAGAACCTTATTCTGCTTAACGATGCTACCATTTTTAATCCCTCGCATTTGTTTGGCTTTTTTTCGGCCTTTAACCCAGATGTCGTTCGCAATGTAGAGCTGTACAAAAGTAATATACCTGCCCGCCTTGGAGGCAGGTTATCATCAGTGTTGGATGTGAACACCCGCGAGGGTAATAAAAAGGCTTTTTCAGGTTCGGGAGGTATAGGCTTAATAACAGGCAGGCTTACCTTAGAAGGGCCTATCCTGAAAGATAAAACCTCTTTTCTGATAGGTGGGCGCTCTACATACTCCAACTGGCTTTTAAACAGGGTACCAAACCCTATGGTAGCCAACAGCAGAGCCTCTTTTTATGATGTAAATGCCCAGCTGCACCACGATTTTAACGAAAAAAACACTTTGGCTCTAAGTGCCTACTATAGCAGCGATAGGTTCAGGCTTGGGTATGATACTGTGTTTGCGTATAGCAACCAGGCAGCTACACTTAAATGGAAACATGTGTTTAACAATAAATTTTACAGCATGTTTACAGGAGGATATAGCGGGTACGATTTTTCGCTTACCAGCGAAAGAAATCCTGTCACTGCCTCACGCACTCGGTATGGACTTAACCAGGTTAACGTTAAAGCAGATTTCAGTTATTTCCCCAATGCTAAGCATACTTTTGACTTTGGTGTAAGCTCCATATATTACAAACTTTTACCAGGCCAACTACAGCCTTTGGGTACAGAATCACTTATAGCACCGGATATTGTATCTGCAGAGCAAGCACTGGAAAGTGCCATTTATATTAGCGACCGGTTCGACATCAGTTCCCGCCTGTCCTTATCGGTAGGGCTTCGGTATTCTTTTTTTAATTACCTGGGCGCTAAAGAAGTTTACTCTTATGCAGCAGGCTTGCCACGGGAAACCCATACCATACTGGATACAATTACCTATGGGGCAAACCAGGTTGTTAATACCTACCAAGGACCAGAATACCGTGCAGCACTTCGGTATATCATTACGGAGAACACATCAATAAAGGCAAGCTATAATCGTAACCGCCAGTACCTGCACATGCTTACCAACACAGCCATGATATCACCAACCGATATCTGGAAGCTTAGTGATCCTCATATCCGGCCCCAGGTTGGTGATCAGTACTCCTTAGGCATATTTAAGAATTTTGCTGGCAACTCTGTTGAGACCTCTGCTGAAGTTTATTACAAATCAATGGCTAATGTACTTGATTTTAAAAGCGGAGCAACCTTATTTCTGAACCACCATATTGAAACCGATGTGCTAAATGCAGAAGGCAAAGCATATGGTGCTGAGTTTATGGTTAAAAAAATGGCTGGCAAGTTAAACGGCTGGGTTAGTTATACCTACTCCCGCTCCCTGCTGCGCACCACACCCTTTGTAAACCAGGAAATTATTAACCGGGGCGAATATTACCCCAGCAATTTTGATAAGCCTCATGATGTGTCATTAGCTGGAAACTACAAATTCAGCAGGCGCTTCAGCACTTCATTAAACATTACCTACAGTACCGGCCGGCCTATCACACTACCCCTTGCAGTATATGACCTGGATGGCGCACGGCGTATTCATTACTCAGACCGCAACCAGTATAGAATACCCGATTATTACCGTGTTGATCTGGCAATGAATATAGAAGGTAACCATAAGGTTAAAAAACTGGCGCATAGCTCCTGGACAGTAGCTATTTATAACCTTACCGGTCGCAAAAACCCATATTCTATTTTCTTTTTAACAGAAAATGGGGTGATACGTGGATATAAGTTATCTGTATTCGGTCGGCCTATCCCCACTATTACCTACAACTTTAAATTTTAAGCTTATGTATAAGAACACCTTATATATAATTTTATTCCTGAGCCTGCTAATACCAAGTAGTTGCGTAGAACCCTACCCACTACCTGATGGTGGGGCCGATGCTCAGATATTGGTAATAAACGGTTATCTGGACATTGACAAACAGGCCTGCACCATTACTCTTACCTATACACAAAACCTGGACGACAGGAATGCAGCCACCCGGGAAGTAAATGCCCAGGTAAGCCTTGAAAGCGAGCATAACGAATTCTATAGCTTAAGAGCAAATGGATTTGGCGTATATAGTATAGATAACCTGCCTGTTGAACTAGGACGAAACTACCGTCTACGCATCCGTACGGAGGAGGGTAACGAATACCTTTCTGCCTTTGTAAACACCCATAAAACTCCCCCCATCGATAACCTTTCATGGCGTGTGCAGGATGGTGCCATTCATTTGGAGGTATCTACCCATGACCCTCAGAATAATACGCGTTACTATTTGTGGAAGGTAGAAGAAACCTGGCAATACAACTCCTATGTGGTATCGTACTTTACGATGATTGGTGATACCCCTACCCCTCGCTCCACTATGCTTACTACCTGCTGGAAAACCGAAAGGCCTAGTAATATATTTATCGGCACATCAGAGCAACTGGCCCAGGATGTAATTTATAAACATGAGTTGATCCGCAGATTAGGAAACTCACAACGGTTTAACCAACGGTACAGTTACCTGGTGACGCAATTTGCAATTAGCCGGGAGGAGTTCAACTATTGGAGAATGATTAAAAAGAATACAGAGAACGTAGGTACTTTGTTTGATCCTCAACCCTCGCAGGTAAGCGGAAATTTTACTTGCTTAAATAAGCCAGGCACAACGGTGCTAGGTTATTTTAGTGTACGCTCCAGCCAGGAAAAAAGACTATTTATCGGATGGGAGGATCTGCTTCAATGGAAATTTAGATGGGTGGCGCCTACCTGCAGTATCGACACTGCAACCATGGATGATTTAGACGAGGTAGATTTTGGCGCTTATGACCTGGTAGATGAAATTAAAGGTGTAGGTTATACGTATGCTCACAGGGCCTGTATAGATTGCCGCAGCCAGGGAGGTACCCTTATTAAACCAGATTTCTGGCAAGAATGAAAAAAGAAATGATGGCCTTTATCAAACATATCCTATTACTGCTTGGGCTGTTAACTGGGCCTATTATCTGCAGCTTTGCACAAAGCAGGCAACTACAGTCCTTAAACCAAGCTTTTGACCAATACTGCATAACTACTTTGCAGGAAAAGTTATACACCCATACTGACCGGAATACATACCTAGCAGGTGAGATACTTTGGTTTAAAGTTTACTGCACAGATGCAACAACCCATAAACCAATAGATCTCAGTAAGGTAGCTTATGTAGAACTATTAAGTAAAGATAGTTTGCCTGTTTGGCAAAGTAGCATAGCACTTCAGGATGGAACCGGGCAAGGCTCTTTTTTTATTCCTGCCTCACTAGAAGCAGGCAATTACATGTTCAGAGCATATACAAACTGGATGAAAAATACTGGCCCCGATTATTTTTTTCAGAAGCAGATAAGCATAGTAAATACTTTTATGAAACCTGAGCAGGCCCTACCGGATAGTAGCCGCCTTGATATTGATTTCTTTCCTGAAGGAGGGCATCTGGTAGCTGGCTTGGAAAGCAAAGTCGCATTTAAAGTAGCCGATGCGCAGGGTAAGGGTGTATACTGTAATGGCTATATTGTTGATCAGAAAAAAGATACTGTTTCCAGCTTTACTCCGCTTAAATTTGGTATCGGGCATTTTATGTTTACTCCCCGTCCAGGCTATACCTATAAGGCATATATCAAAGATCAAAAAGGAAGGCTTCATACCCGCGATTTACCCTATATCCACAGACAGGGAATGGTTATGCAGCTTCTTGATGAGGGCCATGAGCTCCTTATCCGGGTACAATGCAATGCCGATGTACAAGGTCAAAACGCAATGCTTTACCTTCTTGCACACACTCGCCAGGCTCGTAAGGCTAGCCTGGCTGCCCCTTTACAGCAAGGTACTGCCCTGTTTAAAGTTGACAAGAGCATACTTGGCGAAGGCATATCGCACTTAACTCTGTTCAATAGCACTTTACAGCCAGTTAGCGAACGGTTATACTTTAAAAAACCGAAACACCTGCTTAACATCAAAACAGAAGCAGAAGGCTCATATGCCCCCCGTACCAGGGTACACAGCATAATAAGCACCTTAAATACAGCAGGCCAGCCTGTTGCAGCTAATTTATCTGTAGCAGTGTATAAACTAGACTCGCTATCATCAATCGATGAGAACACAATTGTAAACTCTCTATGGTTTACCTCAGACCTAAGAGGTAATATTGAGTCACCAGACTATTATTTAACCTCCCTGGAACCTATAGCAGACTTAGCTGCCGATAACCTGATGCTTACTCATGGATGGAGACGTTTTAAATGGACTGATGTGCTGAACGGACAAAAAACTGCCCCGTCCTTTATGCCCGAATACAATGGCCAATTTGTACAGGCTCGGGTTCTGCACAAACTGTCTGGACAACCTGCTGAGGGTATTGCCTCTTATTTGGCCACTCCCAATAAAAGGATACGCTTATATACTGGCATAAGTAATGCAGCAGGTTTGTTACAATTTGAACTAAACCACGTATACGGACCGCAAAACCTGGTATTGCAGCTTGCCAGCCCTGGCGATAGTTTGTACCAGCTTGAGTATATATCTCCTTTTTCAGTACACCACTCTGCCTACTCGCTACCTGCACTTTATTTGCCGGCAACATTAAAAAAAGAACTTCGGTCAAAAAGTATTCACTTACAGGTTTTAAATGCACATTATGAAGATCATTTAAATCGTTTCCAGGCCCCTGTTGTAGATAGCCTGCCTTTCTTTGGTAACTCATCGTATACGTATCAACTGGATGATTATAACCGTTTCAGGGTAATGGAAGAAGTATTACGCGAATATGTTTTTCCCGTGGCTGTACGCAAACGCAGGGGTAAATATGTTCTCAAAATATTAGACCAATCCAATAAACTCCTGATTGATGACCCTCTTATACTTTTGGATGGGCTTCCGGTTGCAGATGCAGACCATATCCTTGCATACAACCCCCTGAAAGTAAAAACAATACAAGTAGTACCTCAGCAATATTACCTGGGTTCTGCTGTGTTTCCAGGTATTATAAGCTTTTCAACCTACCAGGGAGACTTATCTGAATTTAAGCTTTCTCCTACAGATTTGCTTGTAGAGTACGAAGGCTTGCAATTACAAAGAGAGTTTCATGTTCCTCAATATGCAACAACAAAGCAACGCTCCTCTCCTTTGCCAGACTTACGCAACTTGTTGCTTTGGGCACCGCAAGTAGTGACAGGCACAGATGGTAAGCAAGCTCTTGAATTTTATACATCAGACCAGCAAGGCCGCTACCTGTTTGTAGTAGAGGGCCTTACTAAAGAAGGCCTTGCTGGCAGCAGTACATTTGTATTTGAAGTAAAGGGAGCTGTATCAAAAAAATAACCCTCTTTAAGGATAGTGCCTCAAGCTACAAGCAGACCTTAAAGAATTAATATACTACTTGATATAGCTCCCTTTAAAAACAAACTTTGAATGCTGCCTTGTGCTGGGTAGCTGTTAAAAAAAGCACCTGCAATACAAATACGGTAATTACCTGACAGCAAAGTGTTCGATCAAAAGCTTAAACCAGCGCATCCGGCTCACCCATAGCTAATTTTTCTCCCAGCACTTCTTTCATAACACCATCCAGGTCTAAAAGTGCTTTAGTACAATCGCCATAAAATGAAGATCCGTGCATGGTAGCCAGGGTACGAGGCTGTAATGCAGCTAGCTCTTTAAGCAAAATTTTAGTTTTATGGGTATAGGGCGCATAATCCATAAGGGGGCCCTGCTCCATTTCAAGTAAAGAGGTTCTGTGCGCATCCAGAATGTCATTATCTGTAAGTGCAACTAAATCGCCATTTTGATGAAACAGGTCAGAGCAAAGCAATGTTTTATTGGTTTCCTCAAACATTACACCGGCATCCCATCCATGAGGCAGATGTGGAGTGCGGATAAAACGGTAAATGTGCTTCCCTGTCTGAAGAATGTCATTGTTTGTCATAGCAAGGGCCGGACGGATGGCAAAATCACTCATATTTACCATGGCGCCAACTTCTGTACAAACGGGCTGTGCGTGGGGGGCAATTTGCAGCCATTCGTTTAATGAGCCACATTCATCCACTTCAAAATGACTAAACCCAATCCAGCGGATAAGCTTAGGGTCAATGAGTGTACTTACGGCTTCTCTTAAAACAGGAAACATCAGTTTTAAGCCGGTATGATACAAAAGAGGCTCATCATCTTTGATAAGAAAGTGGTTAAACTGTAGGTTGAAGTCTGCCGCAAATATTGATATGCGGTATACATCGGGGGCAATTTCATTGATTTTGTACATAACAGTGAGTGGTTAAGTAATCATATCAGTAAGGAAAGATGAAGCAGGGGCAAAAAATAAAATCCCTGTGCGCTATTTTGTGTAAAATAGCCCTGGTGGCAGCAACACACTCAAGTTACGCAGATACTGCTACAAATGCAATGAATTACTTAACCTGCAAAGTTTTTGTTTGACTTACAATTGCTGTTTTGCAAAGTTTAAAAAAAAGAGATACCCGTTTTAAACAGGTATCCCTTGCATATAACAATGAGCCTAACTGAGAAGCTTATGCGCTTACCCCACCAAAGCACATATATTTTATTTCCATAAAATAATCCATTCCGTATTTGGAGCCCTCACGCCCGAAACCTGATTCTTTTATACCTCCGAAAGGTGCCACTTCTGTAGAAATAAGGCCTTCGTTGATACCCACCATACCATACTCAAGCGCTTCGGCTACCCTCCAGCATCTGTTAACATTTTTACTATAAAAGTAAGACGCCAGGCCGTATTGGGTATCGTTTGCCATTTGTATGGCTTCTTCTTCTGTACTGAACCGAAAGATGGGTGCAACAGGGCCGAACACTTCCTCGCGGGCAATAACCATATCTGGGGTAGCTTCGGCCAGTACGGTAGGCTGAAAGAAGAGGCCTTCAATTCTTTGCCCTCCGGTGGTTACCCTGGCCCCTTTGCTTACTGCATCTTCAATATGCCGTTTTACTTTCTCAAGGCCTTTTTCATTTATTAGTGGCCCCACCTGTACATCGGTATCAAGCACATTACCGGTTTTTAAGCCTTGTACCGCTTTGGTAAACTTTTCTACAAAGGCATCATAAATACCATCCTGCACTAATATGCGGTTTACACATACACAGGTTTGCCCGTTGTGGCGGTACTTAGAAACCAGGGCTCCTTTTACTGCAGCATCCAGGTCGGCATCATCAAACACAATAAAAGGTGCATTGCCACCCAGCTCAAGCGATAGCTTTTTTAAAGTAGTGGCACATTGCTCCATCAGTATTTTTCCTACAGGGGTAGAGCCGGTAAAGGATAATTTACGCACTTTTGGGTTTTCGCAAAACTCTTTACCCACCTCACTGCTTTCGGTAGAGGTTATGGTATTGTATACACCCGCTGGAAAGCCTGCCTGCTCGGCAAGGTAGGCAAGGGCCAGTGCTGTAAGCGGGGTTTCCATAGGTGGTTTAATAACCACAGGGCTGCCAGCAGCAAGGGCCGGCGCAACTTTGCGGGTTATCATGGCCAGGGGAAAATTCCAGGGAGTAATGGCAGCTGCCACCCCAATCGATTGCTTAATAACTACAACACGCTTATCCTTGGCATGAGGAGGAATTACATCGCCATAAGTACGCTTGGCTTCTTCAGCAAACCATTCAATAAAAGATGCTCCATAGTTTACCTCGCCCAGGCTTTCGGCCATTACCTTGCCAGATTCTATGGTCATGATGTGAGCCAGGTTTTCTTTATTTTCCATAATCAGGTTAAACCACTTGCGCATCAGGCCGGCTCTCTCTTTAGCTGTCAGATCGCGGTAGGCTGGCCAGGCGGCATTTGCAGCATCAATTGCGTTGCGTACATCTTCCCGGTGCATATCGGGTACTGTACCTAGTACTTCACCGGTTGCAGGATTGGTTACCTCAAAGGTTTTACCATTTGCTGCTTTTACCCATTGCCCGTTTACATAGGCTTCTGATTTAATTAAAGTGCTTCTTTCCATATACTTTATTTTTTATGCCGCCTCCTGGTACTTACGGTCCAATTACCTGTTCGGGTATTTTTTATGCTAAAATAGCCTCTAAAAAAGTAAGTGCACAAGAGCCTAGCATCGCTTTACCTGCACACATTCTTTTTTAAAGGCTATAACCAGAAGCCCGTCAAGAAAAGCGGGCTTGTATTTATACGTTTAAAGCTTAGGCAATGAGGGATCAAACTCCCAAACGGTTATTAGAAACGTACCAAATGAAGCCCCTCCCACAACATAGGCTTTGTTATTGATAACGAAAGAGGATACACTATGCATCGCATATGGACTTATATCACGGTTTACTGACTTCTTTGTAGCTGGATTATACTCCCACAGTTCTGATGTACCGATAGATCTGTTTTTAAATCCTAAGCCTATATAAATGTTGTCTTTAATGGCAAAGGCAGCGTTTTGACTTGCATATGTTTTAGGTGCCTCCTGCTGCACCCATCCGTTTCCTGTTAGTTTATACATAGCATCAAAATCGTATACATAGGCCTCACCTTTAAAACTAACACCTACCGCAGAGGAGGTATGCTTTATAAACTGTCTTTCTTCACTCCAGGTATTGCTAGACGAATTATACCTCCATATATCATTTGCGCTCTGTGCCTCTCCGGTTGGTGTATTGGTTCCTAACCACCCGGTACCTACATAGCCATTGTTGTCTATTGCAAAACCCAATGCCGAATGCCTCCCTACACCTGGAAAATCGGCTACCTTTGTCCAGGTCTTGGTATTGGGATTAAAGCTATAAAAGTCTTTAAAATGATCTTTATCGGGATAGTCACTGCTTTGATAAAACCGGTTTGACCCCAATCCTACATATGCCCTGTTATTAGCTGTAAATGCGGTTGCACCCGCTCTTGCTATACCTGGGAAATCAGCAATTTTAGTCCATGTATCACTAGCTGGATCATACTCCCAAAAGTCATTTAACAATGTCTGATTTCTTTCATTGCCTACCACCCCTGTACCAAAATAACCTTTGTTGTTAAGTGAAAAAGCAACCGCTGCAATTCTGGGATTGCCTGGAAACACTTTTTTCCGAGTCCATGTACTGCGCCAGCACACTTCCAGGCCAGGACCTATTTTAGTGAGATCTGCAACAGTAACCTGTATAGAATACTTTCCGAAAGTTGACATGTTATAAGTCGGGATAATTCCATTCGGCAAAATAACTTTAATGTATTTTGTAGTGGCCTCTACAACTTCTGCCCTTAAAGTACCAATCCATACTCTGTTATTGGTAAGGGAGGGGCTGAAGTTCTCACCCAAAATGGTAATTATCTCATTGGGTTTAAATGCTGTATCCGGAGAAATACCCGTTATGTTGAATGAGTTTAGCTCAAATGCTTGATTATACTCAAAAGTTTTACCACCAGACAAAACTTTTATCAAGCTTGTTTTAACTGTTAACGCAGGAGGTACTAATACTTTAAGTAAGCCTGGGCTGGCATATACAACCTGGGCACTTACATTGTTAAATAACACTGTGTTTAATTGTGTATCTGAACTGAAGTTTTTACCGCTTACAGATATTGTATCATCAAAAGATCCCTTTAAGGGTGTTATAGCATGGAGTTCAGGGATCAGATAGGTAAACTTCTCCTGGGCTGTGGTTATGTTTCCGGTTAATGAAACAGTGATCAGGGTAGTCAAATCATTTTTTACTCCCGGCACCTTAACAATAAGCAGTGTATCTGCAGCAACCAACACCTCTGCTTTTACACTACCGAAATGTACAACGTTTTTACTCTTTACAAAGCTAAAATTTTTTCCATAAACTTTTATAGTATCTCCCCAGGCTCCTTTAACAGGAGCAAAAGAGGTAATTTGTGGTGCTTTGCTGCCGAGGCTTGTAAACTCTACTTCTTTGCCATACACAGTATGCGCTTCTGTTTTCAAAAAACTTTTAACATAATACCTGCTGCCTGCTTTAAGGGTGGTAGATATAGTACCTGAAAACCTGTTCTTTACAATACCTTCAGAATAAAATATTTTGTCAGAAGATTCCAGGCGGGGATTTGAAAACTCAGACCAAACAAATCCATACTCCAGAATTTTATGATTGCCTCTTATTTCAACTTCTGCATTGAAGGTAGCACCCTCTTTACTCACGTTTGTAACTTCTAAAGTAGCAATACTTGGAAATGCACGGGGATCAACCTTTTCTTTACTGCACCTGGCAAACAAAAAGCTCAACAACAAAAAGGTTAAGCATAAGTAACGGTATTTCATTTTGTAGAAATAGTTAATGATACTGAAAATCTGTTCATGGAATGTGAAAAGCTTTCTAGGTTGCTAAGCTGGCTAAGACGTACATACCTGAATACAAGCCCTCCATTAAACTTCCCGAATGTTCTGGTAACCCCAACTCCGCCTACAAGCCCTACCTGGTCTTTTATTGACCGAAATGCATTTTGCTCGTATGTTTCAACGGTATTATTAAATACTAATTCAGAAGTCATAGTATTTTTTACCGAAAGGTGCTTGTCCATAAGCCCCCCTGTATGAAAAACAAAGGTGTGATTACGCTTTGGAAAAGTATAATGGATAGTTAGCGGTAATGACAGCGTAGTGAGATCTATATTGATTTTATCGTAATACAAGATAGTATACCCCTCAGATGCCTTTAATGCAGAAAATACTGTTTTTGTGATATGTAATTCGGGTTGCACATATAGGCGCTCTGTAATCCTGGGAGATGACGCATTTAGAAAAACACCTAACGAAGGCCTGGTAGAGTGGTAAGTATTATCCAGTTTCCTGGAGTAAACAGAAGCATTTACTGTTTTTAATGTGGATTGATTTACGCCTACCATTGCACCAACAGAAATTTTGCTCCAGGCTTTACCTGCTTTAATATCTTTAAAGTCTGCACCTGTACATTGGTTGTAGATAAGCACAAATTTGGTGAGATCCCTCTCCGAAAACTTTAACTGTCTAAAAGCGTGTATGCTTTTTCTGCAATCGCTTGTTAAAAGGGATAATATACCTTTCCACTTCTGATCTTTACGCACCATTCTTTTGCCATCGACTTCTATGATTTTATCTATTGATTCCAGCTTGTGTATAGTGTCACCTTTCTTTACATAAAAAGCATACTCAAATTTATAGAGGCTTAATTCACCAAGCACCAGGGTTTCCACAAAAGCTTCTTCTACTATTTGAGAGCTATACGCTCTACCATTTACAAAACCATACCCTTGTACCTGTGCCGGGGTGTAGCGTACTTTATTGTTCCCTTTTTTAAAGTCGCAGAACTGATAGCTTTTTTGGGCAGAAGCAAAGCTAACCTCGCCAAAAACAGTATCTTTTGAATGGGTGATGATATACCCTTCGCGGTAATCACCCTGCGACAAGGCACAAAGGCTGACCATAAAAATCAACCCGGTAGTTAGTAACGCTTTTAACATGCTTAGAAGTAATAATTGGATCGCTCTGCATTGTAAACCAAGGTTTGGCTGTGCAGAGGAACATCAAATATAAGAGGATAAATTTAATTTTTTACATAATACTTTACTGCTACAACAGGCTATTTATTAAGATTATGATTGTTTATGATTGTTTTCTATTAGTAGCTATGTATTACATTTTCAGCACAAAAAACAAAAAAGCTCTGCGCTAAAGAGCGCAGAGCCTACTATGTATTTACAATATCGCCTTTAAAACTTGTAGCCTGTTCCGGCGGTCCATACCCAACGGTCGGGGTTATTAAAATGATAAAAAGGTGCTATAACAACCCACTTTTTGTAATCTGCCCTAAGGCCCCAGCCCAGCTTAGGCTCAAACTTGTCTCTAGACAGGTACAAGGATGGAAAAGCACCCACACCGGCACTAAGGTTTTTAGAAAAGGTAATCCTGGCCACCGGTCCGCCAACGTTAAAGGCAGCCACTCCATTTAAAGGGTTTATTGCTATGGCCATCATTCCCTCAAACCCAATATTACGCTTCTTCTGCGTTTCTTTTTCTACTTCAGTTTGTGCCTGTAAGGAGCTACATACTAGTACACCTACAACCACTAAAACATTTCTCAAATACTTCATATATAATTCAATTGCTTTTTCTGCCCTATCTACCTCAATTGGTATTCAAATCTAGCTGTTGTAATATATATTTTTGTTTCAAATTTTGTTGCTCTGGCTTATAACACGTAATTAAATCACTTAAAAAGGTATCTTCTATACAGAAAACCTCTAATGCATAATAAACTATACATTAGAGATCTTTATTAATCAATACCTGTGGAGCGATTACTGGCATTTGCTGCTTAGCTGGGCAGCTGTCTCTTTACCCCATACAGGTAACAAGCTGTCAGGTGGGCTTTCTGTTTCATAGAGCGACAATCCTTTTCTAAACAGTTGACAGGCTTTTTCTGTAGAGTTACCAAAAAATTGCGCCATGCCCCATTCCATTTGTCCCATCATCAGGTACGCTCTGGGGTTTTCGGGACCTAATTGAATGGCCTTACCAAACAGCTGCATGGCTAAAGGAGACAGCTCCTGCCCGCGGTTGGCAGCGTCAATACTCAGTTTCAACATGGTCCAGTAGCCCTCCAGCACTACTACTTCGCTTTCGTTGGGAGCCAGTGCCAGGGCAGCATCAACAAACTTACGCCCCTGGTCCAGTACCTGGTCGCGCGCTGCAGGTTCTTTTACCCGCATACTTATATGCAAGTAGGTTAAGCCTGCATAATACCGGGGCAGCCATTCCTTGTTTTCGCGCAGAGCAATGCGCTCAAAGGCGTTGGCTACTTCCTGCAGGCTCTCTTTGGTTTTAGCTTCATTAAAGGCTTCTATATTTTTCTGCATGGCATTGCGGTAGGCTGCATTATTAGCAAAAGCACTTACAGATAGCAAAAGAAAACAAATAAGGACAGTCAGATTTTTCATGCTTGGTAGGGTTTAAAATTATTGTGTTGATTATAAATTGTTAAGTTGATTTTTGGTTTTGTCTTTAGACAGGGTGATGAATACACCTGCAAATAAAAAGCGTGGGGCACCCTGGCGAATGGGCTCACTTCTATAGTTGCCATCACTACCAGCTTGCTGTGCATAACGGTGCCCGAATACGTTGTTGGTACCCAGCACATTGGTAGCCGATACATGGAATATTATATGCTGGCGATACAGGTAAGAGGCATTCAGGCTCAGGTCTTTAAAGGCAGGTGTGCGTTGTGCGTTAAAACCCTCCTTATTGGGGTTATGATATGGCCTTGGGCTGCCATAGGCAAAACTGGCCCCGAATTGAGTTTTAAACTTGGGCACAAAGTACTTGGCCACTACAGACAGGTTATGCTTTGAGGCAAAAGTGGGTACTGCTTCTGTTGGATAATGTTGATATAGCCTGCGGCTGTCAAGTAGTGAATAAGACAGCCAGTAATCTACATTTTTCAAGCTCTTGCGATCTCTCCAGAACAGGTCCAGTCCGCGGGCATAGCCGTAGCCCCCATTATTCACCTGGCTAACCTCCTGTGGCAGTGCTGCATTAAAGCGTACCAGGCCTTTATATTCTTTATGGTACAGCTCCGTGCGGAAGGTCCTGTTATGCTGATTGAACTGATAACTAAGTATATAGTGGCTGGCCTGCTCAAACGATAGGCTGGGATTAACTACTAACCAATCTGCTGAAGTTTGCTGGTAAAATTGCCCGTAGGCTACACTTACCTGGCTATGGCTGCCTGTCTGGTAAGCCATTGATACCCTGGGTGCCGGTGCAAATTGCTTTTGCAGGTGGGAGTAATCTCCCCTCATACCCAGGCGGGCGCTCCACTTACGGGTAAGGTTAATGTCAGCTTCTGCAAATGCACCACCCAATTGCTCGTGTACGCTGGCAGCTTGCCTTGCAGAATCTGCTTTCCACACTAACCTGGTTTTGTTTATTAAGGCCTCTCCCCCCATGTGCATATTTACCCTTTGCGACAGTCTGTAGGTAAAGGTATTTTTAAGATGTAAGCCTGTTTCTGCCCGGTCTATACCCTGCGTTTGGAACGAAATCTCATCTTTGCTGTAATTAAAGGCAGCACCAGCCAGCATGGTCCATCGGGTACCCAGGGCCTCACGGTATGTACTGTTGAGATAGGCATAGCGGTTAAAAACTGTTGCCAGGCCGCGTGTACTCAGGGTAGCAGGATCTGCCTGGTAGAGCTGTAAAGAGGCAGTGCTGTAATTACCATACACTTTAAGCAGCCCTGTTTTGCTGGTCTTGTAGCGATACGTTGCAGAGGCACCCAGCGCCTGGGGAGCCTGCTCCCAGTCAACATGTTGGTTTATAAGGCTGAAGTAAGGTTTAAGATTGGTATAATTTAGTTCTGCGGTAAGCGCTTGTTTTTCTCCTACCATTGTGTGGGCCAGGCTGCCACCTACCGTCATTAATGAAACATCGGTTTGGCTGGAGGCTGGAAAATTAATGGTTTGCATGGCCAGTGCCGAGGAAAGTGCCTGGCTGTATTCTGCCGAATAGCCGCCCGTGCTCAGGGTAACACCTTTAAACATAAAAGGCGAAAAGCGGCCCCTTGCCGGAAGGTTATCGGCAGTGGCATTATAGGCGTTCTGTACCCACATTCCATCTATAAACACCCTGGTTTCGCGGCTATCGCCTCCTCTTACAAACAACCTGCCTGACTCTCCGTTTTTCTGTGTACCGGGCATCATGGTAAGCGCACCTATTACATCGCCTGTAGCACCGGCCGTAGTCACAATATCCAGGGGCTTCATAACTATGGCTATTTTATCGGTGCTGGCTGCAAAGGCTTCGGCCGTTACCACTACATTGCCCAGTTTGTTAAACTGCTCGGCCAGTACAATTTCCAGGGCTTTGCCTGCAGGTAGGCTTAGTGCTACCTCCTGCTTCTGGTAGCTCAGGTGGCTTACCACCAATACCTGTGTGGATGTTTCGTCTGTTGCAAAACTAAAGCTACCATCTGCCCCGGTTGAGGCCCCGTCATAGGTATCTTTCAGGTATACATTTACACCGGGTATGCCTTCTCCTTTTTTATCTTTTACTATTCCCTTTACCAGGCTTTGGGCATTTACCTGCAATGCGATCAGACTACTAAGTACTAGTGTGGCTACGTATTTCATGGTTGTTGCTGTTTTGATAGGTCAAAGGTGCAACGAAGCAGCCCGCCTTAAAAAAAAGACTTACCAGGGTGTTGGAGTAGCAAACTGAGTTGTAAGTAAGAACAGATCAATTGTTTTTTGTATATTAAAAAAAATTCTTCCCAGGTTTATGGAATTCTCCATGTAACTGCATCATGTCTTAAAGAGCAGGTCAGGCTAGTTCTATGCTCTTCAAAACCGATGTTCCATGCAAAACACATCTTGTTTATGGTTAAACTTTACTACCTGCTCCTGATTTTAATTAGTGTAAGCACTACACTACCCTCCATGGCTCAGCAAGCAGAAATGAGGATTGTATCTGGAATTATGAATGATGATGAGGGCTACCCGCTACCAGGTGTTAATATCATTCTAAAAGGAACCACTACGGGTACAGTTTCCGATATAAACGGCCGTTACTTAATAAAAGCACCATTAGGCTCAACCCTGGTTATATCTTCCATTGGGTTTACTACCTACGAGGTAAAAGTAACCACCAGGAACTCCAAGCCCCTGCATTCTGCTACTACTTCTACTGCTGTGGCTGAGCAGCCCAGGGCTATGCTCCCTGTTACAAAACAATATACATTTACAGATACTAGCAAAGGAGTAGCCAGGATGGGTGCAAGCTCTCCAACCTATATCTATAAAAGTACCGGCACAAGTACCAGTCATTCTTACCGATATGCAGCTAATGGAAGCAACGCCATCTATGCTATAAAATACCTCCCACCAAACAGGGCAACCCTTCGGTATGGTAGCATTGGCAAAAATGGTTTATACATTATAGACGACAGAGCGTATTGGAACAGGCCTGCCGAGCTTTCAATAGGCACCTCTTTTACTGTAGACAGGGTAAACAGATTGCCTGCCTTACAAAATACCTTTGCACAAGGTAGCCCTGTAAATGGAACAGAAACCTGGCACGGCCCAGAAGGTAGAGAAATATTTAGCTGGGGCCCTAAAATTGCAAACCTCGAATACAGCAATGGCAACTATGCTTTTGATAAAAACGGACAGCTGGTACCCAGGGGGATGGGTAATGGCAGGGCAGCCCAGGCTTATGACCCTTATACTTTTTTCCGCACCGGCATTACCACCGATAATATGGTAAACATCAAAAAGCAGCTAAACAATACGTATTTGCAAGCAGGCTATCAGCGAAGGGATCAGCAATTGGTATTGCCAGGTGCCGGCATGTATAGCAATAACCTTAATGCAAAGTTTAAGACAAACCTGCACCGCAACCTGGAAGCAGACTATGCTCTTTACCTGACCCAATCAGAAAGTACTTTAGCACAGCGTGGCGCCAATTTAACAGGCATCTTATCTGGGGTTATGTTGACACCGCCAACGTTTGATAACAGTAACGGTGCAGGAAATAAAGCCTACCGAAACTCAGACACCTACTTGCTACCTGATGGCTCGGCACGGAGCTTTAGCCCTGGCCAATCAGATAACCCATATGCATTAAGCAGCCAGCTTCCCGACAGGGAAGGCTTAAAAAGCCTGCTTTCTAACCTACACTTTACATACCACAAAAACAGCATTACCGTGCAAACCGGGGGCAGCCTGGATAAACAACAAAGCAGGAGCCGCTTCGGGGCG
>FPIC01045950.1_pt1 | contig 28650 bp, 27 predicted proteins | sample 1504481 | NCBI WGS metagenome assembly FPIC01 (sample SAMEA4475357, study PRJEB15587) | soil metagenome | biome: Soil; feature: Field | place: India | collected 2015-03-11 | depth 0 m
AATTACTTTGATACCTGTATAAAGTACTTCTGATGAAGTAGACAGGTCTTCAAAGCGTGGTGCAGAGCGGTGAATAGGCATGGTTCTTTCACCTCTTGGAGCAGGAATACCATCAATAGCCTCGCCTACTACGTTGAACAGGCGGCCTTTAATATCTTCACCCACTGGCATAGCGATAGGTGTTCCCATATCAACTACGTCCATTCCGCGAAGCAGACCTTCTGTAGAGTCCATCGCAATAGTTCTTACTCTGTCTTCGCCAAGGTGCTGCTGGCACTCAAGCACGATTCTCTGTCCATTTTCCTTGGTAATTACTAGAGCATCAAGGATTTTGGGGAGCCGGCTGCCTTCCCCTGCGAAACTTACGTCTACTACCGGGCCGATTACCTGGGCTATCTTTCCGATATTAGGCTGGGCTGTACTTTCAATTTTCATGTTAGATGATGTATGAAAAGATGATATTGAGCATTAAAATTTCAGACTGCAAAGCTAAGTGATTATTCGGTTAATACAAAGTGCTTGATCACAAAGTATATGATAATTTAAAGACTGTTATTTGCTTGTTGCTGATCTCTTTCTGTATTGAACTCCAAACAGAAAGAAATATATTGTACAATACTATAATAAGTAACATCTGTATGGCTTTACAGTGGCAGCACTTCTTTTGTGCTCTGTATATTGTATTTTTTATTCCGTGGCATACTTACTAGTTTTGTAGTACGTTGACTTGGAAACTTATATATTCCGCTTTCCTGGTCATTTTATTTATGATATTTCTCTATGTCCACGTTTAATTCCAGGCAGGAGCCCTTTGGTACTTTTGCCCTTCATGGTTATAAAAAGTCACTCCTTAATCTTGCTCAAAGCCTTAACAGAAATTGGCTAAACTTTAAATTTGGCCTTGTTTTGCGCAAAATGGTGCTGCAAAATAAAGTAAAAGTGGTTGATGCAGAAGCCCTTGGTATTAAAGCCCGGTTTTACCCATTGGATAACCTTGGCGATCGTTATATGCTGTTTTTGCCTAATTTTTATGAATACATTGAGTTTGATCTGCTGGCCAAAACCTTAAAGCCTAGTGATGTATTTGTTGATATTGGAGCCAATATGGGTATTTATAGTATTTGGGCTTCGCGTTTTATAAGCGAAAGTGGCAGGGTGCTGGCCCTGGAGCCAAACCCAATATGCTATGAGAGGCTTAATTATAACGTTAGCCTAAACCCTCATGCCAGCAAAGTAACTGCCTTGCAGGTTGGGGTTGCAGACCGTGCTACATCTTTTGAGCTTTCCCTGGACCCTACCAACCTGGGAGGTGCCACAATAATGGAAAACAAAAATCAATATAAAGTTACTATACAATGCCAACCGTTGTTGGCAATACTAGAAGAGCAAGGCATTAAGCACATCGATGCATTAAAGATCGATATTGAAGGCGCAGAGGCTGTTGCGCTCAATCAGTTCTTTAAAGATGCACCACGTAGTCTTTATCCTCGTATGATATTAATTGAGACTACCGATAACATAGATTTTGATGGACTGGGCTACACCTTTATCGAGCGTACTAAAACGCACAACTCCATCTTCAAACTAAGAAATTAAGCACATGATGCCAAGCAACCTACCTGTTTTTGACCTCCACTGCGATTTATTGTCTTACCTGGCCACTGTAGAGGGCGCTGGTCCTGATAAGGCCGAAGATATAGCCTGTGCCCTTCCTTTATTACAAAAGGGGAAGGTTAAGCTGCAGGTACTAGCCATATATACCGATGTTAGAAAGGGAAGTTCAGTATTGGGAGTTAAGCAAAGCCAGATCTTTAAAAGTTTGCTGCAGGATCCTGCATGGCGTGCTGTAGATACGTTAAAGCAAGCAAAGGTGCTTCCAGAACAGGAACAGGTAGGTATAATTGCTTCAATAGAGAATGCTGCAGGTTTTTGCGAGTCCGATGAAGCGCTGGAAAGAGGTCTGCAGAGACTGGATGAAATTATTGCTAATGTAGGCAGGTTGGCATACATTAGCCTTACCCATCATACTGAAAATCGATTTGGAGGAGGAAATTATAGTGAGGCAGGACTGAAAGACGATGGGAAAGTAGTTTTGGAATATATAAGTGGTAAACAAATTGCCATAGACCTTTCCCATACCAGCGATGCCCTGGCCGAGGGCATACTTAACCATATTATAGCCAAAGGGCTTGACGTGCCTGTAATTGCCAGTCATTCTAATTTCAGGCACGTATTTTCACATGCTCGTAACCTTACTACCGATATTGCAAAGGAAATTGTGCATAGAAGAGGGTTAATTGGTATTAACTTTCTCAGGGCCTTTTTAAATGATAATGATTCGGATGCATTATATGAGCACATAGCTTTTGGAATGGAGTTGGCCGAAGATAACCTGGCCTTCGGGGCAGACTTCTTTTATACTGCTTCCCACCCGGATCCCTCACGATATCCCTTTTACCAGCCAGGTCAGCACGATGCAGCACAGTACCCTCTTATTTTAGAAAGGTTAAGTCAATCTTTTTCTCAAATACAGCTAGAGAAACTGGCATACCGTAATGTACTTAGGTTTATGGAAGAAAAGTGGTAAGTTATATACCTTTAATTATCCAAAGAAGCGATTATGACAGACAAAAATAAAAAAGGCCGCATAGGAGTAGTTTATTCTACCAGCCAGGATTTTCAATATAATTATGAGGCAGAGCAGCAAGTTGATACCCTGCCACCACAGCAGCAAAACCTTAAGGTAATGCTCGATAAAAAAAGCAGGGGTGGTAAACAAGTAACGGTAGTAACCGGTTTTATCGGTAAGGATGAAGACCTCAATGATCTGGCTAAAACCCTTAAGTCTAAATGTGGGGTGGGGGGCTCTGCCAAAGAAGGCGAAATTTTAATACAAGGCGACTTTAGGGACAAAATTGTAGAACTATTAGTAAAGGCTGGTTATAAAGCTAAAAAAGCTGGAGGATAAATAAGCTGCTATAAAAAAGCCCCGCTTCTTTTAAAAGGAGCGGGGCTTTTTTATGTTGTACCAACATTTAGCGGATACGGTCTACTGAGCGAACCAGCTTCTCATCACGAAGAATAAACCTGTTTGATGCAATGTTTAATATTAGTGCCACAATACCCAGGTAAAAGGCTGGGCCATAACTTCCGGTGAGGGTAGGGTTAAACAGGTTCTCTCCTGTTCTTGATAAAATAATAATGGCAGCAACACCACCGGCAATAAGAAGGGTATTTAAGGAACCTATCTTCATTTGTAACAGGCGGTTTTTGAACTGGAAAATACTGAAAAAGGCAATAAGGGCTGCAACTCCAAACAAAGCAGCTATATACCATGTGTTTTGCTGATACAGAATGTCTGCAGTGCTGCCATCTGGCGCACGTAGGCTATGCGTTAATGTTGTTGAGCTAAGAACAGCCTTTTCATTAAGGTCCGGGCTAACCTTTTGCCAGCCATTTAAAAATATACAGGCTATCATTATGCAGCCTACTAAAAATAGTAATACACTTTGAATGCGTTGGATCATTACTCTGGTTTTTTAATGCTGCCGCAAATTAGGGCAAAATCTTTTAAAATAAAACCCTTGCGCTAATGGGTTGATTATGCGATAATTAGCTTATTTTTAGTATCTTGCTCTACTATCTGGTTTCTGAAAATCTTAATAAATTGTATACCCTGTTTACGGTTTGCTCATATTAGGCAATTACCTTACATGAAAATAAGGGGCATGATTGCTGCTCAAAAAAAAGCAGTTGGAGTGGAGTTGTTTTTAAAGCTTCTATATCGGTTATCGAAAAAAACTCTGCCTATAAACAGGCCCCAAATTTGTGTGTATCTATTCAAAAAAGCTACATGAGGTTGCGTAAATGGTTGATTTGTAAGACTTTTGTGTTCTTAAGTTGTCTACTTTTTTATATGCTGTCTATGATATAAGACTACTATTTTTTTACTTTTAATGTCACTATAACCTTTATTTGCTATGTTAGCACAGTACAGGAAGATTACTTTACTCGTTCTATTTGCCCTGCTCACCTTTCATAAGGCCGATGCCCAGTGGCTTAAGAACAAGAAAAAGAAAAAGAAAGCAGATTCTGTGTATGTACCAGCACCTGCACCAGCTCCGGTAATGATTATCGATAAACCCAAAATCGATCCGAAAGAGCTAAGTGAATACACCAAACGATTTAAGAAGATACCCGGCCTTTTTACGCTTTTCCAGGATACTACCAATGGGGTTACTTATATGCTGGTGCGTGAAGAGCAACTTAATAAGGAGTACATCTACTTTTCACATATTGTAGATGGCGTGGCTTTAACAGGACACTACCGCGGTAGCTTTAAAGATAATAAAGTAATCACCTTCCGTAAGCATTTTAACAGGATAGACATTGTGCATGAAAACACCAATTTCTATTTTGATAAAGAAAATGCGCTAAGCCGTGCAGCGGGTGCCAATATTAGTGCAGCAACTATGGCTTCGCAATCCATACTTGCAGAAAATAAAGATAAAAGTGAATACCTGATTAAGGTAGACGATGTGTTTATGAGCGAGTACCTGCAGCAGATTAAGTCTGCTACTAATGCAGGCTTTGCTTTGGGCTTTTTAAATAAAGATAAGAGTAAGTTCTTACAGCTACGAAGCTATCCGCTCAACACAGATCTTATTGTAGAGTATGTGTACGATAACCCTGCGCCTACCCGCAATTGGGGTAATGACCTGGCCGATGCCCGTTTTGTAAGCATAAAACTGCAGCATAGCTTTATTGAAATGCCCAAAAATAACTTTAAACCGCGTTATGATGACCCTCGTGTAGGCTTCTTTACTACCCAGGCAGATGATATGACTTCTATGTCGGCTACTCCTTACCGTGATGTAATACACCGTTGGAACCTGGAAAAGCGCGACAAGGACTCTGCTCTTTCTGAGCCTGTGGAACCTATTGTATTTTGGATCGAAAACACTACGCCCATTGCTTTGCGCCCGGTTATTAAGGCAGCAGGCCTGGCATGGAATGAGGCTTTTGAGAAAGCAGGTTTTAAAAATGCAATCCAGATAAAAGAGCAACCGGATGATGCAGATTGGGATGCAGGTGATATTCGTTACAATGTGCTCCGCTGGACCTCATCTCCTAACCCTCCTTTTGGTGGTTATGGGCCAAGCTTTGTAAACCCACGTACCGGTCAGATTTTAGGAGCTGATATTATGCTGGAGTATGTATTTATGACCAACCGCCTAAAGCAGGCCAGGCTGTTTAATTCAGCAGGCTTAAGTCATATGGAAATTGATAGTGAAGAGATGGCAGCAGGCATGTGCTCTATAGGAACCCAGTTACAGCAATCTACTTTGTTTGGTTCAGAAGTGCTTAAGGCCAGAAATGAATCAGAAGCCGCTATGCAGGAGTACTCAGAGTCTTCTCTGTTTTACCTGATTCTTCATGAAATGGGCCATACTTTGGGGCTTAACCATAACATGAAAGCCTCACAACTACATACTCCTGAGTCTGTAAACGATAAAGAGCTTACCTCGCAGGTTGGTTTAATGGCCTCTGTTATGGACTACCCGGCTGTAAACCTGTGCGGTAAAAAAGGACTACGCCAGGGCCAGTATTTTACTACCAAACCAGGGCCTTATGATAATTGGGCAATTGAGTTTGCTTACTCACAGTCACTTGATGATCCAAGCCTGGAAAATGCCCGGTTAAATAATATTCTGGCTCGCTCAACCCAGCCTGAACTGGCTTTTGGAAACGATGCTGATGATATGCGCTCTCCCGGTAAAGGCATTGACCCACGAGTAATGATTGGCGATATGAGTAACGATGCTATTGGATATGCTATTGACCGCATCAAGCTTAGCAATGAACTTACTCAGCAGTTAAAAAGCCGCTATACAGTTCAAAACAAATCGTATCATGAACTACGTAACGCTTACCTTATACTTACCGGAGAAATGAACACTTCGGCTAGTGTTATATCGCGCTACGTGGGTGGTGTGTACGTAGATAGGGCTTTTGCAGGACAGGAGGGTGCTAAGAAGCCTTTTGAGCCAGTAAGCTATGCCGATCAGAAAAGAGCTATGAAAGGCCTTGCTGATTATGTTTTTTCGCCAGAAGCTCTTACCGCTCCGGAAGAGGTATATAGCTATCTGCAGATGCAGCGCAGAGGTTTTGATTTTTATAGCTATAACGAAGACCCTAAAATTACAGACCGCATCCTTAACATACACAGAGGGGTAATCCATCATTTGTTGCATCCTTCTGTACTTAAAAGAATAACTGATTCTGAGCAGTATGGTAACAAATACAAGCTTGGTGAAATGATGCAGGATTTAACAGATGGTGTGTTTAAGGCTGATTTGCGTAAGCCTGTTAATGCATACCGCAGAAACCTGCAGGTAGAATACGTAACCAACCTGCTGGAGGTAGCCGGCCTTGAAGGAAAAGTAAGAGCAGATTACAATGCGCAGGCTATGGCACATTACCAACTTCGCCAGATTCGTAAAACGCTGCAAGCTAATCCATCGCAGGATATTGCCACCAAGGCGCACCGCGAGTACCTGGTGCACAAAATCACTAAAGGCCTTGATGGTACAAAGGAATAAAAATGCTGATTGTTTAGGTTAGTTGAGCTCCGGTTCTGTTGTAAAGCAGGCCGGAGTTTTTTATTTGTTTTAGCAAAGTGTAAAGTATTTACGTATACATATAAAACACTATTTTTTAAACTAAATAACATGACTATGTCAACACCAAATAATGATCTGAGCCGCGAAGAGCAATTTCCGGAAAAACGCCGGACTACCTATAACTTTGCTACAGCCCAAACCCCTGATGGTAGCGCAAGAGGCGATATAGAATCTAATAAGCGTGCCCAGGAAGATAAAGAAGAAAGCGCTGCTGATATAAACCGTAAGTACCAGGATGATGTGACAAATGACCAGAATGCCCGTAATAACGGAGCTGAGGCCAAAGATTCTGATGAGCCTTATGATGAGCAGCCTATGGATGGAGAAAGAGCATTTAGAAGTGGTTCTACAGAGCCTCCTCAAAAATAATTTTATAATAAAAAAACCGCTAAGTCATTAGCGGTTTTTTTTTGTGTTTACGAAGCTTATTTTCTTCTGTTTCTTCTTGAACCATAAAAGCGCTTTTCATCAAAGTGCTCATGCTCATAGAAGTTTTCTTTGCTGCCAGCAGTATTATAACCTGGCGACAAAGTAGAACGGATCTGGTTCTCGTAGTCGCGTGTTACAGGCTGTCTGTCCTTATAGGCAGGGAATCTGTTCACTACTCTTCTGTCCAGCCCTTGTACAAAAACATTATCATCATCATCGTCCAGCTTGGCAGCCCCTATCGGAATCAATACATGGCGCTCTTCATTACCTTCAATAACGCTGTCATCTAGGTCAATATCCAGGTAACGCACTTTCATTGTTGAGGTATCAACAATCAGTTCTTCAACAGTACCGATCTTCTCTCCGTTTTCACCAAGTACATCCCAGCCTCTTATATCCGGATCTTCATCTGCAACTTCATAGTCGCTCATGTCACCCAAGCGGCATAGTCGTTTAGAGTCATCGTCAGAGCGTACGGCTCCACCTGCAGCAGCACCTCTCATGGTATCTCTGCTTTCTACACGATCTTCAGACCTTATTGTAGTTTCTTCTCTACGAATTTCAGTGCTTTCTACCCTATCGTGCTGCTCAGATCTTTCCATACGCAGCTGCTCCTGGCGCTCCTGGTGCAGTCTGTCCTGCTCTAGCTTATCACTCTTGATCTGGTTGATCTTTTGTTGTTGCTGGTTTTCAAGGCGAAGCTTTTCCTGACTCAGGCGATATAATTCATCCTGCTTTCTTTTTTCTTCTTCTACCTGGTTAATCTTATCCTGGATCAATTCACTCTCAATCATTTTTTCTTTCTGGATCTGGTTGATTTTTTCATCAACGCCAGAAGTTTTCTGAGTGGAAAGGCGCACCTCGTTTACTTTATTCTGGTACATTCTGTCAAGATCGGCTTTTTCGGCTTTTAATTGCTCCAGTTTCTCATGGAATAGCTTTTCCTGTAAAGCCTGCTCGTCTAAGATTTCCTGTACCCTTTTTTGGTTTATTTGCTGCTCTTCCTGCTTCATCATGCGAGCTTCCTCAATACGATCCTGGTAAAGCTTATGCTTATCCATTTTTTCACGATTGAGGGTATCTATTTTTTCCTGGTACATTCTGTCCATTTCAGCCTTTTTCCTATCCAGGTCTTCCATGGTTATAAGGTCGCAGTATACATCATCTGTAATTGGCTTGGCTATACCTTTATCACTGCGAAGTTCATCTTTTTTAAAATTATCGTCTCTCATAGCTGTTTATATATTTTATGGCGCCTGGGGCGCGGTTAAACATTTATTTAAATGAAGCGACTGGTGTAGATAACCAGTCGCTTGGTAGAAGTATTAGTTTCTACGGTTCATGTTGTTCTGGTTCTGCTCGTTGCGGGGAGCAGTGCTCATAGCCTGCAACGCCTGGCTTGATCTTTCAAAGAAAGACTCAATCTGTTGTTTTTGGTTAAGCGTTTGCTGGTTAGGGTTTATGTTGTTAGCGGCTTGTCTAACCTGGCTCACTTGGTTGCCATGGTCAGGATATGCCTGGCGCTGGATGGTTTCCATCATATCAGCAGCCGATGTAAATGCATCACGAATGATATTGGCATGCTGCAATGAGTGCGGATCTTTTTGAATAGCATCAGCTTGCTCTTTTAGCCTGTCTTTTCTGGCATCAAAATCATCGCCATCTACATTGGCGCGGTCAGCAAGGTCATCCAAAGCACGGGCAAGGCGGTTAATGCCGTCAGCGGTATATTCGTGATCAAGGCTTGCTTCCTGGCGGGCGTTGTTTTCATTTACATACTCAACAAAGTTTTCTACGCCTCTAGGCATATCTTCTCTTGCTGCAGTACCTGTTGCAGCGCCTGCTCCAGCACCTGCGCCTATACCAGCACCGGTAGCTGTTCTATCTACTGTATCACGGGTTGTAGTTGTGGTAGCGGCTTGTCTTCTGTCGTCACCATCGTTATTTCTGAATAAGAAAAATACAAGCGCCAATACTGCAAGGATACCTAAAACCCACGGCCATACTGGTCTTTCTTTTTTCTGAATATTAATGTCTGCCATTGTTAAAAAAATTTAGTTGGTTGAAAGATTAATTAAGTTTAATTTAAGGTATTATGGTTGTTTGTTTGTTGCTTTCGCACTGTTTGCATTGTTAGCTGGTTTTTATCTTTACAAGTTGAGAATGCCTCTTTAAATAGCTTAAGCCTCTGCTTGTGGATGCATTTGGAAAAAGCATATTTTTATACTCTTATAAGTATTTTCTGGCAAAGGCTGGAGTGCCTGTATCCCAAACTTATTTCATAATTCTTGTTTAAATAGTTATTTAAAATTTTGTACAATTCTCCTTGTTAATCAGGAGGTTCTGATAATTTTTTACGAGAATAGAAAGCTTTGGTTTACTTGCCACTGCCAAGAGGGTTTAAAGCGAGAAGGGTAAAAAGAAAGATTAGTAAAATTCTATAAATGAATCTTCATAATCTGTGTAGCGGATCATGAAGATTTAATGAATTTTATTATATAAATAGATTGTTTAATGATAAATTAAAAAATGCATAATAAGTGATGTTTGTGGTAAAGTAAGGCAATACCAGTTTGTGAAAAACACAATATTATAAGTAGGAGGTATAAAAATGTATTCTGCATACTTTGCGCAAAAGCAAAGTAATACTAAAGGAGGATAAATATTTAGAGTAAACTCAGGTTAATATACTCTATTTAAGACTCGTGCGGCCTTACAATCTGTCTGTTCTTTTCCCAGTCTTTTTGTTCCTTTTCAATTTCTTTCCATTCTTCTGGAGTAAACTTATGGCGCAAAAGCTTATTAAGGTCGGGTTGGCCTCCATCTACCCAGCTGGTAAACCAAAAATCGCCAATCATTTTAATAGAAGCTCTCATTCTGCGTTCTACCTGTCCGCTTAGCAGATTGCTGTAGGCCTGGGCATACTCCCTGGAATACACTTTTACCAAGGTATTGCCTCTTTGTTCAAAACTATACTTTTTGTCTTCTGTAAACCGGGCAGAAAGCTGCTTTTCAAAAAGCAATACAGAATCGAGTGCCATATGAGAGGCAGCTACGGCCTGCCAGGCTGCTTTTTGAGGATCTCTTATATATGTGGCACTGCCTACCATATAATTATAAGAATTGGCAAACAGTTCTGGCAATCTCGACTCCCAGAAACCATGTATACCGTGCTGCCCGGTAAGCTGCCCATTATAATTGCGGGTAGTGTGCAAGGGTACATGGGCATCACTAATATAATGGCCCAGTTCTGCAGAATATTTTAAAATGTCTTTTACATTACGCTCCTTAAAAGCATGGGTAAGCCTCAATTTCATCTTATAGATGTGCCATGGTACAATGCCGTGAGCCATGAGGGTATCTTCACTATACTTTTTTACAGCATCATCCCATCTTTGGGGTACAACCTGAAGGGCGCTATCACCATACATATCCAGGTCAATGTAATGCCTGGGGGCTTCATCTTTAACAATGTAACGTCTCTTATCGGGGTTTACTGCGCTGCTGCTTATATAATTTATATGGTGCTTATAAAAGCTTATCATTTCTGATGGGAGTATAAACACAGCCATTTTATTTATTTGCTGATGTGCATAAAAGCCCCAGGCCTGCGCTGTTAAATAACAACCAAAGTAAATGAACAGGCAGATAGAAAATTTTTTCATACAAAAATATACAGTAGCTTTGCCCTGTAAAGGCACTAAAAAGAAACAAGCGATGTTAGCCTTTAGAAAGGTGCTGCGCTGTATTTTAAGCCTTACCTTAATAAAAGACGCTGGTGTTGTTTTAACTTGCTGATTATCAGCTGTTGTAAATTTACAAAGCAAAACTGGTAAGTCCAGCTGCATGAGGGTAAATTATTGATATTAATTGTTTTGTAAATTAGTAGAAATACTTCTATCTTTGCAGTCCTTAAAATGACTTACTGGAAAAGTAATACTTGATTGATAAATAAAAGAAATGGCTAATCACAAATCTGCATTAAAAAGAATAAGAGCAAACGCTGCTAAGCGTCTGAGAAACAGGTACCAGGCTAAAACAACCAGAACTTTTGTTAAAAAGCTTAAGAGTACCACCGATAAAGCTGAAGCGCAGGAGCTGTTCAAGACAGTTGCTTCTATGCTTGACCGTCTGGCCAAAAAGAATGTGATCCACAAAAATAAAGCTGCTAACAATAAGTCTAAGCTTGCTAAGTACGTTAATACTTTAGCCTAGTAGCTACCTCTCTTAGATATTATAGAATGGCCTTATGCTCTCCGCATAAGGCTTTTTTTGTTGCTGACGCGCCGGGCTATAAGGATGGGCAAAGATGTGGATTTTATTACATGGATCAGTGTTTTAAATGCAAGATCAGAAACTTGAAGCGTTGTATATGTGTACTACTTATATAATAAATCGCTTTGAAAGACCAGGCTTACGAATCTCCACAAAAACGCATTAGTATACACCAATGGGCCGAAGAGGATCGCCCACGTGAAAAACTTTTGCTGAAAGGCCGCTCTGTATTATCAGATGCTGAGCTTATTGCTATACTTATTGGCTCGGGTACAACCAGCCTCAGTGCGGTAGATGTTGCAAAAAATGTGTTGCATCTGGCTGGCAATGATTTAAATGCTCTTGCCAAACTCTCTGTAAAAGAACTTACTGAGGCAGATGGCATAGGAGAAGCCAGGGCAATAACAATAATCAGTGCCTTGGAGCTGGGTAGGAGGCGTAAAGAAAGTGAACCAGTAAAAAAGCCCCGCATTACCTGCTCTACTGATATTTACAATTTAATGAAGCCCGATTTGCTTGATTTGCCAATTGAAGAGTTTTGGATAATATCACTAAATCGTGCCAATATGGTAATCCGTAAAACAAAAATTAGTGGCGGAGGTGTGTCGGGTACTGTAGCAGATCCTAAGGTGATTTTTAAGGCAGCGCTAGATCACCTGGCAAGTGCCATTGTGCTGGTGCATAATCACCCATCGGGTAATCTTACACCAAGCCAGGCCGATAGAGACCTTACCCGTAAAGTAAAAGAAGCCGGCCAGTTACTGGACATGCCAGTACTGGATCATGTTATCTTCACAGATCATGGCTATGTTAGCTTTGCTGATGAGGGCTGGTTATAACAGGATTAAATTTTGCCCGGGAAGCTCTTGTTGGTACTAAATTGTATTTACAGTGAATAAGCTCTTTAAAAACAAAACTATTTCAGCGTTATGAAGCAAAAGCATATTGTATGGGCTGGGTTGGTGGGAGCCGTATTGGTAATGTTTGGAACATACCTGTTTACTGATACCCAAAATGAAGTGGCGTATCTTGATGTGGTACAGGAATACCGCAGCCAAAAGCATAAGTTCTTCCTGACCTCTAAAGATGCACCTATTAAAAAAGATGAAGGGTATACTACTCTTAATTACTATGAGCCAGATATTGCCTATAAAATAAATACCCGCCTTATTCATACCAATGATACAGCTACCTATACCATTGAAATGAGCGATGGACAACAGGAGTCGTATATACGGTATGCCCATGCAGATTTTGAGCTTAAGGGAAAGCAGGTGCGTTTGTTTTTATTTAAGCACCAGGGCGAGGGTGATAACCCTAAAACCTTGTTCTTGCCTTTTACAGACCTTACCAACGGTAAAGAAACTTATGGAGGAGGCCGCTACCTGGATATTGATGTTAGCAAGGGCAAACAGATAACAATAGACTTTAACCTGGCATATAACCCTTATTGTGCGTACAACGCCTTATATAGTTGCCCGGTACCGCCCCGCGAAAATCACCTGGATATTGAAATACCAGTAGGTGAAAAAAACTTTAAAGAAGATTAACTTTATGGCTGCTTTTTAAGTTAAGGTATCTTGCGCAAGCAGGATACCTTAACTTTTTTAGGTAGAGAGCGGCCAAGTATTTCTAAGAAGCCCACAATATTGCTAATCTATTACACCTCATGAAAAATATTTTTGCTGAAGTGATCACCATAGGCGATGAAATTCTCTATGGTCAAATCACAGATACAAACACAGCCTGGATTAGTGCCGAGCTAGATAAAGTCGGGATCCGAACCATACGTAAATCATCTGTAGGCGACCAGGAACAAGCTATACTAGATGTGCTTGCAGAGGCAGAGAGCAGGGCAGATCTTATATTAATTACCGGCGGCCTTGGACCTACAAAAGATGATATAACTAAAAAAACACTGGCGCAGTATTTTGATTCTGAAATGGCTATTAATGAGCAGGCGCTGGCAGAGGTTACCCATTTTTTTAAAACAAGAGGCAGAGAGCTTACCGAGTTAAACCGTTTGCAGGCCTTGCAGCCTGTTAAAGCTCGTTATGTGCCCAATAAAATTGGTACTGCGCCAGGTATGTGGTTTGAAAAGGAAGGCAAGGTATTTATCTCAATGCCAGGCGTGCCTTACGAAATGAAAGAAATGATGAGTAGCCAGGTAATGCCTATGCTGATTCAATATTTTAAAACCCCCATTATCTATCACCGTCTTGTGCGCACAGTAGGCATTGGAGAATCTTTTATAGCACAAATGATAGAAAGCTGGGAAGATGCCTTACCTTCTCATATAAAGCTGGCTTATCTTCCCTCAATAGGCCAGGTAAAACTGCGCTTAACTGCTACCGGTACAGCGTTGGATACGCTTAAACATGAAGTAGAGGCAGAATTGAAAAAAATTGAGCCCTTGATAAATAAGTTTACTTATGGATATGACAAAGAGGAGCTTGAAGAAGCAATAGGCCGCCTTTTATTACAGCAAGGTAAAACAGTAGCCCTTGCTGAAAGCTGTACCGGAGGTTATATAGGACATATGATTACCAGGGTGCCAGGTAGTTCGGCTTATTTTAGGGGTGGGGTAGTGCCTTATCATAACGATCTTAAAAAAGAGCAGCTTGGCGTACGTGCAGAAACTTTAGAGCACCATGGGGCCGTAAGTGAAGCAACCGTTATTGAAATGGCGCAGCAGGCGCGTTCTCGTTTCGGGGCAGATGTAGGCCTTGCTAGCAGCGGTATTATGGGGCCAGGAGGGGGTACAGATGACAAGCCCGTAGGCACTGTATGGATTGCCTATGCAGATAAAGACAAAACCTGGGCACGCAGGCTGCAATTAGGCAATGAGCGCGGAGTTAATATCACATTGACGGGCATTAATGTGCTCAACCTGTTACGCAGAGGTTTGCTTAATATTGCCTATGATTAATTTACCTGTTATATTTTCAAAAGCCTTAAAATTTTCTAATTTTGGGCATATCTGTTAAAAGAAATACACCAAAACCAAAAAATGAAAGCCTTTGCCGATAGATAAAGCTACTTTGTGCAGCAGCCTAAAAAGCAGGCTTTTGCTGCTAAAGTAAATATCTGTAAAAGCAATTACCAGTTGTTGAAGGTATTGGCTGAATACAATTTTGTAAAAACTAAAAAACACCAAATGGCACTTGTAGAAATGGTAATGCCCAAGATGGGTGAAAGTATCATGGAAGGTACTGTTCTTAACTGGCTCAAAAAAGTAGGAGATAAGATAGAGCAGGATGAATCTGTACTGGAGGTAGCTACTGACAAAGTAGATACAGAAGTACCAGCTACCCACTCTGGCGTATTGAAAGAAATATTAGCTAAAGAAGGAGATGTGATACCTGTTGGTAGTCCCATTGCTATAATCAGTACAGGTGGAGATGATGCTGTAGCAACGGAGTCTACCGGAAAAGCCATGAATGGCGCCTCTAAAGAAACTTCTACGGCTGCGCCTGCAGTAGCTACTGCTCAAGCTGCAACATCAAATGGCAGTACAAACCGCTTATCTGCCCCGGCAGAGGGTCGTTTTTATTCTCCCCTGGTAATGAATATTGCCCGCGAAGAAAAAATATCCATGCAAGAGCTGGAATATATACCTGGAACCGGAAAAGATAACCGTGTTACCAAAAAAGATATTTTGGATTATGTAGCCAGCCGTGCCAAAGGTGGCGATCAGCCTTCTGTAGCAGCACCGGTATCAGAAATTCCGCAGCCTGTGCAGCAGCAAACAGCTGCTCCTGTTGCAGAGCGCCAGGTAGCGCCTGTAGCAGCGCCGGCCGTATCAGTAAGTGGTAATGTAGATATTATTGAAATGGACCGTATGCGCAAAATGATTGCTCAGCGTATGGTTGATTCCAAACGTATTTCTCCACACGTTACTTCTTTTGTAGAGGCAGATGTTACCAATATGGTATACTGGCGTAACCGTGTTAAAAACGATTTTAAAAAGAAAGAAGGAGACAACATAACTTTTACCCCAATCTTTATTGAGGCAGTTGTAAAAGCCATTAAAGACTATCCGATGATTAATGTATCGGTAGATGGAGATAAAATTATTGTAAAAAAAGATATAAACATTGGTATGGCTGTAGCCCTGCCTTCTGGTAACCTTATTGTTCCGGTAATTAAAAATGCTGATCAGTATAACCTGGTAGGGCTTACCAAAAAGGTGAACGACCTTGCCCGCCGTGCCCGCGAAAATAAGCTACACCCAGATGAGCTATCTGGTGGAACCTTTACTATTTCTAACGTAGGCTCTTTTGGTAATGTAATGGGTACACCTATTATTATGCAGCCACAAGTAGGTATTCTGGCATTAGGAGCAGTACAAAAGAAACCAGCCGTAATTGAAACACCTACTGGCGATACTATTGGCATCCGTCATATGATGTTCCTATCGCACTCTTATGATCACAGGGTAGTAGATGGCTCGCTTGGGGGTATGTTTGTACGCCGCGTTGCCGACTTCCTGGAAGGCTTTGACCTGGGGCGCAAAGTTTTGTAATCTTAAGATGAACTTAACAAAAAGGGCTGCTTTACAAAAGCAGCCCTTTTTTAATGGTATAAATGCTTTTTAGGCCTTAATAAAATTATAGTTTTAAATGTTGTTTTTGCTATAGCTCAGCAGGGGATTACAGCATTCAATATTTAAATGGTTTTTGGTACATTTATCCAAACAGAAGCCATTATGCATAAGTTTTACTTTTACTCTTTCTTGCCAGGCCATCTCCATACTGCTTTAAACAACTTTCTTTATGAATAGATTATTACTGATTTTCGCATTGATATTTTATATATCTACCGCTAGAGCACAAACGGTTTCTATGTGCTGTGCCAAGCCACAAGCTACTGAACAGTTTGCTATGCTAGCCAGTGACCCGGCTTTTCGTAACCTGCATCTGGAGCCTCTGCCTTTTGTGTACCAGAGCGCAGCCGGCAGAACAATTACGTATAAAACTCCGGACGGGAAGGAGGCAAGTGCCTTCGCGCTAATGCCTGCACGGGCTACCAACCGATACCTGTTTGTAATACACGAATGGTGGGGTTTAAATGATTATATAAAACAGGAGGCCGAGAAGCTGTTTAACGACTTAGGCAATGTAAACGTAATTGCCCTGGATCTTTATGATGGATTTGTAGCTACCACACGTGAAGATGCTGCTAAAAATATGCAAGCCTTATCGCAGGATAGAGCCCGTGCAATTATACAAGGCGCCATAAACCATGTGGGTAGCAGGGCGCAAATTGCTACAATAGGCTGGTGCTTTGGAGGAGGCTGGTCTTTGCAAACGGCAATAATGGCTGGAAAGCAAGCAGCTGGCTGTGTTATGTATTATGGTATGCCCGAAAAGGATGTGGATCGTTTAAAAAACCTGCAAACAGAAGTATTAGGACATTTTGCGGGTCGTGAAAAAAATATTTCGCCAGAGGTAGTGAGAGAGTTTGAGCAAAACATGCAAAAAGCCAATAAAAAATTAACAGCGAAGATATACGATGCAGAACATGCTTTTGCCAATCCCAGTAACCCACGATATGACCCCGTGGCCAGTCGTGAAGCTTATATGCTTACAATCGATTTTTTTAAGAAAAAAAATTAAATAGCCTTAGCTTACTAGGTCTTTTTTACCGAAGAGTCGCTTAACCAAAGAAAGATCTGCGCGATTGGGAAGCAGGTTGCTGAGCTGGAAACCCGTTTGTTTTTTGAAAATAAAATAGAGGTATGTAGCTACTGATAGATAAGAAAGGCTGGCTGCCATGCCAGCGCCCAGCATACCCATAGCCGGAATGAGAATAAGGCAAGCTGGTATAGTTATAACCAGGCCGGTAAGAGATGCTATATTATTAATAGAATATTTGCCAGTCCCGGAGAAGTAATGACTGAAAATAGTGCTTGTGCTTATAGCAATAATGCCAGTACATAAGCTCAGAATAACCAGTTTTACCATACCAAACTCTGGGCCGAAAAGAAATGTGAAGACCTGGGTTGGCATAAGGGTTAGTGGCAACATACAAATTACCGAAGCCCAGAAAGAAAGCTTTACCAGGTTAAACGATAATTGCTGGGCATAAAGATTATCTTCAGTATTGGCAATTCTGCTGTATTGCACCAAGGCTATGCTACGAGATACCAGCCATACTGCTTCTGAAAGTGCCATGCCTGTAGAAAAAATTCCGATGGCCCTGGTATCTTCAAAATGGTTGAGGAAAAAATAACAGAGGCGGTAATTTAAAAATGAAATGATATTAGAGAACTGAGCCGTAGCGCTCATTTTAACCAGTATATTGAAGGTAGCTACAAAGCCATTCCACTGCACTTCTCTAATGGACGGCCATATCCAGGTAAAGCTAAGTATAAAGCTGCTTACAAATGCAGCATACGTTGCCCAGATATAATATTCTACTTTAAGCTCAGCTTGTAATAAAGCCATATAAGCAAAGCCAATAAATAAAATCACTCCTTGTAGCACAGTAATAATATTATACTTCAATACTTTCTCTTTGCCAAGCAGGAGCATCATGTTTACAGAAGTAATTCCGCTGATGGCAGATACTGGTAAAAGGTGCTTTTCAAACACAGGCAATGTTTGCCCTGCCCAGTATAAGCCAGAAGAGGTAAGAACCGCTGCTGCAATTGCAAATATGTATGAGGGAATTGCAAGTTGAAAAGTTGAGTGCCTCGAACTAAGATAGATAAGGGCAGCACCGCCAACCAGGTTGCAAAACAAAATAATCAGGGCAATGTCTGTTACAAAAAGGCTGATTTCTCCACGGCCCTGTGCCCCAAGCAGCTTTGCCGTAAGAATAAAAAGCAAGAAGTTAAGCCCTGCAGTTGCTACGTTGGTTGAAAAAGTGCTAAGTATTTTTTTTAGCATAAGGCTCTAGAGGTGTGCAATTGCAGTAGTTGTGTTTTTATCTGCTGGTGTTAGAAGCTCGCAGTATAATTTATGTAGATTCAATCCCACTTTTCTATAGCTAAATTGTTCTGCCTGCTTTAGTATGCTAGAAGTATCATAATTAGCATATTGCTCGCACATTAAAGTAAGGGCACATAGCAGGGAGGCTTCATCTCCTACAGGAATAAGCTTACCAGTTTCAGGTGTGATCAGGCTACTGGCACAGCCTACATCTGTGCTTATTACGGGTAAACCACAAGCCATTGCTTCGGCTGGAGCCAGTCCAAAGGTTTCATAGTTACTAAAATGAACGTAAAAGTGCCCGCTTTGTAAAAGCGCTGTTAGTTCCCGGCCTAACTTCATGCCTGTAAAATAAACATACGTGTTTAAAACGCCCAGTTGATCAGCATAGTGTAAAACGTGAGTATTGTTTTCCCACTCACCGATCATATAAACTTCTATATCATCTCTAAGTTCTGTAAGTTTCTTAAAAGCCCGCAGCATACCACTTATATTCTTTGTATGATCGGCCATTGTAGAAATATGAATGATCCTTATTTTGTTTTTAGGTTTAAGAACTGATGATGGAAAGAAGTAGTCTGTATCCACTACATTAGGCAGTATATGATAGGTGTTATGTAACTGGTGGCTTTCCATAGCCTGTTGCAAATAGGCAGATACTGCTGTAATGCAGGCAGCTTTTTGGGTTATATACTTTGTAAGCCATTTGTATAAACTACTTTTGCCCGCATAAGTACCTGCCATAGGTATATAATCTGATCTGTGTTCTGTAATAAGATAAGGGATTTTGTATAGCCTGCTCAACAAAAAGGCAGCTACACCTGGCCTTAATAAAACATGTGCATGCAGGAGAGAAGGCTTACCAAGCTTTTGCTGTAATTGACGAAAGCCTATATAGACACCCCAAAAGTAAAGTAACATTTTAAGCAGCTTATCCAGCAAAGATATGCCGGTAATTCTTTTCTTATAATATACCCGTAAGCTTAATACTCCCTGGTCATCTTCGAGGGTACTGGTAAATAAAGCTGCCTGGGGCTTTACTCCAACATATAATACTGCTACTGTATGAAAGAGGGCTACTGCCACGGCATGGTTCCTTATAAAGTTGCCATTGTGTGAGTCTGCTTCCGGATACCATTTAGGCAGAAAAAGTACCCAATCAGTGGCTGGGTCTGGCATTAGTTTATATGCTTGATAAATTGCTTAATAAGGTTGAATACTTCTTGATACCTTGTTAAGGGTAGGGTTTCGGGACGGTCATCAATATCATGGTAGGCTGCAATACCACCCAGTGTATAAAAGAAAAAGGCGGGTACACCTTTTTCTGTAAAATGAAAGTGATCTGAATTGGCTGCTTTTCCTCTTTTGCGTAAAGCTGGAAGGAGCTGTTGCTGGTCATTCAGTTTTTCCAGTAAAGAAAATTCTTCAGTATGTACAGCACCATTTACAACCATTAGTCCTTCATCTCCTGTACCTAAAAGATCCAGGTTAATTAAAAAACGAATCTGGCGTAACGGAAAGGCAGGGCGCTTTGTATAAAACTCAGACCCGATAAGTCCAGCTTCTTCAGCACCAAAGGCTATAAAGGCAATACTATACCGTTGTGGGTTTTTGCTGTAAAACTCTGCTAGTTCCAGTAGCATGGATACACCACTGGCGTTATCATTAGCCCCAGGAAAATAAATAGGACCCATTTTTCCTAAATGATCATAGTGGGCTGTAATTACTACAAAAGAGTCTGGTTGATGCGAGCCAGGAAAATACCCTAATACGTTTTGGCTTTGGTAGTCAGAAATCAGTTTGGCATAGGTGTTAAAATGGATCATTTTACTCTCCAAAGGCAAAGCTGTTTCTTTTACTTTGTAAACAGGTACAGGTGCTTGCCATCCTGCCAGAGAGGCTGTTAATTTACCATCCTGTAACTCTATTATGGCTTTGGCTTCATAAATTTTACGAAGCAACTCTGCTGGCTTTGCTGCTAAGCGGGCATAGTCTCTGCGATGGTAAACCAGTACATTTCTTGAAATGTTTTTTTTAAGAAACTGTTGCCTGGCTACTGGGTTATTAAATATAGCAGTATCCAGCACAAGTACCCGGCCGCTACCTGTACCAGATCCGGAAATAGGGTCGGCAATAAAATCTGTGCCTGGTTGAAGAGACCTTTTATCAATAGAAAGGCTCAATGGGCCAGGAAAAGTATTTATAGGCAGCGTAAACTTTTGAATATACTCTGGTGCAAGCGGCTTTAACCCAATTGAGGCAAAGCGCTGCTGCAAATAGGCAGCTGCTTTCTGGTCGCCCTCAGCTACATAACCACGGCCAGCCATATAAGGGCTGGTTAAGGTATCAATGGTTTGCCGTACTCGTTGCAGGTCTTGCGCGTGTACTGCCAGTGTGAAAAGCAGTAAAAAGAAAAGGCTACTTATTTTGTATCTTATCATGGAAAGGGGTAAAAGCAATATTAAAGATACAAAAGGGAAAGGGCAAAAAAAAAGGTTCAGATGAGGATCTGAACCTTTTATATGGTATAAGGGGAAATTAACCCATTTTGAACACAATTGGAATAACCATTCTTACCCTTACCGGGCGGCCACGCTGCTTACCAGGGTTCCATTTTGGCTGGCCCTGTACAACACGTACAGCTTCTTCATCACAACCTGCACCAATACCTTTAATAGCTTTAACATCTGTAATAGAGCCATCTTTATCAACAACGAACTCTACAAACACACGTCCTTCAATACCCATACGGCGTGCCTGGTCAGGGTATCTTAGGTTTTTCTGCAGATATTTTGCAAAACCTTCCATACCACCTTGAGGGGTTGGCTGGTCTTCAACTACCATAAAAATCTCATCTGTCTCTTCTTCTGCAGGAGCAGCTACCTGAATAGCTTGCGTTACAGCGGCCTGTACCTGAGCAGGGGGAGGCGGAATATCTACTTCAATCTGCACTTCTACCTCTTCAATTTCTACTTCATCAGGAACCTCAACTACTTCAGGTTGCTGGATCTGTGGGGGAGGGGGAGGTGGAACGTCAGTTACGGGTACATCCATTACTACCTCTGTGGTAGTAGGAACCTCAGGAGCTCTGAAGGTAACGATTGGGTCGTAGGTTCTGTACTCAAACGCAGACACTACGATAGCCAAAGTAACCACCAAGCCGATGTTAAAAAACAGGCCTGTTCTGCGGGATAGGTCGGCTTCGGGTGTTTTCTTTAATTCCATGCTATGTGTGTGTTTATGGATTCTTAAATCAGTACTTTAGTATAAATCTGAATTTAACGGGTAGCAAATGTAACCAAAAATTACAGTTTACATAAAATATTACCTGATTTTTATGCTTCTGATCGAAATATAAAGTAATCTATCTTAAAATACAACGGAATAAAATAATTAGTTCAATTCTAATTACAATATCTTATACGTTTACCATTTGTAAATGATATAAAATAATACAATTCCTATGCCACAACCAATCGTATTTGCAATAATATCATACACTTCAAAGCCGCGCTCTGTTATAAAAAGCTGTAACACTTCAATCGTAATACCTAGCGAAAGGGCTACCAGGAATGCGTAGGAAATAGCGTTAAAGCGGAATTGAGGAAACTGGTATTGCTTGGTAAAGCCAACGATTAGTAATATTACCAGGATACTAAAAACAAAGGCATGCGCAAGTTTGTCTATGGATAACAGGGTTGCTATATGAACCTGGGGCATCTGGTTTCCTGGGAGTAAGGTCAGGAAGAGGATCAGAAACATCCACAGAATAGCAAAAATATTATAACGTAAAAACATCCGTGCGTATACCCTTGTCCGGCTGCTTAGGCGCCTATTAATTCTTTGTAAGCATCAGCAGTAAGTAGTGAGTTAACCTCCTCTTGGTTTGTGATGCTCATTTTAATCATCCAGCCATTGCCATAAGGATCTGTATTTACGGTTTCGGGCTCGTTTTCTAAGGCACGGTTTACTTCAAGCACTGTACCTGCTAATGGTAAAAACAGGTCAGAAACAGTTTTTACAGCTTCTACAGTACCAAATACTTCGCCTTTGCCTACTTCCTGGCCTTCTGTGTGGATATCAACATATACAATATCCCCTAACTCACGCTGAGCAAAATCTGTAATACCTACGTAAGCGGTATCGCCTTCTACTTTAATCCATTCGTGGTCTGCTGTGTAGCGAAGGTCATTCGGAATGTTCATAAGATGATCTTGTTTTTAGTAATTTTAAATTGATAGGTGTTGTTGTTTAAGGAAGCCTGCAAGTTAAAGTATCGGCTTAACAGGCCCTGTATGAGCTGCCAAATCTACATCGGTTTTTACTTAATACAAAGTAAGTTCTGTTGCTAAATCAAAGTTTCTTCTTCCTGGGCCGCTACCAGGTCGGCTGTGATTTTGCCCGATAGCAGCGAAAGCGGTATACCGCCTCCAGGATGTACACTGCCGCCACAGAAGTATAAGTTTTTAATAGATTTAGATTTATTAGAATGGCGTAAAAATGCTGCATATCTGTTATTGGAACTATTACCATAAAGAGCTCCCTGCGAGGAGGAGGTGCGTTCTTCTATAGATATAGGATCCAGAATGGCTTCGCAGGCAATATACCGGTTAATGTCTGTGCCAAGCATGCGGCTTATTTTACGGCTAATGTTTTCGCGGGCATCGGCTATAATTTTACTCCAGTCCTGGCCGCTGTTATTGGGTACATTGATCATGATAAACCAGTTTTCGCAGCCTGGCGGAGCATCGTCTGGTTTGTGCTTGGAGGTGATATTTATATACACCGTAGGATCTGAGTATACATTTTGCTGCCTGAAAATGTGCTCAAACTCTAACTTGTAATCGTTGCTGAATAAAATGTTGTGGAGGCTCAATTCAGGAAACTGCTTTTGAATGCCCCAATAAAAAATAAGCGCCGAGCTGGATTTAGGCTGCTCCAGTATTTTTCTGGGCTTGGGCTCATCAGGTAGTAATTTAGAATAGGTATTTACTACATCCATATTGCTTACCACCAGGTCAAAGTAATGGTGAGCTCCTTTAATTTTTACACCCCGCGCTATTTTATCCTGTACCAGAATTTCCTCAACAGGGCAATTGGTGCGAAATTTAACTCCTTTGCGCCGGGCCAGCTCCCCAAGGCTATCTGTAATAGAGTGCATGCCCTTTAGCGGGAAAAAGGCACCAATATTATGCTCCAGGTGAGGTATTATATTGAGCAAGGCTGGTGTCTGGTAAGGATCAGAGCCATTGTATGTAGCAAAGCGGTTAAAGAGCTGTACTACTTTAGGGCTTGTAAAGTACTGCTCGTTGGCCCGGCTCATCGTGGTAAATATACCTAATTGAGGGAGCTGAACAACTGCTTTTAAAGCCTGGGTATTAAAAAACGTACTTATTTTGTTTAGCGACTTGTATAAAAATAGCGTACCTACAATATCGTAGTACTTACCACTGCGCTTTAGAAAATTAAGTATTTTTTCGGCAGGTTCACCTGTTTTTTCTTCTACTTCCTGGGCAAATTTATTTTTATTAGCCCAGGCATGTACAACCGTACCATCTTCATAAAAGTAGCGGCATACCTCATCTAACTGTTTATAATGGAAGTAATCTACAGGGTCTTCGCCAGAAAGCCTGAATAGTTCATCTACCAGCTGAGGCATGGTAAACAAAGATGGGCCGGCGTCAAAGCGATAGCCTTCATGTTCAAATTCAGAAAGCTTGCCTCCTATATAGGGGTTTGCTTCAAAAACGGTAACGTCATAGCCTTGGTTGGCTAGCCGGATGGATACTGCAATACCTGCGATGCCTGCACCAATCACAGCGGCTTTCTTCTCTGTCATACACACTATTATTGCATTTTATATTATACCATGCTTTAAAAGTATAGCCTCAATACCCGGGTGGTTTTCCCACTGGCTTTCTATCCCTTCAAGCGTCATAATCTCATTCATGATCTTATCGTGCCTGCTGCCTTCCTGCTGTGCCTCACTATAAGGAATGTGACTGAACGTAACCATTGAATACTGTGGAATCCACTTTTGCGGATAACGGTTGTATATAGTGGCTTCTATTTTTTTGCGTAACAAAAAGTTTGGATCTGCTACCAGATCGCGCATTTCTGTAAAGTTTTGTATAGCCATGGTGGCTATGGCATCGGCCTGGGGTTTACGCTGCTCCTGATATTCTGACAGGATCGAATCCCAGCCTCCTGTACTGGCTTCAATGATATCATCCAGTACACGGCAATCTTCAAAACCTGCATTCATGCCTTGGCCATAAAAAGGAACAATGCCATGTGCAGCATCTCCGATCAGGGCTACTTTACCTCTTACCCATGGATAACATTTAATAGTTACCAAAGAAGAAGTAGGGTTTTGAAAAAATTCTTCCACAAGATTTGGCATAAAAGGTACCGCATCAGGAAAGTTATACTTAAAGAACGCGTGAACCTGCTCAGTTGTTTTTAACTCTGCAAAAGAGTTGGGTCCTTCAAACGGGAAAAACAAAGTACATGTAAAGCTTCCATCCGGGTTAGGGAGGGCAATCATCATAAATTGTTTGCGAGGCCAAATGTGTAGGGCGTTTTTTTCTAATTGCCAGCTACCATCGGGGCCCGCAGGAATACTTAACTCCTTGTATCCATGATCAATGTAAAATTGCTCATAATTAAAGCGATCGGTCTTCTGCATTGAGCCGCGAACAGCCGAAAATGCACCGTCTGCGCCAAAAATTATGTCTGCCTGTATGGTTTTCTCTTCGTTGGTGTCCAGATGAAGTACCCTGGCACTGGTTGCATCTAGGTTTACCTCCAGGCAGCGGGTGTTAAAAAAATAATTGATCTGCTCATGTGCATCTGCCAGTTTTACCAGGCTTAAGTTCAGATCTGCCCTCGAAACCGAATAAATGGCCTGGCCCTCTTTTCCATAGGGCTGAAAAGTAAGCTTGCCTTCCTGGTTATGCATCATACGGCCATACATAGGTATACCAGCCTCTGTACCACCGGTAGTAATGCCAATACGTTCCAAAGCACGCAGGCCACGGTCGCTTAGGGCGAGGTTGATGGATCGGCCGCTTTCTCCGCCAGTAAGGCGGATATCGTTACGCCTCTCGTAAACATCAACCTTGCAGCCCCTGCGGGCCAGTATGGTGGCCAGCAGAGAGCCTACAAGGCCTCCTCCAAAAATGGCTACGTGCTCAGATAGTTTGCTCATGTATATAACTGACTGTTAGGTATTTTAGTATGCAGTGCCAGCCTCGCCAAGTAACTGAACAAAGTGGTACACTTCTTCAAATGTATTGTAAAGAGGTGTTGGTGCAATACGGATTACATTAGGCTCGCGCCAGTCAGCTATTACACCTTGTTTTGAAAGATACTCAAATAGTCTGCGGCCGTCTTTTTCTACCAGCAATGATAACTGGCAGCCTCTTTGAGCCGGGTCTGCAGGTGTAATAATCTTTATGGAGGGTGCTTGACCAAGAGTAGTATGGTAAGCAGCCATATCCTGCATGTCCTGTAACAGAAACTCCAGGTAACCGGTAAGTAATCGGCTTTTCTGCGTAAGCACTTCCATTCCACCGGCTTCATCAAAAATCTCCAGAGAGGCTTTATGGGCAGCCATTGGTAATACTTGGGCATTGCTTAACTGCCAGCCTTCTGCACCATACATTGGCTTAAAGCCCTTTTTCATCTGGAAGCGATCCTCCTCATTATGCCCCCACCAACCTGCAAAGCGATGCAGGTCTGGCCGGTTGGCATATCGCTCATGTACATAAGTACCCGATGTGCCGCCAGGGCCAGAGTTCAGGTACTTATACGTACACCATACGGCAAAGTCTATATTCCAGTCGTGCATTTTTAACTCAACATTGCCAGCTGCATGCGCAAGGTCAAAGCCAGCCAGCGCGCCTGCCTGATGAGCAGCTCCTGTTATGGCCTTCATGTCGAAAAGCTGGCCAGTATAATAGTTCATACCGCCCATCATAACTAGTGCCAGCGAGTCTTTGTGTTGTTCTATGGCTTCTAAAATATCTTCGGTATGTAGGCAATACTCTCCAGGGCGCGGCTTTAGCTCAATAACAGCATTTTCTGGGTCAAAACCATGAAAGCGTGTCTGGGTTTCCAGGGCGTACTGGTCAGAGGGAAAGGCACCAGCCTCGGTAATGATTTTATAACGCTCCTTGGTTGGCCTGTAAAAGGTAACCATCATCAGGTGGAGGTTTACCGTGAGGGTATTCATGATCACTACTTCGTGCGGCAGGGCTCCAACAATGCGTGCTGCAGGTTCGGCCAACAGCCTGTGGTACCTGAGCCAAGGTAGTGGTTTATTAAAATGACCTTCAACACCCAGTTGAGCCCAGTCATTTAGTTCGGCTTCAATAGCAGCTCTTGCATTTTTAGGTTGCAGCCCTAAAGAGTTGCCACAAAAATAGAGGCTGTCTTTGCCGTTAACCTGGGGTATATGGAATCTTTGCCTGAAGTGGGCAAGTGGATCTTGCTGGTCCATTTTCCTGGCGAAGGCCAGGCTGGATTCAAAATTCATAGTGGTGGTTGTTTTCATTAGACCTGCAAGTTAAAGTATCCTGCTAAAAATTCAATCTTTAGCAAGTAAGCAGGCTATAGTTTGTATTTGATAACTACAGTTTGGTAACCGGTGCATTATATACCCTGCTGGTAGCGCATTTGTTTTTATAAATGCTTATAAGGCTGTTACTTAAGCTTTTGTTTTATGTAAAACTATTTAAAAAATAAATATTTACTACATGTACCCTAAAATATTATGAGAGTAGTGTAGCCTGTATTTTATTAACTTATGTGCTTGTTGTTTTTTGAATATAGGTTTATGCCCTCTTGCGAAGCCTGTATTCTAAATTAAATATTATTTTCGTACTACTCATGAGGAAGCTTTTTGTGCTGGCGGTATGCGCCATCTGTATTTTTTTTACCAATGAAGCCAGGGCACAAGGTCGTGCCGGCCATTTTATGATCAGTGCAGCTGCTGATGTATACAAAACTGATAATGTAAAGCCTTTCGGAAAATACCAGGCTGGCATTGAAGCAAATTATTTTGTTGCAAACCCTATAGCAATTACATTAGGATATGAGCGCTGGGCCGATCAGCACGATGCAATTGCCTTAGGATATAGAGCCTACCTGCTTAATACGCTGTTTCTGAAAGTAAAACCTTTGGTTAATCTGCCTGATACCCGGGTGGTAGAATTGAATATTGGTGGAGGATATAACTACCCTCTAAGCCGGCATGTAGCTTTAGAGTTTGTAACCGATTATTATATGACAACAAGGCAGGTAGCTGGCAGGGCAGGCATAGCTATTGTTTTATAATACCACAAAAGTGGTTTAAAAAGAAAGGCTCAGGAATACAATTCCTGAGCCTTTTTTAATTTTGTTTTTACTAGACCTTAGGCACGTGCCTGGCTAAAGCGTTTTGCTACTTCGTCCCAGTTTACTACATTCCAGAATGCAGCAATATAATCAGGACGTTTGTTTTGGTATTTCAGATAATAAGCATGCTCCCAAACATCAAGGCCTAAAATCGGGGTGCCTTTTGTTTCAGCAACATCCATAAGCGGGTTATCCTGGTTAGGAGTAGAGGTAACAGCTAGTTTACCATCTTTTACAATTAACCATGCCCAGCCAGAGCCAAAACGGGTAGCGCCAGCTTTGCTAAACTCTTCTTTAAAGGCATCAAAAGAGCCAAATGCACTATCGATGGCCTGAGCCAGTTCGCCTGATGGTTTTCCGCTACCATTAGGACCTATAACTTGCCAGAAAAGGCTGTGGTTGTAGTGGCCACCGCCATTGTTACGTACAGCAGCAGGATGTTTGCTTATGTTTTTCATGAGCTCATCCAATGATTTGCCTTCCATGTCTGTACCCTGGATGGCAGCGTTTAGGTTGGTTACATACGCATTGTGGTGCTTGCCATGGTGAATTTCCATAGTCTGCTTGTCAATGTGTGGCTCCAACGCATCTGAAGCGTAGGGAAGTGCCGGTAGTTCAAAAGCCATATTTTAATTTTTTATGTGTTTAAAAAATATATTTACTCTGTTTGTGGGGGCTAAGTTATACAATATGCATTAATATGCTTTTATTTTTTTATAAATCTTACAAAAGGGTTTTTGTTTGCTGAAATTCAAAAAAATGCTTTTAAAGTGTGCTATGCTGTGTATTAGCCATTTATTTGACTACTTTCTTTTAATCATTTTAAGAGGTTGAATATTGGAAAAATGTAATAGCAAGGTAGATGTTATAGTAAGGTAAAATCTAACGATTGTACAAAAGAGAGATTAAATGCAAAAGGCTGGTAATAT
>FPIC01013576.1_pt1 | contig 28629 bp, 27 predicted proteins | sample 1504481 | NCBI WGS metagenome assembly FPIC01 (sample SAMEA4475357, study PRJEB15587) | soil metagenome | biome: Soil; feature: Field | place: India | collected 2015-03-11 | depth 0 m
TAACACATTTGGGTTTCAGCCGAATATGGGACAGGTTGGCGGTGTAGTAGCAAATCTCAATTTGCCCGTACAGGCGAAAGATGTTTTGTTCTTCACAAGGCATAGTGGTATTGATGCCGGTCGTTCCATCGCAACAGATGGACAGGGTAATGTATTTGTGGCAGGATGGACAAATTCAATTAACTTTCCAATCCAAGACCCTGGTGGAGGTGCTTATTATCAGGGAAGCAATGCTGCAGGATATGAAGATGTTTTCATATTAAAATTTGAGGGTGAAGGGGCAACCGGGGTTGGAGATGAAGTGAGTGGGATTCCGAAAGTTTTTTCACTTCATCAGAACTATCCGAATCCATTTAATCCAACCACAACCATTCGTTTTTCACTGCCCAAAGTGAATTCATAACGCTAAAAGTTTTTGATATGTTGGGAAATGAGATTGTTACACTTGTTAATCAAAAAATGTCAGCTGGCGAGCATTCCGTGATATTTGATGCAAGGGAGTTGCCCAGTGGGGTATATTTGTACCGCTTGCAAGCTGGCAATTTTGTTCAACAAAGGAAAATGATGGTGGTAAAATGATGGTGGTAAAATGAAGCAAATGCAAAGTTCTTTCCGGAAACCTTTCAAATATTTTTTTAAAACAAAACAATAGGAGGAATATATCATGAGGATTCCAACAATACACAGGCATTTTTGGCACTTGTTTATAGTGCTTGCTTTCACCGTCTTCGTTGCGGGCTGTGGAAAAAAAGAAGCCACAGGACCTGATGATGATCAAATCACCGTAGGCACAATGACGTTCACGCTGAACGGTGGCGGTTTTAACAATCAGGTAATTACTTTGAGCAATGCGGTTGCCGTATATGAAGCCGATGAACAAGTGACGGGGGTTGGTGCCAGGGGTGTTATCGGAACAGATTCAATCTCATGTGCAGTTGCTTTTCCTGGCAATCGAACGGGTACATTTTCTTGGTCGCCGCCAGATTACGGCTTGGGGATTGCTATCGGAAATCGTGCCTTCTATGGCCCGGTCACGGGAACAACAACGGTAACCTCATATGGCACTGTGGGTTCAACTGTTTCTGGCAGCTTCTCCGGTAAAATAGTACGCCTTGGAACATCCGACACTGTAACTGTCTCGAACGGCCGGTTCTCTGCTCGACGTATTTATTGATACACACAGCGCGGAACGGGCGGTATCGTTTACAGGCACTTACTCATCCCAAACCATTGCGCTGGGCAATGGAGTAGATAGTTAGAGTCGAAATGTGAAAACTATCTAAAACTATCAAAGGAGGTAAGTTATGCTGCCTATTGTCAAATCAATTCGAATTCTCCTGTTGTGTTTTGCGGGATTTATATACACAACAATTGAGTTGCAGGGACAACCGTGCCACCCGTGCGCCGAGAGATGGGAACGCCGCGTTATGCTATACGATTGTGATGTGCAAGTCCCCAAACCTACCGATTCTTCAATGGTCGGTCGTTGGCTTCAGCTATTTTTTGCAGCTGGTGGGATACACTCTCAGTTAATGAACAATGACCCCACAGTTAGTTGCATCCGTGCACTTGACGGAGCGATGTATCCGACAGGCGATAGGGTTGTGGATTCTCTCGCCGTTGGAATTGAACATATGAACCTACCGCCCAATGGAGCCGTGAAAGCAGGAGATTATATTCTCTGGGGGCGTGTTAAACAGAGCGGTTCGGGATACCAACTCGAAGTTATCCTTGAATCTGCCATTACACGAGAAAAAGCAGCCTCAGGCACCACATTCTTTGAATCCGCATATGATGCAATGGATCGTGGGGCGCAGGTATATGCGCAGGCTATTGCTCCTATCAGTCAAACCATTTATCAATGGGAACAACGGAAGCGCGATAGTGATCCCACCGTTGCTATTGGTGTCAATCTCGATGGCTTCACAATTATTCCGTCGAAACAGCAAGTGTCTGCCGGAGAGGAAATTGATGTTGAAATACGTCTTAAAGATTGTGATGGGGCGCCGCTTGGCGGGCGTACAAATTATTCTCACCCAGTCGCAGTTTTCAGGCATACTTCTTAATGGTTCAGAGAATGGGACTTTTACTTCTGCGACTGCAATCACCGACCCTAATGGCATTGCCCGCGTGCGGTTCATTGCTGGAATGAAGCAGGGTCCAGCTGTCCTAAGAGCGTATTTTGTTTATAAAAATCCACCCGGCAGGGATATGGTAATGGGCGCAAGCGAGGTCATAACCGTCGGCAGTGCAGATCTTTGGGAAATCCACGCCGAATACCGGTTTGAGGAAGAGCTTGTGCAGGATACCGCATGGATAGCCGATGGGTTATCGTTCACCTACCACCAGGAAGGATCACTGGCAGGCTCGGTGACGATGAGAGGCTTATTAAGAGCTGACTATGATCTTGGCAATCTTTATCTTGAAGAAATAGTTTCTATGTCAATTGCAGGGATTTGGCTACGAAATACTTCCGTTAACTCTCGATCGTACCATCCCCTCGTTGGGCTTGGTAGAGCGGAGGTCTCGTTGTATAGAGGTGAGGGCATTGCTATGGTCGAGGATGAATATGGGAATCCTTCTGGTATATATTTCAGTGATGAGGGGGGCGATAATATGACAATCAATGTGGCTCCTGTGTTCTCCGGGCTTCATTACTGGCATGTGAAAGAGTATGACCTATCGGCTTGGAAAACACGGGAAGGTGAACAAGTCGAGGATAGAGGCTTTCCTTTCGAATATGATCATGGGGTGAATGGGACAATTCTGCGTTCAAACAATCAGTACACTGCCTCTTTCGCAACAGTGGACTCATCTTTTTCACCCGACCCTATAAACGGAACAACACGGACAATCACAAGAACCTATCTGAACGCAATTATTCGTCCCTTTTCGCCGGTGAGTAGTGTTGACAATCGGGATGAGCGCAGCATTCCACAACATTTCCAGCTGTTCCAAAACTATCCTAATCCATTCAATCCTGGAACAGAGATACGATTTGATTTGCCAGAGGATGGAAAGGTTAGGGTTGAAGTTTTAAATGTGCTTGGAGAAAAAGTGGTGATGCTTTATGATGGATTTATGGATGCTGGATTTGGTAGAAGTGTAAGGTGGGATGCGGATGGGTTTTCAAGTGGAGTATATTTTTACAGGGTTAGTTTGAATGGTAAATATGTTGATGTTAAGAAGATGGTTTTGGTGAAGTAATTAATTTTTAGCGTGGTGTTTTTTAACGCCACGCCTTTTTCTTAATTTTTTAAATATTTTCTCATGACTTTAAGTGAGGGGTTGAAATACCCATAAGCAAGATATGGAAACTCCTCTTTCAAAAGCTTCATCACATTTTTAACTCCGAGCTTTTTAGTGACTCCATCAACTCCGATCATCTCGATATACCAATCAGGGTCAATGTTAAAGTTACGCCATTGTATCATCGATATGTTCGCTCCTTTTATAAGCTTTCTTAACGCTTGATATTCCTCAACCCAGTCCGTCAACCCAGGGAAGACGAAATAGTTTATCGAGATCCAACAATTGAATTTTCTCGCTATCCTCATTGACTCAATAACATCATCAAAAGAATAGTTATTTGGTCGATAATATCTGTGATAAATCTCTGGTATTGCGCTGTTCATGCTGACTCGGATGCTGTCGAGTCCTGCTTTACATAGCTCTTCAATTGCTTCAGGTTTACTTCCATTTGTATTTATGTTTATAACTCCCCTTTTGGTTCTCTTTCTTATCTCCTTTATAGCATCTCTTATCACTTCCCACACAAGCAAAGGTTCGCCTTCACACCCTTGCCCAAAACTAACCACTGGATTTGGTGCTTTCTCAAGATGTGGCACCGCAACTTCAAGAATCTCATCAACTGTTGGAATAAATGTTAACCTATCCTGTGTGCTTGGAACACCATTTTCAGGGGGTTGATAAGATATACAACCAACGCAATTTGCATTGCATCCAGGCGAAGTTGGAATCGGAGCTTCCCATCTTCCAAGAAAATAATTCCTCGCAGCTGGACAAAGATAACGCAAGGCACAATTTTCACATAAATGTCGAATTAAACGATTGTCGGGATGTTTCTTTAGTTTTTTATGAACATTTTTAATAACCAAATCATGATTAAATTGATCACAATCTTGTCTTTTATCTGGATCGATCCTAACAGCTGGAACATAAAATTTCCCATTAAGCCATCCAACAGCAGTATATGCAAAAAGTGGAAGAATAGGAACATTATCCTTATCCCTCTCGTAAGCTGATAAGAAAAACTGAGTATATGCAGGTGCAAGAAAAGCAGCTACGGCAATACCATCTTTAAAAACAATTTTCCTCCCAGTTTTTCTATCAAACCCCACAGGTCTTCTCCCTGGAAGCTCAAATAGTTGGCTTCCTTCTGGGAGTTCAATTAAATCATTGACATCTATCTTTACAAAGTCAACGCCTGTTCTTCCAGCCATTTCAATTTCAGGCACATCATAGATATTTCCCTTTCCATCACTATAAACAAGATTGGGAACTTTCCTCAGCCTCATGCTTGAAGTTCAAAGATTTGGAAACTTGGTTGGTGGAATCAATGTAAATAATACTTCAACGGATTTGGCTCAACCTTACATTCTTCAGCGATTAAAAGATTTGAAATTTTGCCTTTATCTCTAAGTTCAAACAATCGTGGCACAAGTTTATCCCTTAGTTCAATTGGTGTAATCGGATTTATATAGATATTTGTTCCACCTTCAAATCCAGCAGGAATACTTATCCTCCATTTAATTAAAACATGCCACGGCATTTTGTAAACAGAATCGAAAGGTGTGTAATACCACTCTTCATTACACGGGATTTGATTCCCCATCGCTGCATGAATTGCATGAACAAGGTCGCTCATATCACGAAGCTCCCTTTCGTCCAATTCAAATGGCCTTCCTGCTTTTGATTTTGAATAAATAGCAATAGTTGGGAAACGATGTCCAAATCCAGCAAAGGCAACAGCATTTTCATTTTCCGCAAAAACTAAGTTATGATATCCAGCAAAATTCACAGCATATTCATTATAAACATTTGGGTTTTCTCTGACCATGGCTATCTGCCTTTCTATGGTTGCTCCCCAATCATCAAGACCAACGAGCTGTTTATGTAGATGATCAAATGAAGCTCCAGCTGGCCTCAACCAATTTTGAAAAACAGCGATGTAACGAACATAGCGATTTGAGTTCATTATATCAACCATCGCATCAATTGTAAATTTGAAATACTGATAATGCTCTTCCTGAGTTAATTCCCCCGATGAACACAAATCACTTGTCCATTTTGCATTGTCTATGAAATGTCTTCTTGCAATTATTAACTCATGGCATCCACCGAAAAAGCTATCCGCCATCGCAAGTTTTTCATCTGTTGAGATCGAGTTTATTTCATCGGGGGTTTTCCCCATCATGCGCAATTTATAATTTATCAGTTCAAGCACATGTTTCATCCCAGCAGGATTTTCCAGATATGCCTTTTTCCATTCTTCTTTCTCTTTCACAAATCTATATTCATAATTCTTTCTCCAATAGTCAAGCGTCACAATTTCAAACAAATTACCAACCCTTCTGAATTCTGCAACGCTTTCAAAGTATTTATCTGGAGGGAGATAATCAATTCGTTTATAACTTCCATCGGGCAATTTTATCAATCTCGATTTTTCAGGCGGAACCTCGTAATATCTTTTTTGACAAAACGAACAATAATCCTCGGGATGATGAACTTCAAGTGGTTTCGCAGTCTCTGGAACTTCGTTTGTAATCGGCTTATTATTTCTGCCTGGAACAGACCAGACCTCGCTTTCTGTAAATGGATTAATCTGCTTTACCGTTCCATCCGGCATTATCAAATAAAGCGGTTTCATAAGCAAAGCAAAATTAATTATAAATCGAGCGATTAATAATAACACATAAAATCAAAAAAATCAAACCAAAATTTTACTTAATCAATTGGCTCATTACCTATACCACGCCTTTTCATCAATCGTTCAATTTCATCTATTGTTTTTGGTGCATCGGAAGAAAGGACAACGCACCCAGTTTCAGTGACAAGAACATCATCCTCGATTCGAACACCGATATTCCAATATTTAGGATCACAATCTGAACCAGCAGGTATATAAATTCCTGGCTCAATAGTTATAACCATCCCTGGCTCAAGGTTACCAGGTATCCCAATATCGTGGACATCAAGCCCAAGATGGTGCGTAACACCATGCATGAAGTATTTATTTACTTCATTCTTACTTTTTATAATCCCAAGCTTTAACAAACCATCCGCAATGATCTCAGACGCTTTAAGCTGTAGCTCGACAAAACTTACTCCAGGGCGAACTAATTTAATTGTTTCCTCTTGTGCTTTAAGCACTATCTCGTAAATCTCCCTTTGTTCAGGAGAAAATTTCCCGTTTGCGGGGATCGTCCTTGTGATATCAGCACAATAATTATGATATTCAGCGCCAATGTCAATTACAATCAAATCACCATCATTAATTCTTTTTCTGTTTGAAGCGTAATGAAGTATAACAGAGTTTTCCCCAGAGCCAATAATTGACGGGAAGGCTGGATATTCAGCGCCCAATTTTGTAAACACATATTCAACTGTAGCCTGAATTTCATATTCATACATCCCAGGTTCGCACGACATCATAGCTTGACGATGAGCCTTCGCGGTTATATCAATCGCTTTTTTTATCAATCTTATTTCTTCATCTTTCTTCTTCATCCTCATTTTTGCAAGAATTGGGGTTGGATCGGAAAATTGTAATCTGCCTCGTTGGGAATTCACAATTGATTCGATTGTTTCAACTACATCTTTTAAACTCCCCTTGTAGCAATCCGTCGGGTATGGGAAATAAATTGTCTTTGCCCTCGTGCTAAAAATTATCGCACGAATTACACTTTTAAACTCTTCAATTGGAAGAGCAAGTTGAAATCCCAACTTTTCCATAGCTCCTTTAGTTCCAAGTGTTTTCCCAGTCCACACTTCCCGAAGTGAATCCCTCTCTTTCAAGAACAAAACCTCACGAATTTTTAAATCTGATTTGACAGTGTCAAGCGTAATATCATAATACTTTCCAGTTGCTCTCCCTGCAACTTTTAAAATAGATGGGGCAAACCCAGCTGGCGCAAGAACAAGCACGGCGTCGGGCTCCTCAAGTCCTGTCAAATAGTAAAAATTATTATCTTGCTTGAACCTGTATTCAACATCGTTTGAACGAGTTTTCAATGAATTCGAATAAAAAATTGCAACCGCTTCATTACCGATCTGTTTCATCAATTCTTCCCTGTTTGCCTTGAAAAAAGAAGGTGGAAGCAAATCATCTTGTGAAAAAGAGAAAGAAAAAATGAATAAAGTTAAAAGTAAAATTTTCAAAGCTTTCACTTTTGTCGCCCCATTTTATTTTGAACTTTTAACCACATACTTGTTTAAAAACTCTCACAAAGTTGCCTCCGAGAATTTTCTTCACATCCTCAATTGAATAACCTCTTTCAAGAAGTTTTTTTGTTATGTTCGGAAGAAATGTGACATCATCCATTTCAAGTGGAGTTACGCTTATACCATCAAAATCAGAACCAAGTCCAACATGGTCAACCCCAACAAGCTTTGCTATGTAATCAATATGGTCAATTAAAACATCAAGCGGTGGACGAAGTTCATCAGCTATTTTCATCATCAATTGACGCCTCGCTCTTCGATATTCCTGAGGGTTATGTTCGTACAAGACTTTTATAGAATCAAACTGTGTTTTGTATTTCTCTTCAAGTTGTTTACGCTTCGTGTTAAATGCTGAATCAATATATTCAGCGTAAAAATTAACAAATATAACTCCACCGGTTTGCGCTATTGCTTTGATTTGTTCATCTTTTAAGTTTCTGTAGTGTGGACAAAGATTATAGACACTCGAGTGCGAAGCTATGACTGGTTTTTTCGTCACCTTTATCACATCCCAAAATGCTTGCTCACCAAGATGTGAAACATCAACCAGCATCCCCAGTTCATTCATTTTCTCTACAACTTTTTTACCAAATTCGCTTAAGCCTTTAACTTTCAACTTTTCTGGATTCGTCGTCTCGTCAAAAGCAGAACTTGCCCAATCAACGCTATTGTTCCAAGTTAAACCTAAATATCTTACACCCCGCTTGTAAAGTCGCTCAAGATTTTCAATGCTATTTTCAATCGCATGTCCTCCTTCAACCCCGATTACAGCACAAATTTTACCTTCACTTAATGCTTTCTCAAGCTCAGATGAATTTCTGACAACAGCAACTTTATCGGGATTTCTACTTGCAATTGAATATAAAGTATCAATCATTTGATTCGCTCTTTTAAACGGATTCTTCTCAAATGCAACTGGATCAACCCAAACCGCAAAAACTTGGATATCAACACCACCTTTTTTCAGCCTCACTAAATCACTATGCCCACGCTTAGTTTCAAGGCTTATATCTTCCCCGTCCATTGCCCTCAAAAGAACATCATTGTGTGTATCCGCAACAATGGCATCATAGTGAAGTTTTAGATAATCGATTTTCTCTCCCACTGGATTCTCTTTTTGAGCGCAAGCAAATGAAAACAAAGTTAAAATGACGAAAATAGACCTGCGAATCATGCTTTAACCGACCTTCTGTTTTTAAATTATGCCTTTAAAATCAAAATTTTCAAGATAATAAACTACCCTTTCAAGAAACCTTCCTCCAAGGGCACCATCGATAATTCTGTGATCAAATGACAAAGTTAAAAATGCGATTGAACGAATCGCGATGTAATCTTCACCATCTTTCGTTATGACGACAGGCCGTTTCTTGACTGCACCGACACCAAGTATCGCAACTTGCGGTTGATTTATTATCGGAGTTCCAATGATATTCCCAAAGACGCCGTAATTTGTTATGCTAAATGTCCCACCTTGGATGTCATCAGGGGTTAATTTTTTATTTCTTGCTCTTATAACAATATCGTTTATCGCTCGCGCAAGCCCAATGAAGTTTTTCTCATCTGCATTCTTCACAACTGGAACTATCAATCCATAGTCCGTTGCAACTGCGATCCCGATGTTAATGTATTTTTTGATGATTATCTTATCGCCTTCAACACTGCTATTTATCATCGGAAACTCCTTCAAAGCCTTTACAACAGCATCAACAACAAACGGAGTTAAAGTTAATTTAAACCCTTCCCTCTTTTGAAACTCGTCCGCGTTTTTATCAATGAAATTCATAATTTCCGTCATATCGCATTCTGAAATTGCTGCAACATGCGGCGATGTCCTAACGCTTCTGAGCATATGCTCCGCCATCGCTTTTATCACACGGCTCATCTCAACTATTTCCACCTTCCCTTCAGGATAAACTTCCGGCTTTGCCAAAGGCTCCTCCACCTTCTCAAAAATTTCAGCAGCTGGAACAGATGGTTTAACTTCAACTTTCCTCTTCTTCGACTCGATGTAATTTAAAATATCATTTTTAGTTAACCTTCCACCGTAACCTGTCCCAGGAATTCTCTCAAGTTCTTCAATTGATATCCCCTCACGTTTAGCGATTTCCCTGACAACAGGAGAATAAAATCTTTTCGTCCTTGACGGCAAAGTCTCGGGAACAAACTCCTCAAAATGTTTTGCACTTTCCTTTTCCTCACCAATTGCCCTAACTTCCGCTTTCTCTTCCTTTTTTGCTTCAACCTCAAACTCAGCTTTTGAAATTTCTGTTTCTATATACGCAATCACAGTTCCGACAGATACCGTTTCATTTTCCTTGTACAAAATTTCGGTTAAGATTCCAGTTGCTGGGGATGGGATTTCAGTATCAACTTTATCAGTGCTTATCTCAAGCAAAATCTCATCTTTTTGAACCCTGTCCCCAGGTTTTTTATACCATTTTAGAATTGTCCCTTCCTGCAAACTTTCCCCCATTTTTGGCATTATGACTTCAACCTTCATTTTTATCTCCTAAAATTTTTATTTTTCATTTAAAGAAAGCAAGCAAAATCCCAATTAAAGCGCCTATTTGCCCAATCCAGAAGATAAACATCCACCGTACAAGCCGTACATGATAATTTGCCATCTCAACCCGTAATTTTGAAACTTCATCTGTTATCCTTTTGTCCAACCTTGCTACTTCATCCGTTATCCTCTTATCTAACTTCATCTCAGTTTCTGCTATCTTCTGCTCCAACTTCGCTACTTCATCCGTTATCCTTTTATTCAACTTCATCTCAGTTTCAGCTATTTTTTGTTCCAACCTTGCCTCTGTTTCAGCTATCTTTTGTCCTAATCTCGATACTTCATCTGTTATCTTCTGCTCTAAGCGTGAAATTTCACCGGTAATTTTCTTATCCAATTGGGATGCTTCAGATACAAGCTTCTTCTCAAACTTATCAAGTGATACCTCAACTATATCTTCCCGCGTTGTCTGATAAACTTTATTTAATAACTCAACAAGTGAATCTGAAGCTTCATCACCAAGTTTTTCTCTCAATGGTTTCGGAATAGTTATAACCAACATTTATGATCTCCGCGTTAATTTTTTTAATATCTTATCAATTCTTCAAGCGCTTTAACAATCCATTCCGTCTGCGGCAATGCAGCTTCTTCAAGCGTCGGAGCATAAGGAATTCCGGGGATGTCAAGTCCTGCTACTCTTTTTATCGGTGCATCAAGATATTCAAATGCTTCGCTGGCAATTATCGCTGAAATTTCAGCACCGAACCCAGCGGTCAAAGTATCCTCATGAACGATCAAAACCTTGCTTGTTTTTCTCACCGAGTTTAAAATCGTCTCCTTATCCAACGGATTTATCGTTCTTATATCAATCACTTCAATTTCAACGCCATACCTTTGCTCAATAATTTTAACTGCTTCGAGCGATTTATAAACCATCAAACCCCAAGTTACGATCGTCGCATCTTTACCATGCTTTTTTACCTGAGCTTTTCCAAATGGAAGAAGATAATTTTCATCTGGCTCTGGTGCCATCGCTTGGGGAGACCGATAAAGTGCTTTATGTTCAAGGAAAAGGACGGGATCTTCAATTCTGCAAGCCGTTTTTAAAAGCCCTTTTGCATCGGCTGCATTTGACGGATAAGCGATAAAAATTCCAGGTAAATGTGCAAAAAATCCTTCTATGTTTTGACTATGGTAATGCCCACCATGAATATAACCTCCAACTGGAACTCTTATAACAACGGGAGCTGACCAATTTCCATTTGATCTATATCTAAAAGGTGCAAGTTCATCTCGTATTTGCATCATCGCAGGCCAGATGTAATCACCAAATTGAATTTCAACAACTGGCTTATAACCTTTAACGGCAAGTCCTATCGCCGTCCCAACGATACTTGCTTCCGCAAGCGGTGAGTTAAATGCTCTATCCTTTCCAAACTTCACAGTTAATCCTTTCGTTGCTGTGAAAACCCCACCCTTTGGGTCTGCAATATCTTCACCATAGACAAGCATTTTCGGATTTAATTCCATTTCCTCATGTAAAGCGTGGTTTATCGCATCAACCATAACTATTGGTTTTCCAGAAGGAACCGTAGATTCATAATTTAGTTGCCTTGTTTTCTCAGGGGCATAAACATGCAACATGACGGTTTCAGGGCTTGCGTATGGCTTTTGCTCGGCTTTTTCTATTGCTTTTTCAATTTCATTATCAATCTCCGAATAAAATTTTTCAATTTCATCTTTAGTTAAAATTCCCCTACCTATTAAAAGATTTTCCATTTTCAAGATCGGATCGTTCAACCGTTCAAATTCAAGTTCTTCTGGCTTTCTATATTTTCTATGATCGTCGGACGAAGAATGTGGAACTAATCTCACAACATTTGCAACTATCATCGTTGGACCAAGCCCCGCACGAGCTCTTTCAACAGCTTTTTTCACAGTTTGATAACTTTGAATAAAATCAGTTCCATCAATTTCGTAAACATCAAGCCCATAAAAGCCTTGCCCTATCTTTGCGACCGATGCCCCTGCTGTTTGTTCATATATCGGAACAGAGATAGCATATTTATTATTTTGAATGACAAAAATGACAGGCAATTTATCTTTGCTCGCCCAATTTAACGCCTCGTGAAATTCACCTTCACTCGTTGAACCATCACCACCTGAAACATAAACAACTTCGTCAGTTCCATCCCTTACACAACCCATCGCAGTCCCAACTGCTTGAAGATATTGGGTTCCCGTTGGACTTGATTGCGTTATAATTCTTAATTCTTTTTTTCCGAAATGAGCTGGCATTTGTCTTCCACCTGTGGCGGGACATTCAGCCCTACCTAAAACGCTATAAAAAAGTTCTTCAAGCGTGACACCAAGTTGATAAACAAACGCCCAATCCCTATAGTAGGGATAAAACCAATCGTATCCTGGACGAAAGTTCATCGCACTTGCCACCTGTATAGCTTCGTGCCCCGATACACCTATATGAAAGAAAGCCTTCCCCTGTTTAAGTAATGTCATCGCTTTGTTATCTATTTGCCTTGCGACATACATTGATTTTAAAGCTTGGATGAAAACCTCAGGCTTTAGGTCTATAACTTTTGCCTCAAGCTCAGCTTCAGAGCTTGAATGTTTGCTTAAATTTTTCGGCATGGCAAATCACTTCTTATGTTTTTAAAATTCTTCGTTCAATATCTCCTCAAACTGCCCTATAAATTCAATATCAAAAACAGCTTCAAATTTTTTCTTTAAATTTACCTTAACATCAGCAATGTCAACATCAAACCCAAGTATTTTTTTCATTGATGTCATGCTCACATCTTTTAAACCGCAGGGAAAGATAAAGTCGAAAAACTTTAAATCAGTATTTACATTTAAAGCAAACCCATGCATGGTAACCCAATGACTTACTTTAATTCCAATTGAAGCAACCTTTTCATCTCCAACCCAAACGCCAGTTAAACCATCTTTTCTTTCAGCTTTTATCCCAAAATCATCCAAGGTTAAAATTATAACTTCCTCAATTTTTCTTAAATAGGTGTGAACATCAATCTTTAATTCATTAAGATTAAAAATCGGATACCCGACAATTTGTCCAGGCCCATGGTATGTGATCTTTCCACCACGATCGATTTTAAAAATCTTTGCCCCAAGATCCTTTAGAAAAAATTCGCTAACCCTTAAATCCTTTTCATTTCCAGCTTTGCCAATTGTGTAAACATGTTCATGTTCGGTAAGAATTAAAATATCATTTATCTCCCCACTTACTCTCATCTTGTGAAGTTTGTTCTGAAGGCTCCAAACTTTTTCATAGTCCGAAGGTCCAGGAATATCTATAAAAATAGCCTTCAAATTCTCTGTGCCTTTATTTTTAAACTTTAGTTAAAAGTTAAAAAACCGCCCTTACAAAACAAAATTTAGATTAAATCAAAAGTTCGTGGCATTTTTGCTGGCACAAAAGTGTTCGCAGTTTTTACTTGACTATAATAGCTTAATTTCATAACTTTAAAACGAAAATTAAACCGCAACAACTTTCGAAAATAAATTCTAAGAAAAATTTGGAAAGCATATCTGCGGTAATTGTATTTGCCTTGATCTTCGTGGTTGTAGCGTATTTCTTTGTTAATATAACTCAAAAATCGAGAAAACTTTTACCTGAATTTATAAATGGTAAACCAAGCGTTGTTTTTTTCTGGCTTGACAATCAAACATGCAGAGCAATGAGTTCAATAGTTGATAAGATAAAAAATGATTTCAATGGTAGTGTCAAAGTTTTGACTTTCAATGTAGTTAAAAATTATGAAATGGCTGAAAATTATCTCGTTTTTGATATCCCACTCATAATTTTATTCGATAAAGAAGGTAACCAAGTTATTAGAATCACAAAACCAAATGAATATCCAAAACTTGAGGCAAAATTAAAAGAAATAATTTAATCAAGAGGTGAACTATAATGAGAATTGGCATCTTAACTGGGGGTGGGGATTGTCCAGGATTAAACGCCGCTATAAGAGCTGTTGTTCGTAAAGCTCTTGCTTCTGGACATGAAATTGTTGGAATAAGAAATGGATGGAAAGGCTTAATGAGCCTTGATACTTTTCCGCTCGACCTCAACAATATCTCTGGGATTCTCCCCCGAGGTGGAACTATACTTGGAACATCAAGAACAAACCCATATAAACATCCAGATGGGGAGAAAAAAATACTTGAAAATCTTGAGAATGGAAAAATAGATGTAATTGTTGCAATTGGTGGTGAAGATACGCTCAGCGTTGCGTATAAACTTCATAAAGCTGGCGTAAATATTGTGGGCATACCTAAAACAATCGACAACGATGTCCGTGGAACTGATTATTCAATAGGTTTTGATACAGCTGTCAATATTGCAATGGAAGCAATTGACAGAGTGCATACAACAGCAGAAAGCCATAACCGCGTTGCGGTTGTTGAAGTTATGGGTCGTCATACTGGTTGGATAGCGCTGTATTCTGGACTTGCAGGTGGGGCTGATGTAATTTTGATACCTGAAAAACCATTTGACATTGATCAAGTGTGCAAAATAATTGAAAAAAGACATGCCCGCGGGAAAAACTTCAGTATAGTTGTTGTGGCTGAAGGTGCAAAATTTAAGGTTGAAGAACAAGTGGACAAAGATGGGACACTTATCGTTCAGGATTTAAGGGTTGATGAGTTTGGGCATGTTCGACTTGGCGGGATTGGAAATCTCGTCGCGGACCAAATCGAAAAAAGAACAGGAATGGAAGCAAGAGCGACGATCCTTGGACATATACAGCGAGGCGGCTCCCCAACAGCATTTGACAGAATCCTTGCAACAAGATTCGGGGTCAAGGCCGTTGAACTTATAAATGAACGAAAATTTGGTGTGATGACGGCGCTCCAAGGAAGCGACATTGTAGAAGTTGAGCTTTACGAAGTCGTCGGCGGTTTAAAGACAGTAAATCCAGAACTATTTGAAATAGCTGAGGTCTTCTTCGGATAACCACTAAAAATTTTTTAGCATAAACTGTGCGCTTTGACCCCTTTGTTTAAGGGGGCAAGTAAAATGTTATTTCCAAAATTAAGAGAAATCATACAATGGCAATAGATATAGTTCTGGTTAATCCCCTCTTCATTGAGAAAGATCCCGTTGAGAAAAAAATTATGACTCCGTATTTCCCACTTGGATTAATGTATCTTGCCTCAGTTCTAAGGGATAATGGTTATGAAGTTGAATTATTCGATTGCACTTTTAGAAAAGATTTTGACGAATTTGAAGATTATATGCGAAAGAAAAAGCCAAAACTTGTCGGGATCACATCTTTGATAACAATACGAAGAAATGCCCTTATAATTGCAGATATAGCTCATAGATACGGTGCAAAAGTTATCATCGGGGGTCCCGACCCAACAGCTTTACCGGAGCGATATCTTCTTTACAAGGGAACAAACAACACTTTTCCAGTTGATGCCGTCGTATTCGATGAAGGTGAAATTACAATGTTAGAACTTGCAAATTTCTATCTTGAAAAGGGCGATCGCCCGGATAATATCAGAGAAATTGCCGGTTTGAGAATAAGAGATGAAAATGGGCGCATAATTTCAACAGGGCATAGGGAACTTATCAAAGACCTTGATGCAATTCCATTTCCTGCAAGAGACTTAGTTGATATGGATGACTATAGAAGAGCTTGGAAAAAGGCACATGGATACTGGTCGCTTACCATCATAAACAGCAGGGGTTGCCCATATCACTGCTCATGGTGTCAAAAGGCGGTTTTCGGGAGAAAATATAGAATTCGAACCCCTGAGAACTCCGCCAATGAAATGAAACATATAAAAGAGATTTATTCCCCAGATTTTATTCGTGTGGTTGACGATATAACGGGAGTTCAAAAAAACTGGGTTTTAAAATGGAGCGAAGAAGTTTTAAATAGGAACGCTACTATACCTTTCGAATGTCTTACGCGAGTAAATCTTGTTTCTGAAGATATGTTAAAAGCATTGAAAGATATGGGTTGTAAAAAAATTTATCTCGGTGTGGAATCAGGCTCTCAAAAAGTTCTCGACGCAATGGAGAAAGGAATAACCATACAACAGATATACAGGGCATCTGAACTTTGCAAAAAATTTGGAATAAAAACATATTTCTTCATGATGGTAGGTTATCCAGGCGAAGATATCGAGGACTTAAAGCTAACCGCTAAACTTCTAAGAGAAACATTGCCTGATGAATTCAGCACAACAATTGCTTACCCCCTGCCAGGAACAAAATTTTATGAACAAGTTCGCGATAGATTAATGTTTGACTCACAAGAATGGATGCTTGATTGGGATTACACCGCTGAAAATAAACTCCTGTTCAAGCGTGAAAAATATAACACGACATTTTATCGTTGGGTTGTAAGATGGCTCAACAGGGAATGGAAAGATGCATGGTTCAAAGCTGGAAAGGAAGCATCTCTACTTGAAAAATTCAGAAATAAAGCTGAACTTATCCTTTCAAAAGCAATTGTTAATCTCCTTGCAAAAGTTTCAAACTCAAATGTAATCCAGTTTCAGCCAGCTGAGGGAAGATGAAGAAGGAATTTGTAAAACATGGATTTTTCTGGGATTTATATGCCCCTACTTATGATGAGAGTGTAAAGCATGAAGAATACCTGCGGAACATAAATTTAAACATTTTAAAAACATATTTTCATCCAGGTCAAACTCTGATTGAAATTGGTTGTGGCACTGGAATCGAAGCCAAAGAGATGATAAAACATGGTTGTAAAGTTATTCTCACAGATGTATCATTTGAAATGCTCAAAGTTGCTCGAACAAAAGTTGGCTCAAGTGCACAATTGATAAACCTACCAGCTGAATATATTGATTCATTTAAAACCAAATTTGATGGCGCATATTCCTCTTTTGGGGTTTTAAACTGCATTACAGATGTATCTTCTTTTTTCCAAAAGCTTCACTCCATCCTTAAACCAGGTTCGCTTTTCGTCGCCTCATTTATAAATCGCTGGTATTGGGGAGATTTCATCTTTTTCTCGCTGGGGATAACCAACTACCTAAAGAAACGATTAAAGGGATGGGGATACATCACACTTGATGGAAAAGAGTATAATGTAATCGCAAGGTTCTACTCATTGAATGATATCAAGAAGTTCTCCAAAGATTATTTCACCATGAAGAAAATTTACGCCTTACCTTTTTTGCTCCCGCCTGCTTATTTAAAACCGCAAGAGCGATTACCCAAGGGGTTCTTCAAACTACTTCAAAAAATTGAAAATTTAATCAATCCCTACTTCCCGTTTAATTATCTTGCCGAAAGAATCATTGTTATATTCCAAAGGTCATGAAAAATGAAATTAAACTCAACATAAACTTCCCCATAACTGCAAGTCCCGTTGCTCACGATATAAACGAAGATGGTGAAGACGAACTAATTATAACAGCAGATAAAATTTACATCTTTGATTTAAAATCCACTGATAAACCTATCCTCATCCTTGAACCCCAAAAACCTTGTGCTTCCACACCAGCTATATTCAAAAATAAAATTTTAATCGTTGGCTCTGATGATGATAACCTTTACTTTTTTATCCTTGACGATGTAAAACGCTCCTTCAAATTTAAAACTTACGGCGATGTTTTTAGCTCCCCGATCATCACCGATATTGACTCTGATGGATTTTCAGAAGTGATATTCGGCTCAGATGATGGTAGAATTTACATAATTAAGTTAAGTGAAGATGGTGAAATTTTAAATGTGAACTATTTTCAAACGGATGGATTTGTCTCTTCTTCCCCTGCTTTATTTCCAAACGACGATGGTTCGTTTGATATTGTGATCGGCTCATGGGATGAAAACCTTTACAGGATTGATGGTAAAAATTTCAAATGCAAATGGAAAACAAATTTAAATCACATAATCTGGTCATCCCCCTTGTCTGTGATTTAAATGCGGATGGAAAACCCGAAATCGTATCACTTTCAAACTCTGTTAATCTGTTGAATGAAGACGGAATGAACATCCAACCATTCCCAATCAAGTTGAAAAGTTTCACTGTGTCCTCACCCGCAATATGTGATATCGATAACGATGCTAACTTGGAATTCATAGTTTGCTCTGATTCAATATATATCTTTTCAGCCGATGGTTTAAAAAATTTTGCCAAAGACATAAAAACCATCTTTTGGGCATCTCCGATCATCGTTGATATAAATGGGGATGAAAAACAAGAAATAATTGCTTGTGATTACTTTGGGAACTTATGGATTTTTTCAGAAGGGGTTAATTTTAAAAAGAAAATTGCTTCATCAATTGTGTCCTCACCAATTGCAACAGACATCGATGGAGATGGACTCATTGAAATAATTATATGCACCATGGATGGAGACATTTGGATTTTGCCCACCAAAGGTAAAAAATCTGAATGGAATAATTTTAGAGGCAATGACAAAATCGGCTTTCTCAATAAAAAAATTATACCTAATAAAAAATTTCACACAAGTGAGAACTTACCAAAACTGGAAACTAATGTTGTGGAAGTTCAAGAAACCAAAATTGAAAAACCTGTCAAAAACTTTAAAATTGTGAAAGAAAAAAGAGGGAGAATAAAATTATGGGAGTTGAAGCTTGAGCTGAACACATCTGGATTAAAAAAGGGAATAATGTATTTTGAAAAAGATGAAAAGTGGTTCCCATCGCCACTATTTGGCGATGGAGAGCAATTCATCGGGCGATTTCCCCCATTAAGAAAATTCTCACTTGTAAGATATTTTCTCATACTTGAAACATGGCGAGGTCAATCCATTAGAGTTCCAGAGAAGGGATTTAAATTTTTCATATTTGTTTAATTCACTCACCTATATAAACCATTTGCGTAAATATATTCTTCCACTTCAGATGGGACAAGATATCTTATTGATTTCCCAGCTCTTACTCTTTCCCTTATCGCCGATGCTGAAATATCTATGTTTGGTATTGTAATGAATTTCGCAAAGCGTGAAAATTTAGATTCCGGGATTACATAGCCATAGCGATTAAAAACAAGAAGATGAACCTTTTTTACAATTTCATCCGGATCCCTCCATGTGTGAAATTCCTCAAATTGATCAGCACCAATTAAAAGATAAAATTCACGATCTGGAAATTGCTCAACAAGACAGTTCACGGTTTCAACTGTATATGAGATCCCACCCCGTTTTATCTCGATGTCGGAAACTTCAAAAAAGGGATTACCCTTTATTGCAATTTTAACCATCTCAAATCTGTGCTGAGAGCTTGCCATTTGAGAGAGATATTCTAGACTTTGCTTGTGCGGTGGACTTGCACAAGGAATGAAAATGATTTTATCAAGGTTTGCCTCCTCCCTTATAAACTCAGCAACTATCAAATGTCCGATGTGCGGTGGATTAAATGTACCGCCAAAAATTCCAACTCTCATTTAATCAAGCACCGTTATTTTTCTTTTCTTTAAAAGATTTAAAATGGCTGACCTTGTTCTTTTAAACTCATCACCTTTCCCCATATTTATCACAGCTCCAAAAACACTTTTTAAGGATTCAACATTCTTTGCATAATCAATTCTCCTCAAAGGGACATAAAGAACATCAAGCTCGCTTGCAAATTTTAACACATTAATCTCATCGTTTTCATCTTCCAACCTTGATACAAATCTTTCATGTAACTTTTTAAGCCCAATAAGCTTGTTTGGATTATCTCTGTAAACCGAAGTAACTATGACATCATATTTATGCGTCATAACTTGATAAGCGTTGTTTATCCAAGGCACCGGATAAATAAAACTTGCAATTTCAAGCAAAACGACAAACTTGCGTTCATCTTTGAACGCCCTTGAGATGCTTTCAAAATAACGATTTACATTATCCTCAACAACCGAAACTTTCACACGAAGCGGGAAAACTTGAATTAAAAGATCACAAGTCTCATAATCTGGAAAATAAACATAAACATTTGTGTTTCTGCTCTTTTGAACATAATAATCGCAGGTATCATGAAGGATTGCCTTGTAGATTTCCAGCTTTTCATCAAAAGTGAAACTATCGTCAACTTTTAAATCGCTCAATTTCGCCGGAAAAATTATCAAGGCTTTCTCCGTTTGAAACATGGCAAGGGTTTACTTTATTTTAACTAATTGACATTATAGCCTCTGCAAGGCGCCACGGATTTTTGCTTGAGATGACAGCTTTTCTAAGCTTAACCTTTAGCAAACCTTGTTTCGAATTCGTCAATTCAATCTCAACCCCACCGCCACCTGAGTAAATAAAAGCAACTGTCCCCCAAGTCCCTTTTATCCCCCATCCTCCATACACTTTCCACAATTTCCCCTCAACCACCTTAACATCTTTTATTTCGTTTTTTCTAATTTTCAGCATCCTCAATCCGAAAAAACCAATTTTAACAACCATTTCATTCCATCTCACTAAAATCGTCAGCTTTCCCATCAAAGCAATTATCAAAAACTCAAAAAGCACAGCTAAAAGTATGGCAAGTATAAAATCACTTTCTTTGAAAAGCTCTGGGTTGATAACGAAGACAATAGCAATAAGTGGAACCCACAAGAAAAACAAAAGATAAAACCATGCTGGAAAATTCTGCTCCTCCTTATATAAAAGCCCTGAGATATTTTCCACTTTCTATCTCTTGCTTTAGTTTTAGATATACTTCATCGCTATCCCAAGATCTTTATCGCCTCGACCGGATAAGTTTACAATTATAATTTCGCTCTTTTTCATTTGTGGGGCAATTTTTAAAGCATGTGCAAGTGCATGAGAACTTTCAAGGGCTGGGATTATCCCTTCAAGCCTTGATAAAAGACGAAACGCATCAATGACTTCATCATCCGTTGCAAAAGTATACTCCACCAATCCTGCATCTTTGAGATAAGAATGCTCAGGTCCGACCCCCGGATAATCAAGCCCAGCAGATATTGAGTGAGTGTTAAGTATTTGACCATCTTCATCTTGAAGAAGGTATTGCATCGCCCCATGCAAAACCCCGGGCTTTCCAACATTTAAAGATGCTGAATGCAATCCAGTTTCAATTCCCTTCCCTCCAGCTTCAACACCGATCAATTTAACATTTGGAACATTGTCAATGAACGGATAAAAAATTCCCATTGCATTGCTCCCACCGCCAACACAGGCAATTATGACATCGGGAAGCCTTCCTTCGATATCCAAGATTTGCTTCTTCGTCTCCCTACCTATAACACTTTGAAAATCCCTCACGATCATCGGATAAGGATGCATTCCAACGACGGAGCCGATCATATAAAAAGTCGTTCTAACATTTGTAACCCAATCCCGTATAGCTTCATTTATCGCATCTTTTAATGTTTTGCTTCCCGATGAAACCGGTTTCACTTCGGCGCCAAGCAACTTCATTCTGAAAACATTTATCTCCTGCCTTTTCATATCTTCTTCCCCCATGTAAATCACACATTCAAAATTAAATAACGCACAAACTGTGGCAACCGCAACACCATGTTGACCAGCGCCGGTTTCAGCAATTATTCGTCGTTTCCCCATCCTTTTAGCAAGCAACGCCTGACCAATCGTGTTGTTTATCTTGTGAGCTCCGGTGTGGCATAAATCTTCACGCTTTAGATAAATTTTCGCACCCCCTAAATATTCACTCAATCTACGAGCGTAATAAAGCGGAGTTGGACGCCCCACATAATGCCTAAGATAATAACCAAGTTCGTTCTGAAAATCTTCATCATCCTTCAGCCTTAAATACCACTCTTCAAGTTCCTCAACAGCAGGGATCAATGTCTCAGGAATAAATCTACCTCCATAAATCCCAAAATAACCCTTTGAATCAGGTAGTTGCAATTTCATAATTTCACACTTTTTGCGTTTTCAATGAATGATTCAACTTTCTCAAAACTTTTCTTCCCCGGATATTCCTCAACCCCAGTTGACACATCAACCCCATAGGGTTTAACTTTCAAAATAGCATCTCTCACATTTTCAGGGGTCAAACCACCAGATAGAACTATTTTATATCTCTCGCTTAACCCTGCCACGCCATCCCAATTAAACACCTTTCCCGTTCCACCGTACTCACCATCAGAATATGAATCAAGATGAACAAAATCAACATCATAATTTTTTAAAACCTCTTCTGCGAATTCATCTTTAACTTTAAACGATTTCATAACTGGCACAAAACCTTTCAACATCTGACAAACCTCCGGGCTTTCATCACCGCTTAACTGAACGATATCAATCATCGTTTGATCAACTATTCTTTTTATTTTCCCAACATCCTCATTTACAAACACACCGACACAAAGTGCGAATGAAGACACTTCCCTTACGATATACGCAGCCTCCTCTGGATCGATATATCTCTTACTCTTTTCATAAAAAACAAATCCAAGCATATCAGCACCAGCCTCAACTGAATTTACAGCATCTTCAAAATTTGTGATCCCGCAAATTTTCACGACAATCGACATAAGAACATAAAATTTAGTTTTTACCAAGAAGTTCAAAAATTTTTCTTGTTTTATCCTTTGCTCGCATCAACGCTTCACCAACGAGAACCGCATCAAAACCAACCTCGGATATTCTCTCAATATCTTCTCTACTGTTAATTCCGCTCTCGCTCACCTTAACAACATCGTCAGGGAGAATTCCACAAAGTTCAATCGACCTGTTGATGTCAACTTTAAAAGTCTCAAGGTCGCGATTATTTATCCCGATCAATCTTGGATAAGGCGAGACTTTTAAAGCGCGCGCTATATCGTGCCTGTCAAAAACCTCAACAAGGACATCAAGTTCCAACTCTTTCGCAAGCGATAAATAATCCTCAAGCTGAACATCATCAATTATTTTCACAATTAAAAGGAAAGCATCCGCCCCGATGTACTTCGTTTCATAAATTTGATACTCATCAATTATGAAATCCTTCCTCAAAACGGGAACCTTTACATTACCCTTCACCTGCGAGAGATGTTGCTTCCTACCGCCAAAAAATTCGAAATCAGTTAAAACAGATATCCCGCTTGCCCCAGCGCCTTCATATTCCTTAGCAATTACAACGGGATCAAAATTATCAACGCTTAAATCCCCAACCGATGGTGAAGATTTTTTTATTTCAGCTATTATCTTAACACCATCCCCCTGCTTCAATACATCAATTAAACTACGATGGTTATAGTTCGAGCTCTCGGCAATTTTTTTCAACTCTCTTAAAGGTAGAATTTCCTTCGCTCTTTCAACCTCGATTAACTTTGTTTTAACAATTCTCTCAAGGAAGTTCATTTAATTTGCCTTCGTGATTTTTAATTCGATTATTTTTCGTTTGGATTTTTTCAGCACCTCAAAAATGACATTTTTAAATTTAATCTTTTCTCCTTCACTCGGAATTCGCCCTGCAAGCTTTGAAACAAATCCACCGATGCTTTCATAATCAGTTCCTTCAGGTATGTCCTCACCGAATTTCCTATTGAAATCGCTTACAAGCATCCCCGCGTCGACAATTATTGAGCCATCGCTTAACACCTCATAATTTTTCTCAACCTTATCATACTCATCATGTATCTCCCCAACTATTTCCTCAAGTATATCCTCAAGCGTTACTATTCCACTGAAACCGCCAAATTCATCGACGACTATCGCCATGTGAATTTTATTTTTTTGAAGTTCTCTTAACAATTCACTTATCTTTTTTGTCTCGGGGACAAAATAAGCAGGTCTTAAAAGATCATAAAGTACAAACAAATTTGGCTCTTCAATATAGTTTATCAAATCCTTCGCGTAAACCACACCAATTATATTATCAATCGTATCCTTGTAAACGGGAAGGCGTGAATATCCTTCATTTAAAACAACCTTGATAACCTTCTCTCGTGGAGCATTTATATCGAGAGCAACCACTTTCGTCCTCGGCACCATAATTTCTCGCACGGTTTTATCATCGAACTCAAAGATATTTTTAAGAAGGAAATCCTCACCTGGCGCTTCATCTACATCAACGCCATGAATTAAAAACTCAAACTCACGCTTTACAAAATTTACACTTTTACTTGAAAACAACGAAACAAATCCCAATGGTAAAGATAGCGAAAACTTAAAAATGAAAAAAAGAAAATAAACCAAAAACCACAAACTTCTTATCACAGTTTCAGGCTTTCTTTCAGATAAATTTCGCAACACATGAAAAAGATAAAACGAGATAACCAACACCAAAAAGACAACCAAAAGCGATGCTGTTTCCCCCTTGGTCCACGCTCCAAGAGAAATAAAAGCAGGGACAAAAAACAATGCCTTAGCTACAGAGATTGTAAACGCGAAATTCTCAGGCTTTTTCTTAAAAAATTCAATTTTATCTATCAACCTAGATTTAACTTTCTCTGCGTCTTCAAGCGTTATAACAGCAGTTTCAAGCATTGACACCAAAATTCCACCCGCAATTAAAAGCAAGGAGATTATTAATGGCATAAACTTAAACTTTGTTAAAACTGTTTGTTAATTTAACTAAATCTTCAAGCTTCTGCTTCGCTCTGCCTGAATCTATCGCTTCCTCAGCCATTTTAATACCTTCATAAATTGAACTTGCGAGACCAGATACATAAATTGCAGCTCCAGAGTTAAGCAAGGTCACATCTCTATGGGGACCGCTTTCACCATCAAGAATTTTTCTTATTATCTCAGCGTTTAATTTTGCATCTCCCCCAAGAATCAAATTCAAATCCCATCTTTTCAACCCAAAATCTTCAGGGACGATCTCATATGTTTTGACTTCGCCATTTTTTAATTCAGTTATTTTCGTAGCTCCAGCGATTGAGATCTCATCAATCCCACCAGCCCCATGAACGACAAGAGCATGTTCAGAAGCAAGTTCTTTTAAAACAAGGGCAATTTTTTCAGTTAAATTCTCGGAAAAAACCCCAATAACCTGCTTTTTCACTCCTGCTGGATTTGTAAGTGGACCAAGTATGTTAAATATAGTCTTTATCCCAAGAGATTGCCTCACAGGAGCTGCGTATTTCATCGCCGTATGATAGAAAGGGGCAAATAAAAAAGTTATGTTTATCTCCTCAAGACACTTTTTCGCTTGCTCTGGCGTCAACTCAATGTTAACACCTAATTCTTTTAAAACATCTGCACTTCCACACTTGCTTGATATCGATCTATTCCCATGCTTTGCGACCTTAGCCCCGACTGCGCTGGCAATAATCGCAGAAACCGTTGATATATTGAAAGTTCCGATGCCATCTCCCCCAGTTCCGCATGTATCTATCAAATTCTCATCTTCAAAATCAACTTTCACCGCCTTTTCTCTCATTGCTTTAGCGCAACCAGCTATCTCGTGAGCTGTTTCCCCCTTCATCCTCAATCCAACAAGAAAACCAGCTATTTGAACTGGCTCAGCTTCCCCCGACATTATTTGTCGCATAGCAAAGTATGATTCCTCAAGGCTTAAATCTTCATTTTGAACAAGCTTTGCAATTGCATTTTTTATCATAAGCCTTACAAATTGAAAATTTTTTAGTAAGAATTTAAACTTAACGATTCAAATTATCAAATTTCATCGGCAGTTTTCAAATCGACTCAAATTGAACTAAAAGAATCTTTTGGCTATATTTACACTGAACTAACAAAACCTCGGTTTAACAAAAAGTAAAAGGACATATCAAATGCACACCGAAAGCAACACCATGAAAGCAGTTATCAAACCAACCCCCCACCCCCAAAAGGATTGGGAAAAGGGACTGATACTTACCGAAGTTCCCATACCCCAAATAACTGACCCAAGAGAAGTAAAAATTGAAATCCTTGCGTCGGCAATTTGCGGAACAGATGTTGGAATCTACAACAGTAAGCAATCATTGAAAGATGAAATGCTCTCAAACACGACACCTTATGTAATCATTGGACACGAATTTGCAGGTAAAATTGTTGACGCTGGTGACATAGCGAGAAAACATCTTGCTGGTCTATTAATTGTAAAATCCTATGAAGACAAAACTTTATCTGACTTTATCGGGAAAAGAAATACCGATGAACTTGCAGGTGATCCCGATTTGATCAAGTTTTTAAATGAAAATTTCGTCGTCTCAGCAGAGATGCATATAACTTGTGGAAAATGCTACCAATGTAGAATCGGACAAAAACATGTATGCCAAAACACGAAGATAAAAGGAATCCACGAAGACGGTGCTTTCACAAAATATGTTAAAGTTCCAGCTGAGAACATAGTTTTATTTAGAAATGGTGAGCTTCCCGTAGAAATAATCGCATTCATGGATGCAATTGGAAACGCAGTCCATACTGCACAATCTGTTAACTTAATGGGACAAACTGTGGCAATTCTTGGATGTGGAGTCCAAGGGTTAATGGCAACAGCGATTGCAAAGATGAGCGGTGCATCAAAAATTTTCGTTACAGATGCATCAAAACCTGGAACCAGCGCAACTCACGAAAAAATTGTTGAGAAAAGATTTTCAATTGCGAAAAAATTCGGGGCTGACTTTTGCTTTGATGTCGCAATCCCAGAGGAAAGAGAGAAATTCATAAAAACTGTTAAAGCAGAAACCAATGGGACGGGCGTTGACATAGTTTTTGAAATGTCGGGAAATTACAAAGCTTATCAAGACGCATTTGAAGTTATAAGAATGGGCGGAACTATATCACTTCTTGGATTGCCTGAGGGAGATGTAAACATCGATTTTTCAAAAAATGTGATTTTCAAAGGAATCACAATTCATGGCATAATTGGAAGGAAAGTTTTTGAAACATGGGAGATAATGCGTTCAATCCTTAAATCGGGACTTGCTGAAAAAATTCTTGAAGCAGGATTTATCACACACCAATTACCACTTGAAAAGTTTGAAGAGGGCTTCAACGCCATAAAAAATGGGGATGGTTTAAAAGTGATTTTAAAACCTTAAAAACAAAATCGTTAGCATAAAGATGAACTACACACAAATTTTAACTCAAGAACTAAACAGATTACAGGCGACAAAAACATTTAAAAAAGAAATTCCACTGCTAAGCGAACAAGGCGGAATTGTAAGGGTTGACGGTAGAGAAGTTATAATGCTTGCATCAAATAATTATCTCGGACTTGCTTCACACCCAAGAATAAAAGAAGCAGCCATCCGTGGAATTAAAGAATACGGTTATGGCGTTGCATCCGTTAGATTTATCTGTGGAACTCAATCAATTCATAAACAACTTGAGGAAAAAATTTCAGAGTTTGTCGGTGCCGAAGATACAATTCTTTTCTCGTCATGCTTTGCTGCAAATGAAGGATTTTTTGCTTCGCTCGTAAATGAAGCACTTGGATATGAAAATTACAAAGATGTCATCTACAGCGATCGATTAAACCACGCCAGCATCATCGACGGAATAAGATTATGCAAGTCAGAGGTTGTCGATAAAAAAGTTTATCCACACGGCGACTGGAAAACGCTCGAACAAATGCTTGAGGAAGACAAAGATAAAGATTACCGTTTCAGAATAATTGCCACCGATGGGGTTTTCAGCATGGAAGGAGATATGGCACCACTTCCTCAACTTGTTGAACTTGCAAAAAAATATAACGCAATCTTATTCGTTGATGATTCTCATGGACTTGGAGTTATCGGAAAAACAGGAAGGGGAACTATGGAAGAACTTGGCGTATTTGGACAAGTTGAAGTTATCTCTGGAACCCTCGGAAAAGCAATCGGAGGAGCAGCTGGCGGTTTCATCAGTAGTAAAAAAGAAATGATTGAATATCTCAGGCAAAAATCAAGACCTTACACATTTTCAAATTCGCTCCCACCAAGCGTCATCATGGCAACGCTTGAGGCAATCAAAATGCTTGAGGAGGATACTTCGTTAATTGATAAACTAAGAGAGAATACCGCATATTTCAGGCGTGAGATTAAAAATCTCGGTTTCAAGATAATTGACGGAATTCATCCAATCGTTCCAATAATGCTCGGTGAAGCATCGCTTGCGATGGATATGAGCGAAGAATTACTGAAAGAAGGTGTGTATATCAAAGGTTTATGGTATCCTGTGGTTCCAAAGGGAGAAGCAAGATTAAGAGCCCAGATCTCAGCCGCATTATCAAAAGATGATCTCGATAGAGCACTTGAAGCATTTAAAAAAGTCGGGAAAAGATTGGGAGTGATTTAATTCAGACTAGCCTCCATAACTTTGCAAGAAAAAAGTTTTAGCAAAGACAATTAATTTAGGAGGCTACAATGATGAAGAAACTAAAATATTTTTTGATACCTATTATTTTGTTTCTTTTTTTCTGTGGGTCACACTATGATTTGATGCTAGCTTATGACAAGCTTGACCAAACATCCCAATCAAGATCTAAAGACGCAAAGACTTATTATGACCAAGGAGTGGCTTACTATGAACTTGGTGAATTTGAGAAAGCAATTGAATCTTTCAAGCAAGCAATAAAATTAAATCCTGATTATGCAGAGGCATACTATAATCTTGGGGTAGCTTATGGCAAACTTGGACGATGGAAAGAAGCAATTGAATCCTTTAAGCAAGCAATAAAATTCAAACTTGAGAATGCAGAGGTATATTATAATCTTGGAGCAGCCTACGGCAAACTTGAGCAATGGGAGGAAGCGATTGAATCTTGCAAGCAGGCAATAAGATTAAAACCTGATTACGCAGAG